>SXGR01622981.1_pt1 | contig 17348 bp, 17 predicted proteins | sample 3174711 | NCBI WGS metagenome assembly SXGR01 (sample SAMN11356860, study PRJNA531348) | freshwater metagenome | isolation source: freshwater sample F1-60 | place: China: Fuxian Lake, Yuxi | collected 2017-12-25
GCTGCTCCGGTGGGTGCAGCAGTGCTCTGTTGCACTGGGCGCGACAGCACCCACCCAACCCAGGCTCTCCCCTATGAAGGGCCTACCGATAAACCGGCCCTGGACGTCCCCACCCTTCCCTCTCCATCCCGGAGGGATCTCAGCGTGTAGCCGGCGGTTGAGCGCAGCGACACCGCCGGATACTCACACCCCAGGTCCTCCCGCATCCCGGAGGGATGCCAGCCCCAATCCGGTGATGGATCGGCCAGGAGTGGGGCGATGGCGCAGCCGGCGTCGGTGGTTGGACAACGCCAACGGCGTTCCGGCCCTGAGCCCAGGGTTGGTCCGAGGAATGAGAGGACCTACCCTGGGACCCGAGCGAAAAAAGATCCAACCGCAACGCGGTTGCGGCCGGCCCCTGTGGGTGCAGCCGTGCTCTGCACCATTGGGCTCGATAGCACCCACCCACCCCAGGCTCCAACCTTTTTGACGTCATTTGCCGGCAATCAGGCCCTTGGCCTCCGTCATGAGCGGATGATCAAAAGCGCTGGCGTAGGCGTCCAAGGTGGACGCCTTGAGACGAAGTTGGCGCCCGGTGTTGCGCCAACCCGAGACGACCGTGAAAACCATCCGGAGGATCTGTTTGGCCTCTGCAGCCCTGAGCCCAAAGCGGGGCGCGGCGGCAAGCGCGCTGGCGATGGTCGGCTCATCCTGGTCTTCGTTGACGGCGGTCTTGCTCACCCGGACGCGATCCACCTCCGGCACGGGGTTGATGTCGTAGGCCGGTGAGAGCGACCAGCGTCCCGGCTCGTGCATCAGGAAACCGTGATTGCGCAGGTGGTCATCGTAGTTGCTCGCCAGGAGCGAGAAGACGAGCCGACGCCACAGCTCGCGGAGGTCGCCAGGCACATCATGGCCAAATTGCCGGATACCGTCGGCCAGCAACGTGTAGGCGCCCGGCTCCCCCGGAGGCAATCCCAGCAAGGTCGCGGCGGAAATGAACGGGATGCGGTTCCTGCCCGCACGGTCAAACCGGGTGATGACCGCGACAGGGTGTCCACCCACCGGTACGAGTCGATGTTCCGCAACCCGGATGCCCGCCTGCCCCGCGAGGGTCAGCGCCAGAATCTCACCGGCGGCAATGTCCCGCGTGTCGTCCGGCTTGGGAAACTTGGCAATGGCGAGCCGTTCATCCGGCAGACTCACCGCCGACTTGGGACGTGCCCCGCCCAGAGGTGAACCCGCGCCCAACAGGAAGCTCAAATCCTGGGCGGTTTCCGTTTCATGGTGGATGGCGTCCGTGGCTTTGAGCAGCGCGTTCAGGCGGACCAAGGGCGGAAGTTTGCCCGTCTTCGGCGCGAGGAAAGGGCTGTGGGTGTCGAACCGGAAACGCAATGCGCCAATGCGCGACGCATCGTCCAGAGCCAGCACGTAGTCGAGGTCGCGATAGGGTTTCTGCGTCAGGACCTTCTTGCGGACGGCGCGCTCGATCAGGACTCGGCCCCAACGGTCGGGACCGCAATCCTGAATCGCCCCCCACAGCGTCGCTCCGTGATGCGGCCCCTGCTGGAGTGGCAGCGAGGTCGGATCAAACGCAAAGGCGTCGTCGCGTCGGAGCCATTCGGACGCGTATTGGAAGGAAACCGACGCGCTCCGTTCAGCCGCATGGAGCCACCCCACCAGATGGGTCTGCCCTCGCCAGTCGATATGGACTTCGAGGCTCATGATCGGGCGCGCCGGATACGTTGCGGCAGGCGGCGCTCATCGAGGCCCAGCGCGAGTTTATCGGTGGCGGGCGCAGCGAGGTTTGCCAGTCGGTCGTGCAACTGGAGGACGAACGCGGCAGTCACCAGGGTCCCGAGAGCCACCGTGGGATCGCCGCGCTCCAGCCGCCACAGCGTGTCGCGGCTGACGAACAGACGTTCCGCCATGTCACCCGTGGAGATGCCACGCTTGCGCCGCGCGATGGCGAGGTCGCGACCCAGCTTGCGGAGCGCATGGGCGGCAGGCAACGGCATGGAGGTTGTCTTCACGGGATCCGTAGTGTCCGGCTTGCCAGACATCACGTCAAACAATGCCCGATTTGTCTGACGCTAAATAGACCTGCAATGGGCTCCACCCTTCCCTCTCCATCCTGGAGGGGTGTCAGCGTTTAGCTGGCGACCCACCTCAAAACATTGCATGTCGAAGGGTCAGCATGGGTGGGAACCGACATCGGGAGCGTTCCTCGTCGGCTCTCGTGGCCATGCTCAATCCTCAAAACGCGAAGGCGAAACAGCTCTGGAGCACTACGGTATTAGCCGCCTGCGGTCTTCGACAAATCGGATCAGCTTTGGATCCTGGGATGCCTCCAGGACTTCCCAAGGAAGAAGCTCGCTCCAATCCACGTCCATTTTCTTGGCCATCTGTTTGGCGGATTTGGTGGCTGTCCGCTTCAGCAGGAATCCAACGATGTTCAACCAGGTTCTCGAATCGATCTGGTTTTCGCGGCCGCCCGTGAGCAGGTCCCCGAGGAAATGGCGAACGCAGTGGACCAGAATCCTCAGGTGCCGGATGTCTTGCCGGTTTTCTTGGGAAACCGTGGAGCAAAGCTTCAGCTTTGAGACGAAAAGAGAGACGGGATCCATGACTCGAAGCGTTTGGCCGTTCGCCTCGGCCTGGATCGCCCGGCTCTCCAGGTTCTTAGGCGCACCCGGAACCGTTCGGGCGACTTCGATGTTGGATTCGATGTCTCCCCACGTGAAGGGGATGCAGCCTGCCAGGGCGGTCATTCCAACCTTTCCGGGTAGTACAGCCCGGAGCTTCAGTTGCGCGGCTATGTGTTCAACATCGGACCTGTCGCCTTTGAAGTCGATGTCTTCGCTGGTGAACGGCTTCAGCTCGGCGAGGGCCGATTCGCGGACCGCGTAGAGGCCCGCCCAGAAGTTCACGGCTTGGCCTCCAATCAGGAGGTAAGGAAGACCGGCCCGGTTCCGAAGCGCCAACACCCGGTCGAACTGATCGAGCCGGTACAGCGATTTCATTGCCACGATGCCATGGCTTTTGCGGCGGCTTTAAGATTGGTGATCCTCCACCTCGAGCTATCACCCACCAACGATGCCCTATGCTGCTGGGCATCTGCCGCGGCCACGCCTCGTCCCGAACGCGTCAAAGCCGCCAGCCGGCTTTGAGCCTCCCGCTGCTTGATGGCATTGAACGCGATCCCAGACACACTCGCAAAGTACTCCCGAATTCCAGACTCCAGCAAGTTTCCTCCCACTGGGGAGACTCCTCATGGGTCCTTGTCTTCGGGCGCAGCCAACCGCAACGCAGCAGCGGCAGGCTCCGGTGGGTGCAGCCGTGCTCTGCGGCACTGGGCGCGACAGCACCCACACACCCCAGGCTCAACTCTTTGAAGGACGCATTGATGACCTGGCACCGGTTTCCGCACCCCTCTCCATCCCGGAGGGATCTCAGCGTGTAGCCGGCGGTTGAGCGCAGCGACACCGCCGGATACCCACACCCAAAGATCTCCCGGCACCCCGGAGGGGTGCCAGCGACGTCAAGACAACCTCCGTCGGGGAACCGCAAGGGGGACCCACCGGCAACCGGTCATGACTGGCATCCCTGCCGGGATGCCGGATCCCATTCAATCGATACCCGGTGGTGTCGCTGCGCTCCACCAGCGGCTACCTCCTAGGATGCCTCCGGCATCCTGGAAGGGCGCATCGATGGGTGCTCGGATAAGAGGACCAGGTCATTATTCGTCCTCTTCCAAAACGTAGCGGTCGCCGCAAACCCACAGGATCAGCGGGCTCGCCCGCATCGTTCGCGTCTGGAGGATACATATGGATTCTCACGTCTACATGAGAATCAATGAGCCGACGTATTTAAGATTGGGTCAGGAAGATCATGACCGAACACGACGGCGCCGTGGCGTCACTGATCCGCGCCATGCCCAAGCAGCTCGCGGGAAGGATTTCACCGCACGACCCGGATCACGCCGAACGGGAGCTCGAGCGGTGGGTGCAGGAGGTTTGCCTCAAGACGCTGAGCGAGACAGACCCTTGGAGGTGAAGCCAAGCGGTCTCGTGTTCAGGATCGGATCTCCGCTGGGCAAAGGACACAACACGCGCTCCGCGGCCCCTGCGCCTGCGTCTTCCGCTCGTTCCTCTCGCTCACGACTTCGGCTCCGCAGCCGCTCCGCTCCAACCGCCTCCGGCGGCGCTTTGAGCTCACCGAGCTGAACTGAGGGCCGGGCGGAAGCCCAGGTAGAGGTTGCGGCCGCCCGGGTCAAGCCCGTACCGGACGGCCGAGCGCACGTACCCGGCGAAGTTGAACCAGCAGCCCCCGCGGTACACGCGGTCGGAGCCTGAACTCGGACCCATCGGGTCCGTCGCGCTCCCACTTGGGTAAGACCCATACAAGTCCGAACACCACTCCCACACGTTCCCCAGCATATCATACAAGCCCCACGCATTCGCCGCCTTCTGCCTCACGGGTTGTGTCTGACTCCCAGAGTTGCCGGCCCACCATGCAATCGCGTCCACCTCCCCGTATCGGGCTCCCGTCGTCCCGGCACGTGCCGCGTATTCCCATTCGGCTTCCGTCGGCAACCGATACGCCTGCTGCGCTGTGATCCGCCCAGCCGCACGTTCCCGCTCCGTCAGCTTCTGGCAATAAAGCACCGCATCATCCCAGCTCACTCGTTCCACGGGACGATTCAAGTCGCCCTTGAAGTTGGATGGGTTGCTCCCCGTCACCGCTTGATACTCCTCTTGGGTCACCTCGTGGTCTGAAAGCCAGAATCCTTGCGTCAACGTCACCGTATGTTGGACCTCAGCGTCCCATCGGCCCTCTTCGTCGGGTGGACTTCCCATCACAAACGTCCCGGGTGGGATCCACACGAATCCCGGAGGCCCTCCCGTTCCTGGGTCGGATGGCTTTGGAATGGCTCTGTAGAACCGGGTAGTGGCATCCGGTGCAAGGTCTACCAAAACCACCCCTCCTGTCAGGGTTGTCACATTGGTCCAATCCGTCCACGGCCCACTGGAATCTATCGACCACTGCACGATAACCGCACTTCCAGCCAATCCCCTTACCTTGATCTTGGGCACCAATTCTACCTCCAGCCCCAAATCCTCCGGAGGAGCATTGATTGAAACGGATGGCACTGAAACATACCCACTACCCGCAGTCAGCACGACGATGGCCGACACCGTGTCCCCGCTCAGAATCGCCTTGGCCGTCGCCCCGCTGCCGCCCCCGCCGGAGACCGTGACGATGGGCTCAGAGGCGTATCCGGACCCTCCCGATGTCACCGTGATCCCGGTGACGTAGCCCGCAGTCAACGTCACCACTGCCGTAGCCGTCTCCCCCGCCCAACACCGCACTACAAGCAGCCAGAAGAACCCCACCAATAGACCGACTTGCACCGGTTTCATACCCGCAGCAGACACCTGAGATTTTCGGGGGTCAACGACAGCCTGCAGTTTCGGCGCCTTCGCCTTGCCGGGAGCAAGGATAAAGGGACAGGTCATGGATTTTCCCCACGAACTCCCGCGACGCTGGAATCCCGCCGTGCGGGTGCGGAGAGGTCGTTCTCTGCAGCGCCATGAGGAGGCGGCGTGTCGTCTGGCTTCGGGACGGACGCTGGAACAATCTCCTGAAGCCGAAGGAGGAGCTGGGTGGCGCTGGGTGCCTTGGAGTCCATCCCCCACCAAGCCGCGGTTCCAAGGACCGGGACGTAGAAATTGCTGCAGCGGAAACACACACTGGTCTCGAAGGTCAGCGACGACCCGCGATAGAACCGGACGCCGAAGGCGGGTTTGTGACACATCGCCGGATACTCGTGACCGAAGGTCTGCGAACGCCAGAGCGCCGCCAACGCCTCGGCGTCCGGTCCGGTCAACGTCTTCCGGTCCAGGATGCGGGAATAGGCAGCGTATGGCCTCACGGGAAATCCGGTGGCGGCGTCCGACCCGGCTTCGCCACTCAGAGAAAAGACCTCAACACGATCACAGCGCGGCAAGTCGATCGTGCCTCTGCGAACACAGTGCGCAAGGGAGGCGCGGGCTATCGGACGCCACTGCTACGCCGCAAGCCCACTGAGGACGAGCAAGGCGGCCAGCACTGTCCAGACCATCCTGGTGCGCTTTTTCACAGGGGATCGTTGAAGATGCCCATGGCGACAAAAGCGGGACAAGTCATCGGTTCTTTCCGCGGTGGGTCGGATCCGTCTCTGGCGTGCCGGCCAACAAATCAAGCAGGGTTCATTCTGAATACGGGGGAAGCGGGGACTTTCTTTCAAAAAGATTCGAGAAAAGGCCGTGCCGATTGCCGGGACCTTTGAGACGAGTCATGGAAATTGTTGGAGATGTGGAGGTTGCGAGGATGTCGAGGAACGGTTTGACTGATTGTATACCTCGGTGACTATTTAGCCATAATGGTCCCGGCCTCTCCATTCCATCCGATCCCGCGTCGGATCGCCCCACTCCTTCAGCGGCGCTTGGAATCCTATCCGGTCGTCGTCGTCACCGGTCCTCGTCAATCCGGCAAGACCACTCTGGCCCGGTCTGTCGCCGCCGATGCCGACTATCTTTCCCTGGAAGAACCCGACACCCGAGCCTTCGCCACCGAGGATCCTCGGGGCTTTCTGCGTCAACTCGGCCCCAAAACCATCCTCGACGAGGTTCAACGCTGCCCGTCCCTCTTCTCCTACCTCCAGGGAGTCGTCGATGCGGATCCCCGTCCAGGCCGGTTTCTCCTGACCGGCTCGAGTCAGTTCGAGATGATGAGCGGCATCACCCAGAGTCTCGCTGGGAGAGCCGGCCTGCTCACGCTGCTCCCGTTCTCACTGGCGGAACTGCAGGCCGCAGGCCGCCCGCCCTCCACGATGGAGGCCCTCCTCCAAGGTGGCCTGTTTCCTCCCATCCATGATCGCTCCATCTCGGCTGCGGATTGGCTTCAGGATTATGTCGCCACCTATGTCGAGCGGGATGTCCGTCATATCCTTCGGATCCAGGACCTCAGCGCCTTCCAACGCTTCCTGTCCCTGTGTGCTGGACGGATCGGACAACTCGTCAACATCACATCCCTTGCCGCCGACACCGGGATCTCCCGGGTGACTGCGGAAGCCTGGTTGTCCGTGTTGGAGGCGAGCCACCTGCTCTTCCGGGTCCACCCCTGGTTCACCAATCCCTCCAAGCGGTTGCTCAAGACCCCCAAGGTCTACTTCTGCGATCCCGGACTCGCCGCCTGGCTGGTCGGCATCCGGCACCCTTCCCATCTGAGCGCCCATCCGCTGCGGGGCCCACTCTTTGAGAACTGGGCCATGACGGAACTCCTCAAGGCACGCCTCCATGGCGGATTGCGTCCGGATCTCTACTTCCTCCGCGACAAGGAGGGCCATGAGGTCGACGCTCTCATTGAGACGGAACCGCACAGGGGCCATGTCATCGAGATCAAGTCCGGCGGCACCGTGGCATCTGACTTTTTCGACGGTCTCGATTTCTGGCGGCAAAAATTGCCCGGCCATCATTTCCAGCCTTGGCTGATCTATGGTGGCGACACCCCACAAACCCGCGACCGAGGCACCGCGCTGCCTTGGTCCGCGTTGGGGCCCTTGCTCGAGGCTCTGACACCGAATGGTTGAGCCGGATTCCCCCAGTGGAGAGATCCAGGCACGGGTCAAGACCAAGCGGTCATGGGTGCCGCGCTGTTCGCGGAATATGAAGAACTGCTCCATCAGGAAACCCTGTGGCGATGCGTGCCGGTGACACCGGCGGAACGCGAGGCGTTGTTGGACGACTTCTGCGCGGCGGCCGTCTGGCAGCCGGTTTATTTCAGGTGGCGGCCCAACCTGCCGGATCCGTTGGATGACCACGTTCTGGAACTGGCAATTGCCGGCGGCGTTGAACACGTGGCCACGCACAACATCCGAGACTTCGGGCGGGGCGAACTCAACTTCACCTCGCCGAAGGTCCTCACCCCAGCCCAGCAGTTGAAAGCGATACGATGAAAACAATTCCCTATCGGTGCGATGAATCACGGCACAAGGCCTTGCTGAGCATGGCGCGAGACTCAGGGACGAGTGTGCAACGGTTGTTCGACAACTTCGTCACGAACGTCATCGCCGAACGTCAGGCAGAAGACCGCTTCGTGGCGCGCCAGCAACGGGGAAACCCGGCCAGTGGCCGCAAACTGCTCCTGGAAATCCGGCAACGCATCACGCCAAAACCCTGATGGGAATCGGGCGGCTGGAGCCGCTCGGAATGAGTTCGACGGTACCGGAAGCGGACGATCACGCAGTTCCGCGTGGCCCTTTGAGATCATGACCGGATGGCGGTTGGGTCGATCACAACCCTTCTGAACCACGCCGGAATCAGATCGGTCTTCAACTCAAGTGTTCGTCCATCCGTGATCTCCGCCAGCCAGGTATGGCTCCGGTCAGCGTTGTCACCTGAGTTGTCGAAGATGTAGGCACGATTGGTGTGACGGATGGCCTCCATCAATAAGCCCAGCGACCGGTGGTAGCGCTGCACAATCCGATCTTCTGGAACCGAATGGCCACCCAGCCTCACCCGGTTGCGAACACGGGAGATGTTGATGGCTGGATCGTCGGTCGCGACGAAATACAGATAGGTCCGATATCCAGCTGCCTGCGCCTTGGCCAGAAGCCCCACCTTGCCGGGGTGCGACATCACGGTCTCAAGCGGGAAGGAGCTTTTTTGGGCCAGCAGCCTCTGGCTGAGGAAGTCCACCGCAACCGATGCGAAGTAGGAATTGACCTCCAGTTGGCTGAAATCCAGCCGTCCGTTTGAAAAAGTCAGCGCATGAGTTGCCGCCGTAAGTCCAGCCTTCGCCAGAAAGTCGGAATCTCGGAAGAACTGAAGAACCTCGGCTCCGATGGCGACAACCCCATGCTGTGCGACGTCGAGAAAACCTCGGTTGCGGATGCCCTGCTCTATTTCATCCGGGTTCAAGTAGACGCCCAACAGGTCCGTCGGCAGATAGGCCTTCAGGGTGCTTTTACCGGACCCGTTAGGCCCCGCAAACATGCGCAATCGCGGAATTGTCGGACTCACCGGAGGGTGAAAACACTGCCAGAAACAAAATGGCTTGGCGGTTCGACCTGCTTCACGGCCACCCGATGCCCATCGGGAAAGACCTCATAGATCGTGCCATCCTGCGATTGCAGCACACTCTGCCCGGAAGCCAGCACACGCTGCCGCGCCGCCGCGAAGGCCGAACCAGAAACGGCCGGGAACTGGTCTTCAAGCTGCTGAATGTCTTGGTCCGACATGGAAACCTTTCTGGCTGAAAACCTAATGGGGCAGGTCGCACGCGGCAACGGCGTACTCGCGGCCGGCTTCGGTTTTTGGACAACGCAACGGCGTTTTGGCACGGAGCCAAGGGTGGGTCCGAGGAACGCGAGGACCGACCCTGGTAAGCAACAGTTCAAGGCAGCCCGCAGGGCTGCTCCGGTGGGTGTAGCAGTGCTCTGCGGCACTGGGTGCGACAGCACTCACACACCCCACTTAACCCTATGAGGGACGCCTTGATGACCTGGCACCGGTTCCAGCACCCCTCTCGATCCCGGAGGGATCTCAGCGTGTAGCCGGTGGTTGAGCGCAGCGACACCACCGGAATCCAACACCCCAAGAGCTTTCCGCACCCCGGAGGGGTGCGAGCACCGCCGAGACAACTTCCGTCCAGGAACCACAATGGGGTCCCGTCGACAACCGGGCATGGCTGGCATCCCTGCCGGGATGCGGGATTCCGTTGAATCGGTGACCGGTGGTGTCGCTCCGCTCAACCACCGGCTACCTGCTGGGATGCCTCCGGCATCTATGGGGACGGATGCGCCATAGCAGAAATATCGGTAGGGCTGCGGTCCCTCGCGGCCCCATCTCGATCCCATGAGCGGGGTACACCCCCGTGAAGGCGGACGGAACCGACCCACGCGTCAGAGGATCACGGCTTGCCCACCAGGTTTGCTCCACCCTCGCGGATTCAGATGGGGACCTGAGGGACCAGGTTGCTACCCAGGGTGGGCGCTCCCGCGCCCAGTGATGCAGGGCACTGCATCACCCACCGGCCCACCTCACTGCACCACCCACCGGCCTACGGCAATACGCTGGAAACGACGAAGACCCCCTTTTTCTTTCCCGGACTCCTCGCGCTCCGGCGAAACCTCCATACCCTCCGGCCATGCAGTCGCTGGCCGATTCCCTGGACGCCCGCGGGCCCGCGGGGCTCGCCGGCGTGGAGATCCCCGACCTGTGGCAGCAGCAGGCCGTCTCCGCCCTCCGGGCCGGCAAGGACGTCGTGGTCCAGGCCCCCACCGGTTCCGGCAAGACCCTCGTCTTCGAGCTGTGGTCCAACCACGGCAAGCCCAAGGGACAGGCCATCTACACCGTCCCCACCCGCGCCCTCGCCAACGACAAGCTGGCCGAATGGCGCGCCCGGGGATGGAACGTCGGCATCGCGACCGGTGATCTGTCGGAGAACCTCGACGCCCCCGTCATCGTCGCCACGCTCGAGACCCAGAAGCAGCGCCTGATCCGCGGCGAAGGACCCACCCTGCTGGTCGTCGACGAATACCAGATGCTCGGCGACGAGGATCGGGGCCTGAACTACGAACTCGCCATGGCGCTGGCCCCGCCCGGCACCCAGCTCCTCCTCCTCAGTGGATCCGTCGCCAATCCCCACCACATCGTGCAATGGCTGAACCGGCTGGGACGCCAGGCCGTGTTGGTCCGACATGAGGTGCGACCCGTCCCGCTCGAGGAAGTGTTCGTCCGGGATCTGAGCTGGCACATCCCGGGCGAGGTCCGGGGACATTGGGCCCGGTTCTGCGCCAAGGCCCTGGCGGAGAACCTCGGGCCGATCCTGTTGTTCGCACCCCGACGTCGCAGCGCCGAGGAAATCGCGTGGGACCTCGCCCGCAACCTTCCAAACCCGCAGCCCCTCACCCTCACCGAGCCACAACGCCTGCTCGTCGGGGAGAATCTCGCCCGGATGCTCAAGGCGCGGGTCGCCTACCATCACAGCGGCCTCTCCTACGCCGTCCGGGCCGGCGTCATAGAACCCCTCGCCAAGGCCGGGCAGCTCCGCGTCGTCGTCGCCACCATGGGCCTTGCCGCCGGGATCAACTTCTCCCTCCGCAGCGTCGCGGTGTCGGCCAATTCCTACAAACGCGACGGCGTCGAGGTGCCCATCGGGAGCGATGAGATCCTCCAGATGTTCGGTCGCGCGGGTCGACGCGGGCTGGACGAGGTCGGCTACGTCCTCGTGGGCCCCAACGAGCTCCGGCTCCGCGACGGTCGCCCTGCCTCGCTGGCCCGCAGCGGGCTGGTCGACTGGGGAGCCCTTCTGGGCGTGATGCATTCGGCGGCCGAGCAGGGACGCGACCCCTTCACCGAGGCGGTCCGGGTCCAGGAACGGCTCTTTACCACCAAGCCGATCATCCTCGGGGTCGAATCCTCGCTGAAGCACCCGGACGTGCCGTGCGGACTCAAGACCGATGCCGAACGCGCCCGTCATGTCCGCCGCCGCCAGCGTCAGATGGTCAACTCCCACGGCGAGTGGCAGGACTACCCGCGCTGGGAGGAACGCCGTCTCGCGGAGATCCGGCACATCGCCCCCGACGCGGCCGCCAAGACCGGTGACACCGCGGCGACACCGCCGGTCCTGCGACCCGTCCTCAGCGAGCCCACCGCCCTCGCCAAGGTGGGCTTCGGCGAGCTGTTGTCCCTTGCCGATGGCACCTACGGACGCGCCGTGAAGGTGGCCGACCGCTTCGGCGACGACGGGATCACCCTCACGAAGTGGATCCAGAAGCAGAGCGGGTGGAACGGGCGCCAGACGCGGCTGGAGACCTGGCGCACCCTGGTCGCCCCGCTGGTGGAACGCTCCTTCCAGAAGCAGCGGTTCCCGGTGATCCGCTTCATCGAGGAACCCTGGCAGATCCTGGCCTTGATCAGCCTGGCGGAGCAGACGGCCAAGGTGCCCGTGGATGCGCACGGCGTTCCGCTGTGGAAGCCGAAGGAGCGCGAGGTTTTCCCGGAGGACTGTGCGCGCTGCGCGCTGGTGGCGACGTGTCGACAGCTACCGGCTGGCACCGGCACGGCGCTGCTGTGGCGTCGACTCGCCTTGGTGGATCCCTCGGGACGGCCCACGAACCGGGGCCGGATCGTGAGTTCTTTCCACGGCGGGGACGGCCTCGCGGTGGCGGCGGCGCTCGAGGACACGAGCTACCCCATCGACGACCTCGTCTACGACCTGGCGAACCTGGATGCGGGATTCCGATTCGCCGAGGCGGAGGACCGCTGGGGTGGGCGCCTCGCGGTCGCCTGCCGCGCGGCCTACGGCAACCAGAACATCCCGGGGTATCTCGAGGGCGGCATCCCGCCGAAATACGGCAGCGGTGCCGAGTCGGTGGTCCGCTCCGTCCATCGCAACCCGGCCTCCAAGGCGCGCTTCGCCACGGCGGTCCTGGGCACGGGCGACGTCGACCGGATCATCATCGAATGGCGGAGCCTGCTGCGTCAGTTGGCGCACGCCCCGAAACTGGAGTGGGACCGGTGGACGCGGCTCCAGGACCTCGCCCGGACTCTCCTGGAGGACACCGAGTCCCCAACCGTCACCGACCTGCCGCCGCTGGACTACGGTCAGACGCGGCGCATTGATCACACCCTTCGGCTCCGACGGCACTGACCCTGGGGGCCTGCGGGTTGGGAGGGTCCCTGCCCCGCCGCTACTTCGCTGCCCGGGCCTGCAGGAGATTGTCCGCGGTGTAGAGGATCAACGCCGCCCAGATGAGGGCGAAGCTCACCATGCGCGCGCTGGAGAACGGCTCGCCATAGACCCAGATCCCGAGGATCAGCTGCCCCGTCGGGGCCAGGTACTGGAGGATGCCCAGGGTGGAGAGCCGGATGCGACGCGCCGCGTAGGCGAACAGCATCAGGGGCACCGCGGTCACCACTCCGGCGCTCAGAATCCACAGATGCATCCGGAGATCGACCCGCCCCAACGCCCCGGTGCCGTCCTGGTGTCGCCACAGCAGAAATCCGACGGCCAGTGGGGACAACAGCAGCGTCTCGACCGCCAGACCCGGGATGGCTCCTGTGGTGGCCCGCTTCCGCATCACGCTGTAGGCGCTCCAGCTGCCGGCGAGGACCAGGGCCACCCACGGAAGCGTCCCAACCCGGACGATCAGCAGCAGGACGCCCGACGCGGCGATCGCCACCGCGAGCCACTGGATCGGACGCAGGTGCTCGTGGAGCAGGAACCGCCCCGCAAGGACGCTGCAGAGCGGCACCAGGAAGTAGCCCAGGCTGGTGTCGATCACGTGGCCCGAGTTCACGCCCCAGACGTAGGCGAGCCAGTTGGTCGTCAGCAGAACCGCACCCAGGAGGCTGCGTCCCATCGAGCGCCAGGACCGGAAGGCCTGTCCCACCTCCGCCAAGCCGCCCTCAAGACCCAGCAGCAGCATGAGCAGGATGGCCAGGGACCAGACGTGTCGGTGCGCGATCAGCTCGACGGCGTTCACCGACGCCAAGGGCTTCCAGTAGAGCGGGACGAGTCCCCAGAGGACGTAGCAGGTCCCGGCCGCCAGGGCCCCGAGACGTTCACGGTGCTCGGGGGCTCCGGACGGAGAAATCACCCGGGGATCCTCCGGAATACCCCGCCGGGGTTCAATCTCTTGGAGCACCAGGACCTCCCACCGGATCCCGCCGACAACCGGGTCGCCCGGCAATTCCGCCTCTCGGCTTGCGCGACCGGGCCTCGACGATAGCTTTCCGGACCGGTTTCGTCCGGTTCGATCCGGACCCTAAAAAATGAGTCAGCCGCCCAAGGTCTACTACTTCGACAACAACGCCACGACCCGCATCGCCCCGGAGGTCGCGGATGCGATGATCCCCTTCCTGCGCGAGTTCTGGGGCAATCCCTCCAGCGCCTACGGCTTCGGGGCCCAGGTCCATCAGCACGTCGAGAATGCCCGCGGGAAGGTGGCGGCCCTGATCCATGCCGACCCGAAGGAGGTCACCTTCACCAGCTGCGGCACCGAGTCGAACAACTCGGCGATCCACAGCGCCCTGCTGACCACCGGAAAGAAGCACGTGATCACCACGGCGGTGGAACACAGTGCCAACATCAACTTCGGCGAACACCTCAAGAAGCAGGGCTATGACGTCACGTTCCTGCCGGTCGAGGGGGATGGCTCCCTGGATCTGCACCGTCTCGAGCAGGCCATCCGACCCGACACGGCGATCGTGTCGGTGATGTACGCCAACAACGAAACCGGCGTCATCTTCCCCATCGAGGAGGTCGCTGCGATCTGCCGGAGCCGCGGGGTGCTCTGCCACACCGACGCCGTCCAGGTCCCCGGCAAGCTCCCGATCGACGTCAAGCAGCTCGGGGTCGACTTCCTTTCGCTCAGCGCCCACAAGCTCCATGCGCCGAAAGGCATCGGGATGCTCTACGTGAAGCGTCGGACCCGCTATCAGCCCTACGTGATTGGCGGACACCAGGAGCGGGGCCGTCGCGGCGGCACCGAGGGCGTGCCCAACATCATCGCCTTCGGCCGGGCGGCGGAGCTGGCGATGTCGACCCTCGAGGATGAGAACACGCGGGTCCGCGGACTCCGCGACCGGCTCGAGAACCACATCCTGCGTCAGATCCCGAACACGATCCGCAACGGCGCCAAGGAGCCCCGGCTCCCGAACACCACGAACATCGCGTTCGACTTCGTGGAGGCCGAGGCGGTCCTGTTGCTGCTCGACCAGATTGGCATCTGTGCCAGCTCGGGCTCGGCCTGCACCACGGGTTCCCTCGACCCGTCCCATGTGCTCTCGGCCATGGGGATCTCCCCGATGCGCGCCCGGGGCTCGATCCGCTTCAGCCTCGGCATCTACAACACGGAGGAGGAGGTCGACTACCTGATCCAGCACCTGCCGCCGATCATCCAGAAGCTCCGCGACATCTCCCCGTTGAACCCGGATCACCCGGACAACGACCAGTACGACATCGCCGGAGCCCGCGTGAAGCACGAGCAGGAGATGGCGCTCGGCCAGGACCCGCACTGACGCGGGGCGGCGGAAAGCGGCCCGGGCCGGGCCGGATCTTCAAGGCGCCTGCGTCCGCAGGTCGCGGAACATTTGGGCGTCGTCCTTCGGGATCCCGAGGCGATGCCGACGGACCAGTTGGATCGCATTCCGGGACCGATCGGACGCCGTTTCGAGCCGCTTCATCAGCTGGGCCTTGTCCCGCTCGAGGTCCTGCACCCGTTCCTGGAGGGAGCGGACGGTCCGCTCGGCCTTGGAGAGCTGACGTTCGGCGGGTTTCGATTTGAGTCCTTCGAGCGTCTTGAGCATCGCCCGCTTCTCGGCCTCGAGTTTGCCGACCGCCGCCTTGGCATCGGAGACCAGCGAGGCGAGTTCCACCTGTCGGGCCCGGGATTCCTTGAGGGCGTCGCGGAGCCGGGAGGTCTCGATGGCGAGCTCCTGGACCTGGGCCAGCAGGGCTGGATCGGGGACGGCTGGCGCGGCCACGGCCGGGACTGCGGCGGCAGCCTTGGGTGAGGCGGGTACTGGGGGCGCAACCGCGGCCTGGGCGCCGGTGAGCTTGGCCTCCGCGGCCTTCAGCTGCCGCTCCAACTCCCCGCGCTCCTCGCGCTCGGCCTCGAGTTGCGTCTGCAGCCGTTGGATCCCTGAGACCTGCTCGGTCAGGGCCGCCACGCGCCGGGTCAGCTCCTGGTTCTCTCCTTCGGTCTGGGTTCGCTTCACCACCTCGGCCGAGAGCTGCGACTCCAGCTTCGCCGCCGTGGTGGAATGCCGCTCCGCCTCGGCCTTGGCGAGGACGAGAGCCGTCTCGAGCTGCTTTACCTTGAGGATCCCCTCCTCGGACTGCCGGGCCTTCAGATCCTGCAGCTGGCGCTCGAGCCGGTCGTGATCCACCTGCAGGGTCTGGTTGGCCTTCGAGGCCTCGTCGTACTTCGCCTGCAGGACCTCGAGGCGCTTGGCGAGGGCGGCGATCTGCTGACCGCGTTCGGTGTCGGACTTCAGGGCATCGACCTGGCCCTTGAGCGCGGTGTTCTCGGTCTTGAGGGCCTTGACCTCGCCTTCCCGCAGCCGCTTGAGCTCGGCATCGGCCTGGTTGCGCAGCCGTTCCAGGTCTGCCGTCTTGTCCCGCTGCGCGGCCGACTCCTTCTTCGCAGCGGCGAACGCCTGCTGGGCCTCGACGAGCAGGACCTTGTCGACCAGTCCGCTCCGTTCCCGTTCCTGGGTCTCCAGGCGGGTGATGAGGGCCTGGTTGGTGGACTGGAGCTGGGTGATCCGCTCGACCGCCCGCTTGAGCTCCTGGGGATCGACCGGTGCGGGCTGGGCGGTGAGGGCTTCGCGGAGGCGGGCCTCCAGGCGCTGCTTCTCGCCGCGGAGGGTCCCGATCTCCTCGTTCAGGGCGTTGAACTGGGCGATGACCTCGTTGGCTGGGGCCGCGGGCGTGGCGGGCGATCCGGTGGACGCCGGTGCGGTCCCACCCGGGGTCGCGGCGGCATCGGCCGCCGGCAGTGCCTCGAGCTTCTCCGCCACGTAGCGGAGGCGGTAGGCCACCACCCGGTCGTTCCACTGGGGATAGGACCGCTTGAGGGCCCGGAGCATCTCCTGGGCCTTCAGATACCCCTCCCGGGCCCGACTCGATTCTCCCCGCTCGCGCTCGGCATCGGTCTGCTGGATCAGCTGGTAGGCCGCGACGAAGTCGTCATCCGGACCGGCAACCAGCCGTGACGCCAGGGTCACGACGGCCACCACGACACCCAGGGATCGGCGGGACGGGAACATGGGTTCAGGATGGGCTGGGACAGGCGGGAACGCCAGACCCCGGTGCAGTGGTGAACGCCGTGGAACGGGCCGCGGGACGGGTCGGACTCCACAGGGACATGAAGGATGCGAACGGTAGGGCTGTGCTCCGTCACGGCCCCATCTCGATCCGCCGCGCGGGGTGCACCCATGAAGGTCGCCGGGACCAACCTAAGCGTCCGAGGATCCCGGCTCGCCCAGCATGTCCGCTCGATCCTCGCGGTTTAGATGGGGACCTGAGGGACCTGGTCGCTACCCAGGATGGGTGCTCCGGCACCCAGTGATGCAGGGCACTGCATCACCCGCCTGTGGATGCATCGCCGCGGATCTCAACACTCAACTCCCCCTTGCTCCACGTCTCCGAGTCCCGACATGGGTCCCCTTTCCCACAAGATCGCGTCACTCACTCACTCCCCAAGGACCCGGGTCACAGCCTCGCGGATCCGGGTCTCGATGCGGCGGATGCGGTCCGGATCCGTGACCTTGGCCCGGCCATCATCGAGCACGTAGAACGTATCCATCGCCGCC
>SXGR01254254.1_pt1 | contig 17344 bp, 15 predicted proteins | sample 3174711 | NCBI WGS metagenome assembly SXGR01 (sample SAMN11356860, study PRJNA531348) | freshwater metagenome | isolation source: freshwater sample F1-60 | place: China: Fuxian Lake, Yuxi | collected 2017-12-25
CGTAGACTCGCGGTCAAGCAAGACAAATCAGCATAGTCTGTGCATTCGATCGCAGAGATTTAGCACCACAAACCGGCAGCGCCTAGCGAAACCCCAGCAAATCCGCGGATTTCACGTCGCGGCAAACGCCAAACTGCGGACGTTGGGCTTGGAAAAGTGACGACTACGACGTCTGGATGGAGCTCGTCGATCGGTTCGACCTTGTTGAGGAATGGCCTTTTCCGTCGAAGGTCGCATCTGCGCCCGAGGTGATCGACGAGACGCGCTGCGCCTTGTTTCGAAATCGTGCATAGGGAAGCCGCGAGCGCCCGACGAGGCGAGACGACAAGGTTACTCAGCGCACCTGAGGCAGAATGAGGCGCGTCACGTTGTTGCGCCAGATCTCGGCGTCACGGACATAGCGGCGCACGGTTTCAACCGACCTGTGCCGGGTCTGGTTCATGATGTGGAGGAGCTCGGCGCCGGCGTTGGAGGCCGAGGTGGCGAGGCCGGCCCGCAGGCTGTGGCCTGAATAGCGTGCGGGATCGAGGCCGATCGCAATCGCAGCCGCCTTGACCGCGCGGGCGACGCCGCGGTCGGAGAACCGAGCCGGGCGGACGTTGCCGCTGCGCGTCACCTGCTGGAAGAGCGGACCCGGCCGATGGCCGCGGAGGCTGAGCCACGCGTCGAGCGCCTTGACCGGGCACAGCCTGGGATCGCCGGACCGGTGGATGCCGATCTCGTCCCCTGCCCCGACTTGGTCGGTCTTGGAGAAGCGGATCAGCACCTTGAGGCCGGTATCGGTGACCGTGACGTCGCCGAGGTCGAGAGCGACCAGCTCCGAGCGGCGCATGGCGGCGCCGAAGCCGATCAGCAGCAGTGCCCGGTCTCGGGTTCCGGCCGCGGTTGCCGGCAACGCCAGCATCATCGACGCGAGTTCGTCTGCCAGAACCGGCTTTGCTGCCAGGGCCCGGGTTCCCACCGAACGGGCGATACCCTCCATGACGCGCGCGATCCGTGGGTCCTTGAGATCGACGATGCGGCCGGCAGCGCGGTGGACCGCGGCTATTGCCGAGAGCCTCATGCGAATGGTCGCATATTTGAACTGGCGCTCGGGTAGACCGGCCAGGTACATGCCGATCAGCTGGAGGTCGGCGGACAGCGGCTCGAGCCCCAGCCGCCGGCACCAGGCGGCGTAGTCGGCGAAGGACGCCCGATAGGCCCGGCGGGTATTGGCCGTCAGCGCCTGGGCGATGAAAGCCTCGGCCCTGAAGGCATGCTGTGCCAGGACCGCCTGGACGTCGGGGTTGGCAGGCGGCACGGCTAGGACCGTTGCGGGCAGGCTCGTGGGGCGCGGCCGGCTTTCAGGGTCTTCGGGCGAGCTCACGGAGTCAGGGTAAGCGTCCTGAGGCTCTGGCGCCATCACGAACCGCCCGATAGATCCCATTATCGGACAGTTAGAGAAGTGCCCTCGCTTTGGCGGGTCGAGGCCGGGTCTGCGCCCGAAAGGAAGGGCAAAAAGTCGTATAACGAATTGAACTGAAGCAAGAGTTGGGTTCCAGTATCGCATGTTCGGACCCAGGGAAGAACCGTCCCTGTCCGCCGAAATCGGCCAGGCGCTGGAGTTGACAGCCCTCGCCATCGGCCGACTGGATGCGCTGGTCGCCGCCAGCCCGGCGCGTCGGGCCTGGCAGCGCCGAAGCACCTTCCTCGCGACGGTTCGCGCCGTCGAGGCTGACGGATATATATTTGAGATAGAAAGGCTTTTCGCTCTGGCCGCGAACCTGCCGGTCCCCCGCGTGAAAGACTACGGGATCGATGCGATGGCCCTCGATGTCCTCGGCCAGATGATGAAGCTTGCAGCCCTCTCCGACGGCGAACCGGCGGCCGCCGGAGAGCTGGACAAGGCGATCGAGGTGGTCCGCCTGTCTCAACGGGCGGGCGCGGTGCTCACGGGTGCTCTCCAGGGTCTCCGGCGATGGGTGGCCGACGACGGCCGGCCGAGCCTCGGGCTGATCGCCTTTGCCCGGGTCGTCGCCGAGCGGGGCGTTACAAGTGAGCCGGTTCCCTGGCTCGCCGGTGCGATCTCGAGCCGGGCCATCATGACGGATGGCCTCTCCGCTGCCCGCTGGGCACGCCGCGCGCTTCAGGAAATCGCGGGCGCGATGGAGGCCGGGTGCCGGATCCTGGGGGCTCTGGAGGCCACGCGGGAGGCCTGGCACAGGCGCCTGGGTCCCCGGCGGTCGACCTCTCGGCTCGACCTGGTGGTGGAGCTGGCCCTCGCCTACCCGGTGCTCAGCCCGGTCCAGGTGTCGCGGGTGCTGGGGACCAGCGTCCGCGGCGGCGCGAAACTCCTCGACGAGCTGGCGGAGCTCCAGATCCTGCTGCCCCCCCGGCGGGAGGGGACCTGGCGGTTCTTCATCGCCTCCGACCTTCGCGACATCCGCAGTCATGTGCTAGGCGAGGCGGCGCCCGCCCCTGCCCGCGAGGTCGTCGCGGTGGCCTCTCCGCCCGCCCTGCCCCTCGACCGCCTGCCCGCAGCCTCCCGGCAGCCGAAGCCGGTCCGGGAACCGGAAGGCTTCCGGGATCTCCTGGCCGCCACTGACCAGGTCGTTCGACGTATCACCGATCAGCTCGCTCAGTATCGTGGGAAGGTCCCGCCCGAAGAGTCGTAGCCGCTCCGAGTGCATGCGATTGATGCGGATGGGCGACTGTGCGTCTTGATGGCCAGTCCCGCGCCGGTGCCGACGTCGAAGCGTAAATAACTAATATAACTAGATAAGAGTATGCGCGCTGAACGGATATGCGGACGTGCGAATGTGCGCATTAATGTACAGGTGCATTGTGCGAATGTAGGATCATATGCATACTGTGCTTGGTCGACTAGCGCGAAAATTAGAAAATGCGCGCAAGTTTCATGTGAGCAAGTGAGCATAAGTGAATAGGCATATGGGACGGCGGCCCCACTCGGGGCGATTTTTCGCATGAGCGATCAGATTCCTGTCATTGCGGTCGCTGCGACCAAGGGAGGAGTCGGCAAGACCACCCTTACGCTGAACCTGGCAGCGGCCGCAGAGGCTGCCGGTCACGGTCCGGCGGCGATGATCGACATGGACCCGCAGGGCAGCCTCAGCCACCTCTACAATCGGCGGAAGGGTGAGAGCGGGCCGGTGATGTTGGCCTGTGACAATGGCGATATCGCAGGAGCGATCGCCGCCGCGATGGCGTCGGGCATCCGGCTGGTGGTCATCGATACGCCCCCCGCCTTCCTCGACGTCACCCGTGCCTGCGTGAGCGCGGCCGACCTGATCGTGGTGCCGGCGCGCCCCTCTCCCCTCGACCTCGAGGCCGTAGGCCCGACCATCGACATCGTCGAAGGGGCAGGGAAGCCGCTCATCCTGGTGGTCAATGCCGCTAAGGCCCGCACGCGGCTCAAGAGCGACGCCGCCCGGGTCCTCGCCCAGCACGGCAAGGTCGCGCCCGTCGACCTGATCGACCGGATTATCTATTCGGAGGCGATGATCGAGGGGCTCGCGGCCTCGGAATACGACCCCGACGGGCCTGCGACCAAGGAGATCCGCCAGCTCTACGACTACATCGACCGGCAGCTGCGCCGCGTCCGCGGCGCGTCGGCCGACAACCTTCGCACCATAGAGATCGCATGAGCCCGAAGTCCCGTCCGCAGATGGACGCCTCGATCATCCGCCGCCCGGGCCAGGCGGCCCCGATCCAGGCGCCGAGCTATGCCAGAGCCGACGTCGCGCCGGAGCCTTCCCCTGCCGCCCCGCCGCCGGCTGCGGCCGCTGCGCCCGCGATCGAGTCGATCCAGGCGCCCAGCCCGACTCCGCCCCCAGCACCGCCGCTTCGGGTCGAAGGCAAGCCCTCCGACAGCATGCCATGGCTCGGCGGCCGTCCTTGGACGCGGAAGCTCGGCATCCGTGTCGACGAGGACCGCGTCCGGCGCATCAAGATCGTCGCGGCATCGCGCGGCGCGACGATGGAAGAGCTCCTGGTCGAGGCCATCGACCAATACATGGAGCGGCATTGGCCCGAGGTTTCGCGTGGCCTCAGGTAACGCCTGGAGTGCCTTGCAAGGCGGCCGGACGGCGGCTATTTCAAGGCCTCACTACGGAAGACGTTGATGGCCGAAGCAATCCAGGATCGGACTCAGGCGGCATTTGCCGCACTCGAAGCCGCAATTCCCTCCTCCGACCTTTCGTTCGAGATCGATCTAAAGCGGCTCTGCCATCCGAACTGCCCGCTGCCTTTCGATCACCTCAAGAGCCGGATCGCGTACGGCTATCTCGTGCTTTGCGTGGTCGTGTTCGGCTCGATGATCGCGCTCGGCCTCGAGCAGAGGGTCATCTGGGGCACGCTTGCGGTCGTGTCGCTCGCCTACTGGATCGGGATCCGGCCTATCCTCGAGCGCCGGGTGGCGAAGCAGATCGTCGCCTACATCATGGTGGAGCCGGCGCGCCTGGAGCGGATCTGGAAATACGGTGGCCTCGTGCTGGTCAAGAAGGACGGAGGTCGCGCCGTCGCTCCGAAGGACGACTGGCGCACCGTGGTCATCGGCCCGAAGAGCTGACGGTTCGGTGATATCTCGACGAGACGAGGCCCTCGCGCTTCTCCGTCGGGGTCACGAGGCGCACCTCGCGACCGACCTCGGCCGGGCGTCGTCCGACTATCGGCGCGCCATGGCCCTGCTCCCGGACCTCGTCGACGCAAGCTATTTCCTGGCGATCGCTCGGCTCCAGGCCGGAGAAGCAGGGCGGGCGGCCGAGCTCTTGTCGACGCTGCTTCGTCGCGGTCCGCCGACGGCGGCAACTGCCGTCAATCTCGGCCTGGCGCGAATGGCGATCGGTCAAGCGGCGCCGGCTGCCATGGCCTTCCGCCAGGCTGCGGCTCTGGAGCCGCGCGAGATCGCAGCATGGATCGAGCTCGGCAACCGGCTCGCGCGGATCGCGGACTTCCCTGGCGCGGCCCGCCTGTTCAGCCGCGCCGTCAACCTCGATCCGACCGACGGCATTGCGCTCGGCAATCTCGGCGGCGCGATGGCCGCGGAAGGTGTCCAGTCCGCCGAACGCTGGCATCGTCGTGCCTTGGCCGCAGCGCCTGCATCCGTGCGCGCCTGGATCAATGCAGGCCACGGTCTCCGCGGATCGAGGAGTTGGGAGGCCGCGCGTCGTGCCTATGACCGGGCCGCCGCGCTGGAGCCGTCGGATGCGATAGCTCTGTCCGAAGCCCTGCATGCCGGGCTGCAGGTCGCCGAATGGTCCGACCTGCCGCGCCGCATCGGTGATCTCGGCGCGGTTCTCGGAAGGGGAGGGGCCGCGCCGCCATTCCATCTGCTGGCGCTCGATCTTCCGCCGGGCCTCAAGCGCGCCAATGCAGAGCGGTGGAGCGCTCGTTACGCGGCGGAACTCATCGCATCGCCCCCGCCAGCGGGGAGCGACCGTCTTCGTCTCGGCTATATCAGCGGCGACTTCCACCGGCATGCCGTCGCCTACGAGGCGATCGGCCTAATCGAGGCGCATGATCGGAGACGCGTGGAGCTCCACGGCTATGGCTGGGCTGCAGATGACGGCAGCGAGATCCGCGCCCGCCTGGACAAGGCTTTCCGCGGGATCGTCGACCTCGCTCCGCTGAACGACGAGGCCGCCGCATCGCGCATCGTGGCCGACGGCCTTGACGTCCTCATCGACCTTTCCGGCCACACCTACGGCGCGCGACCCGGAATCCTCGCACGGCGCCCCGCGCCCGTGCAGGTCAACTACTTCGGTTTTCCCGGCGTGACCGGCGCCGCCTATCACGACTATGCGTTGGTCGACTCGGTCGTCGTGCCGCCGGGAAGCGAGGTTGGATACCGTGAAGCGCTGGTCCGCGTACCAGGTTGCTACTGGCCGCACGACGCACGCGTGCCGCCGTCGGTCGCGGTCGACCGCGACCGGCACGGCCTGCCGCGCGATGCTGTCGTCCTCGTGTGCTTCAACCAGGTCTACAAGATTCAGCCGGGCAGCTTCGGCGTCTGGATGCGGATCCTGCGATCCGCACCGGCGACGGTGCTTTGGCTTCTCGACCCAGGTCCTGTCGCCCAGGCCAACCTGCGACGAGAGGCCGCGCGCGCCGGTGTTGACCCCGAGCGGGTCGTCTTCGCGCCGCCGGCGCCGTATGCGGACCACTTGGCCCGGATCGGCGTCGCCGATCTCGCGATCGACACATTGCCATACAACGCCCATACGACCGCGTCGGACGCGCTGTCGGCCGGTTGCCCGATGGCGACATGCGTCGGGACGGACTTCGCCGGCCGGGTCTGTGCCAGCATGCTGATCGATCTTGGCTTCGCGGACCTAATCGCGAACGACGCCGACACGTATGCGGACCTCGTGACTTCCCTCGCTCGCGACCGTCGCCGCTTGGCGACATTCCGAGACCGGTTGCGCGCGCGCCTCACGGAGCGCCCGCTGTTTGACATGCGCCGGCTTGCCGGGGCGGTCGAAGCAGCGGCGATTGAGACGCGCCGCCGTCGCCGCGCCGACTTGCCAGCGGCGTCGTTCACGGTGCCCGGCTCCGGCTAGAATCCCGCAGTCGTCGCCGGTGCGCGCAGGGGCTCCATCGCCATCAGGAGATCGTCGAGCAGCAGGAGAAAGTGCTCCTGGGCTAGACGGATGAACCTGACTTGCTCATCCGCCGACGAAGCCATGAAGCTGCGCTCGATCGTGGCCTTGAAGTAGCTGGTGAAGATGCCATCGAGCAGTTCCTTCGCCGCCGGCATACGGCGGGTCGTGGAGCGCAGCAGGTCATGCATCTCGCTGGCAAGGTGGGCATAGTCGGTCGCTGACAGCCGCCGTCGAACGAGAACCTCTCGTAGTCGCTCGAACGTCTTCGCTATCGTGTCGGCGAGGACGGACATGCGCCGCGCATACTCGATGCCGTCGATCGGTGCGGGCTCGAAACGCTCGCGGACAAGGTCCATCATGGACGCCCGGCTTCCCCGGTAGGTCGCGGGGTCGAACTGGTCGGGAGCGAGATTCACGGCGCCGCCGACACGCGCTCCGTCTCCGCACTGGATGAGAGTGACGTCGGGCATGCGGTTGAGGAAGATCTCCATCGCGACATGGCTGACGTAGAAGACATTGTCTGAGAGGAGTGGGTCGCCAGGGATCGAGACCAGTCGATGGCGGGTGTCCGTAAAGTCGCTGAGGGTAACATTCTCGATGCCGATGCTGGCCAGATCGGCGTGCGCGGCCTTCGAGACGTCATCCATGTAGATGGTCCCCAGCGCATGATGGTGCCGGGGATCGCGATATCCGAAGTCCACGCCGAATGTCGTGATCCGTCGGAACCCGAGAGCTGCCGCGACGCCAACGGCGGCATTCCCGACGACGGGGTAGCACCCCGGTACCTGCTCGGCGAGATCGGCGAAAAGGCTAGAGCTGACCGAACTCTCGCGGACGAACAGGAAGACCTTGCGGAAGAGGTCGAGCGTCTCGGGATCCATCCCATTGGAAGCGATCAACGGAACACGATCGAAGAACGCCGATCCTTCTAGCTCCTTCAAGACGGTCGCCGTCACCGGAGAGGTCTCGAGCTCGATGTGATAGTCCGGCTCGATGCCGGCCCGTGCGAGTGGGCGGATTGCCGAGCCGCCAGTGAAAAGAACCACTCGCTCGCGTACTTGCCGCAGCAAGGGAAGCGTCTTCTCCAGCGACGGGCCCGCGCCGACCACGACCGCGTCCGCTCCTTCCAGGCTAGGCCAGATGCGTTTCAGCCAGGGCCGCGGGGTCCGAACGTTGGTCGCCGTCTGGAGGACCTGACGGCGCTCGTCCTTGAAGTATCCCCAGCCGTAGCTGAGCAGCGGCAGACGCTGGCTGATCTGCTCGGCGATGAAGTCCATTGCCGGCGACGGATAGAGGCGGAAGTATCGGCTTCCCACGATGAGGGCGGGGCTGAGCGTTTGCAAGGCGGCGAGGAGGTTGTTGGTCGCGACCCGTGGATCGGCTTCGACGATTAACTTCAGGCCCTTGCCGCTTGCCTTGAAGCAAGCGGCGATCGGTTGCCAGTCGATCGCCTGCAGCGAGGCGCGAAACAGGTCGATGTCTGACTCGCAGAGAATGAGATGCTGGACATCGAACTGCTCCAGCAGGGCGTCGATGTGCCACCCGAGTCCGATGCCGAAGACAGTCAGGATGGGGGCATAGCGCTTGGACACGCCATAAGGCTTCGGCTCAGCCATCAAGGGTGCGCCGAAGGCCTTGTCCAGCTCCAGGATGCGCGGATAGGCGATCCCGTCCTCCGCGGAGTAGCTCACGACAGCCGGAATGTAGCTCTGTCTCGACTGTGCCAAGGCGGATGCCTGCTGATCGGCCAATACGCGGGGATCATCGGAGTACAGAAAACCCTCGGCCATGGAAACGTTCACGACGGTATCCGGATCGGCAACGTCACCGAACAGTTCCCTCGGGACTTCGGATGGCGCGGCGATCTTCGAGAGAGCCTCGGGAGCGATCGCGGAAAGGGCGGCGCGGTTGGCGCGGAGCCGGCGAGCCGCCACCGGAGAGGCGGGGTCGATGCGTATAAGCGTCTGGGTCATTGCCAGGCGACAAGACCATAGCCGTCAAGCTGACAGCAAGACGGCGAGGGAACGAGAGTCGCGGTTGCGTCATCCCCTCATATCCAGTATTCGACCGAGGCCGAGAAGGTCCGGTGCCCGCGCGGCCTCTTACGTCGGCATTCTGGCGGATCGGATAAGCCATACCGTGTCGCAGTCCATGACCGATGCCAACGCGGCGGCGCTCCAGGCACGTATTCTCGAGCGCGCCGGCCTCGAAGTTTCCTGCCTGGTTCGCCGTTTTCCCGAGCTGGAGAGCGTTCTAGCCGGCTTCGCCGGGTCGATGCCGCCTTTCATCGTCGAGCCCTCGGGCGATGGGCGCATCATCGATCTGGCAATCGGTTCCGGGCGATACTACGGCCGCGATGCACGGGATGTCGCTGCGGCGCAAGTGAGCGATACGCTGGCCGGTGGCGCCAACATCTCCAGCCGGGCGGCCGCACCGACCGAGGGCCATGGCCGTCTTCACTCGATCGGGCAGGAGCTTCTGCGGACGGGCGGCTTCGCGAGCGATCTGCCGCCGAGGGGTCCGGGTACGGGTGCTCCGTCATCGCGCATCCTCTTCCTCGCCGGCCTGGGCCTCGGCCATCACGTCCTGCCGCTCATCGACAAGCTCGATCCGCGCTATGTGCTGATTTACGAGCCTCGGCCCCTGCTTCTCTACTGCTCCAGCTTCACTGTCCCGTGGCGGCGCATCGTCGAGAGGTTCGAAGCGGCAGGCCGGAGCCTGCTGGTGCTCTCCGGCCAGTCCACGGAGGTGTCCTGCCAACGTGCCCTGGGGTGGCTCAGCGGTATTCCAGCACTCAATTTCGACGGCGGGCGCTGGGTCCAGCATGATGATGACGCCGGCTTCGAGCCCATGAAGGCCGTTCTCGCCGAGCATGTCCGCATGCTGAACCGTGCGCCGGGCTTCTTTATCGACGAGCGACGGCAGCTGATTCACACGTTGACGAACCTCCCGCGAGCCCACGGCATTCTCGCCGACCGCCGGCCGCGGTCCCTGGACGGCGACCTGATCCTGGTAGGCTCCGGCCCGTCCCTTGACGAGGCCCTGCCGCTGATCGGACGCGCACGTAACCGTGCGGTGATCTTCTCGTGCGGCACAGGGCTGACGCCGTTGCTTCGGGCCGGCATTCTTCCGGACTTCCATATCGAGCTCGAGACGTCTTCCGGGCGCTATGCGCTGGCGAGCGCGGTCGAGGATCCGACAGTCTTCCGATCGACAACGTTGATCGCGTCGAACGGCTACTATCCGCCGTCGTTCGACCTCTTCGACCGGCGGCTGATGTTCCTGAGGCAGGGGAATTTCGCAGCCTGGATGTTCAGGGCGCTGGGCGCGGTTCTCGCTCACGGAGCACCTACCGTGACCAACGCGGCCGCCGCGCTGGCTCACTGGCTCGGGTTCCGCCGCATCTTCGCTTTCGGCGTCGACCTCGGATATTACGACACGGCCGTGCAGCATTCGCGAAAGAGTCTCTATTTCGACGAGAAGAGGGCCAGCTTCCATCCGAGCTTTGCGCATCTTCCCGGCGGCGAGGTCCTGCGATCGTTCTATCCAACCTCGGAGATCGAGGTCGCGGACAACGAAGGTGGACGCATCCTCACCAACGACATCTTCTATCGGTCGCTTCGCGCATTCGATGCCTTCGTCCACGAGGAGGGCCCGAAGCTCATCCACTGCGGCCGAGGCGCCAGGATCTGGGGCAGCGAGGATCGCCGCATCGCCGACCTGTCGGAGATGGACTTCAGCTCTGATAGGCCGGGAGTCCTGGCGGCTATCGCCCAGCGGTTCCACGAGGTGAAGGTCGGTCCTCGGGATCTCGAGGATGCATTGACGCACGAGCGGTCTTTCCTCGCCTCGTTCGTCGGCGACATCGTAAAGCTCACCCGCGGGCGGATCGCGTCGCGCGACGACTTCCTCGATCGCGCCAACGTGGTTTCGCTCTGCGTCCGCCACGCCGCAACGGATGACGGGATCGGACCGCGGCGCCTGATCGGCGGCGAGTTCGAGAAGCTAACAGTCCTCGCCGGCGATCTGGCGTCGAGCACCGGGAGCGTCGAGGCGAGCGCCCGGCTCTGGGAGGGATGGCGCGCCGGACTGGACGAGCTCGGGCGCTATGCAGAGGCAGAACTCGCGGCTATCGTGCCCGGCGAGGGCATAGACCCTTTGCCCGGCTCGCGGATGGCGTGATCCGATGACCTTCTCGCTCGACCGCCGCGACATCGACCTTCTCGTCTTTGATTTCGACGGGGTCCTGACCGACAACCGCGTGCTGGTCTTCTCCGATGGCACCGAAGCCGTCTGGTGCACGCGCGCCGATGGCCTGGCCTTCGACGCCTTCCGGCGAAGCGCGATCAAGACCCTCATCCTTTCGACAGAGAGGAACGCCGTGGTCGCAGCGCGGGCAGCGAAGCTGAAGGTCGAGGCGATCGCCGGCTGCGGCGACAAGGCTGCGGCGATCGAGACGATCTGCCGCGAGCTGGGCCTGCGTCCGGAACGCATCGTCTATGTCGGCAACGACCTGAACGACCTCGGTGCCATGCGCCAGGTCGGCATTGCGATTGCCGTCGCCGACGCCCACCCAAGAGTCCGCGAAATTGCACGGCACACGCTGATGGCGCGGGGCGGGGAGGGGGCGGCGCGAGAGATCGCCGAATATCTCCTCGGTCTCGACATGGGCGAGTAGGCATGGCTTCGTCGCCGGAAGTTCTCGCCCTGATCCCGGCGCGCGGCGGCTCCAAGTCGGTGCTGCGCAAGAATGTCAGAACGGTCGGCGGTCGTCCGCTGATCGCCTGGTCGATCGAGCAGGCCCGGCGTTCGCAACGCATCGGCCGGGTCGTGGTCACCACCGATGACCAGGAGATCGCCGAGGTGGCGCGCAGGTGGGGCGCGGAGACGCCGTTCATGCGGCCGGCCGAGCTGGCGGGCGACCGCTCGACCGATGTCGAGTATCACGAGCACGCGTTGCGCACGCTCGCTGCCGCCGAAGACTATCGACCCGTAATCGTCGTCAATCTGCGGCCCACCATGCCGGTTAGGCGGATCGCGACCATCGACCGGGCGATCGAGGCGTTGATCGAGCGGCCCGATGTGGACTCGGTGCGCAGCGTCTCGCTCGCCGAGCAGACGCCCTACAAGATGTGGCGGATCGGCAACGGTGGCCTCATGGAGCCGATTGTCGCCCTCGCCGGCGTGGCGGAGCCATATAACCAGCCGCGACAAGACCTGCCGCCGATCTACTGGCAGGATGGCTATGTCGACGTCGTCTGGGCACATGTCGTGCTGGGGCAGCGCTCGACCACCGGGCGGCGCATCCTTCCGTTCATCATCGACGAGCCGAGCCAGGATATCGACTACGAGGACTCGATCGGCGAAGCCGAACGCCTCTTGAAGGCGCTCGACGAGCCATCCAACGCGACACCGACGCGCGAGGTCAGGCATCCGTCATGAAGGTCCTGCTGTTCGGACTGGGCTCCATCGGTCAACGTCACGCGCGCATCCTGAAGCAGGTCATGGGCGACGGGGTCGAGCTGGGAGCGTTCCGGCAGTGGGGACGGAAGTTGGTGATCAACGACGACCTCAGCGTCGTCGAGGGCGTCGACCCGGCGGAGCATTGGGGCGTTCGCAGTTTCTCGCGGCTCGAGGACGCCTTCGCCTGGGGACCCGCGGCGGCTTTCGTCACCAACCCGATCTCGATGCATATCGAAAGCGCTCGGCAGGCGATCGAGGCCGGGTGCCACGTCTTCATCGAGAAGCCGCTGAGCCACACGGACGACGGAGTCACCGATCTCGCCGCCTCGGCGAAGGCGCGCCGCCTGACCCTCTTGGTCGGATACCAGCTCCGTCACCATCCTGCGCTCGCGCTGATCCGCCGGCGGCTAGAAGAGAGAGCCATCGGCCGCGTCTGCGCCGTCGACATCGAGTTCGGCGAGTACCTGCCGACCATGCATGCCTACGAAGACTATCGCGAGACGCACATGGCGCGACGAGATCAGGGCGGCGGTGCGATCCTCTGCCTCAGTCACGAGATCGACGCGATGTGCTGGCTCTTCGGGACGCCGCGTTCGGTGTTATCCGTCGGCGGACATCTCAGCGACCTCGAGCTGGCCGGTGTCGAGGACGTGGCGACCATGCTGTTTACTGGCGGGGGCAGCGGCCGCAGGATCCCGATGCGCGTCCATCTCGATTTCCTGCAGCGGCCACCGCGTCGTCGGTACAAGATCGTCGGCGATGCCGGCTCGATAGAGTTCGACTATCATCAGCGCGAGCTCGTCCTCTCGACGCCTGCGGGACGAGACGTGACGTCCTTCACGGCCTGGCACCGCAGTCAGATGTTCGAGGCAGAGGTGGCAGAGTTCATATCCAGCGTGCGCGGCGAGCGGGACCGCGCGCCGTTTCTCGACGCCGCCCTTTCGACGCATCGCACGTGCATGGCGGCGCTCCGATCGCTCGCCTCGGGCGCGCCGGTCTCGATCGATCGGACATGAGCCGACTTCCCGACAGCTTCTCCCTGACCGGCCGCACGGCGCTGATCACCGGTGCGGCAGGCCTGTTCGGGCCGGAGCACGCGGACGCTCTGCTGGAGATTGGTGCCAAGGTCGTCCTGACCGACATCGACCAGGCGCGCCTGGAGCGGGCCGCGAGGCCGCTGGCCGAACGCCACGGGGCGGAGCGGGTTCTTTGGCGGGCGATGAACGTTGCCGATCCGGCGTCGATCCAGGTGGTTGCCGGCGATCTCGCGAGCGAGACGATCGAGATACTGGTCAATAACGCTGCGATCGACGCCAAGGTCGGGCCCGGCGGTGGAGCCAATCTCTCGCGGCTGGAAACGTTTCGACTCGAAGCGTGGCAGCAGGAGGTCGCGGTCGGTCTCACCGGCGCCTTCCTCTGTACGCAGGCCTTCGGCGCGGCGATGGCGGCGCGCGGCCGCGGAGTCATCCTCAACATCGCCTCCGACTTGTCGGTGATCGCTCCCGACCAGCGGCTCTATCGCAAGGACGGGGCCGAGCCGGCGGAGCAGCCGGTCAAGCCGGTGACCTATTCGGTGATCAAGGCCGGCCTGGTGGGCCTGACCCGCTACGTTGCGACCTATTGGGCCGACAGGGGGGTTCGGGCGAATGCGCTCTCCCCGGGCGGGATCTTCACCGGGCAGGACGACGCCTTCGTCCGGCGGCTGTCCTCGCTGATCCCGATGGGCCGGATGGCGACTCGCCAGGAGTACCGGAGCGCAGTTCAGTTTCTCTGTTCGGACGCTTCGAGGTATATGACCGGGCAGAACATCGTCATCGACGGCGGCCGCTCGGTCTGGTGACCGGGTCCGCGGTCCACAGCGTCCAAGGAAGATTGATGAGCAAGAGCGTCCAGATCGGCCCGCATGCGGTGGGCGAGGGGCAGGCCCCGTTTCTGATCGGCGAGATCGGCATCAACCACAACGGCGACGTCGCGCTGGCCAAGCGGCTGGTGGACCTGGCCGTCGAGCACAAGTTCCAGGCGGTCAAGTTCCAGAAGCGTACCGTCGACGTGGTTTATTCGGCCGAGGAGCTGGCTCGGCTGCGCGAGTCCCCGTTCGGTAGCACCAACGGCGAGCTGAAGCGAGCGCTGGAGTTCAGGCAGGAGCAATACCGCGAGATCGACGCTCATTGCCGGGAGCGCGGCATTCTCTGGTTCGCTTCGCCCTGGGACGAAGCCAGCGTCGATTTCCTCGAGACCTTCTCGCCGCCCTGCCACAAGGTGGCCTCTGCCTGCCTGACCGACCGCGGCCTGCTCGCCCGGCTGCGCCAGGCCGGGCGGCCGGTGATCCTCTCGACCGGCATGAGCACGCTCGCCCAGATCGACGAGGCAGTGAAGGCGCTCGTCGGAACGCCGCTGGTGCTGATGCACACCACCTCCACATATCCGGCCAAGCACGGCGAGCTCAACCTCGCGGTCATCGAGACGCTGAGGAAGCGCTACGGTGTCCCGGTCGGCTACAGCGGGCATGAGCCGGACATCATCCCGACGGTGATGGCGGTGGTCGGGTTCGCCGCCTGCGCCGTCGAGCGCCACATCACTCTCGACCGCTCGATGTGGGGCAGCGATCAGAGCGCCAGCATCGAACCGCGCGGCATGGAGTTGATCAGCAAGTATATCCGCATCTGGCCGACAGTGCGCGGCGATGGCGTGAAGCAGATCTATGCCAGCGAAGAGCCGATCCTCGCCAAGCTCCGCCGGGTGAAGGACTTCTGATCGCATGATCCGGCGAGGGGCGGGGCGGCCTTGAACCTGATCCATCTTGCCAACGTCAACTCGACGAACGTCGGGAACGGGGCGCTGATCTGGGGCCTCGAACGCGTATTTGCCGAGGACCTGCCCCAGGCGAGGATCGCGCGTGCCGCCTGGGACGATTACACCTTCGAGAAGCTCGCCTTCGACCGCGGCTTCGTCGAGATGGTCAATCGCAGCGACGGGCTGATCGTCAACGGCGCGGTCGCTATCAACGGCCGCGCCTACCTCCGCAACGCCGGCTTCAGGCTCGACCTGCCGCTCGCGCTCTGGCGCGAGATAGAGAAGCCGGTCGTGCTCTTCGGCCTCTCCTATCGTCACTGGAAGGGCCAGCCCTTCCATCATCAGGAGCGGTTCGCCGAGGTGGTCGGCTTCATCCTCGATCACCCGCGCATGATCCTGGGGCTCCGCAATGACGGCACGCGCGAGTGGCTGTCGAACCTGCTCGGCATTGCCGCTGAGCGCTTTGCCGAAGTGCCCGACACCGGCCTTTTCATCGAGCCGGAGGACGGGCCCGATCCGGAGATCCTTCCCGGCCGGCTCAACGTCGTGCTCGCGGTCAACAACGAGGACGAGGTTGAACGCTATGCCGGCGGCCGCAAGGCGGCCGTCCTCGATGGCATCGTCAAGGCGCTGGTGCATCTCGCCGAACGGCACGATGCCAATCTGATCCTGGCGCCGCACTATCTTGACGACTTCCGCATGATCGGCGAGCTTTTCGAGCGCTTGCCGCCACGCATCGCGCACCAGCACGTGATCACCACGGGCTTGGCGCGTGTTTCCGGCGCGCGACGGTTCTACGGGCGCTACGCCAAGGCCGATCTGGTGCTGGCCATGCGTGTGCACGCCATGTCGCCGTCGATCGGCATGGGCGTGCCGCTGGTGGTGCTCTCGTCGCAGGGGCGGATGTCGACGTTCCTCAAGAGGATGGGGCTCGGCGACATCGCGACCGACATATTCGGGCTGGCCTTCGCCGACGAGCTCGTGGCGGCCGTCGAGCGGACACTCGCCTCGCCCGCCGAGATACGTGCGCGGCTGCTTGCCGCGGCCGACCGTCAGCGGGCCGAGGCGCGACGGTTCATGGACCAGGTGCGACGAATCCTCTGAGCGTGTCGCGCACGGCCGCGACCGTCTCGTGCCAGTCGCCGGGTCGGCGTTGCCGGAAAAGGCGCAGCGTCGGGTACCACGGGCTGTCGTCTCGACCCGTGAGCCAGCGCCAGCAATGGTCGGTGCGCGACAATACCCAGACGGGGCGGCCGAGAGCCCCGGCGAGATGCGCGACGGCCGTGTCGACCGTCAGCACCAGATCGAGATTAGCGATGACGGCGGCCGTCTCGTCGAAGTCGGTCAGCTGCGCCGAGATGTCATGGATCGGCAAGCGGCTGCCGGCGACGTCGGCGGCAGCCCGCCCGGTCTGGAGCGAGATGAACGTCAGGCCAGGAAGGTCGGCGAGCGGCGCGAGGGACGACAGCGGCAGCGACCGGCGCCGGTCGGTCTCGGCGGCACCGCGATCCTCCGGCCGCGGACTGCCCGCCCAGACGAGGCCGATGCGTCTTCGCTTCGGTTCCGTCGCGTGCAGGCGCGTTCGCCAGGCCGCGACCGCGGCAGGATCTGCGGACAGATAGGGCGTCGTCCCTGGAATGTCTGCGACCGTGAAGCCGAGCAGGGCCGGCAGGTCGAGCAGCGCCGCGTAGCGGTCGTGCGGAGGCCGGCTCGCCGGCGCCGGGAAATCCAGCCGGCGTCCGACGACGTCGATGTCGGGGAAGCTGCGCGCAACGAGGGTCCGCATCTCCGGCTGGACTTCGAGCACCACATGCTGCGCGCGCTTGGCCGCCGGGCGCGCGAGCCGGCAGAACTGAAGCGTGTCACCGAACCCCTGTTCGGCGACGAGGAGCAGCGTGCCGTCGAACGGCCGACCGTCCCAGGGCTTCCCGGCAAGTCCGCCGGTCAACGCGGCGAAGGTCGGCAGCCGCCAGCGCCAGGCGTAGTCGGCGAAGCCGCGGTCGAAGTCGCCGAGCGCCAGCCGGGCCCAGGCGCGGTTCTGGCGGGCGGCGAGATGATCTGGGGAGAGCGTCACGGCGCGGCCGTAGGAGCGAAGCGCGGCCGGGTAGTTGCTGTGACGCGCGGCGATGTTGCCGAGATCGAGATGGACGTCGAGAAAATCGGGAACCAGCGTCAGCGCTTGTCGAAGCGCAGGCGTCGCCGTCGCCAAATTGTCGATGCGCAGCGCCGCGAGGCCGAGGTTGTGAAGGAAGGCCGCGTCGTTCGGGACGATCGCGAGCGATCGAGCGATCTCGGCCGGAACCGTCCGCATGTCGGTGAGATCGAGTCGTATCATGCCGAGAAGATTGCAGGCGTCGGGATCGGCGGGTTGGCTGACGAGGTGTCGCCTGAGGAGCCTGGCGGCGGTCTGGGTGTCGCCGGCCTTGAGGGCGTCGAGGGCTGGGCCTGTCACGGGGCGAGGCCTTCGAGGGCTTCGGCGACTTGGGCGA
>SXGR01211784.1_pt1 | contig 17339 bp, 13 predicted proteins | sample 3174711 | NCBI WGS metagenome assembly SXGR01 (sample SAMN11356860, study PRJNA531348) | freshwater metagenome | isolation source: freshwater sample F1-60 | place: China: Fuxian Lake, Yuxi | collected 2017-12-25
ATCAGCCATTTGCCCATTATCAGAATCACGCATAACAACGCCAGAAAATACACAGGAAACCCAGGCAGCGCTGCGATAAATACGGTTTCCCGCACTGCTGCCTCCGCCAATACTCCCTCGTGCTGAGCACGCAGCAATGCCACGTAAGCGGTGTAAAGCAGGCTGGCAAACCCGAGCCCCAGATTCAGCGCCAGCCCCTTGAAGCTGAGTACTGTGGCGCGATGCCTTGAATCGACTTCATGGTTAATATAATAACTGGACTGATACTGCACCATGCCCATCATGGCATAGGCCCCGATAGCGAAGATTACGCCGTAATAGGGAATTGCAAAGCAAAGTCCAATGAGACCTGTAGTCAAAATCACCGACAGAATCGCAAAATTAAAGAATGGAGAGCGATGAGTCACCAGATACCTTGAAAACCTGGCATTCACAATGCCTATGAGCGCCATGCCGGCACCGATAAACCCAAACCAGCTCACCGGGATATCAATCAGGCGGTAATATTCGCTGGAGAGCACAGCAAACTGCCGCCCCACACTGTCCAGCGCCAGCGCAGCCAGAATCACAAACAACACGAAGCGATGATCAAGCGTCCACCTGCCCGCCTCCATGATCTTGAGAAAAGGGTCTATCAGGGATTTACCGGAGGGCCGTCCTGCCCCGACTTTTGTTTCCAGATCATTGGTCACTTCATGAAAGCCCAATGTGGTGAACAACACGATTAGCGAGGTCATCAGGGTCAATACAATCGGCAGACGAGTGATTACATCTCCCTCCAGCTGCCACTCAGCCCCCACAAGTACAAGAATACTGTTTACAACTGCTGGGTCATAGGCAAACGCACCGAGAATCATTGTTAGGAAAAATCCAACAGACACAACTTGTGAAGTTCTCTCCAGCAACTTTGACCAGTCACCCTCCCGGCCCAACGCCTTTAGCGAATCGAATGCCAGCGCTTCGTCGGCGCCACTAGCCGCAGCTTCAGACAAGCCACTGCAAATTCGATTGCAGAGAAATAACATGAACAACAGCGATGAAGAGCCAATTGGCGCAAACGCGATCAGGCTCATTTCGATCACCATAAGTATTGCGGCGAATACCACGAGTCGCTTGCGCCCGACAATATCGGCCAGCGCCCCGGAAGGTACTTCTGCGAGGACGATGGTCAGCGCCCAGACAATATTGAGAATCGCAAACTGCTCAAGCGTCAGCCCGAAGTCCAGGAACAGCACGGTGAAAACGGGGTAATAAAAGCGGGCTGAATAGAACAGCCGAAAGAGGATGAAGCGCCGCAAATTTCCTTCAAGTCGGTGCCTGTAATCAGCTGCTGCGGGCATCGGTCAACATCCGGATGGAGGGAAGCGGGCAGTATGAACTCCCGATGTCACGCCAAGCAAACGGTGAATCGAGTCCACGCCAACAATGCATAAATTAGCAACCTGGTTTGACTGATTCGGCTCAAATGCCCTGGTTTTTACTGAGGTTTTTCAATCAGTCCGGAAGCAAGAGCGTTGTGCAGAAACTCCAGCACTGCAATTTCCGGCGCAGTCGGCAATCCATAGGTTTCCTGCAATAACTGAATGATTTCCTCGACCGTAACGTCACCGGTGCACAATTCCAGAATGATTATCGCGGTAGGATTAAGGCGTTGTTCTTGCTGCAAAGAGGGCCCAGCAACGAAGTAATACCCTTGCTCCTCCCGCATCTCCAGTGCTTGCGCTTTGCGCGGAAATTCTGGAAGAGCGACAGACGCATACACCACACTGCTGCGCAAGAACTCAAAATCGTCATCGGCATCGTAACGCGGATACCAGGCGTAATTTTCATCTGGCTGCCGCCAGCCTTCGCCGTAAAAACTGGTTAGCACTCGCTCGAACCCTTGCGGTATTTGAAAACTTTCGCCGTGAAACTGGCACTGAATGAACGGTAACACTGCATCAGCGGGAAGCTCTCCCTTGATATCCGGATAGTGATAAAAACGATTCTCTCTTTGAAAGCTTGTCCACAGATCCAGATTGAATGCCGCGCCTTTGCCACCGCTTGACTCGGTCAGGACACGAACATGAATCTGGCCTTTTGAGTTTCTTTGAACATCAAAACCATATTCCCTGAGAACCGTCACGATGTACTCGTGTTCTTCGAGAATTTCGTAGTCGAGGCTTTTTTTTGAAAGGTAGGCGACATCGACATCCGTATCGAAGCCGATGAAATCCTGGTGGCGAACAGCGCCGAGAAGAGTTCCCCAGGTCAGGTAAAACTGGATGTCAAATTCAGAGAGGAAAAGGTGCTCGAGGGTTTTCATCGAGCCAATCAGAAGTTTTAACTGTGCCTCGCCGTAGGCAGTGAATGCCATACCCCTGGCGGGTAATTCACTGTCTTCGGCACCTGTCACCTGGTAAATTTCTTGCCTGACAAGAAGTCAGGATCAAGAATCCTGCTTTGAGTGCTGCTTTTGTTTGCGTCTCGCCTGCAATGCCAGCGCGGCCAAACCCAAACCCAGCATCGTGACCGCAGCGGGCTCAGGTACTGATGCGGGAGGCGTGCTTTGCTGAGCCCCTCCGCCGCCACCAGCAGAAGATGAAGCGCCGGCGCCACCACCTCCAGAAGCTGCACCGCCCCCACCCCCGGCCTCACTCTGAGCTTGGGCATAGACTTTTCGCGAGCTAATGGTTCCGATACTCAAGGCGAGTGGCACCGCGAAAGCGGAGGACTTCAGTGCCTTTACGACAAATTCCCTGCGTGATGCATCGACAGACTGTTCAATCGTTTTATTATTCTTGCTCATTTGATATTCCTTAATTCATGGTTTTTCGCAGAGATAACGTTGCAGGGATTTCGTCTGTAATCACCTCTGCGAAGCTCTCGTGGATGCACTGGTTTATCCAGTAGCAAGGCTCTATGCATACCTTTGCGTTATCAGATGATCTCGGTGCAATTTTCATACCATTAATATCGATCTATTACTTATTACTGGGAAATCTGCAACTTAGCGAAATCAATATTTAGCCTGGAAATGAGCTCGCACCAGATCTGTAAATTTTCCTGACAAAATTGCCCCGAACAGACGATTTTTTGCATCGAAATTGAACACCGCGAAGGTGGAGTGAGCCCAGTTAACCAGCGATGAGTTGGGGCATTCAATCAGCTGAAGATCCCGTTTCTGACGGTCTGATTTAGCGAACCGTGTGAGCAGTTTTTTTAACAGAGAGTATTACCGAAAAGCTGTATCAACTGAGCCGCAAATGATCCGCTTATGCGATGGAAAGGAGCCGTTATAAGCAGCAGAAGTTTTTACTTATGCGAATATCAAGCGCAGAGTGTCAGCTACCGACTAATACAATTGCAGACCCTGATTAATTCTCGCAACAAAGTAGCACAGTCCGGGTTGCCGGTCGGAAATCAAATCTGGAGAGCACTACCAAGGAGTGCAGACATGAAATGTCCAAAATGCCAGGGCGTACTGGAAACCATAATTCACTCGCATATTGAAGCGCAGGGCTGCATCAATTGCCGAGGCCTGTTGCTGAAACCTCAGGTTGTCGAAGAAGTGATGCTTTACGAAATGCTGGAAACAGTGCTTGATATTGGCGCACCTGCGCTCGGCGAAAAGTATGACAAAATTGCCGATATCGTGTGCCCCCATTGCCAGCTGCACATGAAGAAACGGGAAGACCCGGTGCAGACTCACATCTGGACCGAACAGTGCCCAGGCTGCAACCGTATATTTTTTGATGCCGGCGAATTGACTGATTTGAAATTCGAAACTGTCGCGGACATTTTCCGGGATATGTTAAAGGGTCATCGGGAGGAGGATTGAGCTCTGCGTGTGTATCACTAAATTGCGATACTTGCGCGTTAACAATTGCTCTGCCTTTCTCCTGCCCCTCCTTTGTCAGCGCGTAATTCCCCGACATTGCAACAGATACAATTGCCCGTCGTAAAGCGCCCATTCAATATCGATCTCAGCGCCATAGACCCGCTGACAATCGCTCGCCAGTTTGTGCAACTGCGTCAATTGCTCATCAGTGAGACACAGCGTTGTAATGCGTTCCGGAGCAACTTCCACCTCGACCACGGTACCTCCGGGGTCAGCGACCAGCATCAGATCTTTCTCTCCCGCTATGCGCTCAAGAATGCTGCCATCCGCGTGGATTCGAAATCTGTCCGGCACCACCAGACCCGCCACGATCGCCTCACCGAGACCCCAGCTCGCCTCTATATAGCGTTCGCTCGCGCCACCGAGTGGGTTGCGTGTGAACATCACTCCAGCAACATCGCTCAGGACCTGTTTTTGCAAGACGACGGCAATCGCAGGAACGCCTGCGACCTGCAAGCGCGCACGATAGGCGTGTGCTTCCGGTGTGTGAGCGGATTGATAGACAGCGACAATGGCTGCCAACACGGCGTCGGCATCCATAATATTGAGAACACTCAAATGCTGTCCGGCGAAGCTTGCGTCGTTGGAATCCTCTCCCACTGCACTGGAGCGCACTGCCAGCGCCGGAGCCAACTCTGCAAACAATGCAGCAATGTGAGAGAAATCCGCGGCATTTCCGCGCGCAATGCGAGCGACCTGCGCCACACTCAGTGCATATCCACCTGGTGCCGGCAAGCCGGCTTGCAATGCACGCGCAAGACTTGCGCATTTACCGCCATAGAGGCTTGCATCAAGAGCCTGGACAAGTGGCACGCAGTCGGTCATGGGTTGTCACTCATTTGCAGTTGGTTATGGGCAATTGATCACGAAAGCACCGTGACCTCTCCCTTGTCCCCGTCCACCCGCACCCGGGCACCATCCGGCACCAGCTGTGTGGCTGTCTTTGTACTCACCACTCCAGGGATGCCGTATTCGCGACTCACGATCGCGGCATGACTGAGCAGCCCGCCACGGTCAGTCACGAGGGCACCAATGATCGGCAGTACCACGTTAAACCCAGCTGAGGTGTTTTTCGTAATCAACACATCGCCCTGTTGCAGGCGACCGAAATCACGGGTCGACAGGATCACTCTGGCTGTACCTTCGTAGACACCGGGGCTGACTGGCAGTCCCTTGATCTGGTCAGGGCTCGCCTCTGCCGCGTCATCGAATACGTTACCCATGACCATGCCAAAGGCGCGCATGGTCGAATGCAACTTGGCGGGCAACCAGTCCAATGGTGGTGGCGGTGACGGCGGTGGCCCCAATACCGGCGGTACTTCATCTATGCTCTTATTGATGCGCCAGTGTCTGCGGTCTTTCAATTCATCCTCAGGCACCTTCGAAGTACCGCGCAACAAACCGAGCATTTCTTCGTGGGTAGCGTCGAGGATCAATTCTGCGTCTGACAATATTCCCCGTTGCGCCAGTCGTCTTCCCGCTTCAAGAATTGCCGTGCGGGAGACACCAGCTCCCCAGATATCGTTATAGATGCCCCGCTCATCGCGCATGCGGTTGGCTTTGCGCGCATCCGCAAGTGCGAGGTCAAATTCAGCCCGATCCTGCTCTGGAATCTGTGCACGAATCTTTTGTTCGAGCGCAGTATCGAATTCCGCAGCGGGACGAGGTGTCAATGCATCCATGATGCGCGCCATCTGGATATTCGGTGATTCGTTCAGGGTTTTTTCCGAGATGCAGTAGCCACCTATGAGCATATATCCAGTGATAGCCAGGTAGTCATTCAATGCCGAATTGATAACAGGGTCTGCCCGCAGAGCTGCCAGTGCCTGCTCCGCAGGCTGGCTTTCCAGTGACTCCTTGCTGATGTTTGCGGCCTTGATTGCAGCGGCGAGTCGCGCCAATTCTGTTCCAGCAATTCCCGCCGACACTGGAGTGGATCCCTTCAGCAGGATTGCCACGTCCTTGGGTGCCAAACCGGAATTGCGAGTTGCCACATCCAGAAACCAGCCAATAGGCAAAATTGCTCCCACAGAATAGATGTGATGGCGATACACCATTTCCTCGGCATTGGTCTTGCAGTCTTGCAGATGAGCAATCAGACCGGCATCGTCGAGTTTTGCCAGGTCTACAGATTGCAATCGGGTGTTGCGGCGGATGGAATCCTTTTTCAATTCATCCCATTCCGCGAGGTCCTGCAACCAGCGCCGTTCGACAAATGCGGTGTGTGCGGTGCTGGCGCGCCTGCGAATGCCGGGATGCACCCGAGTAAGCAACTTGAAAACCATTTTCGGCGGCGGATTGCCTCCGGGCTTGCCAATGAAGGGAACGAGCTGCGTGAAGAAGAAGTTGTGCATGAACAGCGGTTGCGGGTGACTGATCATCAGACCGTATTTGGCACAGCCTTCTTTGAATCCCCGGGGCAAGCCTTCAAAACATTCGGCAGCATAAAACGTCATTGCGCCATGACTGTGCGTGGTGTCCAGTTGCCAGGTACCAGGACCTGGCGCTATAAATTTTCGCTCCACAATTGCCTCCTCGTGCACTATTTTTTTGCTTCGTTTGATACCTCAATCGAAGTTTGCTTCTTTGTTTTGCCCGGGAGCATAAAACCCGCCAGTAACAGGATGATCAGGGCCCCCGCATAGTAAGGCAAAACTGACAGGTGTTGCTCCAGCGTTGTTGTGCCATCGGTGCCAAGATTAAGCGACAGCACAGATATGCCAATAGTGCCACCGAAGTAACGCATGGTACTCAATCCCCCTGCTGCCATACCAGCGTGTTGTTTATCGATCGCCAACATCCCCGCAGATTGAACGACTGGTCCAGCTACACCTCCGGCCAGACCCATGATAGCCATTGCCAGCATGACATCGGCTGGGGTAAGTGCATTGGCCAGGTCACTGAACAGATATAAACCGAACAAGTTGACGGCGGCGGCCAGAACAGCCGTGTAACGTATGCCTATGAGTCTCCCGGCAAACCCTGACAGGGGACCTCCTAGCATCATGAACAGGGTCATAGCGGTGAGGGCTCCGGCGATTTCAATCTCGGATACGCCACGTATATCATGAAAAAAGATGGGAAGCTGAAATAACAGTGCATACATGGTGAAGTTGCCGAGGCTGGTGCTGACTCCCGCCGCCAAGTATGCAGGATGTTTGAAGAATCGCGGATTGAACACGGGCTCAGCCACTCGCAGCTGTACCAGGATAAACACCACGAGCAACACCAGACCAGGCACCAGAAAGCGATAGTCGATATCAGTGCCGAGAAACCCCAGTTGCAGGCTGCCTATAGCGAGGGCCAGCAGCACCGAGCTGCGCAAGTCCAGACGCCCTGCATTGCGCTCTGTCTGCTTCTTCGAGGTGGTGACTATCAATCCCATGGCCACCAGCACCCAGGGCACATTCAGCAGGAATATGGCAGGCCAATCGAACACCTGGGTGATGGCGCCCCCGAGCAAGGGCCCGAGGGCAGCAGCCCCTCCCATCGTGGCACCGAATATCCCGTAGGCGAAAGGCAGCATCGTCTCGGGCAATTGCGTGCGCAGCAGGGCAGATGCATTCGGAACAATCATGGCACTGGCCGCTGCCATCAGCATACGGGCCAGTAAAATCGCTTCGATACTGCGCACGAAATAGCCTAACAGTGAACCTGCCATGAAAACAGAAAGGCCGATATACAGCGCTTTCTGGTAGCCGATAATATCTCCCAGTTTGCCTGCAGGGGCTTGTCCAATCACTGAAATCAGCAAATAACCACCCACTAACAATTGTGTGGTGGTACCAGAGTCCATATTCATGAAGTTGGCAATCTGGGGCATTGCCACAGCAATAGAGGTTGAACCTAGTGGTGCCAACGCTGATGCCAGCAACACTCCGACCATCAATACTATTGTGCGTCTGTCAGTCATCTAGCGAATTTCCAGTCCCAGTCCCCAATGCCGCGTGCGCAAATGGTAGGTAGAGATTTCCTTTCCATAGCCGTCGAAATAGGACGCGGTGAGCATCAGCTTGCGCCACATGAGTCCCACAGTCCACTCACTGCTGAGATTGGACAATGCCCGCGCATCGCGAATGCCGGTTTTCAGTTCCAAGCGGGTGATCAGCGCCGTGCTTTCCAGAAATGAACTGATGGGATTCAGCGAGTAAAATTTTTCATTCATCAGCCGCAAGCCATCATAATCCTGGATATCGGCTTGATGTGTCCGATCGGGCTCCCAGAATAATTTGGCATCCACACTGAAATACACCGGGCGCAATTCCAACTGGAATTGATGCCAGTTGGTGGTGATGTTCTCCTCGGCATTGGCGACTCGCTGATAGCGTAGCTGAACGTAGTTTGAAGAGCGGCTAACCTGGTTCAGGGCAAACCCAAGCCCGCCTTCTGCTACTGCGTTATCAAACTCCGCAGCGTCTGCTTCATCCAGAGTTTGACCATTGGAATGGTGGAACACCCCAACCCGAAAGCGGCGCAGGCGATCTGGGTCAATATCCCATTCCAAAGCCAGTCCCGGATTCTGGTCCTTCGAAATCACTGGCGCAGAATCATAGCGGTTACCATCTCCGTATTCATCCGGCAACATATGAAAATCATAAGTGCCGTTGTAGACGAAAAAAGAGCGATCAACTCCAAACAGGAAACCCTTCCAGGGAGTCTCGTGTTGCGCAATTTCGTCCTGCCGCTCCCAGAACGGATAGCGAACAGAGATATTAAACTCGACATGCTGATTGCCACTGAGTTCGGTATTCCCGACCGGACCAACAAATCCGAGCGAATTCGGTCCATCGCTACGCAGTTGCCGTATATAGGGTTGCCCACGCTGTCGCCGCTGACCTGCATTTTCGGCTGCTGAAGCCTGGACATAGCTGTCGTAGCAAGCCAGTCGTGCAGCGGGCTCAGCAATCGCTGGACACACGGTGTAGGGATCCGCGTCCGGGGCTGCGGCAACGGTATTGAAAAGTTGAGCGAAAAGCAGAACTGCCACAGAGGCAGCATGGGCTAACAATTTCGATGGCACAGCAATCTCCCTTAAAGAGTAAAAACGCATTGTAGTCTCTGTCTTGCTACAATACGCGCCATGAATCCTGACTGAAAACAAGAGGAGAAGTTCGTAGTGAATCTTGCATTTTGTCGAACAAATAGTATCAGTGTATGGCCTGCCGTGTGCAGTTGCGTTTGCGTGGCTATTATTGCCAGCAATGCGTCGCTTGCCCAAACCGCACCAGAGAACGCGACAATTTCCAGTACATCGGTTATGAAGCAGTTCCGGGCTGTACGTGTGGCCAACCGCCCTGTTATCGATGGCGTCATTGACGAGGACGTCTGGAAAGAGGCGAATGTTGTTACGGATTTCCATCAAATACGCCCAGGTGATGGCACAACCCCTACCGAGCGCACCGAGCTCTATGTCATCTACGATGACGACGCGATGTATATTGCTGCTCGCATGTTTGACAGCGAACCCCATCTTATTTCGGCCCCAACCATTCGGCATGGCCAGGGTCTTGGTAATGATGATCGCCTGGTAGTCATTCTCGACCCTTTCAATTCCCGCCGCGCCGGTTACCGCTTCGAGACCAATCTCAATGGTGTGCGACATGACGCCCTCTATCAGACCACGAGCAATTTCTCGGCAGACTGGAATACGATCTGGGACGTAAAGACGAGCATCGATGGCAATAGCTGGGTTGCCGAAATGGAAATTCCTTTCAAGTCACTGCCGTTTGATCCCTCACTCGAATCATGGGGTTTCAATTTCGGTCGCGGAATCCGGCGTCGCGGCGAAGAAGTGGCCTGGGTTTCACAGAACCGAACCTACAATCCCGGATTTTCCGGGCAGATCAGTGGCATGTCCGGCATGGATCCTGGTTTGGGGCTCGATGTAGTTCCATCCATGTCAGTGAACAGACGCCGGGAATTTGATCCTTCGGGTAATGACAATGCATTAGAGCCATCATTGGATGCTTTTTACCGTCTCACTCCGACTCTCAACGCCGCTCTCACCATAAACACAGATTTCTCGGCCACTGAAGTGGACAACCGACAGGTAAACCTCACCCGTTTCAATTTGTTTTTCCCGGAGAAGCGGGATTTTTTCAATAATGACTCCGACCTGTTCCAGTTCGGTAATATCAGCAGCATGGCGGCTGGCAACAATGCCAGTTCTGGCGGTGGCCGCGAAAACGCGCGCCCTTATTTTTCACGCCGGCTTGGCCTCAGTGAAACCGGCCAGCCCGTGGATATTGAATACGGTGGTCGTGTCAGCGGGCGACTCGACCGCTGGAATATCGGCACGCTTGCCATTCATCAGGGTGACACTGAAAACGTCGCTGCCGCGGATCTGCTGGTCACACGGGTGTCTGCCAACGTGCTGGAAGACTCCTCGGTGGGCTTTATCTATACCAATGGTGATCCTACATCCAATACCGACAACAGTGTTGCCGGCACTGACTTCCAGTATGTGAACAACAGCTTTCTGAATAACCGCATCTTTCAGGCTGATGGTTGGTATCAGGTATCAGACACTCCCGGTTTGTCCGGTGATGACGCGGCGTTCGGCATTGGCCTGCGGGTTCCTTCCAGCTCCGGTATACGCAGCCGCGTAGGATTCAAGGAAGTTCAGCGCAATTTCAATCCAGCCCTGGGCTATGTGAACCGCTCCAATATTCGCGACTACTCCGCAGACATTGGCTACACGCACATCATTAACAGAGAGGTGATCCAATCAGTATTCACAGGTGTGGACGCTCAGCGAATCGATATCATCGATGGCGGCCTGCAAAGCGAGACCTTCGCACTGCGCCTGCTGGAATTGCAGACAACTGCCAACGACGCCATGTCGCTGGGATTCAATACGAACAAGGAAGTGGTCGCACGGCCATTTACCATCTATCGCGAATCCGGTCGCCAGGTGGTTATTCAACCCGGCTCCTATGAATTCAATGACAAGCAGTTCAATTTGCGGTCTGGAGGACAGAGGGTATTCGCGGCAGGCTTCACTTACCTGACTGGTGATTTTTACGATGGCACACGGACAAACATCGGCGGTTTGTTTTCATGGAACCAGTCACGTTATTTCACCATGTCGATCAACTACGACTGGAATGATATCGAACTGCCAGCGGGGAATTTTATTACACGCCTGAGCAGCATCTCGACCCAGGTCGCTTTTTCCCCAACACTGTACTGGATCAATTTGCTGCAGTACGACAATATCTCCGAAGAATTGGGCATCAACACGCGCCTGCAGTGGATACCCCGGGCCGGGCAGGAAGGATTCATTGTACTGAACTACAATATGCAGGATTTTGACAAAGACAATCAGTTCGAGACGGCGTATTCTGACCTCAGCATAAAATTCAAATACACATTCCGTTTTTGAGCGAGGCCGGGATTTATATGAAACAAGGCAAGCCCATCTACATTTCCTACGCCGGTCCCTCTCTGCTCGAAACACCGCTGCTGAACAAGGGATCAGCCTTCACCGAAAAAGAGCGCCGCGCATTTAATCTCATTGGCCTGCTGCCCCCGCGATATGAAAATATAGAGGAGCAGGTGCAACGTGCCTATATGCAGTACTGCAGTTTCGCCGAGCCACTCAATCGCCACATCTATCTGCGCGTAGTACAGGACAACAACGAAACCTTGTTTTACCGTTTACTCTCCGATCATCTGGTGGAAATGTTGCCTGTTATTTACACGCCCACTGTAGGCGAGGCTTGCGAACATTTCTCCGATATTTACCGCAGTGCGCGTGGCATTTTCGTGTCTTATGAAGAACGGGAATTCATGGATGACATCCTGCGCAGTGTCACCAAGGACAATGTGAAAGTAATTGTCGTCACGGATGGCGAGCGTGTACTGGGTCTCGGAGATCAGGGCATTGGCGGCATGGGTATTGCCATCGGCAAGTTATCCCTCTATACCGCGTGCGGTGGTATCAGCCCAGCTTATACCTTGCCGGTTGCGCTGGATGTTGGCACCAACAACAAAACCTTGCTGGCAGACCCCTTTTACATGGGTATGCGGCATCCCCGAGTGGACTCCAGGTCCTATCACGCATTCGTCGACCAGTTCATCAATGCCGTCCAGGAGCGCTGGCCCGGTGTGCTGATTCAATTTGAGGATTTTGCCCAGCCGAACGCGATGCCAATTCTGCGCCGACACCGTGACCGTGTGTGCTGTTTCAATGACGATATTCAGGGCACAGCGGCAGTGACGCTCGGCTCCCTGTTGTCTGCTTGTCGGAAAAAAGGCGAGGACCTCAAGGATCAAACCATAGTCTTCGTCGGCTCTGGGTCGGCGGGTTGCGGCATTGCCGAGTTGATTATCAGCGCTATGGTGACGGAAGGTTTAACTGATACCGGGGCGCGCGCACGCGTGTTCATGGTGGATCGATTTGGTCTGCTCGTGGCAGGCATGGAGAACCTGCTCGATTTCCAGGAAAAACTGACGCAGGCGAGTGCCGTTATCAAAAACTGGAAATACATGACAAATGACGCCTATCCGAGCTTGCTGGATGTGGTTATTAATACGAGGGCATCAATACTCATCGGTGTGTCGGGTAAAGCCAATCTGTTTACCGAGGAAGTGGTGCGGGCAATGCACGTGCACTGCGCAAGACCGATAATCCTGCCGCTTAGCAATCCTTCGAAAAATGTCGAAGCTGTACCAAGCGATATCATCGGCTGGACTGACGGCAAAGCACTGGTGGCCACCGGCAGCCCATTCGATCCGGTAATGTACAAAGGTCGCTCCTATCCCATCTCTCAGTGTAACAACAGTTATGTGTTTCCTGGCATAGGACTCGGCGTTGTTGTCTCAAAGGCCAGACGGGTAAGCGATGAGATGATGATGGTTGCCAGCACAACCCTTGCCGAGCTGTCGCCTGGCAAGGATGATCAGTCCAGCGCGGTGTTGCCGCCACTGACAGAATTGTCAAAGATAAGTCGCAAGATTGCATTCAAGGTGGCGAAGCAGGCGCTGGCGCAGGGTCTTGCCCGCGACATGACAGATGACGAGTTACTGGCGGCAATTGAGCGCACATTCTGGACACCGGCCTACCGGGAATACCGGCGCATCGCCACGCGCGCTCGCTGAACAAACCCACCCAATCTATTTTTGAAGTTACACGGAAAGGCTGTATGCGCAAATTTTTGAAATACACTGCAGGCGTTTTGGTCTTTGTCATCACGGTTGTCATTGTTGTCTACGTTGCAACCGGTCCGGCGCAACCTGCCGCTGATTCGCCCAGTGCCGCCTGGCTGCAATCCGGACCTTATGCAGTGGGTTCCAGGGAATTTAGCTTCGTCGACACATCACGCCCCACCAACGCAAATCGCGATGCCCCTGCAAAACCCGAGCGCACTTTCCTGACCACTATCTGGTATCCGGAGTCTGCGGAAACCGACATTAGCGATCATCCGTTGATCGTGCACAGTCATGGCATTCTGTCCAACCGCAATGAAATGCCCTACCTGATGCAGGCTTTGGCTAGCAATGGTTATGTGGTATTGGCCACAGACTATCCCCTCAGTTCTGGCAGTGCCGAGGGCGGAGCAACCCCGGATGATGTGGCAAATCAGGCCGGTGATATTCATTTTCTGATCAATTCCGTGCTCAACCTGGCGCGCGAAGAAAAACCATTTAACGGCAATACAGATGCCAATCGTATTGGCCTCAGTGGATATTCACTGGGTGGGCTGACGACAAACATCGCTACCTACCACACGCGCCTCAGGGAGCCTCGCATCAAGGCTGCTGTCAGCATTGCCGGACTGGCAGCGGCATTTTCACCCACTTTCTTCAGCACGACGGATATACCCTATCTGGCGATAGCTGGTACCGCCGATGCCCTGATCGAATATCGTCGTCAGGCAGCCGATTTGCCCGACAAGGTCAGCAATGCCTCCCTCATCACCATTGAAGGCGGCTCGCATCTCGGTTTTCTCGGGGCAGCTGATCCGACGTTTCGCTTCATGGCGAATCCCGACTCCATAGGTTGTGGTGGTGTCCTCGCCGTGGTGGGAGACAACCCGAATGCTGCCTTTGCAACACTGGGCACTGTGGAGGAAGGCATTGACCTGCAGCGCGACTTGCCGGGATTGTGTGAAGGCGAGCTGCTCGAGGCATTGCACCCGGGGCGCCAACGCATGATTACCCAAATCGCGGTGCTGAGTTTCTTCGAATCAGTGTTCAATGAGAACCGGTCTCGCCGCGATGAAGCCTGGAGGGAGTTGACCCAGCACCTCGCTGCCGATTTCCCGGAAAGCAGTTATCGTGGGCGGTACTAGCTCAACTCCGATGCTATCTGGCTTCGAACAGAAGGACCTTTCATTGTATTTTGTGCTTGCTGATCCCAAATATTTTTCGCGTCTTTTTTCCCAAGGAGTCATCTGTGTTTGCTTCCCGTCTGCTGCTTAGTGCAATCGCTTTACTGCTTACCTCTGGTCTTGCCGCTCAATCGCTCGAAGACGAAGCCGTGGGTTGGTTGCAAGACCTGATTCGACTGGACACCATCAATCCACCCGGCAACGAATATCGGGCAGTTGAGTTTTATTCCCGGATATTTGATGCCGAAGGGATAGCTTATGAGACTGCAGAGAGCGTGCCAGGACGGGGCAATATCTGGGCGCGCCTGGAAGGTGGCGACGAACCCGCTTTGATACTGCTACAACATACCGACGTCGTGCCTGCTGAAGAAGAATTCTGGACTATTGAGCCCCTGTCCGGTGACATCCGTGATGGCGAAATTCTTGGGCGCGGCGCCGTGGACATGAAAGGTCTCGGTGCATTGCAACTTGCCGCCTTTCTCAGCTTGCACCGCTCTGGTGCCGAATTGAACCGCGATGTGATTTTTCTGGCGACTGCAGATGAAGAAGCCGGTGGTATGTTCGGGGTTGGCTGGCTGATCGACAATCATCCTGAGATCTTCGAGGGCGTTGGTTTCCTCCTGAATGAAGGCGGTGGTGGCAGTCGCGATGCCGAGAGCATCGTGTTCGGTGTGGAGGTCACACAAAAGGTTCCGGTGTGGCTGCGCCTGAATGCCATCGATATACCCGGTCATGGATCCTCGCCTCGACCGACCAGTTCGGTCACACGCATTGTGCAAGCCCTCAACTTGATGCTGGAGAATCCTTTCCCGCCGCGTGTGATTGGTCCGGTGGCCAGTTATTTCCAGGCACTGTCCCAGGACATGAGTGCAGACTGGGCCCCCTATTACGCGAACATTGAAGCATCAATTCAGGACCCGGAGTTTCTTGCAAAACTGCATGAGGAACGTGCCGGTCATAATTCGCTGCTGCGCGACACCTGCTCGATGACGCGCCTGAGCGGCTCGACCAAGATCAATGTAATACCTCCGGAAGCCTGGGCAGAACTGGATTGCCGTATACTCCCTGACAAACCGTCCGATGTATTCATCGCCGAGCTGCAATCCCTGATTGGTGACACTGGCGTGACCATCGAAACGATCATGGCTTTCACTCCGGCTATTTCGGAAACTACCACGCGCTTGTTCGAGACCATTGTCAACGTGACCGGAGAGCTGCACCCAGGCTCCCGCGTGTTACCTTCAGTGAGCACTGGCTTCACAGACAGTCACTTCACCCGGGACCTTGGTATCGTCAGTTATGGTTTTAATCCGCTGATCACGGACATCGGTGTGAATACCGGGGTTCATGGCAATGATGAGCATGTGAATGAAGCTGCGTTCAGGCGGGCGGTGGGTGATTATTACGCGGTGGTGCGCAATATGGTGACTAACTAAATCGCCGCATAGCGATGAACCCCGGGGGGCAATCCTGGCGTCCTGACTTGATTGTCCACACGGCACTCTCTGTAAAGTCCTTTCCTGATAGCTCTGTCAGTCTGCACAAATGCGTCGATTTGCTTGCCTTTCAGGGCCTTGCCCTGGCTTCGCCCGCGGCGCCACAACCCAGTGTCGCGCCAATAATCCGGCAGCAAAACCGCCGAGTTAAACACGCGCTTAAACGCATCCATTCACTGCAACAAATTCACGTCTAAACAAATAGACCTGTCTCCTCGTGGCGGGTTTGGCTATAGTAACTGCAACCACATTCTTTTCAGTAATCGCACCATGTCGAAACGCGTTCTGTCCACACTTCTATTTTGCCTGACCCTTGCTCCCTCCCTTTATGCTGAAGAGGTTTATCGGGATTGCATCAATCTGGTGACTGACTACGCTATCTATCGTGATCGTTTCGATGCCGAAGGCTTTTCCGGCCTCTTCACTGCAGACGCGTCGCTCACAGTGGGCGGCCAGACCTGGGTGGGGCGCGACGCGATTCGGGGGCGCATCGAACAATTGAACAACGGCTCTTCGATCCGGCACCTGATGAGCACGATACGCATCACACCAGTGGATGCCGACAATGCAACGGGTATCAGCTATGCCACGATTTACAGCGCACCGGCAGGCAGCACTACCGTCGAGGGTTTCACTTTGATCGGGGAATATCACGATACCTTTGTGCGCACCGCTGAGGGTTGGAAAATCAGCAAACGCGAATTACACACTGCTTTTAACTATGACAGCGGGTCGATTTGAGACGCGGCTCCCAACTCCATCCCCGGTCAATTTCATCCCGGCATTGAGAGATTCCACATGCTGTGGATACACGCTCTGTATTGCGCCCGGTCAGGGCGACAGGTTGGCAACCAACCCTGCAGGTGAAGCACGTTTTCGGGCTGTCCGCACTACTGAATCTGCGATTGCCTTGAGCAGGTCCCGGTCTCGATGAAACAAAAAATCAAGCTGATACTCGTTTGCCACGCCAGCATTTTCCTTATTTCCAGAAGCCCCATTGAAAATTTGCACTCCACCCCCACCTTGTAATGCCCCGGTCTAACCCGGCATAAGAAACTCTACTTTTATACAGAATGTGCATATCAAGGAGACAAAACGCATGACTATCCGACCCCTCTATGATCGCGTCGTAGTGCGTCGACTGGAGAATGAGACAGTATCCCGCGGTGGCATTGTGATTCCAGACTCAGCTGCAGAGAAACCCAACCAGGGCGAAGTCCTGGCAGTCGGACCGGGCAATCGGCTCGAAACCGGCGAACTGCAGCCACTGGCTGTCAAGGTGGGTGACCGGGTCCTGGTCGGTAAATATTCCAGCACAGAATTGAAGATTGATGACGAGGAAGTGCTCGTGATCAAGGAATCTGAAATCCTGGCTATTATTGATCCCACAAAAACTGAATCCGCTAAAAAAGCAATTAACTAGAAGGAGAAAGCAGCATGAGCGTCAAGGTTATCAAATTTTCGGACAACGCCCGCGAGCGCATGTTAACCGGTGTAAATATTCTAGCCGACGCAGTAAAAGTGACACTTGGTCCCAAGGGTCGCAACGTGATACTGGAGAAAAGTTTCGGTGCTCCCAAAGTGACCAAGGACGGGGTAACGGTCGCCAAGGAAATCCAGCTCGAGGAC
>SXGR01404349.1_pt1 | contig 17336 bp, 12 predicted proteins | sample 3174711 | NCBI WGS metagenome assembly SXGR01 (sample SAMN11356860, study PRJNA531348) | freshwater metagenome | isolation source: freshwater sample F1-60 | place: China: Fuxian Lake, Yuxi | collected 2017-12-25
CGCGCGCGCGAGGAGCTCGAGCGGGCAGCTCGCGCCGAGCATGGCCGCGCCCGTGATCGCGCCCGCGCGCACATAGCTGCGAGGATCGTCGAGCGCGTTGGTGATGAGGGTCGCCGCATCGCTCGACGGTCCATGGCGCGCGGCGACGCGGGCGAGCGCGACCGCGGCGTTGCCCGCGACCGCGGCGTCGGTGTCGCCGAGCGCACGACCGAGCTCGGGCAGGGAGCCCTTGTCGCCGATCACGGCGAGCGACCACGCGGCGTTGGCTCGCACCGACGGGTCGGGATCCGCGAGCAAGAGGACCGCCTCGCGGCTCAGGCTCGCGTGCCCGGCGAGCGCCTCGGCCACCTTGCGCCGATCGCTCGCGTCCTCGAGCGTTCGCAGCGTCGCCAGCAACGCCCCGGCCTCGGGAGCTCGCATCCTGCCGAGTCCTTCGATGACGGCATCGCGCGCACGCCCGTGCAGCGTGGGCAGCGCCTCACGCACGCGCTCCACGACGGCGGCAGCACGGCATCGCGCCAACGCCCCGGAGAGCGCGATCGCGAGGGCATCGCGATCCGCCTCGGCGCCCTTGCCCAAGCGCTCGATGAGCACGAGCGCCGCCGCATCGCTGCCGGTGCGGGCGAGCGCATGCGCCGCCGACATCCGCACGCGCTCACTCGCGTGAGCGACGCCCTCGAGCAGCACACGATCGACAGCAGAACTCGCGATGCCGAGCTCGCCGAGCGCATCGAACAGGGCCTGGCGCAGCTCGAGCGAGCGCGTCTCCGACAGCGAGAGCAGGATCGGCAGCGCGCGGGGAGAGCCGGTTCGGCCGAGCAGGCGCACGAGCGAAGCGCGCTCGCCTTGGTTGAGCGAGAGGTCCTGAACGCGGCCACGAACGACGTCCACGGCGCGGCCGTCCTGGTCCGCGGGCTCGAGCAGCCGGCTCGCGACGACGACCGCCCGCGTGCGAATCGCGGGGTCGCTGTCCTCGAGGTGCTCGAGCACGAAGCCCACCGCGGTCGGCTCGCCGAGCGCCTCGATGGCCTCGAGCGCCGCCCACAACGGGACCGCACCGCGCTGCGCGGCCGCGATGATCGCAGCCGACGCTCCGTCCGCACGCAAGGCTCCGAGCGCGAGGGCCGCCGCGGCGACGAGCGTCGGCGAGCCCGACGAGGCGAGCACATCTTTCAAGGCGAGAGCCGCCCGAGCGCCGACCAGGCCGAGCGCCGCCCGCACCGGCGCCGCCCCGTACCTCGACGTGTAGGGCACGGGCCCCTCCCGCTCGAGCTCGCCGACCAAGGCCGTGACCGCGGCCGGCGTGCCGATGCGTCCCAGCGCGAACAGCGCCGCTTCGCGCACCAGCGCATCGCCCGGGCCCGCGAGCGCGCCATCGTGCCCCCGCGCAGGCGCGAGCTCTGCAACGATCGCCGTCACGGCATCACCGGCGCGAAGCCTCCCCAGCGCCTCGAGCGCTTCGACGCGAACGTCAGGGGCCTTGTCCTCGAGCGCGAGCAAGAGCGTCGCGGCGGCCTTCGAGTCGCCCGCGAAGCCGAGCGCGCGTGCGGCCTCGCGCCGAACCTCCACCTCTTGATCCTGCAGCTTGTTCAACAGCGGCACGACGCTCTTCGGATCTGCGAGGCGGCCGAGAGCGCGCACCACGCCGACACGCACGCGAAGGGCCGGGTCGTCGAGGTGTCCGAGCAGCGGCGCCACCGCGTCGGAGAGCCCGCTCTGCCCCATCGCGTTCGCCGCCGCTTCGCGCACCTCGGGCTTGCCGTCCGACAGCACGCGGCCGAGCGCGGCGACGGTATCGAGCGTCGGGACGCGGCCGATGAGCACGCACGCCGCCTCCCGCAGCCGCGCGTCGCGATCCTGGAGCCACTCGAGCACCTCCGCGCCCGCTCCCTCGAGGCCGAGCGCCCCCGCCGCGCTCGCGCCGTTGAGCCGCACGTCGGTGTCCGTGTCGCGCAGCGCCTTCAGCGCGAGCTCGCGCGCGACCTTCGGCGGGAGCTCGAGGAGCCGCTCGGACGCGCTCTTGCGATCGGCCACGTCGGTCGAGTCCATCGCCGTCGCGATGCGTCGCTGGCTCGAAGGCCACACGCTCGCCGAGGCCGGCACGGGCGCCGTGACCGCGAGCGCGAGGAGCGCCGCGCCGATGCGGTTTCCACCGGAAATTACGGCCTTTTTCGACTCCGCTCGGCGACCGTGCACGGCCGCGAAGCTACCACGAGGCGCGCTCGAAGGCCGCAGGCGAATCGGCCCTCAGGCCACGGTCGACTGCTCGCGCCGCGCGAGGACTTCGCGCAGCGCCACGATGCAGCGGTGATTCTGCGCGTCGTCGCCGACGGTGATGCGCACGAGGCCACGCCCCGCACGGTGCGACCCGAGCGAGCGAATGAAGACTCTCCGCTCGAGCATCCGCTCGACGATGGCGTCCGCCGAGAGGCCCGTCAACGTGGCGTCGAGCAGCACGAAGTTTCCCTCGCTCGGGATCACCTCGAGGCCCGGAATGCGGGCGACCTCGCGCTCGAGCTCTCGTCGTCCGCTGCGCAGGGCGACGACGCGGCTCTCTTGCTCGGCGACGTCATCGAGCGCGGCGATGGCCGCGGCGATCGACACCGACGGGAGGTTCCACGGCACCTTGACCCGCGCGAGCAGCCCGATGAGCTGCGGATGCGCGAGCGCATAGCCGACGCGCATGCCGGCGAGCCCATACGCCTTCGAGAAGGTCCGCAGCACGATGGCGTTCGGAAACTCCGCGAGCAGGTGGCACACCGAGTCGCCGTCGTCGCTGAGCTCGTAATACGCTTCGTCGATCACCGTCGGCAAGCCGAGCGCGAGCAGCCGTCGCAGGCGCGGCTCGTCGATGCGGTTGCCGGTCGGGTTGTTCGGCATGCACAGGAACACGACCTTCGTGCGCTCGGTGATGGCCGAGATCATCGCCGGGACGTCGAAGTCGCCGGCCTCGGTCATCGGCACGAGCACTGGGATGCCGCCGACGACGCGCGTGCGCGCCTCGTACATCGAGAAGGTCGGCACGCTGAGGATCACCTCTTCTCCTGGCGCGACGAAGCTGCGCACCACGAGATCGATGAGCTCGGCCGAGCCGGCGCCGAGCACCACGTGCTCTTGGTCGAGGCCCTCTCGCTCGCCGAGGCGCTGCCGCAGATCGGCCGCGCCCTTGGGGTAGCGGTTGCCTGCGAGCGCCGCTTCGACGATGGCGCTCACCACCCGCTCGCTCGGCGCGAACGGGCTCTCGTTCGACATCAGCCGAAGCACGCCCTTCTTCTTCTCGGCCAGCGCGAAGTGGTCCTCTCCATAGGGCTTCGCCGCCCGCACCCACGTCGGGGCGAAGAGCTCGACCGCCTCGGGATCGATGCGACCGGACTCGGGCTCGTCGCCGAGCGCATCGCCAAAGACGCGCAGCATGGCCTCGGCCCGCTGCGCCGCCTCGGGCGTGTCCACGTCGATCCACCGCGCCTCGCCGATGCTGAGGCCGAGGAACGCGCCCTTCTTCGCGAGCGCCGCGACGCCGTCCGAGAGAGAGCAGTCACCGGACGCTTCATGAACCTGCTCGAGCTCGTGCACGAGCGCCGGGCCAATGCGGAAGACGCCCGTGTCGATCGCGTCGTACTCGGCGAGCTCCTTGGCGATCCCCACGATGCGGTTCTGCTCGAGGCGAACCTTGGTCGCGTCGTCGAGGTCGAAGCAGCGCTCGATGTCGTAGTCGATGCCGAGCGCGCAGGCGTTCTCGGGCACCTCGTAGGACATGAGGCGGCGCGCGAGCTCCGGCGAGTAGAGGTGATCGGCCATCGTCAAGAGGCACTCGCGGTCGACGAACTGTTTTGCCGCGAGCAGCGAGACGCCGTTCTTCTTGTGAAAGTCACGGTTCTCGACGAACCGGAGCCGCATCAGCAGCGACGGCTCGCTCTTCAGCGCGCGCCGGATCTGGTCGCCGCGGTCGCCGATCACGACCACCGCCTCGCGGATCCCTACCGACTGCAGGGAGCGCAAGATGCGCACGAGGAGCGGCACCTGAGCGATGGGCTTGAGCGGCTTCGGGACCTCACGCTCGCTGACGAGGCGCGAGCCTCGCCCGGCGGCAAGCACGATGACTCGTTCGATCGGCTGGGGCATGGTCAAGCTCGTAAGAAACGGCGCGCGCATTAGCACGTCACCTTGATTGTTGGCAATTTTTCTAAGTGTGCTGGGCAGTTACGTCGACGGGCCCGTGCCGCCGCTTCACACCTGTCGCACCCGATTCACAGTCGCCGGGCGGCACGCACTCCGAAACCCGAGGTTTCGCGGGCGGCGGCGCATCGCGTCCCTCCGTGAGCAAGGTCAATGCCGCCCTCGGCCCGGGTCGCAGGCGTGAGGGTCGGCGGCATCGGGGTGCCGGCCGGATTCGCGGAAGGCACGCGTGCGGAGCGCCCGGCCGCCCCCCCCCACGAGCGCGGAAGTTCTCACGGTCGGCGCACGAATTGCTGTAAGTGAGCCGCCATGCAACGACCGAGCGAGATCGCGAGTGCTGGTGGGAAGCTGGGCGTGCTCATGCCCGGCATGGGCGCGGTCGCCACGACCACGATCGCGGGGACGATGCTCGCGCGGCGCGGCCTCGGGGAGCCGGTCGGCTCGCTCACCCAGAACGCCACGATTCGGCTCGGCAAGCGCACCGACGAGCGCACCCCGCGCATCCGCGATTTCGTGCCCCTTGCCGGGCTCGATCAGCTCGTGTTCGGCGGCTGGGACATCTTCCCCGACAACGCATTAGAGGCCGCCAAGCACGCGCGCGTGCTCGAAGATCGGCACCTCGAGCCCATCAAGAGCGAGCTCGAGGCCGTCGTCCCCATGAAGGGTGTCTTCTACCCGGAGTACGTGAAGCGCCTGCACGGGACGCACGTGAAGACGGGCGCCACCAAGGCGGAGATGGTGGAGCAGCTCCGCGAGGACATTCGGCGCTTCATGAAGGACAACGGCTGCGACCGCGCGGTCGCGGTCTGGTGCGGCTCGACCGAGATCTACTTCCCGCCCTCGGACGTCCACGCCTCGATCCAGACGTTCGAGGAGGGCCTCCTCGCGAACGACCCCGGGATCTCGAACTCGCAGCTCTACGCCTGGGCGTGCCTCAAGGAGGGCGTCCCCTACGCGAACGGTGCGCCCAACCTCTCGGTCGACTTTCCCGCCGCGCAAGAGCTCGCTCGCGAGCGCTGCGTTCCCATCGCGGGCAAGGACTTCAAGACCGGCCAGACGCTGATGAAGACCATCATCGCCCCGGGACTCAAGGCGCGCATGCTCGGTATCGAGGGCTGGTTCTCGACGAACATCCTCGGCAACCGCGACGGCGAGGTCCTCGAGGATCCCGACTCGTTCAAATCAAAAGAGGTCTCGAAGCTCGGCGTGCTCGATTACGTGCTGCAGCCGGACAAGCACCCCAAGCTCTACGGCAACCTCTACCACGTGGTCCGCATCAACTATTACCCGCCGCGCGGCGACGCGAAGGAGGGCTGGGACAACATCGATTTGTTCGGGTGGCTCGGCTACCCGATGCAACTCAAGCTCGACTTCCTCTGCCGCGATTCCATCCTCGCGGCGCCCATCGTGCTGGATCTCGCCCTCTTGCTCGACCTCGCGAGCCGCGCCAAGCTGTCCGGGATCCAGGAGTGGCTGAGCTTCTATTTCAAGAGCCCGATGACGGCGCCGAGCCTCTATCCCGAGCACGACCTCTTCATTCAGCTCATGAAGCTCAAGAACACGCTCCGGTGGATGATGGGGGAGGGCGTCATCACCCACCTCGGCCACGAGTACTACGACTGAGACCGGAGCCGCCGCGCTGCGGCCCGCAGGCCTTGTGGCTTTGCTTGGACGCCCCTGGGGGTTCTTGCTAAGGATCTCGGAGATTTTGGCGGCGGCGCGTTTTTCTCGCGTCGGTCTCCAGGTGGAGCTTGCTTCGGATGGCGCGAGCAAAGACGAACAAAAGGCGCACACCAACGGCCCGCACGAATAAGGCGGGCGCTAACAAGGCGGGCGCTGCCAAGGCCGGCGCTGCCAAGGCCGGCGCTGCCAAGGCCGGCGCTGCCAAGGCCGGCGCTGCCAAGGCGGGCACTGCCAAGGCGGGCACTGCCAAGGCCGGCGCAACCAAGGCCGGCGCAACCAAGGCCGGCGCAACCAAGGCCGGCGCAACCAAAGCCGGCGCTGCCAAGCCGGGCACTAACAAGCCTCTTGGCAAGAAGTCCGCTGCGGCCGTCCTCAAGCCTGCCAAGCCGCAGTCGAGGAAGACGCCGGGGGCCGCATCGTCGCGCGCCAATCCGGCGAGTGCGACGACGCGCGCGGCGAAGCTGCAGGCCATCCGCGAGGCCGCGGCCGTGCCGCCAGCCGCGACTGGCAGCGATAGCTCCGAAGAAGATCGGCGCAATTTCGGGCTCCGCGGCGCGGCCCCGTGGGTCGCGCGTCATGCGGCCAAGCACGCCGAGGAGCTGCGGCGACGCAACCTCGAGCCGCCGCCCCCGGGCAGCGCGCGCGCGACGCTGCGCACGCCGAAAGAGGCGGAACAGATCAAGAGCCGGATCGCGCAGCTCTATCAGCTCACGGGGCAGATCAACGGGCTCCGCAAGAAGCTCGACAAGTCGTTCTTCGAGATCGGGGAGCTCTTGTCGAAGGTGCAGCTCGAAGGGCTCTTCGAGGCCAAGGGCTACAGCACCTTGGAGTCGTTCATCGATCGCGAGCTCGAGCTTCCGCGCGCGACCGCGCTCAAGCTCATTCGCCTGGTCCACACGTTTGACCGCGACGCGGCGCTCGACTATCCGCTCGACCGGTTGCTCGTGGCGCTATCGGCGCTCGACGGCGAAGCGGTCCAGCCGGCGCCGTCGCAGGCGCAAGTCTCGAGCCGTACTTTCTCTCCACCGGGGCTGCCGCCGAAGCCGCCACTCCGCTGGGACTGAGCGAACCGCGAGCCCGCTCGCGGCCGCGACTCCCCTGCCCGGCCCGTTCCCTCGCTCGCCCGTTTCCCTCGCTCGCCGATTCCCCGTGCCCATGCGCTTCGTCGACGAAGTCCTCATCGACGTTCTTGCGGGCGCCGGCGGGCGCGGCTGCATCGCGTTTCGGCGGGAGAAGTTCGTTCCGTTCGGCGGGCCGTCGGGCGGCGACGGTGGCCGCGGCGGGGACGTCGCAGTCCAAGGGGACGAGGGGCTGAGCACGTTGCTCGACCTCACCTACAACCGGAAGGTCGAGGCCGAGCGCGGGGAGCACGGCCTCGGCAAGGACTGCTACGGCCGCTCGGGAGCTGACCGCGTGGTCCGCGTCCCGGTAGGCACGCAGATCTTCGACGCGACGACCGACGAGCTCGTCTGCGACGTGACCTCCCACGAACAGCTCATCGTGGTCGCGAAGGGCGGCCTCGGCGGGCGCGGCAACATTCACTTCGCGACCTCGACCGATCGCGCTCCGCGGCGCGCCGACTCCGGGCTGCCCGGAGAACGGCGCTCGCTGCGCTTCGAGCTCAAGGTCCTCGCGGACGTCGGGTTGCTCGGCTTTCCGAACGTCGGCAAGAGCACGTTCGTCGCCACGGTGAGCGCGGCACGCCCCAAGATCGCCGATTATCCATTCACGACGCTCACCCCGCAGCTCGGCGTCGTCGAGTACGGCGGCGGCAGACGGCACGGCGGGGCGAGCTTCGTCATCGCCGACATTCCCGGCCTCGTCCGCGGCGCGTCCGAAGGGCATGGGCTCGGCCATCGCTTCTTGCGCCACGTCGAGCGGACGCGCGGACTCTTGCATCTCGTCACGCTGGATCCGGCGGAAGACCGCGAGCCGCTTGCGGACTATCGGGCGCTCCGGCACGAGCTCGCGGCCTTCGATCCCGAGCTCGCGAAGCGGCCCGAGCTCGTCGCGCTGTCGAAGGCGGACGATCCGAGCGTGCGCGAGGCCTACCCCGGGCTCAAGGAGGCGTTCGCGCGCGAGGTCGGGGTCGAGCTGCGACTCGTGAGCGCCGCCACGCGCGCCGGCGTGACCGAGCTCGTCAACGAGCTCGCCGGGCTCGTCGAGGCAGCGCGCAAGGGCCACGACGAAGAAGCGTAGGGCGTTGCACTCCGCTCGCCGCGCGCTCTCGCGGCATGCTCTCGCCTTGAGCGGAGCTTCGCGCCACATTAAGCTCGGCCCGTGGCGCTGAAGATCGGCCAGGACCATGCGCGATTTCGGCACATCGTCCGAGGCCGCATCCGGCAGAACCTTCGCAAGTTCATCAGCAAGGGCGAGCTGATCGGGCGCAAGGGCAAGGATCTCGTCTCGATCCCGGTGCCGCAGATCGACATCCCGCGCTTCAAATTCAGCGATCAGCAGAGCGGCGGCGTAGCGCAAGGCGACGGCGACGTGGGCGATCCGCTCGGCCAAGGGCAAGAGGGGCCCGGCAAAGGCAAGGCAGGCCAGGGCGAAGGCGACCACATGCTCGAGGTCGAGGTGACGATCGACGAGCTCGCCGAGATCCTCGGCGAAGAGCTCGAGCTGCCCGCCATCCAGCCCAAGGGCGAGAGCCACATCAACCAGAAGGCCCACAAATTCACCGGGATCCGGCGAGTCGGCCCCGAGTCGCTCAGGCATTTCAAGCGCACCTACCGTGAGGCACTCAAGCGCCAGATCATCAGCGGCACCTTCGACGCCGCGCGCCCGGTCATCGTGCCGACGCCGCACGACAAGCGCTTCCGCTCGTGGAACGTCACGAGCGAGCCCGTCGCGAACGCGGTCATCATCTACATGATGGATGTCTCTGGCTCGATGGGCGACGAGCAGAAAGATCTCGTGCGTATCGAGTCCTTCTGGCTCGATGCCTGGCTGACGCGCCAGTACAAGGGGCTCGAGTCGCGATTCATCATCCACGACTCCGTCGCGCGGGAGGTCGACCGCGACACCTTCTTCAAGACGCGCGAATCCGGCGGCACGATGATCTCGAGCGCCTACAAGCTCTGCAAGAGCATCATCGAGGCCGACTATCCCCCGAGCGAGTGGAACATCTATCCCTTCCACTTCTCCGACGGAGACAACTGGTCAATGGACGACACGCTTCAGTGTGTCGAGCTGATGAAGCAGTTCCTGATCCCGTGGTCCAACATGTTCGCCTACGGTCAAGTCGAGAGCCCCTACGGCTCGGGGCAGTTCATCAAAGATCTCGGCGAGCACTTCAAGGGTCACGACAAGGTCGTGATGTCGGAAATCCCGAACAAGGACGCGATCGTCCAGAGCATCAAGGACTTTCTCGGCAAGGGCCGATGACGCGATTGAACCGATGACGCGACCGAGCCGATGACGCGACCGAGCCGATGACGACGCGATTGAACCGATGACGCGATTGAACCGATGACCCAATTCGCTCTGAAGACGCGCCTGCCGGGCTATCTCCGGACCGAGCAAGAGCGCATCGAGAAGGCCGCCCGCGACTACGGGCTCGACTTCTTTCCGACGGTCTTCGAGATGGCGTCGTACGACCAGATGAACGAGCTGGCCTCGTTTTCGGGCTTTCCGACGCGCTACCCGCACTGGCGCTTCGGGATGGAGTACGAGCGCCTCAGCAAGAGCAGCGAATATGGCCTGTCACGGATCTACGAGATGGTCATCAACAACAACCCCTCGTACGCCTATTTGCTCGAGGGCAACTCGCTCACGGACCAGCGCCTCGTCATGGGGCACGTCCTCGGGCACGTCGACTTCTTCAAGAACAACTTCGCGTTTCGCGCCACCGACGAAGAGAAAGAGGGCCAGGTCATCGACGCCGCGCCGAAGGGGGCGGGCTATTCGCCGACGCGGCGCTGGGTCGATCGCTTCGCCAACCACGGCTCGCGCGTGTCGCGGCACATCGCGCGCTTCGGCATGGACAAGGTCGAAGGCTTCATCGACCACTGCCTGTCGCTCGAGAACCTGATCGATCCGTGGGGTCCATTCCGCGGGCGCATGGCCCTTGATCCCAATGGGGGCCTCGGCGGCAAGGACAAAGAGCAGCAGCCCGTAGAGGTCCCGCGGCTCGCCGCGAAGGACTACATGGACAAGTTCATCAACCCCGAGTCGTACCTCGAGGCACAGAAGAAGAAGCTCGACGAAGAGCGCACCAAGAAGAAGGGCTTTCCGGCCGAGGCCGAGCGCGACGTGATGCGCTTCATGCTCGCCCACGCGCCGCTCGAGACTTGGGAGCGCGACGTCCTGTCGGTGATTCGCACCGAGGCGTACTACTTCGTGCCGCAGATGCAGACGAAGATCATGAACGAGGGCTGGGCCAGCTACTGGCACTCTCGACTCATGACCGAGAAGATCCTCACCGCGGCGGAGATCGTCGACTACGCCGATCGCAACGCGGGCGTCCTCGCCACCCAACCGGGGCAGCTCAATCCCTACAAGCTCGGCGTCGAGCTGTACCGGCACGTCGAGCAACGGTGGAACAAGGGCCAGTTCGGCCGCGAGTGGGAGAGCTGCGAGCGCCTCGACGACCAGCGCAACTGGGACATGCAGCTCGGGCTCGGGCGGGAAAAGGTCTTCCAGGTTCGGGCGCTCTACAACGACGTGACCTTCATCGACGAGTTTCTCACGCCGGACTTCGTGGCGAGTCAGAAGCTCTACACCTTTGGCTACTCAGGCAAGAGCGGCAGCTTCGAGATCGAGAGTAGGCAGTTCAAAGCGATCAAAGAGAAGCTCCTCTTTCAGCTGACCAATTTCGGCAATCCGATCATCTCGGTCGTCGACGCCAACTTTCAGAATCGCGGGGAGCTGTTGCTCAAGCACGAGCACCACGGCGTCGACCTGCAAAAGGACTATGCCTCGGCCGCGCTCGAGGCGCTCGTGCGTTGCTGGAAGCGGCCCTGCGCCGTCGCTACGCGCGCCGACAAGAAGCCGGTCCTCTTGCGCTACGACGGCTCCGAGCACTCCGAGCAGCCCTACAAGATCTGACCGCATGGGGATGCTGGCGCCCGGGAATTGGCGAGAGAGCCGCAGCGGCGCGCCGCAACGAAGAGGCTCGCGCGGCGTCGCGACGGATCTCCTGCTCGGGCTCGCGCTCTCGTCGCTTGGCGGGCTCGGGTGCGGGCACGCGCTCGGCGACCGCCCCGGCCAGAGCGGCGCGGCAGCGGGCGCGGATGTTCGGCAGCGTCATGGCGGCACGAGCGTGACGGGCGGCTCCGAGGCGAAGAGCTCGCGCCGACTCGCGCGCGGGGACGGCTCGCCGCTCGACGCCGAGCTCGCTCGTGGCGATGCCGCGTTCGCGGACGGCGACTACCGCACGGCAAGGCTGGCCTACCAAGCGGCGCTCGCGCAACACGCGGGGGATCCCGCGGCCACGGTCGGGATCGTGCGCGCGACGCTCGGCGAGGCCGAGGTTCCGGAGGGCGTGAACGCGGCGCCCGGCGATCCGACGCTCGTCGCGATGGCGGACCGCCTCGGCGCGCTGCTCCTGGCGGCGCCCGAATACGAGCCGGCGCAGCTCGAGCTCGGCCGCATCTTCCTCGTCTTGGGAGAGGTGGCCCGCGCGAAGGAGCCCGTCCTCGCGGCGGTGAGGCTCGAGCCGAACGATCCCGAGGCGCAGTCGACGCTCGGCATCGTGAGTCTACTGACCGGAGAGCGCGAGGCCGCCGTCGTCGCGCTGAAGCGCGCGAGCGTGCTCGAGCCGGGCGATGCACAGCGCTTCACGAACCTCGCGACGGCCGAGCTCCAGGCCGGTCTGCTCGCGGACGCGATCGCGAGCTACCGCAAGGCGGCGAAGCTCGCGCCGGACGACGGCAGCGTCCGCACGAGCCTCGGCACCGCGCTGCTCCAGGCGGGCGACGTCACCGAGGCGCTGCCCGAGCTCGAGGCCGCGGTCCGCCTCGATCCGACGCGCGCGGCCGCCCACAACAACCTCGGGTTCGCGCGGCAACGAGAGGGCACGCTCGAGCTTGCCATCGCGGCGTACCGGACGGCGCTCGCGCTCGATGCGACGCTCGGCAGCGCGTGGATCAACCTGGGGACGGCGCTCGCCAAACAGGGCGCTCTCGGCGAGGCGCGCACCGCCGTGACCCGGGCGCTCGCGCTCGATCCCGAGGATCCGCGGGCCCGCGAGGTGATGGGCGAGCTCGACCAGCTCGAGCGAACCCCGAAGTGATCCCGGCGCGCGACCGCGCTGCTTGACGGCTCCTGTGCATGCGAATATTTCGCATACGAAATAACCGTGACTGCCACGCGACCGAAGCACAAAGAGGTGCTCGACGGCATCGTCGAGACGATCATCTACCTCTACACGGAGTCGCGCCGCCTCACGAAGGAGCGGGCCCGCGATTTTGGCCTGACGGGGCCGCAGCTCGCGGTCATCAAGATGCTCGACCAGCTCGGGAGCCTGTCGCTCTCGTCCTTGTCCGAGCGGATCCGCGCGCAAAACAGCACCGTCACCGGCATCGTCGATCGCATGGTGCGAGAGGAGCTCGTGCTGCGCGAGCGCTCGGAGCACGACCGGCGCATCGTGCTCATTCGGCTGACGCCGAAGGGGCAGAAGCTCGCGCGGCAGATCCCGGTCGAGCCGATGGAGATCTTTCGGCAGTCGCTCGCGAGCCTTCCCAGGAAGGACGCGGAGGAGTTATTTCGCGTGCTCGATTCGGTGCAGGCGCGGGTGCGCCTGGCCATCGACGAGCGCGAACGGGAGGTACGAGAAGAGCCATGGACGTGACGTTTACCGGTAGTCCCCGACGCTCCGCGACGCGCGACCCCGACGTGTGCGTCGTGACGTGCGCCTTGACGGGCGTGCTCGCGAACCGCAAGCAGTGCGCGGCGATCCCGTATACGCCACGGGAGATCGCGGAAGAGGCGCGGCGGGCGTACGACGCCGGAGCGAGCGTCGTGCACATCCACGCGCGGCGCGACGACGGCAGCCCCACGTTCAGCCCGGAGACGTTCGCGGAGATCAAGCGCGAGATCCGCGAGCGGTGCCCCGTCGTCCTGAATTTCTCGACCGGCACCATCGCCGCCGACGTGAGCGAGCAGTGCCGCTACCTCGAAGAGTGCCGGCCCGAGATCGGCGCGCTCAACATGGGCACGATGAACTACTCGAAGTACTCGCGCTCCAAGAAGGAGTTCGTCTTCGACATGGTGTTCCCGAACACCTACGAGAAGATTATCGCGCTCCTGCGCGCGATGAACACGGCCGGCGTGAAGCCCGAGCTCGAGTGCTTCGACACCGGGCACACCCAGGGCGTGTGGCCGCTCGTCGACATGGGGCTCTTGAAGGCGCCGCTCCAGTTCTCCTTCATCGTCGGGGTCCTCGGCGGGATCCCGCCCGAGGTGGAGTCGCTCCAGCTACAGACGAAGATCATGCCGGCCGGCTCGGAGTGGGAGTGCATCGCGATCAGCCACGGGCACTGGCGGATGGTCGCGTCGGCCGCGGTGCTCGGCGGCAACGTTCGCACCGGGCTCGAGGATCACCTCTACCTGCCGAGCGGCGAGATGGCGACCAGCAACGGGGCGCTCGTCGAACAGGCGGTCGCGCTCGTGCGGGGCGTCGGGCGAAGGCCGGCCACCGTCGACGAGGCTCGCGCGATCCTGAGCCTGGGAGCCAGCTGACCAGGATGGCACGGCAATACGCGCTCCTCGCCGTCACGGCGGAGAACGAGCACGGCGCGCTCACGATCACGTTGTCGAACCCCGCGCGCAAGAACGCGCTCGGCGCGCGGATGGTGAACGAGCTCTTGTATGCGCTCGACGACGCCATGGCGGACGACGCGGTTCGCAGCATCGTCGTCACGGGCGCGGGCAGTGCGTTCTGCGCGGGCGGCGATCTCTCGCAGCTCGCCTCTGATGGGGATCCCCTGCCTTTCAAGGGCGATTTCGCGGCGCTGCTCGCCCGGATCCTCGACGCGAACAAGCCCATCATCGCGCGCGTGAACGGCCACGCGATGGGCGGCGGGCTCGGTCTCGTCGCCGCGTCGCACTTCGCCATCGCCGCGAGCGACGCCAAGCTCGGCACGCCCGAAATCGACGTGGGCCTCTTCCCGATGATGCTCATGGCCGTCTTGAGACGGCACGTCCCCGAGCGCCGGCTCACCGCGATGATGTTGCTCGGTCAGCGGCTCGACGCAGAAGAGGCCCTCGGCCTCGGCCTGGTCGGACGAGTCGTGCCCGCGAGCGAGCTCGACCTTGCGGTCGGCGAGCTCACGCGCGCGCTCGGCGAGAAGAGCCCCGTCGCCGTGAAGCTCGGCCTCGAGGCGATGGCGCAGTCGCGCGAGCTTGGCCTCGAAGCCGCGCTGCCCTTCTTGCGCGACAAGCTCGGCGAGTGCCTCGCGACCGAGGACGCGCGCGAGGGCCTGGCTGCGTTCGTCGAGAAGCGCAAGCCCGTGTGGCGCGGGCGGTAGCGCGGCGCATCGTCGCTACTGCGACGCTGAAGCCCCCCTCCCCAACCCTCCCCCGCCGCGCGGATGGACGGAGCCAGAGCGCTACTTCGGCGGCTCGGGTGCGGGCTCGCTCTTCGTCGGCACGGCCACGGGTGGGGCCTCGTAGAACGCGCGCGGACCGCGGTGGATGCGGACGAGCGTCGCGTCGTCGTCGACGTCGTGCGTCCCGCGCACGCTGCCCGGATCGCGGGTCGAGACGACTCCGGTCAGGGCGACGATGCCGTACTCGGCGCCGACCTCGTCCGCCTCGAGCGTGGGGACGACCGCGTAGAGCCCGGGGCGCTTGAACGCCTCGGCGGGGCAGAGCTCGGCCAGACGCACCGGCACGTGAGCGTGCTTGCCGTGATGCAGGAGCTGGAAGAGGTCGCGCGCCACGTGGTGGCCGCTCGACGCGCGTGGACACGAGAACGCGCCGTCCGGCCCGACGACGGAGAACGAGAGCTGTCGCGCGCGAAGGGCCACGTAGATCGGCCGCTCACCGACGTTGTGAGCCTGGACCGAGAAGGTGATCCCCCCGCGCTCGGCGGCGTCGGCCATGCCGTCGGTCGTGAGCGTCATGGCCGCGGCGAGCTCGTCCTTCGGCCGTGGCGCCGGGGTCGCTGCGGGCGCGCTCGGGGCGTCGCCGGACACGGACTGCGCATCGGGCAGGGAGGGCAATGCCACGCCCTGCGAGGCGCGCGGCACGTAGCGCATCGCCTCGTCGGCGGACGTTGGTGACGCGGATCCGCCGGAAAACGCAGCAAATTCTTGCGGCGCCGCGTGGCTCAAGCGGATCGCTGCGCCGTCGATGCGCTTTTGCGGGCGATAGCGACGCGGCAGGCTCGAGCCATCGGCGACGAAGGGCGCGGCCTCCATCCTCGAGCCGCGGCGCCCCGCGTCCGCGCGCGGAACGAAGCCGTAGCTCGGCGCGAGCACGAGGTTCGGCCGCAAGAGCGCCGCGTCCTCGCCGAAGCACAAGAGCCGCGGATCGAACGCCTCCACGTACGCCTCACCCGGCGCGAGGATGAGCTCGCGCCCGAACGGCGCCTCGTGCTCGAGTCCGAAGGTGCGCGGCCCGTCGCAGCGGGCGGTGACGCGCTTCGTCGACCGCGCGGCGCGCTTCGAGCCCACGGCGTTGAGCGTCGATGCGGGCACCTGCGATGGCGATGCTGCCGATGCCGATGCTGCCGATGCCGAGCCTCTCGAGGCCGGCGCGTCGCCAGCCGACGTCTCGAGCGCGAGCGCGAAGCTCAAGAGGCGCACGTCGGCGATGAGCAACACGTTGCCGTCGCCCTCGTTGTCGATGCGCAGCAGCCACTGCCCGCCCGCTGAGGGAGCGACCACGCGCAGGCGCAGCGACGGCGGCGGCAGGCTCGAGTCCTCTCGCTCGTGCGCGCTCGCGGGACGCCCGGCCAAGGCCGACGACCCGAGGAGGGCGACGACGACGAGGGCGCGCTGGGCGAGCCGGCGCGCCTTGGAGCCGCAGGCGGGAGCTCGGCCAGGTACGCTCGAAGGCGAGCAGGCGCTGAGCTCCCGGACGCGCGCGCTGGCGCCAGAATTCCGTGCGGCGCGGGCCCCTTGGACGACTACCGTCATGCCGACCGGTTACCCCATGCGCGGCCTGTATGCCATCGTCGATGTCGACACCCTCGACAGGGTAGGCCTAGAGCTCGAGCCGTTCGTCGAGGCCGTGCTCGAGGCACGCCCGGTCGCGGTGCAGCTGCGCGACAAGTCGAGCGGGGCGCGCGCGATGCTCGACCGGCTCGAGCGCCTGCTGCCGCTGTGTCGCGCCGCCGCCGTGCCGCTCTTCGCCAACGACCGCGCGGATCTCGCGGCGCTGGCGGGGGTGAACGGTGTTCACGTCGGGCAGCACGATCTGCCCGTGGAGCTCGCGCGGGCGGTCGGGGCGCGGCTCGGGATCGCGCTGTCGGTCGGGGTCTCGGCTCACGACGAAGCGGAGCTCGACCGCGCGCTCGGCATGCGGCCCGACTACATCGCGCTCGGGCCCGTGTTCGACACCTTGAGCAAGCGGCTGCCGGAGCCGACGATCGGCCTTACGGGACTCGCGAAGCTCGTGGCCCGCGCCGCCCCGAGCGGCCTGCCCCTCGTCGCGATCGGGGGACTCGACGCGACGAGGCTGCGGCTCGTCGGTCCGATCGTGGGTTGCGCGGCCGTGATCGGCGCGCTCGTGCCCGAAGAGAAGTCGTACTCCGAGGTGACGCGACGGGCGCGGGGGCTCTCCGCGGCGCTCTCCGGGTAGCGCCGTAGCTTCGCTCGATCAGTAGGACAGCTCGCGCACGTCCGCGTCCACGAGCAAGCGCTCGACCAACCGCTCGTGGCTCGCGTGCGGGCCATTGGCGCGAACGGTGATCGTCAAGTCGCCACCCTTGCGCCCGGGCTGCAGCTCGAAGACTCGGAGGCCGACCTCGCGCAGCAGGGCCTCGACCTGCTTCGGTCGCGCGGCGTCGAGCGGATACACGAGCCGATACGTGCGCGCCTCGCGGAGGGCGTCGATGCGCGCCTCGATGAAGGGAAACAGCCAGAGCACGAGCAGGATCGTCGCGGCGCCGACCAGCGAGACCCCGTAGTACCCGGCGCCGATCCCCATCCCGAGCGCCGCCGTGAGCCAGATCATCGCCGAGGTCGTTAGGCCGGTCACCGTGCCGCCCTCGCGCATGATGACGCCCGCGCCGAGAAAGCCGACGCCGCTCACGACCTGGGCCGCGATGCGCGCGCCGTTGCGATCCGGGGCACCGATGTCGATCGAGAGCATCGTGAACAGCGCGGCGCCGACGCAGATGAGCACCAGCGTGCGAAACCCAGCCACCTTGTCGCGGTACTCGCGCTCGGCGCCGATGGCTCCGCCGACGCCGACGGCGAGGCCGATCTTGACGAGGTCCGAGAGCTCGATGCTCATCCGAGGTGGCGCGAAGCTTCTCCCTTCGCGCCGCCGCGGGCCAAGTTGGCTAGGAGACCGCGAGCTCAGCG
>SXGR01452128.1_pt1 | contig 17325 bp, 16 predicted proteins | sample 3174711 | NCBI WGS metagenome assembly SXGR01 (sample SAMN11356860, study PRJNA531348) | freshwater metagenome | isolation source: freshwater sample F1-60 | place: China: Fuxian Lake, Yuxi | collected 2017-12-25
AAAGCACTTGCGACCCCTCAAATAGTTGGCCGCACAGCTAAAAACCGTGTGTCCGCCGCTTGTTTTCACTCTGGTAACCATAGGTATCCTCTAGGATACTTTGGTTACGAAACGCCCTAATTACCAAAACAAATACTTACAGCATATCTGCCTGCGTCACTTCTTGTCGTTAAACACACCCGCCAGCGGCCCGCGGGTCCAGTACGGCACGTATTCGTTGACGATATCGAGATACTTGGCGGCATCGCCAAACAGCGTCACATCCATTGGCGTGGTGAAAGGCGCGCAGGCTTCGATCCAGCCGATGTAATCGATCTGGTTGTTGTAATCGGAACGCAGCACGCGTACCTGTTTGGTCTCAGGGCGTTTTTCGAAATTGGCGCGCACGCCTTGTGTGATGCGATCAGCCAGCGTATCGGGCACGTTGTGAAAGCGTAGAAACGTCAACCGCGCGAAGTGCCCGGTCAGCGCCTGCCCTGGATAAATCTGCGTGCCGCTGCCGCGCCACTGCCCGCGCACCTTGGTCAGCATGCGCTTGGTCCAGGCGCTAAAACCGTTCCACGCGCGGCTCTTGTAGGCCTCACCCTCAAGCACATCGATGGTGGTGAGGTCATACATCGACAGATAACGCGGCCAGCCGTTGATGCACACAAAACGCAGCCCCGTCTCAAAGCCCGGGATCGACGTGCGGTCGGGCACGTGCTCCATGTCGTACCAGTCGTTGAATTCCTCATCGTAGGCGGGTGTCGGCTCCATGGTTACCATGAGGAAACCCTTGCCCTGTTTTTGTTCAGCCATGCGGTTGCTCGCTTTTTGTGATTGCACGAAAGGTACTTATGTTCTTGGCGCCAGCGCCGCCGCATACTGCCCCGCCAGCCGCCCCGAAGTAAACCCCCAACCGATATGGTTGCCGTGGCCCTTTAACAGCAGTCCGCCCTGCCCGGTTGCGCCGGCAGCATACAACCGCGGTATGGGTACATCGTTCTTGCCCAGTACTTGCAGACCTGCGTTAATCGCCAGTCCGCCGTCCGTGTAGTTGATGTAGTTCTTCACCGGCCCCAGCACGACGTAGGGGCCTTCGCCCACCGCAGGACGCTCGCCACGACCCGGCGGCCCCACACCCTGGTTATACGCGGCAACCGTACGTTTTAATTCCACGGCGTCCATACCCAGCACCTTCGCGACATCTTCCAACGTGTTGCCACGCCGCACCAAATCCGGCCGCGTTCTTTCGTAATCCTGCAAATAGGCAAACGCCACACCCGGCGCGGTAGACACATAGTCCGGCCACTGCGTGAATTTTTGCGCCACGCGCGCATCGCACAGGATATATCCGACGCCATCCGGCTGCAGCGCAAGTTCAAACACCATGGACTGGGTTTCATCGGCGAAGCGCTCGCCCCTGGCATTGATCAAAATCGCGCCGTTGTGAAACAGCTTGCGCTCCGGCACCATCACTGTAGTCATGAAACCCATGATGAAGTGCCGCACCAGTGAGCGCGGGGCATGGCGCATCACACGGTTGCACACGCGCATCAGCCACGCTGACGGCGGTAAACGGCTTTGCCAGGCGGGCGTCAAAGGACGCACGAATCGCATGCCACCGCCGTACATGTCCGGGTTGATGATGCGTGCCCCCAAGTCCAGCGCCATGCGATGCCCGTCGCCGGTATTGGTCGGGTTAACCGCTTCGGTGGCGGCCACGGCTTCACTGACAAATTGCGCCTTAAATCCCGGATCAGCGGCATAGTCGCCACTGGCGAGGATCACGCCCTTTGTCGCTTCCATGGTTTCCACACGGCCATCGAGCTCTATTTCAACACCGGTCACTTCGCCGTTCGCCGTCAGCAGCTGTTGCGCACGCGCGCTGGTGAATATCTCAACACCGATCTTGCGCGCATGTTTTTCGGCATGAAAAATGTACGCCGCCGAGTTGGGCATGATCTGATGCATGCGCGGCTTGCGATGCGGCGGCTCGTCCATCGGGCCCATGAATACGGCGCCCCATTCCTCCAGCAGACGCACGCTTTCCGGCACATGCTCGCACAGCACGCGCGCGAGTTCGTTGTTGTCCGGCCGATCCGCGTGATGTTGCGAAAATTTCTCCATGTCCTCAAGGTGTTCGGCAGGCGTATCGCTGATGCCCACGCGCCTTTGATCCGCTGTTTGTGTGGCGCTGATCGAGCCGATGGATCGAGCCGTGGTACCGCCCAGCGAAGGATTTTTCTCCAAAAGCAGTACGCTGGCCCCCGCCGCGCGCGCGCCGATGGCGGCTGCCACCCCCGTGCCGCCACCACCCACCACCACCACATCAAATCGCTTCAATCGATCCTCGCTTTGGAAAACTCAATAATCTTGGCCCACTTTGCAATATCGGCTTTGATGAACTGCGCCAGAACTTCCGGTGTGCTGCCGATCAAATCCGCACCCATCGCAGTCAGCCGCTCGCGTACGTCAGGCAGGTGCAAGGCGCCGGTGAAATCTGCATGCAAAAGTCTGATCAGCGCCCGGGGCGTGGCTGCCGGCACCACCACGGCGTACCACGTAGCCGAGTCATAGCCGGGCACGCCCGATTCGGCGATGGTGGGAATTTCCGGCACGGCGACGCTGCGTTTGGCCGTGGTCACCGCCAGTGCGCGCAGACGCCCCGTGCGAACATGCGGCATCACCGATCCGGGTATGGCGAACATCACCTGAATCTGCCCGGCGAGGAGGTCGTTCATCACCAGCGCGACGCCTTTGTAAGGCACGTGGTTCAAGGAGATGCCCGTCATCGCTTTCAACATCTCGGTCGACAGATGCGAGGGACCGCCATTACCCGACGACGCATACGCAAACTTGCCGCCCTGTGCCTTTGCCAGCGCGATGAATTCCTGCAGGTTCGCGACCTTCAACGACGGATGCACGACCAACACAAAGGGAGAAGACGCCAGCAGCGTGACCGCCGCGAAATCACGCACGGGGTCGTAGTTGAGCTTCTTGTAAAGGCTCGCGGAGATGGCATTGGCGATGTTGTACTGATAAATCGTGTGGCCATCAGGTGGCGCCGCGGCAGCAAGCTCTGCTGCGATATTGCCGCCGGCGCCCGCTCGGTTGTCGATCACCACTTGCTGGCCCCACTTGTCGGTGAGCTTTTGCCCCAACACCCGGCCGATCACGTCCGCGCCGCCGCCTGGTGGAAACGGCACAATAAAGCGCACCGGCTTGGAAGGAAACGCCTGCACCTGCGCCATGGCCGTCGCCGGCAGACACACCGCCATCAAGCTCAAACACCAGGTTCCCGGACTTGCCATGTCGTGCCCCTTCTCTTTCCCCATACCGCCAGTGAGTGCAATATACTTGCGCCGCTCCTGCGTCACTGGCGCACATCTGGCGTGCCAATGTTTCATCCTTTGCACTCTATTTTATAATCCCAGCCCGTGCGCTACGCCCTGAGTCCAGAATCTGCAATATCAGTTCAGGTTCGCCCGTTCGGCGGCATTACCTCTTAAAGGACAATTCTCATGCACCATCCTTCGTGGAATTTTGCCTTGCCAATTGCACTGCTGTGCTGCGGGTTGGGCGCTCAACTCGGCGGGGTCGCTCAGGCGCAAACGTTTCCGTCCAAGCCGATACGCATTATTGTCGCATTCCCTGCGGGCGGCGGCACCGATATCGTTGCGCGCATGATCGCGCCCAGGCTCGGCGAGGCCCTGGGCGCCACGGTTGTGGTCGATAATCGCGCGGGCGCGCAAGGGATTGTCGGGACGGAAATCGCCGCAAAATCCCCGCCCGACGGACACACGCTGTTCATGGGCACCCTGGGCAATATCGCGGTCAACCCGGTGCTGTGGGGCAATAAGCTGCCGTTTAACCTGGAGCGCGATCTGGCGCCGCTGACGCAAGTGGTCGATGTGTGGTTCCTGCAGATGATTCACCCCTCGCTGCCGGCGAAAAACCCGCGCGAACTGATAGCGCTGGCCAAGTCGCAGCCCGGGGCGTTGAACTACTACTCCAGCGGCGCTGGCGGCGCGCCGCAGCTTGCGGCGGAAATGTTTAACGGCATGGCCGGCATAAAAACCACCCACGTACCGTACAAAGGCAGCGCGCCCGGCATGACCGATCTGATGGCTGGGCATATTCAGATCGGCTACGACAGCGTGGTGCAATCACTGCCGTTCGTCAAGTCCGGCAAGCTGCGGGCGATTTCGGTGCTGGGCGCCAAGCGCATTCCGCTGCTGCCTGACATCGCGCCTATGAAGGAAACCCTGCCGGGTTTCGAACTCACCAACTGGTTTGGGCTGATGCTGCCATCGGCCACGCCCGCGGATATCCGCAATCGACTGCACGCGGAAGTGGTGAAAATCCTGCGCTCGCCAGAAATCAGGGATCGGCTGCTGGCCATGGGTGCGGAAACCGTGGGCAGCACACAAGATCAGTTTGGCGCCTTCATCAAATCCGAAATGGCCAAATGGGGCAAAGTCATCCGCGACGCCAACATCAAGCCGGAATGACATACGTGTTTGCAGTTGCTTTTGTGGCGACGATGCAAAATGCGGTTTTGGCAGCACGTCCATGACATCCCGGTTTTTGTCGGGCCTGCCGCTGTCTGATCAAGTCGCCGCGCACATCCTGCGCCAGCAGGCGCGGCATATCGGCGAGCGCATTTTTGTCAGCTGCAACGGCAAGGACGTCAGCTATGCCGAAGCCGACCGGCGCGCCGATCGCGTCGCGTCAGCGTTTCTCGCATTGGGCGTCGCCAAGGGGGAGCGTGTCGCGCTGCTGTTGCACAATTGCTTTGAATATCTCGACCTGTGGTTCGGGCTGTCGCGCATCGGCGCGGTACAACTGCCGCTGAACACCGCTTACAAAGGCCAGCAACTCGCCCACACATTAAAGCGCGCACCCGTGGGCATAGTCGTCGTGGAAGACGCGTTGCTGCCCGAACTGGAAAGGGTTATCGACCCCATCGGCACGATCAAATGCCTCATTGTAATCGGTAAAACCAGGCCACAGTGTAATTGTAAGTATCTGTTTTATAAGGATATTTTTTTTAATTCTCCCACGTCTGCACATGCGCGGCCAGAAGTCGGGGTCAGTGGCGCCGACGTCGGCGTGATCATGAACACGTCGGGCACCACCGGACCGTCCAAAGGCGTCCTGCTATCGCACGCGCAGCAATATATTCTGGGCCGCAACATCGTCAACGATATGGCCCTGACTGCGGACGATGTTTTCTACAATTTTTTTCCACTGTTTCACAATACCGCGCAGGCGATGATTACGCTGCCCGTGCTGCTTGTGGGCGCGAAGATGGTGTTGAGTGACCGATTCAGTGCGACGAAATTTTGGCCTGATGTTCGCGGGCTCGGCTGCACGGCGTTTTATTACATCGGCGAAATTCTGCGCATTTTGTTGAAGTCCACCACAGCCGCCGACGGTGCCGGCACACCACTGCGTATCGGCTGGGGCATAGGCGCATCCGCGGCAGATTTCTCGGAATTCCAATCGCGCCATGGCGTGCAAATGCGAACCGGCTACGGCTCCACCGAAGGCAACGTCGGGGTCTACCTGCCGCATGAAAAACCGAATCTTGCGAGCGTAGGCCTTCCGCTGCCGGGTTTTGAAGTGCGCATCGCGGGTGAAGACAACGATCCGCTGCCGCCGGGCAAGACTGGTGAAATCCTGGTGCGCGGCAGCGAACCGTGCACCACCATGCTGGGCTACGACGGTGATCCGGCTGCCACCCTTGCCGCATGGAAAGACCTGTGGTTTCACACCGGCGATGCTGGGTATCTCGACTCCGGGGGCAACCTGTTCTTCACCGGTCGCGTCAAGGACGCCATGCGGGTACGCGGCGAAAATGTGTCCGCCTTTGAGGTGGAGCAGGCCATCGCCGAGGTAGAGGGCGTGATGGAAGCCGCCGCCATCGCTGTCCCCTGCGAATTGGGCGGCGACGAGATTAAAATCGTGGTGGTGGTACGGGCAGATGCAACGCCCACGTGCGAGGCACTGATTCAACATGCAGAAAAGTGCTTGCCAAGATACGCTGTGCCGCGCTATGTAGAGTTTATCGAAGCGCTTCCCAAGACAGAAACCAATAAAGTGCGCAAGAATGTGTTGCGCGAAACCCCGTTTACCCCGGCAACATGGGATCGGCTCAAAGCTTCGACATGACCCACATGCCCGACGACTACACTATGAGACAGGAAAAACATGTTTGATCTAACAGGAAAATCAGCCTTCGTCACCGGCGCGAGCCGCGGCATTGGTAGAAGCGTCGCGGTGTCACTCGCACAAGCAGGGGCAGACGTAGCACTCATCGGCCGCGACACCGCCGCGCTCGAAGAAACCCTGGCCGCGGTCAAAGCCACGGGCCGCCGCGCGCTGGCGCTCAAAACCGATGTCACCAGCGCCGACAGCATAGGTGCTGCTGTTGCGGCAACGGTCAAAGAATTCGGCAAGATCGACACGCTGGTGTGCAACGCGGGCGTGCAAAGACTAAAGCCCTTTCTCGACATGAAGCCCGAAGACTGGCGCAGCCTGATCAGCACCAACCTGGAAGGCGCGATCATGACCATGCAGGCCGTGGGCCGCGGCATGGTCGAACAAAAAAGCGGCTCCATCATCACCATGTCGTCGATCTATAGCTTTGTCGGCGCGCCGTGGAACTCCATTTACTGCATGACCAAAGGCGGCCTTGCGCAGTTGTCCAAGGCGCTGGCGGTGGAATGGGCTCGCTACAACATACGCGTCAATGCCATCTGCCCCGGCTGGATCGAAACCGATTTGACCAAACCCTATATGCAGGATCAGAAAACCGTCGATGCGGGCTTGCGGCAGATTCCGTTGCGGCGCTTTGGCAAACCCGAGGACATTGGCCCGATGGCGGTGTATTTGGCGGCGGATGAATCGTCGTTTGTCACGGGGCAGGCGTATGTGATCGACGGTGGGCAGATTGCGCACTAAAACCCTTTCGCCACGGAGGAACAGAGTTCACAGAGAGCATGGTGGTAACAGCAATCTCTCTGTGAACTCTGTGTCCTCTGTGGCAAACGCTTTTAAGAAAGCACTTTCATGAGCGAAGCACCCCAACGTATGAAGCGCATCATCGAACTCGATGATGCGCTCGCCAAAGTCAAAGACGGCATGACCATCGCCATTGGTGGTTTTATCAATTCCAGCCACCCTATGCTGGTGGTGCGCGGCCTGATTAAACGGGGTTTGAAAAACCTCACCGTGGTAGGGCCCGCATCATCGGGACTGGAAATTGATTTGCTGATTGCTGCCGGCGTAGCGAAAAAAGTTATCGCACCCTATGTCGGCGGCGAAGTGCTGGCACCCATCGGCCCGGCATTTCGCGCCGCCGCCGAACGTGGCAAGGTCGAAATCTTCGAACTCGACGAGGCGATGTATTACTGCGCCCTGCGCGCCGCCGCGCAGCGTGTGCCGTTCAACCCATGGCGCTCGGGTTTAGGCACCTCGTTCACACAGATGAACCCGGCAATCAAGGAATTCAAAGACCCGCTCAATGGTGAAACACTGCTGGCGATACCGGCGGTCAATATCGATATCGCGTTTTTGCACGCCGCCACCTCTGACCCCTACGGCAATGTTCAATACATTGGCCACGGCTACGGCGACCGCGCCATCTACGCCGCCGCCGACGAAACCTATGTGCAAGTAGAACAGGTCGTATCAAACGAGCAGATCAAGGCCGATCCAGGCAAGACCGCGGTCCCCGGCGCGGACGGCATTATCCGCGCGAAATTCGGCGCGCACCCCTATTCCAGCCACGGCCATTACATCGAGGACAAGGCGCACATCAAGCGCTATGTGCAAGCCGCCACCGCATGGGCCAAGTCGGATGATTTTACACCGCTCAAGGCCTATCTAGATGAATTCGTCACCGGGCCGAAGGATCACGCCGAGTATCTGGAGCGTGTAGGCATACGCAACCTGCTGTCACTGAACGAGTATTGATATGGAAGCCACAACCAAGGAAATCATGGCGACCGTGCTCGCGCGCGACCTCGTTGACGGCGAGTGGGTCGAAGTCGGCGCCAATCTGCCGGTGCCGCGCGCCGGCGTGCTGCTGGCGCACCTTATGTGGGGTGCGAACATGTCGGTGATGGTGGCGATGACCAAGGCCAATGTGCTGAACGAACCGGTGATCGAGGAGTTTGAGTTGATTACCGATCACCGCGCCACGCGCTGGGCCGAGGCCTACTACCTGCACAACGATCTCGTTGAGAACATGAAGTTTCGCAAACGCGGCGTGTTTTTCGCCGGTGCGTTACAAATCGATCAATACGGCAACAGCAACCTGATCGGCATCGGCAAGAATTACAAGGCGCTCAAGTTCCGCGGCCCCGGCGCCATCGGCGTGTGCAATGCCACCGTGATGAACAGCCGCTTTCATCTGGTGGTGAATTCACACGACCCGCGCATCTTTGTGCCGAAGTGCGATTTTATTTCCGCGCTGGGCTGGGGCAGCGGTGGCGACGATGCCCGCACCAAGCTCGGCCTGCCCGGTGGCGGCCCGCGTTACGTGGTCACGCCGCTGTGCGTGATGGATTTTGAAGACGGTACGAAGCGCATGCGCTTGAAGTCGCTGCATCCCGGCGTGAGCGTGGAAGATGTGAAGAAGAACACCGGATTTGAATTGGTGATTCCGGCCAGTGTGCCGGCCACCGAACCACCCACCGCTGAACAACTGCATGTGTTGCGCACACGCATTGATGCACAGGGTGTGTTACGGAAGTAACGAATAGACGGAAACCACAACTACCAACACTGTCGTTCCCGCGCAGGCGGGAACCCATAGTGCAGTGCCATAGGGCACAACGCATGGATTCCCGCCTCATTTGCGTGAATGTCGGGAATGACAGCGGAAAGATTTACTTGCTCACAAACAGTTACGGAGAACACATGGCACACGAATGGGCCACCAAAATCAGCCGCGTCATGGACGGCAAAGTCATCATCCACGGCTACTCGCATGAAGGCCTGATTGGCGATTACACCTACGCCGATGGCGTATTCCTGACGATACGCGGCGAGCTGCCGACGAAGCAGGAAAGCAAGATGATGGACGCCATGCTGAATAGCCTGCTCGATCATGGCTTTGTCGCGGCCAGTGTGCTGGCGGCGCGTTATGCGGCCTCCGGCAACCCGCAATTGGTGCCGGGCACGGCAGCTGGTTTGCTGACCGCGGGCTCCAACACCATTTCACCGCAACACAGCGCCGAGTTTCTCGACAACGCGGTGAAGATGATGAAGGCTGACAACATCACGATGGAGGAAACCGCCAAACGCGTGGTGGCCGACATCCGCGCCAAGAAAAAACGCATCCCTGGCTTGGGCCACCCCACGCACAAGGGGGACGACTTCCGCGCCATCAGGCTGCGTGCGATTGCTGCCGAGAATGGCTTCGTTGGCGACAAAATCAAAATGTTCGAGACCATCCACGCCGAGTTTGTGCGCGTGAGCAACCGTCAGGGCCTGTGCATCAACGTTGATGGCATGCTGGGCGCCATCATGAGTGAGATGGGTTTCCGCCCGATGCAGATGGCGGCGGTGGCCTTGATCGCGGTGGTGCCGGGCATCATGGCGCATGTGATCGAAGAGATCGAGGAAGGCAAGCCGTTGCGCATTGTGCGCGATGAGGATTGTGATTATTTGGGCAAGGCGGAAAGGCCAGTGCCTAAGAAGTGAGGCGTGAGGGGTGAGGCGTAAGGCGTAACCCCATCTGTCAGAGATGCATTCGAGGAGAACACAATGAGCGACGACAAAATCAAGTGGGATCAAGTAGACAAATGGGTGGCGCGTCAAGGCCTTAAAACCACCTGGCGGCCCTATGGCATGCCCGAAGTGCTGGACCCTTTCACCAGCCGCTTCGCCGACGTGGACCCCATGCCGAAGTGGGACATCCCTAAAAAGGTGATGATCGCGGCCACCATCACCGGCGCGTTTTTTAGCAAGCGCAGCAACCCGAATCAACCGATCACGGTACGGGAAATCCGTGATTCGGCCGAGGAATGCATCAAGGCCGGTGCACCCAGCATACACATCCATGTGCGCGACGACGGCGGCTTTAACGCACTCGACCCGCAGCGCTTTCACGACGTGATCGCGCCGCTGAAAAAGAAATATCCCGATGTGATGTTCGACGGCTGCCTGGTGGCGGTGACTGACGAAGAAAGCGCGGTGATGGAATCCACCATGAAGATGGGGCTCTTCGACGCACTGCCCGTCAACACCACCGCCATCTGCTGCGGTGACAGCATGTTTTTCAAGGCGCCGCATGTGGTGATCAAAAAGGCGCAACTGGCGCAACTGCATGGCGCCAAACCCATTATCTCGGTCTACGACGATGGCGACATCGACAACGCGCGTCGCTTTCTGGTGGCGAGCAAGCTGGTGAAGCCGCCCTACTACTGGCTGATTCTGCCAGCACTCCCCGGTTGCGCACCGATGCACAACCCGCAGCAGATGGTCGATGGCCTGATGCGCATGGTGCGCACGATTCGCGATATTGATCCCAACTGTTTTATTTTGGTGTGCGCCGCTGGCCGTGCCAGCACCTATCTCACCACCTTTGCCACGCTGCTCGGCCTGCATGTGCGCGTGGGCATGGAAGACACGCTGTGGCCGTACCCGCATCGCGACGACATCATCAAGCGCAACGTCGATCACTTCTTGCAGATGAAGCAAATAGCCCAGCTACTGGGCCGTGAATTGATGACGCCCGCCGAATACCGCGAAGCGCTGGGCATGGCGCCCAAGGCTGTCACCGCTGTTGCCGGAGCGAAATAGATGGCTGATTTCACAGGCAAAGTAGCGCTGGTTACCGGCGGTGGCCGCGGCTTGGGCCAAGGCACCTGCGTAGAGCTGGCATCACGTGGCGCGATGGTGGCAGTCGCGGACCGCAAACCCGAAATAGCAGAGGAAACCGTCGCCCTGTGCAACAAAGCGGCCATGAACGGCAAGGGCGCAAAGGCTTTCGTCTTCGATCAGGCCAAAGGCGACAGCGTTGAAGCCATGGTGGCCGAAGTCGCCGCGCACTACGGCCAGATCGATCTCTTATTTGCCAACGCAGGCACCGGCAAATTCGTACCCCTCGTAGATATGAAGAAAGCCGACTGGGATTTCATCATGCAGGTGAATCTCAACGGCGCGTTTTATGTTTGCCAAGAGGTTGCAAAACGCATGATCGCGCGCGGCAAAGGCGGCAAAATCGTATTGACCGCGTCGTCAGGCTCCAAAGTGATTGCCGATCAACTCGGCGCCTACTGCGCCTCCAAGGCCGCGGTAGAAATGCTGATGAAGCATATGGCCGCCGAACTCGGCAACTACCGCATCAACGTCAACGCCATCCTGCCCGGTGTGATCGAAACCGGCATGACCACGCCGATGCTGCGCGATGAGCGCATGCAACGCATGCTGATCCGCGAAACGCCGGTGGGCCGCTGGGGCAAGCCGGAGGATGTGGCGAAACTCGTGGCGTTTTTATTGTCCGACGATGCCTCATACATCAACGGTGAAGGCATCATGATCGACGGCGGGCAAACGCTGCATGGCTTCCCTCGCTGGTACGCGCTGGATTACACCAAGGACAATGTGTGTGACTGGGAAGAACGGTTTAATGAGTATCCCTATAAGGCGTGAGGGGTGAGGCGCAATAGGCCACATCATTCGCGAACGTTCTTGGTGTGCCTTGCAACGCACGTCAACATCCAGACACTGTCGTTCCCACGCAGGCGGGAACCCATAACACCGCAGCCCCGCAGTCACCGCATGGATTCCCGCCTTAGCGGGAATGACAGGTTTCAGTTTTTCTTGCTCACGATGCAGTACTAGTTGTCGACAGATGCCACCACTCAAGCGCGTACTAACTGACGTCATCGTAGTCGGCGGCGGCGGCGCGGCCTTGGCCGCCGCCAGCGCGGCCCGCAGCGCCGGTGCAGACGTCATCCTCCTAGAAAAAAATCCACAACTCGGCGGCTCAACTGCGTGGTCAGTAGGCTCCGTCACTGCCACGCAAACTCCGCATCAACATAAAGCTGGCATCCTCGGCGACAACCCGCAACACCACCTCGAAGACCTCCGGCTCTTTTCACGAGCACTCAGGCTCGAACACTGCGATAACTTCGAGCTGGGCCGCCTGCTGTGCGAGTACTCGCCGGCGATGTTCGATTGGCTGCTCTCCACTGGCCTCGAATTCGTAGGCCCTTTCCCCGAGCCGCCGCATCGTGTCCCCCGCATGCACAATGTGCTGCCCAATTCGCGTGCGTTTCCGTGGTTGCTGGGGAGGCATTGTCGCAAGCAGGGCGTGGATATACGCCTGAACACCGAAGTGCTGCACCTCATCATGGATAAGGCGAAGGGTGACCGTGCGCACGGAGTACTGGCGCGCGCAGCCGACGGCTCATGCAGCGAATACATTGCCCGCAAAGGCGTGGTGCTGGCTGCGGGCGATTACAGCGGCGGGCGAGAACTCAAGGCGCGCTTCTCATCGGAACTCATCGCCAACGTTGATGCCGTCAATGCCACCAACACCGGTGACGGTATCCGCATGGGGTTGGAGAACGGCGGCACGGTGATCAACGGCGATTACATCCGCGGCCCGATTCTGCGTTTTGTGCCCCCCATGCACACCACCTTTGAGAAATCGCTCCCGCCGCTGCCCGCCATTACGAAACTGCTGCATTGGGGTTTTGATCATTTACCCAAGCGTATCCTGAGGCCAGTGTTGATGAACTACCTCACCACGGCGCTGGCGCCCGAAAATAGCCTCTACGAGCATGGTGCGATTTTGGTCGACAGGGACGGTCTGCGCTTTGGGGATGAACGCGACCAGCCGGCACGTAACGCCGCTTTACGGCCCGACGGTATGGCGTGGATGATTTTTGACAGCACGGTAGCCGATCAATATCAGCAGTGGCCACATTTCGTTTCAACCGCACCCTCCATCGGTTATGCCTATCTCGAAGACTACCGCCGCACCCGGCGGGACATTTTTCACTGTGCCGCCACGCCCGGCGAACTGGCCGCCAGCATGAAGTTGCCCCGTACCGCCTTTGAAAAAACGCTGGCGGATTACAACGCCAATGCCGCTGCAAGCGACGCACCCGTTCGCGGCGACCGCCCAGCCATCGTGAAGCCGCCGTTCTACGCGCTAGGCCCGGCCAAGGCGTACATCATCTTCACCAACGGCGGCCTAAAGGTCACGCTGAATCTGGAAGTGGTCGGCAAGAACGAACAGATCATTCCCGGCCTGTATGCCGCTGGCGCCAACGGCCAAAGCGGCATGCTGCTCGAAGGCCACGGCCATCATTTGGGATGGGCATTTGTATCGGGGCTTATTGCTGGAAAAAACGCGGCGCAGGCCCAAGCCTGAGTGGGCAGAGCGCCTGCTACTTCGGCAACAGCATATCGACGATTACGCGCACCAGTTCGACAAACGCGCGCATGAGCAAAAACAAAAATGCCGATGCAACCACGCCCATCGCAATAACCCACGGCGGAATGCTGCACACCGCGACACACAGCACGCTCGCCAGCAGCGGCAGCACGCCGCAGACAATTGCAATCCAGTCACCGTGTTTGACGATGAATTGCAGCATCCAGTACGGTGAAGGCGGGGTTTCGTAGGTATCGTTCATGATGTTCAGTGGATGCATCGTAAGTATTTGTTTTTATTGATATTTTAATGCTGCGCTTAATGATCCGCCAGCAAGCTACCATAGCCACTGATCGAGTGAGGCACCCCCGCAGCCCGCAACAACTTCCACAACGTTGCCTGCGTGGAAGTAATCACCGGTTTGCCGCTTTCCGCCTCGATGCGTGCCACGACGTCCTGAGAATTCATGTTCAAGCAGGTAATCAACGACGCGTCTGCGCCGCCGTCACCACTTTGGCGCCAGGATTTTTTCCATAGCGCGTAGATATCCTCTGCCGTGGGGTCGGCCAGCGCAAAGGCATCGGCTATGCCCAAATGCGCCGAACCCACAATCTCAAAACCGGCAGCGGAAAAGAACACATGCTCGGCGTCGTCGATGGCCTTGGTGTAGGGTGAGCAAACAGCGATACGCCTCGCCCCTGCTGCGCGTAAAGCCTCAATGATGGCGCTGGTGGCGGTAAATGCCGGCACGCCTGCTGCCTGATTCAGCTCGTGATTCAGGCGCCCGTCGTACTCCAGCCCCTGCACGATGCTGGAAGCCGTACAGCAGTACGCCACGCTCGCCGGCTTGCAGCTCATGATCTGCTTTACGCCACGCAGGCCTTCCTCACGATCCATACGTACCAGTGCGTCCGCAGTCAGATTGTTGTCGAGAAACATGCGTGCGGCGTGCACCGTGACGCCCGGCGGGCACACGCGGCTGAACCAAGGCTCCACCACCGTGTTCACGCTGGGCACGATGACGCCAATGCGCACACCCGTTGCCACGTTACTCACTTCCCCGTCAGTAACAATTCGAACACGCGATTCAGATCTGCCGCCTGATCCACGCTCCACAGCGCATTGCGCAGGCTGTCGCGCTGGGCAGCTGGCATGACACCTTCGCACACCATGGCGAATTTGTTATTCACGTCCTCATCGCTCATCGGATTTTCGCGATGTCCCTTCGGGTATTCCGCGACCTCGATCATGCGCTGTCCGCCCTTCGTAACCACCTCGATACGGGTCGTCAGGGCTTCCGGAAACGCCGCCGTGAATGCCTTGTTTTCGCTGATCTTGATGCGCCCCATCAGCGCGTGCAGCACTGGATCGGCGATACGCTCCGGCGTAAAGCTGGTCAGCGTTACCCCGCCGTCGATGAAACCCAACGACAGCAGATAAGGCAGGCTGTGATCGGCAGTCTCACGCGTTTTCGGATGCCATTTCTCCGGCTCGCTGCCGATTTCACTCCACGCCGTGAAATAGGTCTCCACGTTGACAGCCTCGATCTCGGCCACGGCCACCTTCTTGCGCAGTTCCAGCGCGATCCACATCGGCGCCTGCGAGTGATACTCCGACGGAAAAAACTTGAGATTGGTACGCTCGATGCCGAAGGGCTTTCCGTTGCCTCCCAGTTCATTCAGTGTGAACTTGCCGGTGACCTTTTCCCAGATGCCATCCTTGCCCTCGAACGCGGCGGTGGGCCCTGTCATACCCGCTTGCGCCAACAGCACAGCCTGCACCGCAGAGCGCGCGGCAGCCGCCGTCGCCACACCCTTCCACATCGCCAGTTCGCCCGCGCGAGACTGACGCGTGGGCACGTTGGCGGTCACGGTAATTGCGAGCGCGTGGGCCGTTTGATCAAACGAGAGCTTCAGCATCTTCGCCACGCCAGCCGCCACGCTCATACCAAGGAAAAAGCCCTGATCCCACCCCTTGTCGCGCAGGGCCACCTGATCGGCCATGGCGGTAAACATCTCGTAGCCGGTGGCAATGCCCAGCAACAAATCCTTGCCGCTCAAACGATGCGCGTCGGCCACCGCCAGCATCGCCGGAATCATGTCACTCGGATGCCCGGAACCGATGGAAATATAGGTGTCGTTAAAATCAAGATAGCGCACCATCACCGCGTTGGCGAACGCCGCCATATCGATCGACGTCGTTTTGCCGGTGTTAAAAATACGCGCGGCGGGCGTACCGCTCACATCGGCAGCCACCTTGCGTGCAATATCCGCAGGCTCGCTGGCGTAACCACCAATGGCGCAGGCGATGGCATCGACCAGCCGCTTTTTGGTTTCATGAACCGCCGAGGAAGACATCGCGTTGTAGTCAAGACCCGTGATGTATTCGGCCAATTTTCTTGTGGTGGTATCCATTGTGCCTCCCTCGAAAAACCTTTCCAGTACCGCCTACACCACGCCATTCGCCCGCAGCGCAGCGATCTCAGCATCGCTGTAACCGATGCCGCGCAGCACCCGGTCAGTGTGCTCACCCACCGCGGGCACCTTTTCCATAAGCGGCTCATATTCCGATGACGTCATCGGTGGCAGCAGCGCGGGAATACGTCCGTTGGGCGTATCCACTTCGCGCCAGCGATTGCGCGCCTTCAATTGCGGATGATCCCACACCTCTTCCGGCGTGTTCATGCGTGCATTGGCAATGCCCGCTTCGTCGAGCTTGGCCACCACCTGCCCGGCTGTCATGCCGGCAAAAATTTTTGTAATCAGCGCGACGACTTCAGCGCGCGCGGCATTGCGCTTGGTGTTGTTGTTGAAACGCTCATCGGTGGCCAGCTCGGGCTGGCCCAGCACGATTTTGCAAAACGACGCCCATTCACGCTCATTCTGGATACCAAGCATCACGTCCTTGCCGTCGCCTGCCTGGAAGCGGCCATAGGGCACGACAATCGCGTGATCGGTGCCAGTGCGTTTAATCGGCGTACCGCCAAAGTGGTTATACATGATGGGGTGGTTCATCCACTCCACCATCGCCTCAAACATGGTGACCTCGACCCGCTGGCCCTTGCCTGTGCGCTCGCGCTGATACAACGCGCCCATGATCGCTGAGTAGGCATACATGCCGGTGCCGATATCGGTCATCGACACGCCCACCTTGGCGGGAAATTCCGGTGTGCCCGTCACACTCAAAATGCCCGCTTCGCTTTGAATCAGCAGGTCATAGGCCTTCTTTTTCGCGTATGGACCGCTATCGCCGTAGCCGGAAATATCGCAAACAATCAGCCGCGGATGCTTTGCCAACAGTTCATCCGCACCCAGTCCCAGGCGCTTGGCCGCACCCGGCGCAAGGTTCTGCAGAAAAATATCCGCCCCAGCGATAAGTTTCATAAGTATTTGTTTTGATTCAGGTTTTTTGACATCCAGCGAGAGGCTTTCCTTGCCGCGATTAAGCCACAGAAAATACGCCGACTGCCCATTCACCGACTGATCGTAACCGCGACCAAAGTCACCCACGCCGGGTCGTTCGATTTTGATCACGCGCGCGCCCTGCTCCGCCAGTTGCCGCGCGCATAGGGGCGCTGCCACGGCTTGATCCATGGAGATTACGGTTAGGCCTTCGAGCGGAAGCATCAAAACGACCTCGGCATGCCCAACACATGCGCCCCAATATACGACAGGATCAAATTCGTGGAAATCGGCGCCACCTGGAACAACCGCGTTTCGCGGAACTTGCGCTCCACGTCGTACTCCGCCGCAAAGCCGTAGCCCCCATGACTTTGCAGGCACGCGTTCGCTGCATTCCATGACGCCTCCGCGCCCAGCATCAGCGCCATGTTGGCCGCTGCGCCGCATTCCTGATGTTCGTCGAACAGGCCCGCCGCCTTGTAGCGCATCAGGTTGGCGGCCTCCACGCCGGCGTAGGCCTTGGCAATGGGGAACTGGATG
>SXGR01116069.1_pt1 | contig 17324 bp, 15 predicted proteins | sample 3174711 | NCBI WGS metagenome assembly SXGR01 (sample SAMN11356860, study PRJNA531348) | freshwater metagenome | isolation source: freshwater sample F1-60 | place: China: Fuxian Lake, Yuxi | collected 2017-12-25
GGTGATGGGGTTTATTGCTATAACAAACATTTATACGGCAGCAGCACATCCATTGGGGAGGTTGATGGCTTTACTCGATTTTTAAATAGTGATAAAATTATAAATAAAGATAAAAATATTCATTATGAAGCATATAAAGTATATAAAATTCCCTGGTTAATAAATTTCAAAAATAATATTGTACATGTTTTTAATAAAAAAATTTTTTATAAAGGTACAATTTTAGAAAAATTAGATATTTATGATGTAAATATTAATATTGTTTCTAATAATGATAATGAAAAAAGAGAAATAATAAAAAATATAAATAAACAAACTATAAATGATATTGAAAGATTTTTAAAAGAGGAAGAAATAGTAAAATATTTAAAAACTAATTTTGTTTATGAGCATAATGATCCTGATTTGGATAAAAAAGCAATAGAAAGAAGAAGTATTTATAATATATCTTTTAAAGATTATAATTCTAATAAATTGAATGAAGATTGGCAAAATTTAAGTGGAGGAGGTAATTTAAATTTTACTACAGAAAGTTTAAAAATAATAAATGGTCAAAGATGGTATGTAGGTAAAAATAAAATTAAATTTGAAGAATATAGAAATTATAAATTTGAAGTAATATTAAAGGGAAATAGTACAGGTTCTTTTTATTGTGGATTTACAGGTTATTCAGGTAGTGTTGATTTAGGATTTACATATATTAATTCATTTGGAAATAATTCTTTCGGAAGTCAGCATTATATTATTTCAAATAATGTAAAATTAAATAATAATTATACAAAATTTGTAGGAACATTAAGAGGATATGAAACTATATATAATGAAGAAACTAAAAAAGGACTAAACACACAAGGAAATAATTTAATTTCTGGTAAAGCATATAAAGGAATAACTCATATATCTCCAGTTTTGATATTTAATTACCATAATAATAATTATGGAATATCAGAAATATCAAGTTTTTCTTTAATTGAAGAAAGAAATAATATTTTAGAATATTCATTAGGTGTTAATTTAGATAATAATATTTATAGAAATATTTATACTTCTTCTATATATTATCCATTAAGATTTACTTATTTTGAAACACAAAATTATTTATATACTATTGGTAATAAATATGTAAAAAAAATAAATATGAAAAGTTATATAGGATATTATCATATATATGTAGATGATATTGTTAGAAGTGGAAAAACAGATGAAACAGGACCAAATGAACTATTAGTTCAAGGAAAGGAAGATTTAGATGTTGAATTTTTAAAAGAATTATCTAATAAATCATTTGAAAATCTAAAAACATATGATAATTTAACTAAATTAAAAGTAGATAATCCCTATACAGATGAGACATTAAATATATTTGATGAAAATTCTATTGTAAATTTTATGAATAAAATTAGTAAAGGAGTTACAGATGATACAGAACAATTTGTAAATGATTTAAAAGAAACTTTATTTGATAGTGTTTCAGGATTAGAAGAAAATATGGAGGAGTTTGAGTCATTAAAAGATGAAGATGATGAATGTTCAATTATTTCTGAGTCAAAAAGCAAGAAAAAGAAGAAAATTAAGAAAAAAATAAAAAATAAAAAAATTCTTAATAAATTAAAATTTCCAAATATAAGAATACCGTCTGTTCCAAATTCTCATGATATTTTAGGAATTAAGCCTAGAAGACATGGTTATCCTTTAGGATTTTAATAAAAACTTATCCACAATATAAATGTGAATAATTTGTTAATAATATAATAAGTTATCCACAATAATCTAAAAATTAAAATTAATGTTGATAACTATTCGTTTATAAACAAGTTATTAACATAATAAATGTGGATAATTTTCATAAAAAAACCTTTAAATTTTAATAAAAACAATATATTTTAGAGTTATCCACATTTTTTCCTTTCCTTATTATTATTATATTTATATATATTAATACAATATTAATAATAACAAATGTTTATTAATTAAAAAATCTTATTAAAATAACAATTAAAATTGATGTAGGATTTAAAATATCAATAAGGTTGAATTATTATTTATATTATTTATAATTCTTTGTTTTATATTTTTAATTGAACCTTGCCTCTCTTTTTTCCTCTTTTCTTTATTTTAATTTAAATTTTTTTTATTTTAATTTACTTTACATAATATATTTTTTTATATAAAATATTTTCTTTGTTTTTATTGAAATTAGGGGGTTTTATATTTTTTTTTATATATTTTAAATTTATTTTAAAATATTTTCTTTGTTTTTATTGAAATTTGAGGGAAAATAATTTACTTTACATAATAAGTTGAAAGAAAATAAATTTTTTTATAGTTATATTTGTATCCCTGATGGATAAGGTCCTGTTGTACACTACAAAAAACAAAAAAAAAAGAAAAATAGTATAAATAAAATATTTTATAAATAGTTATTTTATTTTTTTTATTTGAAAAAATTAGTTATATTTGTTTAATAAAAGAAAAGAATGAAAAAGGTTTTAGTAGATAGTTCTGAGGAGTTAAATAATTTTATAAAATTATATAATGATAAAAATAGTATAATATTTTCAATAATAGAAAATAATAGTTTAGTTTTATTATTTTTTTATATAGATATGGAGGGATATTATTTAATTCCTGTTAATTTACATGATATGGAAAATATAAAGGATATTTCTTTTTTAAAAAATTCAAATAAAAAAAAATTAATTTTTAATAAAAGGGAATTTTTAAAATTAGGTTTAGAAATAGATAATATATATGATATATATAGTTTATATTATTTATATAATTTAAATTTTATTAATAATGAATTAGATTTTCAATTATTATTAAATAATAGTTTAATAGGAAGGGATAAAAGTTTATTAAGTTTAGTTTCTGTATATAATTATTTTGATTATTTTGAAAAAATTTTAGAGGGTATTAATAAAAATAATTTAATTAATTTATTAAATAATAATTTATATGAAATAAATAATTTTGATAGGTTTATAAAATCATTTAATGAAATAGAGAAAAATGGTTTATATGTAGATAGAAATTTATTTAAAAAATATTTTAATGTGGAATTAAATAGGGATATAGTATATTCAAAATATAATTTATATAATTTTACAGGAAGGCCAGGAAATATTTGTGAGGGAATTAATTTAAATTCCTTAAAAAAGAATAATAATGAAAGAAGTTTTTTAATAAGTAGGTTTAGAGATAAGGGAAAATTATTATTATTAGATTATGATGCATATCATTTTAGATTAGTTTCAAAATTAATTAAATATAGTTTTCCAAAAAATGTTTATATATATGAATATTTAGGAAAAAAATATTTTGGAAAGGATAAAATAAATTCTGAAGAATATAAAAAGATTAAGGGAGATTTATTTAAAATATTATATAGTAAAACAATAAATAATTATACTAATATAGATTTTTTTAAGGAGACATTAGAGTTTATAGATAAATTATTTAATGAATATAATAAAAATGGATATATAAATTCAGTAATATTTAAAAGGAAATTATATTTTAATAATATAGAAAGAATGAATAAATATTTATTATTTAATTATTATATTCAAAATTATGAAACAGAGAATAATTTAATAGTAATAGAAAATATAAATAAATTTTTAAAAAGGTATGAAAGTAAATTAATAATGTATAATTTTGATTCCTTTTTAATAGATTATAAAGAAGAGGAAAATATTCTTAATGATTTAAAAGAAATAATAGAAAGGGATAATTTTTTAGTAAAGTCATATTTAGGAAACAATTTTAACAAAATGGAAAAAATAAATAATAATTAAAATATATTTATAATATATTAAAGAAATATATATGGAAAATATAAATGAACATACAATTATTATGTACCTTTTCTAATGAAAAAGAATTAGACATTGTTTTAAAGGTTATTTACGAAAAATATAGTTATTTAAATAAAATTTTCATTTTAGAAAATACTAAAAAAAATAAAAATTATTATTGTACATATAATGTAAATATTTCGGATAGTAAAAATACAATAAAAAATACTATTTCGTTTCATAGAAATAAAGAAACAAATACATTATATACAATAAATGCTATAAATTATATAATAAAAGAAATGAATAATGGAATTATAGAAAAAAATATACGAATAAATTGGGAAAATTACAAAAATAGCATAATAATGATAAGTAATGATGAATTTTTAAAAATATAAACAAAATTAAATAAAATAATAAGTTTTTAAATTTGGTTATTAATTATTTTTTGTTTATATTTAATAAAAAAAGTTTTAAAAATAAAAAAAAAGAAAGAAGGTTACATGTCAATAAATTTAGATAAAATTAAGGAAAGATTGAATAAATTTCAAACAAATAATAGTAAATCAGATGTAAAGATAGGAGATTATCTTTGGAAAGTTCCTATGGGTAAATCTCAAATAAGAATAGTTCCATATAAATATAATAGTGAAAGTCCTTTTATGGAATTATATTTTTATTATGATCTTAATAAAATGCACTATTTGTCTCCTAAATCTTATGGAGAAGAAGATCCTATTGCTGATTTTATGTCAAAATTGAGAGTTAGTGGAGAAAGGATAGATAAGGCATTGTATAAAAAACTAATGCCATCTCTTAGAATATTTGTTCCTGTTGTAGTAAGGGGAGAAGAAGATAAAGGTGTTAAGTTTTGGTCATTTGGAAAAAATACTTATATTGATATAATGAATATCATATCAGATCCAGATTATGGAGATATTACAGACATAGAGAATGGAAGAGATTTAATAGTAGATAGAACATCTACTACAAATTCTAGATTAAATGATAAAACTACTATTAGACCTAAACCAAATAAATCAGTTTTATCAAAAGATAAATTAGAAATATTTTTATCAGAACAAAAAAATATTTTTGAAATATTTAAAAAATGGAGTTATGAAGAATTACAGTTAGCGTTAGAAAAATATATAGAATATCAAGAAAATAATTCATTAGAAAATGTAGAAAGTGTTTCATCTAATAAATTAGGGATAAATGAAAAAGTAGATAAAGTAAATAAAAAATTTGAAGATGTATTTTAAAATATGAGTAAAAAAAAGGTTATAGAAAATATAAGAGAGGATTTAGCTATTTCAATAGCTGATACTTTAAATAAGCAACATAAAGATTATAAGGTAGCATATTTTTTAGATGGAGATTCGGAGGTCCCTACTAATGTAACTGATTGGGTTTCTACTGGTTCATCTATATTAGATTTAGTTATTTCAAATAGAAAAAATGGAGGATTACCTGTTGGAAAAATTGTGGAGGTAACTGGATTAGAGGCGTCTGGAAAATCTTTATTGGCAGCACATGTATTGTCCAATACACAAAAAATAGGTGGAGTATCGGTTTATATAGATACTGAATCTGCAGTTAGTAAGGAATTTTTAGAGGCAATAGGTGTAAACACTTCTAAGTTGGTTTATTCACAATTAGAAACTGTTGAAGATATATTTTCTTCAATAGAATCTATTATTGAAAAAGTTAGAAGTAGCAATAAAGATAAGGTAGTTACTATTGTTGTTGATTCTATGGCGGCCGCATCTACTAAAATAGAATTAGAATCTGAATATGACAAAGATGGTTGGGCAACTAGTAAAGCTATAATAATTTCTAAAGCTATGAGAAAAATTACTAATATGATAGCTAGACAAAAAATATTATTAGTGTTTACAAATCAGTTAAGACAAAAGTTAGGTGTTATGGGTGTAGGAGAAATGTACACGACATCTGGAGGTAAAGCGTTAGGGTTTCATTCATCTGTAAGATTGAGATTAAGTGCTATAGGTAAAATTAAAAAAGGTGATGAAGTTATAGGAATAAAATGTAAATCTCAGGTTATAAAAAATAGAATAGGTCCTCCTTTAAGAAACGCAGTATATGATATGTATTTTTCTTATGGAATAGATGATAATAGTGATATGTTTAATTATTTAAAAGAAAAAGAATTATTATTAAAGCAAAGTGGAGCATGGTATACTATTATAGATAAAAATGAAAAAGAAATTAAATTTCAATTAAAAGATTGGAATGAATTATTAAAAAATAATTCAGAATTAAGAGAATATATTTATGATGTTATTTCAGAAAATATTATTATGAAATATGATAATATAGGTAATGTAGAAATAGGTGAAACTAATTTAGATTCTTCTGTAGACAATGAATAATGTTTTTAAAGGATTATTAGATGAATTAAAAAAAGAACATTCTAATAAAAACAGTCTTACATTAAATAGTAAAGTATTAATAGTAGATGGTATTAATACATATTTAAGAGCGTTTCAGTCAAGTCCATTAACTAATGATGATGGAATACATATTGGTGGTATGATTGGTTTTTTAAAATCTATTTCGTTTGCAATAAAAAACTTAAAACCTACTAGGTGTATAGTTGTATTTGATGGTAAAGGTGGATCTTATAGGAGAAGACAATTATATCCACAATATAAATCAAATAGAAGGATTAAATATAGGTATAATAGGGTGGTTTCATCGGATTCTAGTTATGAAAATAAGATGTCTATATTTCAAATGAATAGGTTGATGGATTATTTAGATTATTTGCCTGTTAATGTAATAGTTATAGAAAATGTTGAAGCTGATGATGTGATAAGTTATATATGTAAAAGCGGTATTAAAGATAAAGATTCTAGTTTTTATATTATGTCAACTGACAAAGATTTTTATCAGTTGATAAGTGAAAATATTTTCGTATGGTCTCCTACTAAAAAAAAGTTATATAATAAAAATTCTATATATGAAGAGTATGGAATATCTTCGGAAAATTTTATATATTATAAGGTGTTGGAAGGTGATGTTTCAGATAACATTTCTGGAATTAAAGGATCTGGTTTAAAAACTATAAAAAAATATTTACCAAATTTTACAAATAAAGAAAATTATAATTTAGAAAAATTATATGAAGATTGTGAATTAGGTAAAGATAAAAGTAAATTATTAAATAATATATTATTAAATAAAAGTTCAGTAGATTTAAATTACAGGTTAATGCAGTTGTTGGATGTTGATATATCTGGAGATGCTAAGTTAAGAATTTTAGAGAATTTAAAAAAAATAAATATTTTAAATAAAACTAAAATTTTAACAATGTATATTGAAGATAGGTTTAGTGGAGCTATACCAGATATAAGTAGTTGGATAGATGTAGGTTTTAGTGTATTAAATTCTTTTTTGTTAAATAAAAAGGGCCTTTAGCTCAGTTGGTTAGAGCGCCAGACTCATAATCTGTTTGTCGAAGGTTCAATTCCTTCAAGGCCCACTATTAAAAATTTTTATGATTATTTCGTCTCAGTGTGAAAATTTTTCACATTATGGTTATTCGTTTCAAATAAAGCTAATATATAATTTATTAAAAGATAAATTATTTTTAGAGCAAATAATAGATGTTTTAGAGGAAAAATATTTTGAAGAAATTTCTTTTATTTGGATATATAAAAAAATAAAAGAATATTTTATAAAATATAGAAATTCGTCTACAAAAGAATTTTTTTATATTTCTATTAAGGAGTTAGAAGATTCTGTATTAAAGGAATCTGTAGTAAAGGTTTTACAGGAAATTTATAATAAAGAAGATTTGTCTGAAGGTTCTGATTTTATAAAAGAAAAAAGTATAGATTTTTGTAAGAATCAGGTGTTAAAGATGGTTATATTAGATAGTGTGGATTTATTAAAATATGGTAAATATGAAGAAATAAAAAGTAAGATAGACTTTGCTATGAAGGTGGGAATGGATAGAAATATAGGTCATATTTATTCTAATATGTTTACTGAGAGAATAACTGGTGTTTTAAGAAAAATAGTTTCTACAGGATGGAATGTTATAGATGATATTATTGATGGTGGGTTAGGTCAGGGAGAGTTGGGTGTAGTAGTATCTCCTAGTGGTGGGGGTAAGTCGTGGTGTTTAGCTCATTTAGGAAGTGTTGCTGTTAAAAATGGATTAAATGTTATTCATTATACTTTAGAGTTGGGAGAAAATTATGTTGGGTTAAGATATGATAGTATTTTTTCTGGTATACCATCTTCAAATCTTAAATATCATAAGGAGGAAGTAGAGGAGATAATAGGTAATTTAAATGGTAAATTAATTATAAAATATTTTCCAACAAAAACAGCTAGAGTAAGTTCATTAAAATCTCATGTAGAAAAAGTAAAATTAAGTGGAGTAAATCCAGATTTAATAATAGTAGATTATGGTGATTTATTATTAGGAAGTGGAACTGAAAAAAGATTTATATTAGAAAATATATATGAAGAATTAAGAGGTATGGCTGGAGAATTAGAAGTTCCAATATGGACTGCTTCTCAAAGTTCTAGGGAGTCATTATTTCATGATGTAATAGAGGCGGATAAAATATCAGAATCGTATTTTAAAATAATGATAGCAGATTTTGTTATTTCTTTATCTAGAAAAATTGAAGATAAATTATCAAATACTGCTAGAATGCATGTTATTAAAAATAGATTTGGAAAAGATGGCATAACATATCCTACAATATTTGATACATATAAGGGTATAATAGAATTAAGGGAAAAAGATTCTAGTGAAGGAGAAATTATTACAAATCTTTCAAAAAATGGGGAAAATATTTCTAAAAAAATATTAAATAGTGAATATAAAAAGCATAAATTAGAAGAAGTTCCTTTTTAATAATTTTATATTTATTGTTATATAATAATTAAAAGAGTAAGTTATGTCAAAAAATGGTAAAAAAGTTGTAACAGGAAAAGAACAAAAAAATTCAGAAAATAAAGAATTAAAAAAAAATAAGGTAAAATTAAAAATAGAACATATATTAACACATTTAAATATAAGTTTTAAAAATAAATCTCAGGAAGAATATTGGAATTTAATGGATAAGAAAGAGATTTTATTATGTAGTGGACCAGCTGGAACAGGTAAAAGTTATATTTCTATATTAAAGGCATTAAGTTTATTGCAAAATAAAGAAAATAAGTTTGAAAAAATAATTTTAATAAAACCAGTAGTTGAGGCTGATGAAAAATTAGGTTATTTGCCAGGAAATGTAGAAGAGAAATTAGATCCTTATATATTTTCATCAATGTATTTGTTTGAAAAAATAATAGGTAAAGAAAAAACAGAATTATTAAGAAGGAATGGATATATAGAGTTTATGGCATTTGCGTATTTAAGAGGAGTTAATATAGATAGTTCTATAGTTATTGCTGAAGAGATACAAAATGCTACTCCAAGACAAGTTAAAACATTTTTAACAAGAATAGGAGAAAATAGTAAATTTATTTGTAATGGAGATTATGAGCAAAGTGATAGGTATAAAAGTTTTAAAGACACAGGTTTATATATAGCTATTAATAAGTTAAAAAATATAGAAGATATAGGAATTTATGAATTTGATAAAAAAGATATAATAAGAAATCCTATAATATCAAAAATTTTAGATAAATTTAATGGAGATGTATAAATAATTTATTAAATTAATTAAAAAGTAAGAAAGGTTTATAAAAAATGGAAACTTCAAAGAAAGTTTTATCAAATATTATTACATATATGAAATATGCAAAATATTTAAAAGATAAAAATAGAAGAGAGAATTGGGAAGAATTAGTATTTAGAAATAAGGAAATGCATAAAAGAAAATATCCTCATTTAGAAAATGAAATAGATGAGGCGTATAATTTAGTTTTAGATAAGAAGATATTGCCGTCTATGAGGTCTATGCAGTTTTCAGGAAAACCTATAGAATTGTCTCCTAATAGAATATTTAATTGTTCTTATTTGCCTATAGATGATTGGAGGTCTTTTAGTGAGATAATGTTTTTATTATTGTCTGGTTGTGGAGTAGGATTTAGTGTTCAAAAACATCATGTTGATCATTTGCCTGAAATTTCAAAACCGAATGTTAATAAAAGAAAAAGATTTTTAGTTGGTGATAGTATAGAGGGATGGGCTGAGTCTATTAGGGTTTTAATGAAATCATATTTTAGGGGAGGTTCAGAAATAGAGTTTGATTATAGAGATATAAGGGCAAAAGGTTCTTTATTGATTACTAGTGGTGGTAAAGCTCCAGGACCTCAACCGTTAAAAGAATGTATTTTAAAAATAAAAGGTATATTAGACGCAAAAAATAATAACGATAAATTAAGGCCAATAGAATTGCATGATATTGTATGTCATATTGCTGATGCTGTTTTAGCTGGTGGAATTAGAAGAGCGGCATTGATATCGTTATTTTCTGCTGATGATGATGAAATGATGTCTTGTAAATCAGGTAATTGGTGGGAATTAAATCCACAAAGGGGAAGGTCAAATAATTCTGTTGTTTTAGTTAGATATAAAATTAGAAAAGATTATTTTATGAAAATATGGGAACGGGTAAAAGAGTCTAGAAGTGGAGAACCAGGAATATTTTTTACTAATGATAAAAATTATGGTACTAATCCATGTGCAGAAATATCACTTAAAAGTAATCAATTTTGTAATTTAGTTGAGGTTAATGTTGATGATGTAGAAAATCAAGAAGATTTAAATAATAGAGTTAAAAAAGCATCTTTTATATCAACATTACAGGCAGGATATACTGATTTTCATTACTTACGTGAGAATTGGAAAAAAACTACAGAAAAAGAAGCATTGTTGGGTGTATCAATGACAGGTATTGCGTCTGGAAAAGTTCTTAAATTAAACATTGAAGAAGCAGCACATATATCTGTAGAAGAAAATAGAAGAGTTTCTAATTTAATTGGAATAAATAATGCTGCTCGTATAAATACTATTAAGCCAAGTGGTACGGCTTCTAGTTTATTAGGTACATCAAGTGGAATACATGCGTGGCATAGTAATTATTATATAAGAAGAATTAGAGTTGGAAAAAATGAAGCAATATATACATATTTGTCTATAAATTATCCAGATATGTTAGAAGATGATTATTTTAGACCACATGACACTGCGATTATATCAATACCGCAAAAAGCTCCTGATGGTTCTATTTTAAGGAATGAAGAAAGTTCAATAGATTTATTAGAAAGAGTTAAAAAAATTCATACTGAATGGATAAATCCAGGTCATATTATAGGGTCTAATACCCATAATGTTAGTTGTACTGTTTCTATAAAAGATGATGAGTGGGAGGAAGTAGGTGAATGGATGTGGAAAAATAGAAGTAGTTATACTGCTATATCTGTATTACCATATGACAATCATACATATAAACAGGCTCCTTTTGAAGAAATAACAAAAGAACAATATGAAGGAATGATTTCAAATTTAAGAGATATAAATTTAGATGAAGTTATAGAAACATTTGATAATACTGATTTGCGTGGTGAGTTGGCATGTAGTGGTAATAATTGTGAAATAGTTTAAAAAAAATAAAAGGTTATATGATAGAAATATTATTGTCAATAGGAATAGTATTTAGTCAATTTTTTATATTTTATTTATTTAAAAAAATAATTCCAGATAATAGTTCTAATGAAGTTATTATAGTTACTTTTTTTATAGGAATGTTAGTTAGATTATTTTCAGGGTTATTTATTTTATTTATATTATTAAAGTATATGCAATTAAATGTATTATTGTTTATATTTTCATTAATGATGTTGTATATATTATTTTTATATTTTGAGATAAAAATATTATTAAAAAATAGGTAAATAATTTTTTTATTTGAAGAAAAAATTGTATATTTAGGTTCAAATGTATCAAAATATATTTTATAATTTTAAGGGGAATGAACTCCATTTATGGGATGATGAGTCAGGTTATTCATCATTTAAGTATAATAGGTATGCTTATGTTGAAGATAAAGAGGGGAATTATGCTTCAATAAATGGAAAAAGGTTGCGAAAGGTTTTTAGTTGGACAGATACTGAAGTTGATTTGGGTAGAATTTATGAATCTGATGTTAGTCCAGAAATTAGAGTATTAATTGATAAGTATAATGGGATAGAGGAACCTTCTAAAAATCATGTTGTGATGATATTTGATATAGAGATAAGTGCTGTAAAAGGATTCTCTGAACCTAATTTAGCTGAGAATGAAATAACTTCAATATCTTGTTATGTGTATAGTTTAGATAGGTATGTGGTTTTTATTTTAGATAATTTAAATAATGTTAAAGATTATATTAAAGATAATGTAGATGTTGTTGTATGTAGGAATGAGAAAGAGTTATTAAAAAAATTTTTAAATTATTATGTAGAGGTTTCTCCGACTATAATAACTGGATGGAATGTAGATAAATTTGATATACCTTATGTTTACAATAGGTTAAATAATTTATTAGGTAAAAAATATGCGAATTTGTTAAGTCCAATTTCTATAATTTTATTTGATGAATATAGAGTTAGGTATAAAATAGCAGGAGTAAGTGTATTAGATTATATGTTGTTATATAAAAATTTTACATATAATGAAGAACCTAGTTATTCTTTAGATTCTATTTCTTTAAAAGAGTTGGGAAAAGGAAAGATTAAATATGAAGGAAGTTTAGATGATTTATATAGTAATAATATAAATAAATTTATAGAATATAATTTAAATGATGTGGTTTTAATTAAGTTGTTGGATGATAAGTTAAATTTCATAGAGTTATCTAGAAATATATGTCATAAAGGTTATTGTTCCTATGAAAATATATATTATTCTTCAATTTATTTAGAGGGTTCAATTTTGTCTTATTTAAGAAAAAATAATTTAGTTTCATATAATAAGAAAAAGAAGAGAAATTATGATAATTCAAAGTTTGTTGGAGCTTATGTTAAAGATCCTATGCGAGGTAGGCATTCTTGGATTTATGATATAGATATGCAATCTCTATATCCTTCTATTATAATGAGTTTAAATATATCTCCAGAAACTAAATTGGGTAGGATAGAGAATTGGAATTATGAAAATTATATAAATAATAAAGAAGAAAAATATATAATTAATAAAGTAAATATTATAAGTGAGGTTAGTAGAGAAAATCTTAAAATTTTTTTGGATAAGAAAACAGTTTCTGTGTCTTCAAATGGTGTTGTATATAGTCTTGAAAAAAAAGGAATAATACCATCTATATTAGATTCTTGGTTTAATGAAAGACAAGAATATAAAAAAATGATGAAAAAATATGGTGATAAAGGAGATTTGGAAAAATATGAATATTTTAAAAATAGACAATATGTTCAGAAAATATTATTAAATTCATTATATGGTGTATTGGGTTTGTCTAATTTTAGATTTTATGATATAGATAATGCGGAGGCTACTACTATAACTGGTCAAGAAATAATAAAATATTCAGAAAAAAAAGTAAATGAATATTATAATAAAGAATTAGGTACAGATAAAGATTATGTTATATATCTTGATACAGATTCTAATTATGTATCTGCATTGCCTTTAATAGAAAAGAGATATCCTTTTTATAAAGAAAAATCTGAGGAAGAGATAATAAAATATATTTCAGAAATAGCTACAGAAGTTCAAGAATTTATTAATAAATCTTTTGATAAATTTTCTAAAGAATTTTTAAATATAAATAATCATAAGTTTTATATAAAGCAAGAGCTTATAGCTAAGTCAGGTTTTTGGTTAGCTAAAAAAAGATATGCTTTAAGTGTTGTAAATGAAGAGGGAATTAAGATAAATAAATTTATAGCTAAAGGAATAGATGTAGTTAGATCAGATTTTCCAAATTCTTTTAAATTTTTTATGAAAGAAATATTGAATGATATTTTAGATAATAAAGATAAGTTAGAGATAGATAAAAAAATTTTAGATTTTAAAAATAATATATTTAATTTAAATTTAGGAGATGTTTCTAAGCCTACGTCTGTAAAAAATATAAGTAAATATTATATTTATAATAAAGGTGAAATTCCTTTTACTAATTATAAAAAAGGTTCTCCTGTTCATGTTAAGTCTTCTATAATGTATAATAATTTAATAGATTATTATAAATTAAATAAAAACTTTAGGCAGATATCTAATAATGATAAGATTAGGTGGGTTTATTTAAAAAGGAATAATTTTGGAATAGAGGCTATGTCATATAGAGGGTATGATGATCCAGATGAAATTATAAGTTTTATAAAAGAGTATATAGATTCTGAAAAAATGTTTAATAATTTATTGTTAGAAAAGATAAAAGACTTTTATAATAGTATGGGTTGGGGTTTTATAGATTATAAAGATTGTATTCAAGAAAAATTATTTTAATAAATATGATAGAGATAAATAAAGTATATAATGAGAATTGTATAGATACTATGGATAAAATGGGGGAAAATTTTGTTGATTTAGTTGTTACAAGTCCTCCATATGATGGTTTAAGAGATTACAAAGGTTATTCTTTTGATTTTGAAAGAGTGGCAAAAGGTTTATATAGTGTTATGAAGGAAGGTGGTGTAGTTGTTTGGGTTGTAGGTGATGCTACTGTAAAAGGTAGTGAAACTGGTACATCGTTTGCTCAGGCATTATATTTTAAGAGTATAGGATTTTTATTACATGATACAATGATTTATGAAAAGCCATCAAGGTTTCCTTCTGGATGTAAAAGTAATAGGTACTCTCAGGAATTTGAATATATGTTCATTTTTTCTAAAAATATTTCGCCAAAATATGTAAATTTAATAAGAGATAAAAAAAATAAATATTCTGGTTTAAAAATACATGGTTCTATTAGGAAGAAAAATGGTGAAATGGTAAAAGCAACAAAAGGTGATGAAAATAAATTTGTTAATGAATTAGGAGTTAGAACTAATATTTGGAGGTATGCTACTGGTTATGGAAATTCGTCTAAAGATGATGTTGCTTTTGATCATCCTGCAATTTTTCCAGAGGCGTTAGTTGCTGATAATATAAAGTCTTGGAGTAAAGAAGGTGATTTGGTTTATGATCCTTTTATGGGAAGTGGAACAACTGCTAAAATGAGTCTATTAACTAATAGAAATTATATAGGTTCAGAAATTTCTAATGAATATTGTGATATTATAGAAAAAAGAATGAATATGTATAAAAATAATTTATTTAAAATTTAAAAGAAAGGTAATTATGAGTAATCAAGAATTAAGAGTTAATTTAAAAGACATGCAAGATTATAAATGTGAAGATTGTGGAGGGTCTAAATTTAAAGATATATATATTATAAAGAAAATATCTGCTTTATTGTCTCCTTCAGGAAAGGAAATGTTATATCCTGTTCAATTATATGCATGTTTGGTTTGTAATCATATTAATGAATATTTTCTAAATGCAATAAATGGAAGTAATGAAGAAACAGAAGGTAAAAGTAATTTAATAATATAAAATAATATAATTTATGGAATACAAGGTTAATGTAGATGATAAAAATTACATATTAGAATATGCGAAAAATATAGGTGTTTCTAGTTTAGAAGATTTGTCTGATGCTTTAAATAAAGTTGAAGATATTGATCCTATAATTTTTAAAATGGAAAAAGAGTTTCCAGAAATGATGAAAGATTTTAAGAAAATTCAAGAATATCAGTATAAAACATTTGCCTATAAGCAAAATGATTATGGTCCTGGTAATATATCTATGGGAACAGATTTAAAAAATAAAGAAGATTTAAAATTGTCTTTAACTGCTTTAATAGTTAGAATGAATGATAAAATTAATAGGTTAATAAATTTGGTAATTAAAAAAAATGAGAAGCCAGTTAATGAATCTATAGAAGATGCGTTTAAGGATTTATCTGTTTATGGTATAATATCTCAAATAGTTATTAATGGAAATTGGGGAAAGTAATTGGGTAAAGTAAGTTTTTCACAATATTCAATATGGAAAAGTTGTCCATATAGATGGAAATTATTATATATTGATAAATTGATTCAATTTAAAGATAATATAAATTTATTATTTGGTTCTGCTATTCATTTTGTTTTACAAAAATATTTAAAAACTTTATATAATTTAACTGAATCTGAATCAAATAAGTTAAATTTAAGTGAAGAATTGTCAAATAAGATGATAGAATTATATAAAAAAATTACATGTAAAGAAAATTTTAAAGAATTTACAAATAATGATGAATTTTATGAATATTATTTAGATGGTGTAGAAATTTTAAAATATTTTAAAGATAAGAGGAGTGTATTTTTTTCTAAAAGAAATTGGTCATTATTGGGAATAGAGAGTCCATTAAATATTAAATTAGTTAATGAAGTTAATTTTATAGGATTTTTAGATATAATTATAAAAAACAATAAAAACAATATTATAAAAATAATAGATTTTAAGACATCTACAAAAGGTTGGGATAAGTATCAAAAGAATGATAAGGTAAAAATGTCTCAATTGTTGTTGTATAAGGGATTTTATTCAAGAAAATATAATGTTCCTTTGGATAATATAGAAGTTGAGTTTATTATTTTAAAAAGAAAACTGAATGAAGAATTTTTAGTTTATGGAAAGAGAATAAATACATTTTCTCCAAAGAATAATGAAAAGGAAATAAATAAAGTTTTAGAAGAATTTGATTTATTTATTAAAGATTGTTTTGATGAAGGTGGAAAATATATAACAAAGGAATATAAAAAAAATGTAAGTAAATATAGTTGTATGTTTTGTGAATTTAATAATAATGTTAAAATATGTGATAAAAATGAAATTTGATTGTATTATAAATATTTCTAATATTTTAGATAAGTCATATGAGGGAATAATAGTAGATAAAATTAAAAGTTTATTACAAAATGAATCATATTTTTTTATTTTTAATAATGATTTAGATGTAGATTTAAATTTATTTATAATTAGAAATAAGTTATCAAATTTTGGTCGTATAATTATAAAATCTGTTAATGAAGATGATTTTGTGTGGTATAGAATAAGTAATTATACTTTTTTATATAATTATAAAATAAATTATAGATATAACGCCGGACGCGCGGACAGTCAACGCCGCCCGGGAGTACAAGCAGCCGTGCCAGCAGTGGCGCGGCTGTGAGTTTTAAGTACCCGGACAACCGCCACGCGTGACGCCGGGCGCGTGACACCGGACACGCCAGATCGTCAACTAGTCCGCGTCAGTTGGCAGCGCAGCGATAGCGTCCACAGCGGCAGCATAGTCAAACACACTTGCAGACTGACGCCCGGACAGCGCGCTGATAAAAGTGCCGTGATCAAACACTTGCAGTTGGATAGCGTCAACGTCAGCGGCAGCAGCAGCGTCAACAGTTGGCAACAGATACGCGGACAGCCACTGCCGCGCCCGCCAGTCACCCCGGCGCGCTTGCTTGACTGCAGCAGCACAGACAGCGTCCCAGTCCGCGTCAGTGAC
>SXGR01632204.1_pt1 | contig 17321 bp, 16 predicted proteins | sample 3174711 | NCBI WGS metagenome assembly SXGR01 (sample SAMN11356860, study PRJNA531348) | freshwater metagenome | isolation source: freshwater sample F1-60 | place: China: Fuxian Lake, Yuxi | collected 2017-12-25
CGGGCTTGTAGTTACCTTCATTGACACCAAGAACGATGGTAATGTCCTCGTCTTTGGCCGGAGCGGAGATGACAACCTTGCTCGCACCAGCTTTGAGGTGCCCTTCCGCCTTGTCCGCTGAGGTGAAGAGTCCGGTGGACTCGATGACGATGTCCACGCCGAGCGCCTTCCAGGGCAGTTCAGCCGGGGTCTTGGCGGAAACGACGCGGATCTCGGCGCCATTCACGATCAGGACGTCGTCTTCGGCCTTGTCCGGAGAGGACTTGGTCGAGCTGACGGTGCCGGCGAAGCGGCCCTGCGTGGAATCGTACTTGAGCAGGTACGCCAAGTTGTTTGCGGGGACGATGTCACCCACCGCGACGACGTTGATGTCATTGCCCACCAATCCTTGCTCAACGAGAGCACGGAAGACCAGACGGCCGATACGGCCGAAACCATTGATCGCTACATTGACTGCCATAATGTTCGTTTTCGTTAACCAGTTTGCCTTACCAAAGCTGGGAAACCTATCTGGGGTGACCCGCAGGTCAACCGGGATTTCACATCCGCGACGCCTCGATTCCTCGGCGGGATGGTCTAATTCAATTTATTGAGATCGGCGGTGATCCACCGCACCGCTTTGAAGTGCCTGAGCAGAACGATTTATTTGGATCGTTCGGGCTTAGCGTCGACGAACTGCCTCAATGACCTCCGAGAGCTTCACCTCAGCCCCATTGCGGCGCTTGCTCTCATCGGCGGCTTCCATGAAGGCGAAAAGTTCCAAGGTTTCAGCAATGGGCACTGGGGAGACCTGCGTCTGGAAAAACTTCACCACCTCAGCCACCAGAGGAGCATACCCATCGAAGCCTCCAACATCGGCGGTGCCGAGGCTTCCATGAGCCTGGCCCTGATAGCCTTCGACTTCGCGGAAGAGGCCGGTGCGTCCGCCCTTCCAAGTGCCCACGATCTCGATCTTGCCGTCGGCGGTCTTGCCACGGCGGACCGACTCGCACCCGGAGCCCATCACTGTGAAAAGCGATTCGCATCCGTGCACCCCATACCAGAAGAGGTCGGGATGGGTCTTCTCCAAGCTGGCCGGACTGCCGCACCAGGCATTGGTTACGATGCCGATGGATCCCTTGCGGACGGCTTGACTGGTCTTAGCAAAGCGCAACGAAGAGGAACTGAAGAACGGCGTCTTGGACTCGGAGGCCAGACGCGCCAGCGTGTGGACATCGCGCAGAGTTCCAGCCATGGGTTTATCAATGTAAAGGGGCTTGCGAGCGGCAAACACCGGCATTGCCTGAATGACATGAGGCCGTCCATCGACGCTCAGGAGCATCACTGCATCGACTTTCGAACACAAATCCTGGATAGAGTCTACGATTTGGACTCCGTACTTTTCGCGCAGGGTGGTGGTGTAGCCTTCGACCCGGGTGATGCTGGATTCGATGTCGGGGCTACCTCCCTTGAACGCCGCCACAACCTTGGCTCCAGCCACATGACCTTTGGAGGCTGGATCGTTCAGAATTTCGGTGAAGGCCGTGGCGTGTGAAGTGTCCAGTCCGATGAGACCGATCTTCAGGTCGGCAGCATGGAGCAGGGAGGTCATGGTCAAAAGCAGGGTCACGGCACCGAAGACCCGGGGGGATTTCATGAATCGCTTTATAGCGTCTTTTTTGAGGCGGGGGAAGGAGGGGTTTGTGAGCCTATCCGTGAGGTTCTACGAGGGCGCGCTCAGCGAACGGGGGCGGCGATGCGCGTGACATCGGCGTCGGTCAAGCGGACCTGACCGGGCCAGCGGCAGCAGGCGGTGCATCGATCACATTCCCAGAAGATCGGCATCGTCAGTCGGTGAATCCAGGAATGTGCCGATGCGGCGGAGCCTTCACGAAGGAGGCTTCTCGAAGATAGACCGGGGCCAATGTCTCTGGCGGTACCGGGTCTGCGTTGGCACCCAATAGGGCCACGTCGCTCCCCTGAGGGTAAGCCTCGAGCGCATCGGCCCGGGCTGCCAGTTCGCTGGCGGTGGAGGTGGAGGGAAGGCCCCGAATCCAAGCGCCGAGGTCCGGACCAAACACGGGTTGCCCGCCGATGATTCGCTGCAGCAGCAGGTCTGCGGACTCCAGATGAAGGGGTCCTGCCCAACCCTGTCCATCCCATTCCCGGACGGCGAATTCCTGCCGCTGGGCGTTGACGCCGAGGACTCGGGGGCCGGCAACTGCCTGACGCTGCGTTTGGTGCAGCAAGGCCTCAAAAGTATCCACGGCCACCACGTCGACGCCCGTGGCTAGATGCCATCCTTGGGCCGCTGCAATAGCTAGCCGGATGCCGGTATAGCTGCCCGGCCCAATGCTAATGGCCAGTCGCTCGATGGAGGCCCGAGCCACTTGAGCTTCGGTAAGGGCTTGTTCGATCATGTGGAAGACCGGGGTGGTTCGGCCACGGTCATGAAACACCTGACTGAGCACCCGCTGGCACCCGTCGCTAATGGCCACCGAGCGGCGGTCGCTGGTGAATTCAAAGGCCAGGCAGATCATAGGTAATTTCACGGGTCGATTCATCGACCCAGCGCAAGGAGATCCGGTGGAGCGACGGCAGAAATGGGACCAGGCTGTCGATCCGCGAAAACCACTCGATGATGGAGACAGCGTCGATGGGGTTCAGGCAGGCGTCGAGTCCGGCCGCGTGCAAATCCTCGGCCGATCCCAGTCGGTACAGGTCGAGGTGTTGGATCGGCAAACGTCCTCCGCGGTATTCGTGGAGGAGAGCGAAGGTTGGGGAATGAGCTCGGAATCCGCAGCCCAAGCCTCGAACGAAACCACGTACGAAGGCTGTTTTTCCGGCACCCAGATCACCATCGAGGCCTACGACCCAGCCGGCCTGAGCCGCTTGACCCACCCGTTCACCGAGGGCCTCGGTCTCCTCCGGGGATGTGGTGCGCACGGTCGGCATCAGTCGAAGTGTTGGAATCCGTGGCCCAAAGGCTTAAGTCCGCGCTCGTCCCGTAAAAAGAGTCCTGGCCGATTGTTCAGTCTGCCCACGCAGGTGAGGCGGGTCTCCGGAAAGCGCACCTTCCAGCCGTCAAGGAGTCGCACTGCATCTGCGGGCGCCACGGTGAGGACGAGTTCAAAATCTTCGCCATCGGTCAGGGCAGCCACGACGGCCGGTTTGGCCATATCGCCGGAGCGGGCCCGAAGTCTTGCTGCATGACGGATGGGCAGGGCTGGGGCCAAGATTTCGCCCCCGGGAACCTGGCTGGCTTGGAGGATGTGTTGCAGATCGCCGGCGAGTCCGTCGCTGAGATCCATCATGGCGTGGATATCAAAGTGCTCGGCCAACCAGCGCGCTTCGGTCAGGCGGGGTTCGAAGTCGAGATGGTGCCCCTCGATGGAACCTCCTAGTTCACCGGTGACGAAGACCGCGTCGCCCACCTTCGCGCCCGACCGGAGGACGGCTCGTCCGGTGGGCACGGTGCCCAGCAAGGCGACATTGAGAAACAAGGCGCCCGGGCTCCGGGTGGTTTCCCCGCCGACGAGCGCTATGCCGACCTGACTCGCAAACTGGGCCATACCCCGATAAATGGCTTCGATCCTTTCGGGTGAGAATCCAGCGGGAAGCCCCAAGGTGATGACAGCCGAGGTGGGGGTACCGGCCATGGCAGCCATGTCACTCACGGCGCGAGCGAGGGCTTTTCGCCCCACTTTTTCACCGGGGGTTTCAGCGGTGAAATGCACTCCCTCCACCACGGCATCGGTCTTGAAGAGCTGTTGTTGGCCCGCGGCCGGGGGCGCCAGCACCGCGCAATCGTCGCCTGCTCCCACCACCACGGAGTCGTTGAGCGGCAGCAGCGACTTGAGTCGGTTAATGAGTTGAAACTCGTTCATGCGTCCGGATTGGGGCAGGGAAACATCAGCCACCCGAACTCAGTCGAGGTTCTCGACGCGCAGAACTACAGGGTTGGATTTCACGACCGGCAGTTTGCCAATCGTCGCCAAGGCTTTACGAACCGACAAGTTGCTGGCCGCGTCGAGCATGAGGATGACCGGAACGGTTTCGCCCGTGTGTCCCTCGGGCTGAATGATGGAGGAAATGCCGATCTTGGCCCCAGCCAGCACAGTGGCGATGCGCGCAAAGACGCCGGGTCGATCGGAGACATCGAGCCGCACGTAGAACCGTGACGAGATGGAGTCCATCGAAGCCACGGTGCCTCGGCCATTGTGGCTGACGAACGGGGGAACCCGGTGATGGTTTCCGGCGCGCAAGTCGAGGGCGGCATCGGCGAGGTCTCCCAAGACGGAACTGGCGGTGGGGTCCTGACCGGCTCCGCGTCCGTAGAACAGGGTGTCGCCTACGGTGTCACCGCGGACGGCCACGGCATTGAAGGCGTGGTTCACCGAGGCGAGCACATGGGTGTTGGGGACTAGAGCCGGGTAGACCGACACCTGGATGGCAGAGTCTTGACCGTCGTCGGCACTCTTCTTGGACTTCTTTCCCTGGATTGGAACTGGCGCTGCGACCGGCTGAATGATCCCGAGGAGCTTGATGGTGTAGCCCAGTTGGGCGGCAAATTGGATATCGAGCTTGGAGATGTGGCGGATGCCTTCGGTATGGATGCTGCCGGGTTTGACCCAGAAGCCGTGCGCCAACGAGGCGAGGATTCCAATTTTGTGAGCGGCGTCGTGGCCGTCGACGTCGAGCGACGGTTCAGCTTCGGCGTAGCCCAAGCGTTGAGCATCGGCCAAGACATCCGCGAACTCGGCCCCCTCAGGCTTCATCCGGGGGAGGATGGAGTTGCAGGTGCCATTGACGATGCCGGCGATGCGCGTAATTCGGTTTCCGGCGAAGGATTCCCGGAGCGCCTTGATGATCGGAATACCCCCGGCCACGGCGGCTTCGTAGTAGAGGTTCGTCTGGTGCTTCGCAGCCAAGGCGAAGAGTTCTGGGCCGTGGGCCGAGAGGAGAGCCTTGTTGGCGGTGACCACCGGCTTGCCCAGTTTGAGGGCTGCGCGGACCACCTCGCGTGCTGTTGTCACTCCGCCCATCAATTCGACCACGATCTGAACCTTGGGATCATGCACGACCTCACTCCAATCGCCCGTCAGCACCGAGGCGGGTACGGTGAATCCGCGTGTCCTCTTCGGATCGCGCACGGCCATGCGGACGACGTTCAATCGGACCCCTAGCCGAGCGGCCATGAGATCGACGTTGCGTTGCAGCGCTTGCCAGACGCCACCACCCACTGTGCCGCCACCGACTAAACCCAAGTTGACCTGCTCCATCATAGAGGGGCCAAGAGTGCCCCCTCCCGCCTCCAGGGAACAACGGGGTTTTTTGGGTGGGTTGTCTCCGATCCGTTTTCTCTCGGGTCTTTCACCCACGGCTCCGCGACCTCAAATTCGCTGCCAGGGGGAGGCTTTTCGAACTTCAGGAAAATCAATGGGTTCAGATATTCCCCAGAACGAGGCTCGGTGCGCCCGGTTCGCGGACGGTTTCCGCCCCAGCGTAGCCGAATCCCGGACCCGTGAGGGTGGAGAGATCTACGCGACCATCACGCCGTCGATAGAGACCTGGGTGAACCGTGGCCTCGAGGTCGCTCGCCGCCGGGTAGAACTGCATGGCGTTGGTCTCGACACCTCGCAAGGTGGGCAGGTGCGCCGCAAGCAAGCAGTGGGGAATCTGGGCCAAGCGGGGATTGGTGAGGTCCTGCACCATCAATTGCATTCCATGGGCCTGGGCCCAGGCGGCCGAGAGCAAAGCCCCGGTCTGGGTTTTGCAGGTCTTGAGGGCCACTCCGGTCCAACCCAATTCCCGGCCGAGGCGTACCAAGCGCCAGTCATGGGCGCTTTCATCGAGGAACAGGGGCTTGCGCCGGCTCACTTCGTGCACCGGAATCGGGTGCGCCTCTAGATCATACGGGAAGGGTTGCTCGACGTAAGTCAGCGCCTGGAAGAGGTCGGGATGGTCGCGCTGGAGTTGGTCGAGGATTCCGCACACGTAGGCCGGATCCCGGACGGTGCAATTGAAGTCGGCCGTCAGGTCGGTGACCCCGAGCGGTAGTCCGAGACGCCCGACGCGGACGATGCGCTGGTAGTCCCAGTCGGCATCATTGCCGCGCAGCTTGATCTTGAGGCACAGCAGGGCGTCGCGGGTAATCCAGTCGGCCAGCAGCACGGGGTGGCCGTCGTGGGGCTCGGAGCCGGTGAGCTCCGAGGCATCGATTGGGTCCAACCCGCCGACGAGGTGCCAGGCTTCCAATGAATTGCGGCGCTCAGGCAGCAGGAAGCTGCTCAGAGAGCGGCCTTGGAAGGAGACCTCAGTGCCTGGAGCTGGTGTCAGGAATGCCTCGAGAGTTTCTGTCAAAACCTCGGGCTCTAGGATCTCGAAAGCAGTCTGCCCGAGCAGTTGGCCGAAGGCGTCGTGCACGGCGATGTCGAAGGCCGAATTGCACACCAAAGCTGCTAGATGGGGCAGGGCTTCAAGCCCTTGGGCGGTGCGTTCGACGTTGAAGCTGGCTTGCAAGCGAGGGAGCTCGGATTCGTTAAACGCATTGCCCAACCGCATCGGGTGGCCGCTTTCGTCGAAGGCATTCCATGCGCGGGCCAGACGTTGGCAGAAGTCCTGGAGTGCCTGATGCCGTTGGGCGTAGGGCAGGGCCGAGGGCCACACCCACTGAACGCTGAGCGGGGTTTCGCCCCAGCCGGAGGCTGATCGGCCATCCACGCCGCGAAGGGTGATTTGCACCCGAGCACAGGTCACGGAGGTCAAGGCCTCGGTCCCAAATTTCAACGGCACTCGCGTCGTAACCGGCAGGAACCACAAGGCGACGCCGGTGACTTGGCACTCGTTGGCGGACAGGGGGGAAGTCATGAGGAAATCGTGGGGCAGGTTCAGGCCAAGTGCTGCTTTAAATGAGCCAGGCTGCGGGTGGCGATGGCCTCGGGCCCTTCGTCGAACACGAAGACCTCCACGGACACCCAGCCTTCATAGCCCGTGTTTCGCAGGGCTTGGCCGATGGGCCGGTAGTCGGTGTCGCCGAAGCCCGGACCCTTGAGGTTCTCGTCGTTGGCATGGAAGTACGAGAAACGCCCCCGGAAGGCCTCGATGGTGTCGGCCACCGGCTGGTTTTCGGAGCACATGGCCTTCACGTCGAGCATGATCTGAAAGGCCGGCGAACCCATCGCATCGGCCAGGCTGCGGGTCTCGGCGGCGGTGTTGAGGAAGTTGGTTTCCGACGGCGCGAGGGGTTCCAGGCAGATCACCACACCGCGTTCTTCCGCGGTTCGCGTTGCCGGCCGGAAGGTCTCCAGCGTCCAGGCCTGCGCCTGCTCGGGCGTCACCCCGGGCAGGATATCCCGGCGCTTGGGCGAGCCGAAGATCATGCGTGTGCCGCCGAGGTCGGCGCAAAAGTCCACCGCATGGCGCAAGTAGTCGGCGGCTTGTTGGCGCGAGGCCGGGTCCGGATGGTTCACGTGCATGCCCTCAGTGAAGGCCAGCACCCAGTGAATGCCCGAGACGACGAGTCCAGAGTCTTCGGCCAGTTGCCGGATTTCACGCCGTCGACCGGCGGAAATATCGGTGATGAGCGGCGCCAGCGTGAAGGGCGCGATTTCAACCCCCTGATAGCCGGCCTTCGCGATGTACGGAAACGCCTTCTCCAGAGGCCACTCCTTGAAGATCTCGTTACAGATGGCCCAGTGCATTCATCGACCATCGGCGGGCCCGGCCGGGGCATCAATCCAATTGAAGGCATGGGACTGATCCAACGATTCAATGAGATCGGTCGTGCTGGCTGCGTCTTCTTCCGCTACGCCATCCCTTTCCTCCCAATTGAATCGTTGGCTGAGGCAGCGGACAAGACGATGCTCGTGCTGTCGGTTGGGACCCGGCCGCCCCAGCGTTGCCGGATGAACAGGAATCGCTGGTCCGGAGCCCATGGGACGAAGCTCGGAAACCGGATCGACCGCGTTGTTCATTGGAAGGTCCAACCAAGCCGGTAGGCGCCCGAACAACCGGTGGTCTTGCATCGGTTTATGCTCTGAGTAAAAATACTCAACACATTGAGTAAAACGCAAAATTACCAGCGTGCCCAAGCCGCTGAACTGGCTCGGCGCCTGTCGGAGCCTCGTCGATTCATCCAGGTCGTCGCCGGGCCCCGGCAGACAAAGTAGGACGGCAGGGCCCCGTACACGGGTGCTTACCGGCGCGTCTAGGCCACCCAGCACCACGGAGGTTCCCTGGACCCGATAGCGGTCGGCGATGGCGTACGCTTCGCCGATCTGGTCGGAAAGCGACAAAATGCCCACCGGATCGAAATCGAAAAACGGGGGGGACGGAGCCTATCTGGGGTTCCAGCCCGCATTTATGCAACGACCCGCATCAGGTGCCGCAGAAGGTGCGGCAGCGGGGGGTGCCCGGCGGGGGTGGATTACGAAGTGAATCTGGTGCTCCAGCCTCTTGGTAAGGAGATCGCAACGCTGCCAGAAGCGTGTGGAACGCGGTCCAGTCGCTCTGTTCTGAGGCCGCATCGAGGGCGGCCTGGACCACGTGGTTGCGGGGGATGATCACGGGGTTGTTCCGGTGCATGCATTCTAGTACCCGGGGTAGGGGAAGGCCCTGGCGTTCGAGGCGATCGTTCCAGCGTCGGTGCCAGTCGAGAAATTTCGGGTCCGGCGCGGTGGATTCCGAGTGGGCCATGTTTTCCTGATCCGCATTTAGAGTGGGCGCCGTCGATCCGCTCTGGCCGAGGTCGATGGGCCGTAGCCCTCGGAAGGTCTGGGTGAAGTCCGCCTGCGTGGAATGCATCCAGCCGAGGAGCTCTTCAATCAGACCCGCATCGCCGTCTTCCTCGGTCAGGAGTCCGAGCTTGCCGCGGTAGGCCGCGAGCCAGTTTTGTTGGAACCGGGCGGGGAATGCTTCCAGGCAGGCCTGCGCGACTTCGATGGCGGTGGCCTCGTGGTCGTCTAGGATTGGCAGGAGCGCCTCGGCGAAGCGGGCGAGGTTCCATGAGGTGATCTTCGGTTGGTTGCCGAAGGCGTAGCGGCCTTGACGGTCGATGGAGCTGAAGACCGTGGCTGGGTCGTAGGCATCGATGAAGGCGCAAGGCCCGTAATCAATGGTCTCGCCGCTCAGGGCCACATTGTCGGTGTTGAGAACGCCGTGGACAAAGCCAACGCGCATCCACTGGGCCACGAGGGCCGATTGCCGTTCGATGACCGCCTCGAGCAGGGCTTTTCCGGGTTTCGGGTCGTCGGCGCGCTCCGGGAAATGGCGCTGGAGCGTGTAGTTGGCGAGGGTCTTCAGGGCTTGGACATCACCCATGGCCGAGAACAACTCAAAAGTGCCGACGCGAATGTGGCTGGCAGCAATTCGGGTGAGGACTGCGCCGGGAAGTGTTGTCTCGCGGAAGACCGGTTCGCCGGTCAGAGCGACCGCGAGGCTGCGGGTCGTCGGAATGCCCAGCGCGTGCATGGCCTCGCTCATGAGGTATTCTCGAAGCATTGGGCCCAGTGCCGCGCGACCGTCACCCCCGCGCGAATAGGGGGTTAGGCCCGGACCTTTGAGCTGGATGTCCCAGCGCCGTCCCGCGGGGTCCAAATGCTCTCCCAGCAATATGGCGCGCCCGTCACCCAGTCGAGCGAGGTTGCCGAATTGGTGTCCGGCATAGGCCTGGGCGATGGGTTCAGAACCCTCAAAGAGACGGTTGCCGACGAAGAAGCCCACCTGCTCAGGTTGCCCTAATGTGTTCCCGTCGAGGCCCAGAGTGGTTGCCAAGTCCTGGTTGAAGATTCCCCAGCGAGGCTGGGAAACAGGTGTAGGACGCGCGGGGCTGTGCAAACCCTCCGGCAGTCGGGCGTACGAATTGTCCCAACGCCACCCGGCAGGGAATGGGGCAGGGCTGCTGGTCTGGCTTTCGGCCTCTGGGGTCCAATCGGGTCGCTCAGAGGGCATGGGCTTGGAGGGCTTCAAGGGAAATGAGTTCGAGCACCCGTTGGTTGCAGGCTTCGAGGATCACCGGAGGAGCGCACCCCGCCTCGAAGGCCTCTTTCCAACGCAGGGCGCACAAGCACCAGCGATCTCCAGAACGCAAACCGGGAAAACCGTACGCGGCCATGGGCGTGGAAAGGTCGTTGCCAGCGGCCTGGGAGAACTCCAGAAACTCGAGTGTCACTTCAGCACAGACGATATGACGGCCGGAATCTTGGGGTCCGGTGCGGCAGTAGCCATCGCGGTAGAAGCCTGTCTGTGGCGCGAAGCAGCAGGGCTCCAAAGGCAGCCCCAGCACATTGAGGTCCAGTGTTTTTGTGGGACGTTGTGATTCCATCGATGTACCGACGATAACGCTTAAAGTTCCGTGGCAAAGGGTGCATTCGTCTCGGGCTTTCATGAGCAACCCAGCACGGGGGCGGGTCTCGAACGTCTTCGCTGGAGTTTCGATGCCTCCGCTTCGGAGGTGTTTGCGGGCGGATTGAACGATTGGACTCAGTGATCCACGGGAAGGTTCAGCCTGAGCACCGAGCAGAATTACATGGGGTTCCACAGCCCCCCGTTTTGCTACCACGGCATTGGATCGTGTGTTCATGACGGGTGACTGAAGTTTCATCTGCCGCCGTTTGCGTTTGGCCTTGTTGGGCACACTTTGGTATTCGTTATCGGTTTTGATTCCATGCACGAAAATCGAATGAATTCCCGCTCACTGCGGATGGCAGCCGCGCTCGCGCTGTCCATCGTCTCTCTGTCCGCCGCCGAGAAGATTAATGAGGCCTTGCTCCAGAAGGATTTCCCCTTCCAGGGCGCCTGTATTAGCGCTTCGTTCCCGGCCAAGAACACCGCCATGAAAGGTCTGGCCCTCCGCCTTCAGGGCGTGGCTGATGCTAACATGCTCTTCGACACCGACTTGTGCCGCATGGCGGCAGGCTGGACCGGAGGTTACATTAACACCCGCGGCGTGACCTTCGACGGTTCCCACGGCGGACATCCTTCGATCGTCGGCAAGCAGTCCTTCGGGACGGCCGTGGTCCCCGGAGTTTCCCTCACCGGCATGTTCACTGACGCCCGCAAGGAGCCGTTCGGACCGACCGACGCCTCGGTGGTGCGCTGGGACGGTTTGCATGTGGCCGGCGATCGCGTTCAGTTGAACTACACCGTGGCCGGCAGCATCGCTATTCACGAGCAACCCTCGGCCCGTCAGGCCGGCGGTCAGACAGTGTACGTCCGCACCTTCCAAATCGGCGGCGGCAAGAAGAGTGGTCTCTTCTCCCGCAAGACCAAGATTGATACGACCTTCTCCCTCCTGCTGGCCGATGTAGAAAATGGTCACGGCAAGCTGGAGAACGGGGCCGCTGTGGTTAGCGCCAACGGGGTCACCACCCGCGTTCAGGCGACGGGGTTGCCCAAGGGAGCGTCCCTGAAGATCGAGGGCGGTCGGGTCCAGTTGGAGATCCCGATCGGAACCACGACCGGCGGTGTGTTTGAGGTGGCCGTGGTTAGCGGCTCTGATTCTGAAGTGGCCCAGGCCTCCGGCTCCCTCGCGGGCAAGCCGACCTTCGCCGACCTTCAGCACGGCGGAGCGGCCCATTGGCCCCAGGTGGTCGAGACCCAGGGCGTGATCGGCAAGGGTGACGGAGCGTACGTCGTCGACCAAATCACTCCGCCCATCGATAATCCCTGGAAGCGCCGCCTGCGCATTGGTGGTATGGACTTCTTCTCCGATGGTACCCGGGCTGCCGTCAGCACTTGGGATGGAGACATTTGGATTGTCTCAGGCATCGACGAAAGCCTGAAGAACCTGAAGTGGACGCGATTCGCTTCGGGCATGTACGAGACGCTGGGACTGCGCATCGTCAACGACCAGATCTACACCTCCGGTCGCGATCAGCTCACCCGCTACTACGATTACAACCACGACGGTGAGGCCGACTACTACGAGAACTTCAACAACTCGGTGACCTCCACCGAAGGGTTTCACGAGTTCCTCTTCGACCTCCAGACCGACAAGGAAGGCAACTTCTACTTCGCCAAGGCTGGACCGGTGAAGGGCGGCGGACGTGGTTTTGAGACCATCTCTCGCGACGCCGGCACGCTGATGAAGGTCAGTGCCGATGGCAAAAAGTTCGAGACGGTGGCCACAGGTTTCCGCGCACCGAACGGCATCGGCGTGAACCCCTGGAACGGCCAGATCACGACCGGTGACAACGAAGGTACTTGGGTGCCGACCTGCCCGGTGAACTGGGTCAAGCCCGGTGGCTTCTACGGGGTCGAAGACCTCGCCCATGGTGCCGACGTCAAGAGCTTCAAGCAGCCCCTAACCTGGATGTCGCACGACGAGTATGACAACAGCGGCGGCGGCCAGGTTTGGGTTAACAGCGACAAGTGGGGACCGTTTTCCAAGCACTTGCTGCACATGAGCTACGGCCAGTGTGCCTTGTACCTCGTGATGCACGAGGAAGCCGGAAACGGTCAGATGCAGGGCGGTGTGGTTCGCTTCCCGGTCAAGTTCGCCAGCTCGGCGATGCGTGCTCGATTCAACTCCAAGGATGGCCAGCTCTACGTGGCGGGCTTGCAGGGATGGCAGACTAAGGCCGTGAAGATCTCGGGCTTTGACCGGGTTCGCTACACGGGCAAGCCGGTCCATTCCATCGAGGCAATCAAGTACACCCCGAAGGGGCTCCGCCTGACCTTTACCCATGCGCTCGACGCCAAGGAAGCCGCCGACGCCGAGAACTTCTCGGCCCGTCGTTGGAACTACTTGTGTTCGTCCAACTACGGATCGGGCACCTACGAGGTGAGGAATCCGGAGAAGAAGGGTCGCGAGAAGGTCGCCGTGCAAAGCGCCCGCCTGCTGCCCGACGGCCGCACGGTCGAAATCGACATCGAAGACTTCCGCCCAGTGAACCAGCTCGAGATCAAGTTCAAGCTCAAGGCCCAGGACGGCACCGAGATCAATCAGGAGTTCCAGTGCTCCGTGAACGTGGTGCCCGGTGGCGTGGCCGCTCGGTGATCGGTTAGACAAAAGCCTGTCTCTAAAACTGCAAACCCGCCCCGGAATTTCCGAGGGCGGGTTTTTTGATGTCCCAGACCCCGGTTCAGTGCGGCGACTTCAGCGTCCCTGCGCTGAGGTGTCAGCACCGTTCCGGAACCCACTGAAATTTGCCGGTTTGAAATCCACGGTTTTGCCAGGTTCTTACGGACGTTTTCTTCCGAGATGAGCGCCAGTGTTTCTTCCTTCTTCCGATGGAGGCGCAATGCGTTCAACACCCAACAGACCTAATCAAAATTCGCTTCGACAATCTACAAGCCGATGCCGGGTCGATGATCCGTTGAGTTTCTTGGTACGGTGATTTTCAAACCGGCACATTTAATCGGTTTTCACACCGTCACTGATACTGAGCGTCTCGAGCTCAGGGACCTCTGGGATGAGCAGCGCCTCCTGCGGCGGTATTTTGGACCTGTGATTAGTGGGTGGTGAAGGCGCTCGTATGTCGTGCGAGCAGCGTCTGGAGGGATCCGCAAACCAGTTCGCACAGTTGGAAGATCCCCGGGTCGGCGATTTGGTAGATCACGCTGGTTCCGTCACGACGACGGCCTAAGATTCCCGCCTGGGTCAGGGTCTGGAGGTGTCGAGAGGCATTCGCTTGAGTTAACCCGGTCTTTTCTATGAGATCGGAGACCGACAACTCGCCCCCTTCCAAGGCTCGAATGAGCTTCAAACGGCTGGGTTCCCCGAGGACCCGGAATCGAGCCGCAATGAGTTCCAAAGCTTCGTCACTGAGATCACTGGCGGAGCCGCCTTCTAAATGCTTGCGCTTGGCCATGTCCTGAAGATGTCCCAAAATGGGTTCATTTCCAATAGTATGCGCAAATACTCATAAGAACAGGCGGTGTGGCTTGAAGGACTGAGACCCGCAACCCTCAGGGGACGTTAAAGTCGCTCCGGTAACAGGCGGTATCGCTCGCTTTGTTATCATCTTCTGCTTTCCCGGAGGACCCATCGGTGAGGCCAAAGTCACGAGCTCGAAGTTGTTTGGCCTTACGGTATTGGGCGTGCCCATCGACGAACACAAGGTTGCCGCCGCGGTTGTGGATATCGCTGTACCAATCGATCCCGGGCTTGAGGTTGACATGCCAGAAGGTGTAGCCGCCCGGACAAAGCCCGAAATCCGTGGCGATGCCGGGACGGAGTGCGGTGAAGCTGACGAGTCGAATGGTTTCTTGCATGATGACGACATCGCTTGGGCGGGGAATGGAGGCGAGGCTTAGTTCCATGGGTACCGCATTGGGAAGGTAGCTGGTGGAGCTGATGGCGGTGGCATCGCTCCCATCGCCGGGTTTTTTTGCGTTGGGACAACTGTAGATCTTGGAGCTTCGGTTGGTTTGCGTCCCCTGCAGGTAGGGTGCGATGGCGTAGAGGCAGTTGTTTTGCCACCCGGCGCCCTTGGTGTTCATGAAGTCCGGCACCTGAGAAGCTTTCGGTGGCAGTTTGCGGTGATCGGCCTCGTAGAGGGTCAATGCGAGACCGATCTGTCGCATGTTGTTCAGACAGGCCGTCTGGTTGGCCATTTGCTTGGCCCGGGCTAAGGCGGGCAGCAGCATCGAGGCGAGGATCGCGATGATGGCAATGACCACCAACAGTTCGATGAGGGTGAATCCGCGGGCCCTGGCGTGCGGCGAAGGAAGAAAGTTGTTCAGAATCATAGGAGGAACCTCGGCTTCAGGAGTCTCTTGGGGAGGTTTCGTTATGACGGTGATGGTTGGTGGCATTGTCAAGGCGTTTGATCCACAGGCGGTAGGTCACGAGTCACAGAGCAGTGATTTATGTGTCGCGAGTTTGTGGTTAGTCCTTGGGATTTTTGGATGGGATCCGGGGGATCAGTCCTCGGGGACAGCACTCTTACGGTCAGTCTGATCCAGCGGTGGTGGTCCGATGGCGGGAGGAAAGTCTCCCGGATTAGATTGGACGGGCTGGGCAAAATGCGAAGGGTTTCCTCCGACACCTATGACTCACATTGGAATCGAAATCGGGGGCACCAAGATCCAGATCGTGGCGGGTGGTGCCGACGGGGCCTTCTTGGAGCGCCATCGCTTGGCAGCTGATCGAGCTCGGGGTGGGGCTGGGATCCGGGAGCAGATCGCTGCCGTGGTTCCCGGGTTAATGGCCCGGCATCCCATCGCCTCGGTGGGCGTGGGTTTTGGCGGACCTGTAGACCCTAATACCGGCCAGATTTGTTGCTCTCATCAGGTGCCCGGTTGGCATGATTTTCCGCTGGGAGACTGGGTTCGCGAACTCACCGGAGTGCCTGTTGCCGTGGAGAACGATGCCAATGTGGCCGCCCTCGGAGAGGCTCTCCGGGGAGCAGGGCAGGGGTTTGGGTGCGTCTTCTGGATTAACATGGGCAGCGGTGTGGGCGGCGGCATGGTCGTGAATGGTCGTCTTTATCACGGTGCCTGCCCCGGCGAAGCCGAGATGGGGCATCTGCGCTTGGATCGCTCGGGCCGCATCGTCGAGGATGCGTGCTCGGGTTGGGCCGTGGATCGCCGGATCCGGGCGGCCGTGATCGGCAAGGATGGGTTGCTGGCGCGTGCCGTCGGTGCCCAGACGACGGAGGGCAGCGAAGCGCGTCACCTGCGGGCGGCCATCGACGACGGTGATCCGCTGGCTCAGCGCATCTTGGAGGAAGTCGCCGATGACTTGGCCTTTGCGTTGTCCCACGCCGTCCATCTCTTTCATCCCGAAATCATCGTGGTAGGCGGAGGGCTCTCGTTGGTAGGAGAACCTCTCCGCGCAGCGATAGCAGCAGCCCTGCCGGCCTACTTGATGGAGGCGTTCCACCCAGGTCCGCGAGTCGCTTTGGCGGGTTTGGGTGAAGACTCGGTACCGGTGGGAGCTTTGGCGTTAGCCGCGGCGATCGTTGCGGCTTGACCCGCTGACGACCGTCCTCCGGATTCTATGGAACAGGCTTAGAGTTTGACCGGTTTGCCCGAGGCTGCTGAGGCATCCGCCGCGAAGATTAATCGGTGCGAGCGGTATGCGTCGGCGAAGGAAGTCAGCGGCATGTCTTCGCCGCGGTCGAGGGTGTCAAAGAACGCCTGGAACTGGGTTTGGTAGGGGTGGTCTTTCACGTCGCCCGAATCCACCGGCGAGTACGACAACTGGCTCCACTTGTTTTTGTCGAGCATCCCCAGTTTCTGGCTGTGGAACTTGTTGTCCAAGATCGATCCCTCACTGCCCACGATGTGCGTGTGAAAATAATAGGGCTGAAGGCTGTCCACGCAGGAGGTGGTTTTGCCGATTCGACCATCGCGGAACTTCACAATACTCACTTGCGTGGTCGGGAAGTCGTAGGGCGCGAAGTGGGGACTCTTGGAGGAGGTGGCGTAGGCGGTGACCTCTTCGGGTTCGCCACCCATCACCATGAGCAGCGCATCGAGCGCATGGCACCCGGCGCTCAGGAGTGAACTGCCCGCCTCAGCCTTCTGATGGCTCCAACGGAACTGTCCGTACCAGGGACCAATACCGTGGTAATAATCGACCTCGGCAAAGTGAACTTCTCCGAGCAGTCCGGATTGAAGCATCGCGTGAATGGATTGGAATTGGGCCGAGAAACGTACCTCAAAGCAGACACATGTCTTGATTGGGGACCCACGCAAGGCCGCTGCCATGGCTTCGAGATCTGAGGCGGTCAACGCCAGTGGTTTCTCGACAATGACATGCTTGCCAGCTCGCACCGCCTGGATGAATTGGGCCGCATGGTCCTTTGGAAAACTACAGAGGGACACGGCATGGATGTCCGGGTCGGCCAGCATGGCATCCAAGTCCTTGAACACGCGGATGGGTGAACCGTACTGCGCGCTGGCCACGGCAGGATCAAGATCTCGCTTCGAGTAGATCGCGGTGACGCGCCCCTGGCGGGTCGCGTTAATGGCAGGGATATGGGCCGAGGCCACCCAACCGTGACCGATGACTCCGACGTTGTTGTGCTTCATCGTGGATTGTTTTGATAGAAGATAGACTGCAAGGAGCGCCTTGGGGATAGGATTTGTTCGCAGGCCGTATATGCGAGGGCTCCCGGGCTGAAGACGCTGTCGTGGGCATCCTGGGCACCTTGGCCCATCCTCCTATCGGTAGGTAGACAACAAGTAAACAACGAGGGTAAGGGCGGTCAGTTCTCGGTCAGAACAGGATCGATGGATGTGCGTTGCTGGCGGTGCATCCCGAAGTTGTTGGTGAATGAGCTGGACTACCAGGGTGGAGGTTGGGAGAAAGGGGGATGGACGCAACGGAAGTGATTCAAGGGCGAAGGCTCTCCGAGAGGGATGTGGAGGAGTTGAGGAGCTGGATGGGA
>SXGR01575384.1_pt1 | contig 17298 bp, 15 predicted proteins | sample 3174711 | NCBI WGS metagenome assembly SXGR01 (sample SAMN11356860, study PRJNA531348) | freshwater metagenome | isolation source: freshwater sample F1-60 | place: China: Fuxian Lake, Yuxi | collected 2017-12-25
ACAATCACCATCGACCCCACAGCTCGCTCGGGCACCTGACACCGAACGAGTACGCACAGAAGCGTCAGGAGAAACGGACTTCAGAACTGGCGGTGCTCTAACCGCAGACCGTACGGAAACGGGGGCAACGTCAGCCGGGGTCAGACTCTAAACCCTTCCGCTACTCAGAAAAGGGGGGACGTCGATAGCTCTCGAATAAGGCGAGCTATGACCGCCCTCGCGAGTCAGTCTCCTTCTCACCGTCGAGCGGCCTCGTCGCGTGCGTAGGTTTGGTATTATCGCGGCGATTGAACGGCATGTCCGAATCGTTAGCCAAAGCGTCTCAGCGGAACTATCTTTATTCTTGTGATCGCCCGAGAATCCAACTGGTCTTGGCGCAACTTCCACGGTGGTTCGAAGATTACAGCGAGAACCGTAGGCGCAAAGCCCTGCGAATGAAGTCGCCCCGTGAGTTCATCCGCAGCGTCCATCAACAGGCAGCCAACTGTCCGGTCTAATTGAGAGCAACTCCACAATGCAAGTGACCCATCTTCGGTAAAGTTTGGCGACATCATTTTTAAGTTAGGTTAATACTAGTCTATACCGTACAAGAAATCGCGCAAGACACCGTAACCCGCAGAATTATGGCGGTCTCAGGGGTCAGGCGGAACAACTAATTTAATATAGACAGATCCTGAAGGAGTAAGAAACCGATGGACACGTTCGCGCTGTATGCAAACCTAGTAGACTCTCTACACCCCCCCACCCCGGCAGAAATCGCGGTTTCTAAGATATCCGACGGTCTCGTTCAACGAATTACCGCAGCAATTGCGAGTGGAGAAATAGAGGCGAGTGAGATCCTCTCGCTGACCGATCGGCGTGGAGACCACTTGCTGCTAAAAATCGACTCACATAATGCGGAAATCACGGACAGGCTTGATCGAAACCAGTACGTGTTAGGGCTTGATAAATTTGATTGCTCCCACCCGCTGTTAGCCGATCTCCATAAAGAAGTACGCACCCTCTTTGCAAACGACGTTGGTAGCCCGTTTGTCATTGTTAACTCACGAATGTGGGTAACACACCCTAATTCGGAGGAGCAAGGCCCTAACTCGTTTCACACTGACGGATTTGCTCCCGGTCATTTGAAGGTCATGGTTTATATAACCCCGCTGAATAGCGAGTTCGGATATTTCGAATTTATAAATCGCTCGGGGCTAAAAAAATTTACTCAACTTCCAGCAGGCACGGCAATATTGTTTCGAAATAGCGATATCACTCACCGAGGCGTACCGGGCAAGCTAAAGCCACGGATTTCCATCGAAATTACCCTGATGCGAGCAACAATGGATTACCCTCAGGAATGGCCCGGGCATTTTTTCGGTAAGCACCTGTATGAACCAACGATCTTTCATTACTTGAACAAGTCGCCGGACAATTCGCGGCCGACGCATGATGAGATTGATACTCAAAGCTCGTCTCGGTTCCGCATTAGTAGAGTCAACGCCAGATTGAAGGTCAACATCGGCAGCGGAAAGCGTGACTGGCCCGGTTGGACTTGCTTTGATGAACTCTCTAATAAGGGCGTAACAAAAATTCTATTTGATCCGAAAATTACTCTTCCAATCGACAACGGGTCGGTTTCATTGATCTACTCCTCACACTGCTTTGAACATCTCAGCCACAAAACTGTCCAGCGACTTTTAAGCGAGATTCACAGATCAAGCGCGCGTGACGCCGCTTTTGTTTTGAAGTTACCTGACTACGACCACTTCCTCACGCAATTCCGCGCGGGACTGTCTACAGCAATGAATGGGAAAGGAATCGAGTCGGTGGTTCATACGTGGGCCGGCCGAATCGACGACACATTTATTAATAGACTCGCAATGATGTTCTGCGGGTACTGGAATAAAGCGTATGGCGATCACTTTACTGATGCGATAACGATGTCCACGCGGGCATACCATGGGCCCCCAATTCTCGCAGAGGCAGAACTCTGCGAGATAATAGCCTCCGGGTCGCCAAATGAAATCGCTAAAATACTCGCGTCCAAAGCAGTGCTAGATCCAGAGTTTTCCCGCTTTAATCACCAGAGCGCCTGGAGTCGAGAAGAAATGATTAATTTTCTAGCTCAAAACGGATTCGATATAATTTCTACCGTCACGCCTTTAATTACTCATAGGTTTAAAAGTGAGATCCCGGATCTTGATTCAATGCAGTCTTGGTCGGCATACTACCTTGCCAAAAAACGGGAATGATGAGGAAGTGGTTGCCTTGTCTCGAACACACGCTACGGTCAATTTTGAACAATCAGCGACCAATACTCCCGTCGTCACTAGATTAACTGGCGCGGAAGATACAAGGATCAACGGCAATTTTCGGCGCCCAACTTCAGCCAGTCATTTCTAGGGACGATAATTCAGTCAAACCTTCGCCATTCCGGTGTTACAATCGAAAGGTGCTAATTTTGTTACCCTTACACGATCGGGGTACTTTTGACGTAGTGGCGTGTTGAGATCGACGCTGGAGTGCTGTCTAACGGCAGCAACGCCAGCGAAAAGCGGCAGATGTGGCAATCGGATTTAGTACCGCACGTCGGTCGTCCACAAGGCTTCGATTAAGAGGCCGTAGTCGGTCGCGCGGTCGGTGAGCAACATTATTTTCTTCGGGAAGGTCATGGGATCCGAATCGGCAAATTGTATAACGGATGTGTTTTTATGCGATTTGACTCACATCCAAGGCGATACTATATCGTCTAACGTGTTTCCGCTCGGCGTTGGACTGCTCGCTGCGTTCGTATCTAAAAGCGAAATTGGTCGTAAGTTCTCTTTTGAGTTATTCAAGTATCCAAGTGATTTGACCTCTCGGCTTACGACGCATGGAATTCCAAAGATTGTTGGATTCGCGAATTATTCTTGGTCTTTGGAGCTTTCGGTAGCCTTCGCGCGGGCGATCAAGTCGGCAAGCCCCGATACGATCGTTGTTTTCGGTGGGCCGAACTACGGTCTCAGCGATGATGAAATCGACGTCTTTTGGGCCACTTTCGGCGATTGCGTGGACTTCAACGTCGTTCTTGAGGGCGAGATTGGGTTCCATGCGCTGCTGGGCGTGCTGCTCGCAAACGATTTCGATCGTGTAACCACGAAACTGCAGGTTGACCGACTTCGGAACGTTCATTTTCGGGATGCTGCCGGGCGGATCGTCAAGTCCGAGATTAGCCCCCGAATTCCGATAGATGAATTGCCGTCACCGTATATCGACACGGCGCTGATGAAAAAATTCTTCGACGGGAAACTTATTCCACTGACGCATACGACGCGAGGCTGCCCCTTCAAGTGCACTTTCTGCTCGGAAGGGGCCGAGTACTACAACAAGGTCAAGCAACGAACCTCGCAACTCACGGAGGAGTTTCGTTTCATCGCGCAGCGCGCCACCGCGGTAGGTATGTTCGACTTGATGCTATCGGACGCGAACTACGGCATGTTTAAGGAAGACAGCGAGCGCGCCGACGCTCTCGCCAGTGTCCAAGACGAGTTCGGCTATCCGAAAAACGTCTACGTCAGCACCGGTAAGAACCAGAAAGCGCGAGTTCTCGCCGCAGTAAAGAAACTGCGGGGCGCGATCCAGTTATCAGCTTCCTTGCAGACAACGAATGAGCAAGTCCTCGAGAACATCGAGCGGTCGAACATTTCCCTCGATGTGCTCTCCGAAGCCGCTCAGGATGCGTCCGAGAGCAATCTGACGTCATACACGGAGCTCATACTCGGGCTGCCGGGCGAGACACTCGATTCGCACCTCCAGTCCGTAATCGACGTCATCAATGCCGGTTTCACTAATGTCCGGATCTATCAGCTGATACTGCTGCCGCAGACCAAACTCAACAACGCCGAGACGCGGAAGCGCTACGGCTTTGAGACCGCTTTCCGGCCGATGCCGCGCTCTTACGGGGTCTATGACCTGATCGGCGAACGCAAGGCGGTTTCCGAATACGAGGAGATCGTCGTCTCTACCAGCACCATGACCCGCACCGACTATGAGATCGCGAGAAAGTGCGCGTTGACGGTCGAACTAGTGCACAACGGAAAGATCTTCAAGGAGGGCATGGAACTGCTGCACGGACTGGGCCTACGCTGGAGCGACTTCATGGCCTTCGTGCTCGGCAAAGTCCGCACGGGCGGACTGCCGGATCGTATGTCGACGGTGCTCGATGCCTTCGTCTATTTCATGAATTCCCGGTTCTTCCCGTCCCGCGAAGCACTGCTCGAGGCTACATCCGGCCAGAAGTCCATCGATACCTTGCAAGCGCTGTCCATTAACGAAATCGCGCATTTCAAGGCGAAGGTCATCCTCAGCGAGTTCGAGATGCTGAACGCTTTCGTATTCGATTCGCTTGAGGAGTTCGTGCGCGCTTCATCGGGCGTCGTTCCGAGCGACCTGTTGCGTCGTCTGAGCGAATATTGCGCGCTCTCCAAGTCGCGCCCCTTCGACGATGTCGGTCCAATTCTCTTCCGTCATGAGCTCAATGGCTCAGATGCGAGAAAACTCTGGTCTATCATCACGGCCAAGCAGATCTCTAGCAACGACGAGCAGGAAGAGATACCGCCCGAGTGGATTCTCGAGCACGAAGATTCCCAGAAGAGCGAGATCGCACGCCTGCTGCGCATGTACGGCAAAGCCGATGATGGCCTGTCGAGAATCGTGATGCGTGCGCCGGTCGTCGATTCCTACTTCCGGCGCTCGAGCAACAGTGCTCGGCAGGCATGTCGCGAGCGGTAGTCGTCTCCGGCGGCTCGAGCGGAATCGGCCTCCGATTCGTCATCCGCCTCCTGCGGAGTGACTACCAAGTTTTCAGCATCGGACGGACTTGCCCGGAAGTGCCTGCGGAGCTGGCGGCGCGCATTACCCATTTCTCCTGTGATCTTGCGGCAGGCGATTACTGCGTCGAGATTGAACGCTGGCTGAAGATCCACAGCGACGGATTCGATTTTGTCGGCTTCGTCCACTCTGCCGGCGTGGCTGACACCAAGCCTCTGCTTGATACGTCCGTCGAAAGCATTGTCGAACAGATCAACGTCAATCTGCAGAGCAGCGTGCTGCTCTCCAAGATCATACTTCCGTGCCTGAATCGACAGCATTCACGTATCTTTTTTATGGGCAGCAGGGCGAGACGTTTCCCGTTCCTCGGCGGAAGCGCTTACTGCGCCAGCAAAGCAGGTCTGTACGCCCTAGCAGACTGTCTCGCCCTGGAGGTCAAGAAGCTTGGCTGGAACATCGGTGTCTCGATCTTTGAATTCGGTACCGTGGCGACCGGCTTTGCCGGGTTACCTGTGTCGGAAGCGCAGATTTCGCCCGACGGTGCTGCGCGCATGATGATGCGTATCTTCCAAACATCCCTGGACGACTACCACGTCAGGGTGATCGAAATCGTCCCCGCCGTATGTCGATCAGCCGATGTCTGACCTGCACATCGTCGTTGGAGGCGGAAGTGGGATCGGACGCCTTCTCGTGGAACTCATGCTTGAGCACTCTGCAGCAGGAGTGCTGCTGGTAGACAGGGGTGCCACCCCGTCACCGCCCGTATCCGACGACAGGGTGCGCAGGCTTGAAGCTGATGTATCGCGAGAGATCAACTGGAAAGCCAGCCTGCCAGCCGACTGTCAAATCAAGTCGCTTTGCTTTATCGCACCCGCCTGCAGGCCCCGAGACCCCACCGTCAACGAACTCGGTTTCACACCGAACTTCATCGATAACATCGGCGCCGTCAATGCCGGTCTTCTTCGGTTATTGTCCGCGGCAACGCCGCACTTCGCCGATGGAAGCGCTGTGGTGCTGGTATCGTCCGTGCTCGGCGACCGGGTAGCCGTTACCGACGCGACCCTTGATTACCATGCTTCGAAAGCAGTCCTCGAGTCGATTGCCCGTTACATGACGGTTCGACTTGCCCCGAAAGTCATGGTCAATTGCCTGTCCCCCGGCTTGATCGCCAGAAACCACAGAAGCGCGCTGATCACCGACGCCGCCACGGCCGATGCCGTCGGCCGGGCAACTCCGCTTGGCCGGGCCTACCGCCAGGAGGAGATCGCGAGAGCGATCTGGGCGCTGGCCTCGGGCGTCCTCGGTTGCATCACCGGGCAGACGATTGCCATGGACGGTGGCTCATCGGTCCTCGAAGCGTTCTCGATAGCCCAAAGGGCTAGACAGGACTGATACCGGAAAGGCTGGGGAGGAAACCTCTATCGGTCGATCAGCATTTGCGCCGAGAACACGTCCCTCGGCAACAAGGGCTCCATGTCTTCGTTGGGTCTGCCAAACTTGACCTGCGGTACGACCCTTGCGTGCGACGGTATCACGACTTCAAACAACACCGGGTCATCCGACTCAAGATTGCCCCGGAGGATCTCCGCCATATCCGTGCGCTCGGAGATCTCGATGTGTTTGTAACCAAACGCGTGGGCAATTTGCCGGAAGTCGGGAAAGCCGAGCCCACCCGTCACAGATGAGGCAACGTAGCGCGACCCCAGCCACTGGTCCTGCGTCTGCTGAATCATCGCGTAGCCGGAATTGTTCAGGAGGAAAATTTTTGCCGGAATCGCATGCTTGCGGATTGATGCCAGCTCCTGCAGCGTCATCATGATGCTCCCGTCACCGATGATAATGAGCAATGGTCTCTCCGGTTCGGCGAAGTAGCACCCCAACGCCGCACCTAGCGACCAGCCCATGGCGGTGTTGTTACAGTCGTGCAGCACGCGCTGCCCGAACCGGACCTCCCAGGCCTGCATCACCCACGCAATGGCACAACCTGTATCGACGACTACAGTGGCATTATCGGGAGCCAGTCGCGAAAGCTGCGTGACGAACTCGTAAGGATTCAACCCCGAAATCTGCCTCCTGCGATTACGGTCGAACTCGCCGAGGTCAGCCCTCCAGCGTGCGATCTTGGCGAGCCAAGGCTCACGCCTTCTCACCGTCGCCTCAAGTTCAACCACGCTGAACAAGTCGAGAAAATTCCGCAAGTCGTCTTCGATCAGCATGTCTGCCTCGAGACCAAACTTAGCGAATTTCCCGAGCTCGTTGGCATCGATGTCGATTACGATTTTTTTCGCGGCACGTGCAAAGGTGTTTACGGGACTTCCGGTCGACTTCGTATCGAGGCGACTTCCGAGCGACAGCACCAGATCGGCGTTCTGAACCGCGAAATTTGCATGCCGTACTCCATGGGTGCCGAAGCGACCGATATTAAGGGGGTCCTCGTCGACGAGGAGATCCGCAGCACCCCAAGTCAGGGCCACCGGCATGCCCGTGGCCCGCACAAACGTGCGGAATTGCTCCTGCACTCCAGCGAGCACAACTCCCCACCCAGCAACGATGACCGGTCTCTCGGCGGCCGCGAGCAGCGACAGCACGGTCGGCTTACTGACTGCCGCACTGGCAAATCGGCGAACCGGGGCAGCCGGCGGACGGAAACTCTCCAGCGAGCCCGCTTCGATCATCTCGCGTTGGAGATTGTCCGGAATATCGACGAGCACCGGACCGGGCCGCCCAGATTTCATAATGAACACGGCTTTCTCGAGCTCGTGACGTATCCTGCCCGGGTCGGTAACGGTGACCGCATATTTAGTTACGGGTGATACGAGACTGACTGTGGGTGTCTCCTGAAAACCAATTTGCCTGACTCCCGTATCACCCACCATCCGGAAGGTACTGACCTGACCCGTGATGAACAAGGTCGGTACCGAATCGTAGAAACTACAGCAAATCCCCGTGATGAGATTGGTGGCGCCAGGCCCGCTGGTAGTTACTGCCACGCCAAAACGCCCGCTTAGCCTTGAGTAGCCGTCGGCAGCGGCGGCAGCGGCCTGCTCATGCAGTGGACAAACGAGTTGCAGATCAGGGTGTGCCTCGACCGAATGGATGAGATGCAGCGACGCCCCACCCGACAAGGCAAAGACCGTATCCACACCCTGCTTCGCGAGGAATCGGGCGACGTAGTCGGAGAGCTTCAGCTCGCTGCTCACTGCCATTCCATGGCTGCCGCCGTCGAAAGAAAGACCGAGCCTTCCCGGTGCGATGTGGGCAGCTGATCGATGGACGAGACACGGCTCCAAGAGATTTTTTGCGCGAACATGCTCACGCCGATTGAACGAAGATGCTCGAACACCCTTCGGGCATTATCGGGTGTACCGATTTCGACGACGGCTTCCCGACCTTGCCAGTCCTCTTGCCGTGTCGCCTCGAGCAGCGTGGCTTCATGGCCCTCGACGTCGATTTTCAGGAAATCGAACCGGCTCATAACTTGTCGGATGTCTACGGCAGGGACAGCGAATTTCTCCAACTCGCCGTAAGGGGCGCCTTTCGCGCCTACGATATGGCTTCCGGTCGTGTTTCCAAGTACCCGACAGAACTCCACTATTCCAGCCTCGTTGGACACGGCTGTCTCATGAATGATCAGCCGACCGTCGAGACCGTTGAGGGTGAGATTTCTCCGGAGCAGACGCAGGTGCACTGGATCGGGCTCGAAACAATCGACCGCGAAGCCGAGTTTTGTGAGGATCATGCCGTGCAAGCCGATATTCGCCCCGATATCTGCGACGCGCCGATACTTGCCGGTCTTCAGAGCGTAGAAAGCGAAAAGCATCAATTCGTCCAGACCGAACAAATCGGTGGATTTGATCGTACCCATGCTCATGAACGGCAACTGGATTTCGCCCAGTGACCCGATCTGTCCCCGCTGCGGGCCATTTTCTCCGAACAACACGCGAATGGCATATTTTGCAGCCAGAGAGAGCGCCGCGTAGACCGGGCTGGTGCAGGCGTGGTGCTCGCGCAAGGACGGAATGGAGTGTACGACAGCATTCAGCATGCCCTGACTCTCGAATACTTCGCGTTCCTTTTGGTCACTCATCGTTGCCATACCTTCGCAGTTTGTACATGTTTCGATCCTGCATTAGTTTCTCCCGCAGACTGGCCTCACGCCATCGATCATGAGCGACGCTGAAGTTGCGCCCGTTCGTGACCGCCGCATCCTCTCTAATCGCCCAGTCGATGCAGTCAATCACTCCGCTCATCGGGACAAAATCTCCCAACTCCAGCCGTCGACGCGTCTCCCTAGCCGCCTCGACGGCATTGCCGGAAGCTTGCAGGATTTCCCGATGGATTTTTGTCTCCACCCAGCCAGGGCCGAGAACGACGAAACGAGTGTCGTAAATCTCCTCGGCCAGCAATTCAATCATCTTGATGAGAGCAATTTTCGCCGCCGTGTACGCCGAAAAATTCCTTGGCGCCGAATTGACGCCTCCGCCAGCGAACACGAGCACAACAGGCGACCCAGCGGACCGGTCGCGAAGCGGCAACAGCCCGCGGATCACTCGCAAGGTCGAGAGGAAGTTCACCCGAAACCCGGATTCCCACTCATTGAAGTCGACACTCTCGAAGGGTCCGATCGGGTTCATGGTTCCAGGGCAAACCAGCAACCGATCCCAGCCATAGTTCAGTCTGTTGACCTGCGAAACGAAAGCATCGATCGATTTTTCCTTGGAGAAATCACAGTAGAAGAGCCGCTCAGCATCGAGAGCCGATTGCACCACAGAATCCGGAGGTGTTCGAAATGACCCCAGGACCGACGCGCCTGCCTGCAACCAATGCCTCGCGACGGCGAGCCCGATATCGCTTGTGATCCCGACAATGATCGCGCGAGGAGATCCCGTGACCATCAAAACGGTCCGGAAAACCACGGCCCTGGAACATCGTGCATCTGAGTCGGATTTGCCAAATCATGCTCCGTAAGCCGAAGAGGTCTGCCGAGCATTTCCGCAACACGCTCCACGACTTGTTGGGCCCGCACGTAGAAACCCAGAGTTAGTGCCACGCTGGTCGGTTCAGACTTGTCGGGCATAGCCAGCCGGCTGGGTTCACCCTTTAGTTTATCGAAGAGTTCCATGCTGGCTCGGGCCACGATCTCGCCGGCAACGGACCCGGTACTGAACCCCGTATCGAGCGCGAGCAGCCGACCGGTGCGAGCTACCGAAGACAACACCGTTCCCCAGTCCAGCGGTCTCACGGAACGAAGGTCTATAACCTCGGCTTCGATTCCATACTCCCGGGAAAGCACCTTCGCGGCCTCCATCGCCTCCACGGTCAGGTAGGACATGCTCACAAGAGTAATGTCGACGCCCGCACGAACGACCCGCGCCTTACCAATCGGCGTCCGATAGTCACCCTGCGGAACGCTACCCCTTCCGCCATGCAGCCATCGGTGCTCGATGAACACCACCGGGTTTGGGTCGAAGATCGATGAAAGCAACAAACCCTTCGCATCTTCAGGGGTCGTAGGAATCACCACTTTCAGCCCTGGAATATGCGCAAACCATGCGTGCAAGTTTTGCGAATGTGTAGGCCCCTGCCCCCAACCACGACCGACGATTAGTCTAATAGTGATTGGCACGCTCTGCTGCGACCCGAACATGTAGTGCCACTTAGCCGCAGCGTTAACCAGCTGATCCAACGCGAGCAGGAAGAAATCAAGGCGCTGGTGAGTCATGATCGGCCGCAAGCCACCCAGGGCTGCACCGATCGCGACGCCGGTCATGGCGTTCTCCGACGTCGGCATATCGAACACCCGATTACTCCCGAACCGGGCCTCAAGGCCCGCCGTCGTGCCAAAAACTGCTTTCGGATCAGTCACACCGAGCCCATAGCAGATGACACTGTCGTCCAGCGTCATCGCTTCGGCGATAGCTTCGTTGACGGCGGAAGAGAAAGTGATCATCTCCCCTCGACTCACGCGTACTCTCCAGTAAAGGCTTCCTCAGCTGACGGAAGTGGTGACGCTTCGGCGAAGTCGAAAGCCGCATCGACCTCGCGGCGAATGTCGGTAAGCATCTCGGCCTCTCTAGCCTCTAGATCCACGACTGAATCCATTAGTGTGGCCCTAAGCTGACTGATCGGCTCGCACCGTCGCCACTCCTCGTATTCCACAACTGTCCGATACCCAAGATCATTATCGAAATTTGGTCCGCAGTGTTCCCGCCAGCGGTACACGGAGTATTCGACCAACCACGGGCCACCGCCGGCACGAATGTCTGCAATCGCCCGACTACAGTCGTCGTAAACCGCTAGGACGTCATTTCCGTCGCCTTTGTTGGTCTTTAAACCCATGCTAAAAGCAACCCTTGCGATACACCGGCCTGGCGGTTGACGCGCATCGAGCGGGCTATAGACGCTATACAAGTTGTTTTCGCAAACGAAGAGCACGGGAAGTTTTCGAACCGCCGCGAAGTTCAGGGACTCATAATAAACGCCTTCCTCGGTCGCGCCGTCCCCCAAAAAAACGCAGCTAATCTGATTTGTTTGGCGGTACTGCGCCGACAACGCGAGTCCGACTCCGATTGGAATGCTGTTACCCACAATCGCCGATGTCCCCATGAATCCGACGCGCAGATCGACGAGGTGCATGGATCCGCCCTTACCTCGCGAGCACCCAGTCGCCTTGCCATAGATCTCCGCGATCATCGCCTTGAGATCGCCGCCCTTCGCGAGGTAATGAGCATGACCGCGGTGGGTGCTGACGGCGTAATCCGTAGGCAGAAGACATTCTGCGAGCGCCCCGGGGACACCTTCCTGCCCCGTAGACAGATGCGTCGGACAACGCATTTTCCCCTCCGGATAACGCGTTGCGATCTCCTCCTCAACCATGCGGATTCGGTGCATGTTTTGAAGAAGCCGAAGCCCCAGTTGGGCGCGGTCACTGATCTTCATGGTATGAACCAATAGTAGTCGCCCGAATAACTCGCCTCGGCAAAGAGTTCAACCCAATCGTCTACGGAAAGAATGGTTTTGGCAGTAAGATTCCACGCGAACATGCGCTGCATCTCTTGCTCGTCACGGAATGCATCAACAGTGACGAAGGATCGGCCCCTAGAGACCCTTTCGATTTCCCTCAGCGCACGGATGCAGTCCGCCCTCTCGAGGTTATGAACTGTATTGATCGCGACAACAACATCGAAGGAATTGTCCTCAAAGGGCAGGCTCCTAGCGTCCGCAACCTGGACATCCTCTCGAACTGCGGCTAGGGCGTGCTCAATCGCGTACTCCGACACATCAATTCCCTTAACAACTATCCCAGGAATCAGTTCCTTCAAGTCGTGAAGCATGAAACCCTTAGCGCAACCAACATCCAATACGGAAGACGCGGCGCCCAAGGACCAATAATCAACGAATGTAGGGACCACAGGCTGCCAAAATCGCGGATTGTATGAGAACCCGCCGTAACCGTGACGCCGTTCGCCATCGAAAAACTCTTTTCCAAACTTGCGTGCAACCGCGCGGTCTTCCTCGGTCTTGCTCGCAGCTCGCTCATCAAGATTTCGCTTGGCCTTCGGATAGTTGATCAGCAAATCAATCTCTTTACCCATGATTTAGCTCTCCCGGCCCGGCCGGCCTATCCTTAAAAATTTTTTGTACACACACGCTCATGGCTTGTGAATATATCCGATCGGCTGCTGCTCAAGTTGAGCGAGGTTGTGACGCGCCCAGTCAATCACCTCTGCTAAACCTGCCTCGAGCGTGACGCGGTCCTGCCAACCAAGTCTGCGCATTTTGTCGCTGTTGAGCCAATACGCACTGTCCTTGCCGAGCCGCTCTGGGGCAACATCCACCGCCTGATCAAAATCGACGTCGAGCATCTGACACAGCATTTCGACTAATTCACGAATCGACACAGTGCGGTTGGTTGAAATGTGATAGATCTCCCCAATCGGCGCCTCCTTCGCAAGTCTCCAGGTCGCCTCCGAAACATCGTCCATATGGATGAACGAGCGCGTTGAGACACCGCCACCGTGTAGCTGCAATTTGCGGCCGGTCAACAAGAAAAAAACCGTTCGAGGAATGATGCGATACAGCGGCTGCCCCGGGCCATACACGTTCGCTGCACGCGTGCTAACGACGGGAAGACCGAAAGTCTCGCGATAGATCTTGAATAGCATATCGCCCGCTGCACGCGAGACGGCATAAGGCGTGGACGGATTGACGGGGGCATCTTCCGTGATCCATCCGTCCGTCGAGCCGTAGACCTCTGGCGTCGTCACGTGCACGTAACGATCGAGGAAATCCAGATGTCGCAGTCGCTCAGCCAAGCGAGCTACAGAGACGACATTGGTGCGCATCCAGTCGTCTGGCTTATCCCAACTCTCGCCCACCATGCTTTGTGCGGCGAAGTTGAATATCAAACGAGGCTTGTGCTGCCCGAATATCCCCATCAGACGATCGAGGTCGTTATTCAGATCGAGTTGCTCGAACTGCAAGCTCGCCTTCGCAGGCTTCCAGCGATACGGCAAAAAAACATCGTCAGGTTCCGGCGAGCGACTGAGCGCAAGTACATCCACCCCCTGCATCATCAGATGCGCGCAGAAGCTCGCACCGGAAAACGAGTTTGATCCGATGACGCAAACTTGGGGCATTACGCCGACACCGCTGCCAAATCCACCATGCAGCGCCCTGCGCTTGATCCATCACGCATGCCGGCGATCAATTCGTTGATCGAATCCAAGGGTTTGACTTGAGTCACGAGATCGCCGAAGTTGATTTGTCTCTGCGCAGCGAGACCCATGTAACGAGAGATATCCAGATGAGGCTGTGCCTCGCCTCCGTGCGTGCCGCAGACATGCTTTCCAAAATGCATCGGCAGTGTGTAGAGCGTGGTGTTAGCGCCTTTCTTCGGCACTCCGACCAGCAAGACACGCCCTTTCGAGTTAACCAATTCGTAGCCGCGCGCAATCACCTCGGGCTTACCCGTATTGTCGATAAAGACATCCGGAGCGCGCGCCGAGAACAAATCGGCAAGCTGATCCCATGGATCGGCGAGAGCGGCATTAATCACATCGCTAGCCCCGCAACGCCGCGCCAAGGCCAGGCGGTTATCGAACAGATCAATAGCCACGACCTTCCGCGCGCCCGCCAGATGTGCCGCTTGAATAATATTGAGGCCGATGCCGCCTGCGCCAAAGACCACCACATCTTCACCGAGACGCAGGTCCGACTGGTTATCGATAAGTCCAAAACCCGTCGTGATTGCACAGCCAAAGAGCGCTGCGGCCATCCGGTCGGTTCCGACGGGAATCGGTGTGAGTCGATTTTCCGAGATCACCGCGTGGCGATTAAATGTCGTCACCCAACCGGCATTGACGGTTTTGGAATCCCACCGATAGTGGGGAACCGCCGCCTCGATGCCGAGCGAAGGTTTCCAGTGAGCGACGACGACATCACGCGGTTTCACGTGACGAACTCCCGGCCCGAGGGCGAGGACGGTTCCTGCCGCCTCATGACCAAGTAGGTGCGGCAGCCATTTATCTGGGCCCTTCACGCCATCGATCTCGCCGAGCTGACTGCCACATATTCCGCTGTAGTCAAGCTCGACGAGCACCTGGCCTACATCTAAATACTCGGGCAACTCGATCTCATCGACGACCAGCAACTGTTGCTGTGCTACGAGGATCGCTGCCCGCGTCGTCCGCGGAAACTGATCGCTACTTAGCTTCATCACGGTGTTCGTAGAGCCATTGCATCAACATATGTCCTACGACAAGCTGCAGATCTTCGCTAATCTGCATATCGTCGATGGCGACATGGATCGGAACATCGGCCAATGCTTTGGCCTTGCCGCCCGAATAACCGAGGACAGCAAAGCTGCGCACTCCTCGCTCTTTGCAACGCTCCAACGCCCTCAAGATGTTCGGCGAATTGCCACTGCCACTGAAGGCCAGGGCAATATCGCCAGGCTCCGCGAGAACAGCGAGTTGATGGGCAAAGATGTGTTCATAGCCCTCATCGTTGGCGAGACAAGTCAACACGGCGCTGTTAGCCGGAAGCGCATGAACACGCAAAGCGTGACCCGCGACGCGCGAGACGCCGTACAGAAAGTCATTGGCGAGGTGAATGGCGTTACCCGCCGAGCCGCCGTTGCCAAAAATGAAAAGCTGGCGTCGTGCTCGCCAACACTCGAGCATCGCATTAGCGAGCTGCTCTACAGGCTCTAGCGGGATTTGTTGCGCCGCTAGTGCCAAGCGCTGCAGATAGTCACCACCGAACTTCGCAAAAGAGGGTTGAATCATGCGCGCTTGCCGTCGGCGTAGAGCGTTTTCTGCATCCACTTGAGGTTGTAGTTGCGATCTTCATCCTGAAGTTGGCCCGATTTGAAGGCAGCGCCAATCTCATCGATCGCCATCCTGACGGACTTCTTGGGACGAAAACCCGTTGCGAGAATCTTGTCGCTGTTGACCCGGTACGAACGCGGATCGTTGGACGCCTTCACCACGATCTTAGCACCAGAGACCTCAGCGACGGCCTGTGCGATCTCCAGAATCGAAAGGTTCTCGAATCCGGCATTGAAAACACCCGTGATCTGCGGGCGATCGAGCAAAAAGAGGTACAGGTCAGTGATGTCATCGATGTGAATATTCGGTCGAGTTTGATCACCGCCTAAGACGGTGATTTCACCTTTAGCCAGTGCCTGCATGGTGAGCAGATTCACAGCGACATCGAGCCGCATTCGTGGCGAGAGACCGCAGACCGTTGCGGGTCTGACAATTTGCACTGCCATTCGATCGGCGTAGCTCAGCAGAACTCGCTCACCCACCATCTTGGTCTTGTTGTATTCCGAGAGCGGCACGAGCTCTAGATCTTCGGTGACCTGCGGCTCGTCCTTCAAGCCGTAGACGCTGCCCGATGACGCATAAATAAAATGCGGAATGCCGATTCGGGCTGCCTTATCGGCCAGTTGCATCGTCGCAAGGCAACTAATCTCCCACGTCAGTTTGGGATCCAATTCGCTGCAAGGATCGTTGGCGACAGAGGAGAGATGAATGACCGCATCGACACCGCTCAGGGGCACTGAGTGAATGTCGCGAACATCACCCTCGATTGCTGTGAGTTTGGCGTGCGCCGCGAGATGATTACCAAACCACATGATGTCGAAGGCGATCACTTCGTGACCCGCGCCCAAAAGTTTGGGAACGAGTACTGAGCCTTTGTACCCACAAGCACCGGTAACCAATACTTTCACGCAGTTTACTCCGCCTGCTCGCGCTGAATTTTTTCGAAATCTCGGCGGGCGGTGATCAGCGACTCGACAGTACCAATATCTCGGTGATACCCGAAGGTCTGAAACGCCAACAGTCGCCCCAACAGCAAGGGAATCATGTCGCAACTGATGTCGATAACGGCAGTCCCTCGCAAGGGACGAATGATATCAAACAGCTCAGGCGAAAAGAGAAAAACAGCCGCATTTGCAAGGTTTCCCGGTGGGTTCTCGACCTTTTCATGCATTTGAACAACGAGACCGCGAGTATCGGTTTCAACGATACCGCACGACCGAGGATCGTCCGTCCGGAAGGTCATCATCGTCCCCACGCAGCCTGCAGGGCGAGTCTCGTGTGCGTTCAAGAATTCGGGCCAGTCGATAAGTGAAAAATTGTCGGCGTGCGCAACCAAAAAGTCAGATCCCATCAGAGCCGCCTCATGACGCAGTAGCGTTCCGCCCGCACCTAATAGGTCAGCCTCGAAACTTCGCGTCAACTTAAGCTCTATTTGACAGCGGTCGAGAAAGTCTTCAACACGCTCGGCCAAGTAGTGGGTGTTGATGATCGCCTCATCGAACATGCGAGTACTCGCAAGGCCATCCAGCCAATGCTGCAGCAACGGCTTCCCGCCGATATCGACCAAGCACTTAGGGGTAGTTAGCGTGACGGGGCGAAGACGCGTCCCCTCACCGGCGGCCAACAATAGCGCCTTCATGCAATTAGCGACCTCACGAATTGGTCGAGATTGCCGCTCTGGAAGAGGTGGCCTCGGACGCCTGCCGCCGAAGCCGCCTGCAAATCAGACCGCCGATCTCCGATCATGATTGCCTCATGCGGCTGCAATCGGAACTCCTGCAGAAGCGATAACAGCAGGCCCGGCTTGGGCTTTCGACAGGAGCACGACACGTTGAAAGGCGGTACCGCACCGCTCTCGAGATGGGGGCAAAACGCAATGCGATTAAGCCGCCCTCCGGCAAACTCAACCCGCGACGACATGAACTCATGAAATTGCTCGACGGCCGCGAGGGGAAAATAGCCTCGAGCCACGCCCGACTGATTGGTGGCAACTAGCGCCAAGGTGTCTCGACTTTTCAACCACGCGAGCAAGGAGAGAGCCCCATCTGTCCAAATCAAATGTTCGGGCAGATAGGGAAATCCGGTGTCTCTTATCAAGACGCCGTCGCGATCGAAAATAACCGCACGGATCATGGGGCAAACCCGAGTGCGTGGGGAAAGTGGCGGAGCGGAC
>SXGR01389306.1_pt1 | contig 17296 bp, 8 predicted proteins | sample 3174711 | NCBI WGS metagenome assembly SXGR01 (sample SAMN11356860, study PRJNA531348) | freshwater metagenome | isolation source: freshwater sample F1-60 | place: China: Fuxian Lake, Yuxi | collected 2017-12-25
GAATGATTCTGCAGATTCCGGCCGATCGGCATCGCTGCCATTACGTGAAGGCGCGGGTGCGTGTGAATCGCTACGCCAGCGGGGCGATCGCGCTGTTTCACGGACCGCGCGGCTTGGCTTACTTCACTCCGCAGGGCAAACCCATTATCGAGGAGATGCAGCAGGCTGCCTGAGCCGTCCGCCAGGCGCCCTGTTGAGGGTGGCAATCGGCTCCGGGCTACGCCCTGCGCCGATTGCCACCCTCAACAAAAAAAGCGGACAATTCATGTGCTACAGAACCAGACAAGTCTAAAAACCCGCGACATAACCGTCTTTCAGTCCTGAGTGTTGACTCCGCCCCTCAGCCACTCACGATATACTCGTTAAGTCATACCTCCCCCGCTCCCCGTTCCCGGTTGATGCCTGTCACCCCACTCACCGTTGCTATCACGGAAATCATTCAAGTGAGTGGTCAGCCACATCCTCTCGATAGCTGGCTGGTCATTCAGTCTGCCTCAATTCCAACCGCTAGCTGTCCCGAAGCAGGGAGACAGCGCAAAGGAGCCCTCGATGTACGCCAATTCTTCCCCGCTCGGTGAAGTCGAACCGAACGACCAGTTTCTTTCCGTCAATTCCGCGACCGCCTTTGGTACCGAGCTATCAGCACGCCTGAGCGGTTCGTCAGACATTGATTTTTTCCGGTTTTTGCCTTCGTCGCCAAGCCTTGTTGAAGTGCGTTTTTCAGCAGACGATGGCGGCGCGATGCGCTTCGAGCTTGCGCTGTTTAAAGAGGACGGGACGCCAGTAGAAGGCAGCATGCAAACGGTACAAGGTTCCGATACGCTGCTCTTTTACGCCGACGAGACCACGGGCGGGATCTATCTTCGCGTGAATGCGGCTGCCAGCGAGTCGGCAACCGAACCATTCGAGGACGGTTCGACTGAAGCGCCCATCGACACACCTTATGTCTTTACAGCCAACTCGTTCCCTTACGCTGCGCCAAACACCGAACAGGAACCCAATGACTATTTCGCTGACCCATTAGCCAGCGAAACGAATGCTCCTATTACTGGCACTGTGACCAGTTCTGCTGATGAAGACTGGTTTTATGTAGACATCGACGCTGCCTCGACCGTCAGCTTCGCCGTTCTGCTTGCGCAGATACCGTCCGCCAACACCAAACCGCTGTATGCCGCCGTCTATGGAGCAGAGGGCGAGTTTTTGACAGGTCGCGATCTGACCGAGCAGAACAATGTCGTCACATTCACGGTCGAGCAGCCGGGTTCGGTATTTCTGGCGCTTACGCCTGGCGAGACATTTCAAGCCGCGGTGGCATATTCGATTGCCACAACGATCGATCCCATCGATATCCTCTACCCAGCGCCCCCTGCGGGCCCTGGCGAGACGCCTCAGACCACCGCGATTACAGCGGGCGCCCGTGTGATGGGTGCGGTATACGCGCAAGGGGCGGCGTCCAGCGGTGCCTCTACGTATTCATTTTCTGTTCCTGCGGCGGGGACCGTCGCGCCCGGAGTCGATCTCAATTTCGATCCCACCACTGACCTGCCCGACAAACATATCTTTCTGATCGAGCTGTCGCACAACGGCAAGGTGGTTGAAACCATCAGTACCGGTGAGGATGTCTCAATTGCGCTTGCTGACTACGGCGCAGGCGACTACCTGTTCAAGGTCGCCCCTGGCCCGGACGCACCAGACATGGCCACTTTTGGATTGACGGTGAGCGTGCCACCGTCAAGTTTTGAGATTGCTCCGGCAACGTGGACCGGCTTCGCGTCCAATGATGTTTTCCCGGGTAGCAGCCAGGCTGCTAATGCGAATGCCGACCGTCTTGACCCCGCTGGGGGTTCAGATTTAATCGACGGTGGCGCGGGAAGCGATACGGCAATTTTCAGGGTGGCCGCCAATGCACTGACTATTCAGTCGGTGGAGGGTATTACGGCGGTAACCGGCGGCTATAACGCTGATGCGTACGCCTATAAAACCACCCGGCTTGTCAACGTCGAACGCATCGAAACACTCAGCGGTGCGCTCGATCTTCCGCCTGCGCCTGCAATTAGCCCGATTTTCGGAAAGTCCCTCGAAGATCAGGACTACGGCTACGAAAGGATCGTTGGCACGGCGGGTTCGGATGTGATCGACGGTCGTGGCGGCAGCGCCTTTATTGATGGTGCAGGCGGCACTGACACCGCGGTTGTTCTTGCCAAGCGCAACACCTTCGATATCCAGAGCACAGCGGGGGTAACGCTACTGATTGCTGCGTCACCCACGCCCGAGAACACCCAGGATTTTAATGAGTACCACCTCGGTATTCAGGTTCTCACCCAAATCGAAAAGCTGGCCTTTCTTCCCGACGCGAGCGATGCCGGCAACGATACGGTCGCCCTGGAGGTATCCCCGGACCAACGAGTGATTCGCTTTGGTACATCGGGCGACGACAACCGGCTCTCTCGCCAGAACCTCATCGGGACGGAACAGTCGGAACTGTTCGTCCCGCTCTGGGGGCAGGATGAAATCGACGGGGGCACGGGAAATGATGCGCTCCTTCTGTTCGGGCCTTCGGCTATGTACGACGTTACGACTGCTGGCGCGATCACGACTGTGCGCGCCAAGGCCATCGCGGGTTCGCAATTAAGCGAACGCTATGTGCAGGACAGTGTCTTTACGCTCACCCGCGTGGAAAAGATTGTTTTCGCAGATGGTGAACGGAACATTTCCCAGGTCGCGGGAATCACGCTGCTGGCTTCAGAGACGGTGGTTACCGAGGGCGCCACATTACCGGTTTCGGTGGTCCTCGACTCAGCTCCAACCGCTGACGTCACAATCGAACTTACAAGCAGCGTGCCGGGCGAACTTGGATTCGGAAATCCCGCAGCGCCTGCGGCAACGGCGCAAGTCACCTTCACTCCAGCAAATTGGAATACCGCTCAGCCGGTAACGATTGCCGCAGGACCTAACGACGCGCAGCCTGAGGCGGCTAAGGGCGTGACCGTGAGCGCAGCGGTTAAGACGGGCACCTACGCTGCCACCTCGAGTACGCTCGCGTTGCGTATTCTTGATAACGACTCGGCGAAGCAGTCGGTCACCGGTAAAGTGTTCGAGGACACGAACGGCGATGGCGCCAGCCAGACTAGCGAACCGGGTCTGGTGGGTTGGAAAGTCTTTGCTGACGCCAATCGCAATGGCAAGATCGATACGGGCGAGCCTCAGGCAGTCAGTGATGCGCAGGGCGACTACAGGCTGCTGGACCTGCCCATCGGGCAGGTGGTTGTCATGGCCGAGATTCCCACCGGCTGGGCGCGCTCAGCCCCCGGGGCCCGCAGTAACTCTGGCGCGGTGGTGATCGAGCACACGGGTGAACCTGGTCGCGCCGACGCGCCGATCCCCACGGGCTCAGTGGAGATCCTCAGTGGCGGTGCCACCGGTAACGCACCTCCCGCTGGCTCACCCTACGCCAACCTCGGGTTACGCCAGAAAATCGCCGAGTTCCACACTCAGTTCCCTGCTTTCACCGGCAAGGGCTACACCACCGTCGTCATCGATACCGGCGCAGATCTCGATCACGGCGACTTTGGGATTGCCAGCCCCAAAAATAGCGTCATGGTGGCTAACCGAATCGTTTATCAATATGACTTCGTTGGCGCCAATGACGCCGATGCCAACGAAACTCCCGACGGCGGCCATGGCACCCACGTGGCTGGCACCATCGTTTCCTCCAACCCGAATTTTCTCGGTATGGCGCCCGAGGCCAACCTGATTGTGCTCAAGGTGCTCGGCGTTGGCGGTTCGGGTTCGGGCCGCGACATCATCGAGGCGGTGGACTGGGTCGTTGCAAACGGCAAACAGTACAACGTCGTCTCGGTCAATATGTCGCTGGGCGACTCAAGCTGGTCCAGCACTCCGATGCAGGGCTATCTCAACACGCAGTTTGAGGCGCTTGCCAAGCAGGGCATAGTGGTGCTCGCCGCCTCGGGCAACTCCTACGAGGAGCGCAGTGGCAACGATCCCGGCGTGGGCTATCCCTCGTCCGATTCCTGGGCCATGTCAATCGGCTCGGTGATCGCGGGCGCGCCAGGTACGCCGAACGCCAGCGACGATTCTCGTCCCATCGACACGCTGTCGTCTTTCTCGCAGCGTGGCCCGCTCACCGTGGCGGTGGCGCCTGGCGACAAGATTGGTGCGGCCTGGCTCGATAACGGTCACGCCTACATCCAGGGCACCAGCATGGCCACGCCCGAGGTCTCGGGCACGGTCCTGCTGATGCAGCAGATGGCTGACACCTACCTGAATCGGCGTCTCACCTGGGAGGAAGTGAAGACGGTGCTGCAGAAAACCGGCGAGTCAGTCGTCGACACCCAGGCGAATATGCAGGATGGCACGCTGGGCAATACAGGCCTGACCTACAAGCGCATCAACCTGCTCAATATCGAGGCCGAAATCAAGGGTATGCTCAAGTCGCCCGATGCCTCAACGGTCACTCTGGGCTCCGGCGAGACGGCAACCCTGAACCTCGGGTTTGGCCGCGCGGGAACCACGATGGGCACCCTGAGTGCCAACAAAATTTATGGCTCCTCCGGTGACGAACAGGTTGACGCTGGAGGCGGTGACGATGAGGTGAACCTGGGCGAAGGTAATGATCAGGCCGAGGGCGGGCAGGGTGATGATGAGATCCGTGCTGACGATGGCAGTGATTCGCTCGATGGAGGGCAGGGGAACGATACGCTGCTGGTCGAAGGTGATGACAACTCACTTACCGGGGGAGAGGGTAAAGACCGGTTCGTCTTTGAGAATCCGTCGGGTGAGAACCGAATAACCGATTTCACTTCAGACGACACACTGATCATCCGCACCGGAGCCGACACTGCCACCGCCGATCCCCAGACCCTAACTGTTGAATCGATCGAGCCAGGAACGGGTAATGGCCTGGCGCTCGGTTCGGCGCACTTTGCTTACATCGACGGTGAGCTGCGACTTGCCGTCGGGCTGAACAACACGCCTGGCGCTGACGCAACGTTCATCTTTTCCGGTGCGCCAGCCAGCACGCAGTTCATCACAGCAGCGGGTGGAGGCATCACGATCCTTGCCTCTGGGGTGCCCGAAGCAAACGATCGCATCAATCCCGACAGCGCAATCGTCGAGTTTGGCAAAGAGGCCGGCGGTGATGCCAAAGCTGGCGGCGATCGTGATCTGTATCGCTTGAAAATCGATGAGTCGGGGCTGGTGGGAATCGATCTGCGTCGCGACCCGCAGGCGGCCGGTCTGCTCGAGGTGGCCCTGGTCGATGCGGGAGGTTCTCCCCTGCCAGACTCGGAGTACCAGATCGAATCCGACGAATCGCTTTTATTCTTCGTGGAAGCGCCAGGGGACTACTTTCTGCAATTTAACGGCGCGGGCAATGAATCGGGTGGCGTCTACCGCTTTACCCCGAGCTTCTTCGATCTGAGTGCACCTGGCCGCGAACAGGAGCCGAACGATCTCTACGCCGATCCGCTTGACAGCACGTCGGGCGCATCCATGCAGGGAGCCCTATCAAAAGCGGACGACAAAGATTGGTTCTCTATCGACACGACCGCAGCTGCAACGATTATCTTCGATGTCGTGTTGACAAGCGCGCCGACCGCGGGCGTATCGCCACTCTATCTGTCTGTTCAGAGCGATGGGGGTGAAGTGCTGGCAAGCCGCGATGTCACCGCCACGAACACTGCAATCGAGGTGGAACTCGCCTCTGCAGGAACGGTGTTCCTCGCTCTGACGCGAGGTGAATCCCCCTTCAGCTCGCCGGTCAGTTACACGATCACCACCCGTGTCACACAGGCAGAAGTGATCTCAGCTGACCCGTCGTTGCCGGGCGACGCACCTCAACCCCTGCCTCGCGACGGCCAAGTATCCGGAACCGCTGCTCCTGGCTCTCAAAGCAAGTTCACCTTCACACTGGGGGCCAATGAATCGAGCGGACTACGCCTGGATTTCGATGCTAAAGTCGAGGATGAGGAACGCGATCTCTGGCATCTGCAGCTGCGGCGCGGCGATGCGGTTGTTGAAGATATTCAGACCGGCGCTGATGTCAGCGTTGCTCTGGCGCCGCTTGGCGCTGGCGTTTACACGCTCACCGTTGCAACGGGAACCGAGGCGGAAGCGCCAGCCCAGTATCTGCTGAAGCTTGACGTACCGCCGGCAGGCTCCAACGGTGCAGCAGCCACCTGGACCGGCTCCAAGGCGGCCGATATGTTCCCGGCTACCTCTTCGGCCAATGCGGGCGCTGACCGTCTCGACGGCGCGGGTGGCGATGATCAGCTTGACGGCGGAGCGGGTAAAGATACCGCCATCTTCAAGGTAGCAGCGTCCTCGCTCTCCATTCAATCCATCGCCGGGCTCACCGCGGTCAGCGGCAACTATGACGCGGGGCCCTACGCGTTTACCAGCGCCCGACTTTGGAATATTGAGTCGGTCGAAACACTGGATGGCCCCATTGACCTACCGCCCTCACCGGCTATCAAGCCAGTGATTGGCAGCGAGGCGCGCGACATCCCGAGTGAAAGTCTGAAGGGCGGGCCCGATAACGACGTCATCGACGCCAGAGGTGGGTTCGACACGGTTGACGGTGGCTCGGGTACTGACACGCTGGTGTTATTTGCCAAGCGAAGCGCGTTCTCCGTGGATACGTTAGCAGGCATCACAACCATCAGAGACTCTTCCGAGGCTGCGAAGTCGCCCGCGAATTCCTACCATCAGAGTCATGTGGTGGCCACAGGCATCGAACGAATCGCATTTCTGGCCGATACCCGCGATAGCCGCAGTGATGAGTTGACGCTGCCTCTGACGCCTGCGGGTCGCAGTCTTCGTTTGGGCACTGCAAAGGATGACAGGCTAGTCGGCGATGCAGGCGACGAAACTTTCTATACGCAGGCGGGGCAAGACACCATTGATGGCGGTGCGGGCAATGACCTGCTGGTGCTGTTCGGAAGAAAAGCCGACTATGAAATCGCCTCTCAGGGCGGCTCGGTAACCGTCCGACAGAAAGATTCCGTCGGCTCCACTCAACCTGACACCTGGACGCTCAGCCGGGTCGAGCGAATCCTCTTTTCGGATGGTGAGCAAGCAGTCGATCAGGCACGCGCTGTATCGCTTTCTGTGCCCGACACCGTCATTACCGAAGGCGGTACTTCGACACTTCATGTGGTGCTCGATGTCAAGCCGGCCACGCCCGTCACCGTCACGGTCACCAGCAGTGCACCGGGCGCGCTTGGATTCGGAACAGTCGGCAGTCCGACCGCCAGTCCGACCGCCAGTGCGACAGTCAGCTTCACACCTGAAAACTGGGATGAGCCGAAGCCCCTCGCGCTTGCAGCCCGTCCCGAAAACAGTACGCAAGAAGTCACTGGCACAGCAACGCTCACGGCAACGGTCACTCAGGGCGCGTATGCAGTTGCACCCTCAGCGACGACCTTGAAGATTTTGGATAACGACGGCGACAGGCAGAAAGTCACTGGGAAGGTCTTTAACGATCTCAACGGCGACGGCACGCGGCAAACAGGTGAAGCGGGGCTGGTGGGTTGGAAGGTGTTTGCTGACAGCAATAGCAACGGCAAGATCGACACGGGTGAGCCGCAGGCGCTGAGCGATGATCAGGGCGACTACAGTCTTGTCGACCTGCCCATCGGTAAGGTCGTGGTGATGGCTGAGACGCCCACAGGCTGGGCGCGGTCGGCCCCAGGGGCGCGCAGTAACTCAGGCGCCGTGGTGATCGAACGTACCGGCGACTCGGGGCGGGTCGATACGCCCATCGCTGCGGGCTCGGTCGAGATACTCAGCGGTGGCGCTACGGGTAATGCACCACCCGCCCCGGCTGGCTCTTACGCCAACCTTGGGCTTGCGCAGAAAATCGCTCAATTCCATGCCGAGTTCCCCAAGTTCACCGGCAAGGGCTACACCGCCGTAGTCATCGATACCGGCGCAGATCTCGATCACGGCGACTTTGGGATTGCCAGTTCCAAGAATAGCGTCATGGTGGCTAACCGAATCGTTTATCAATATGATTTTGTCGGCGCTAACGATGCTGATGCCAACGAGCCAGACCATCCGAGCTCGGGCCACGGCACCCATGTGGCGGGCACCATCGCCTCGTCCAACCCCAACTTTCTTGGGATGGCGCCTGAGGCAAACCTCATTGTTTTCCGAGTACTCGATGTCGAGGGAGGCTCGGACAACGATATTCTCGAAGCCGTCAATTGGGTCGTTGAAAACGGTAAGAAGTACAACGTCGTCTCGGTCAATATGTCGCTGGGTAGCGATACCTGGGATAGAGAAATCGTTGACGGCCTGTACGCAACACAGTTTGAGGCCCTCGCCAAGCAGGGCATTGTCACGCTCGTTGCCGCAGGAAATTCTTTTGAGCCGAGCGAGGACAAAAAATTGGGTGTTGGCGCCCCTGCAAGCGAGCGCTGGGCCATGGCGATTGGCTCGGTCGTCGCTGGTGAGCCAGGTACACCCAATGCAAGCGACGATAATCCGTCGCTTCCGATCGATACGATCTCATCATTCTCACAGCGCGGCCCGCTCATTGTGGCAGTCGCCCCTGGGGACAAGATTGGCGCGGCCTATCCCAACGACAAGCATGCCTATATTTCGGGCACCAGCATGGCTACGCCGGAAGTCGCGGGCACGGTGCTGCTCATGCAGCAAATGGCCGATGAATACCTGGGTAGGCGCCTCACGTGGGAAGAGGTGAAAGACGTTCTGAAGACAACTGGCGAGACTGTGACCGATAGTGCCGCGGGCACCGGAAGTTACAGGCGAATCAACCTCTTGCAGATCGAGGCCAAGATCAAGGGCATACTCAAGTCGCCCGACGCTACATCGGTCGACCTGTCGAAGAACGAAACCGAGACGCTCGACCTTGGCTTCATGGCGGCTACTCCCACTGTGGGAACGGATTCAGCGAACGAAATCATCGGTTCAAGAAGTGATGAGCAGGTGGACGCGGGCGGTGGCGACGACTCGGTAGATGGCGGGGGCGGCGAAGACGAGATTGCTGGGGGTGAGGGCGACGACGAACTTCGTGCGAGCGATGGTGACGATACGATAGACGGCGGTGAAGGTAATGACCGTATCGAGGTTGAAGGAGGCGAGAATAACCTGTCCGGTGGTGAAGGCGACGATGCGTTCGTGCTCAACAGCCCCGAGGGCACTAACGTTATCAGTGACTTTTCCGGTGACGATTACATCGACTTCAATCTGTCAGATTCCGCTGTTGCTAGCCAATCGGCAGGCGAACCCAAAGCAATTCCGGTGGGGACGGGTACCAACTTGGGTTTTGGCGCCTTCCAGGCGCAACGGGTCAATAATGATGTGATTCTGCATCTAGGCACCGACGCCAACGCAGGTAGCGATACCAGCGTCCGGCTTGCTAACGTCCCGGCATCGGCCTCTTTCTCAGTCGATGCGACAGGGGTTGTCAGGATGACAGTTGGCGCTGAACCGCTCGGCGCGACGGGTAAGGCCTATCACTGGAAGAGCCATACCCTTCTGGATGACGTGACGGTTCAAACTCGTCAAGCGCCAGACACCCTTGCCCCGACACCTGCAACGCGTGCACCGATCGAGTTCCGCAACGCCCAGGCCGACGCCAGCGGCAAGCTGACTGCCGAGCTATGGGTACGTTCAGACAGCGATACCGGCAGCCTGATGTTCGATTTCGCTTTCGGCCAGGGCTCAACCTTCAACTTCAACACCAGCGCGGGTGCGATTGGCCCAAATTGGACGTCCATCGGAAATCCCATCGGTACCACGGGACATTCATGGAGTTGGATGGGGAATCTTGGATCGCAAAATCTGCAGGCGGGCGAACACCGAATCGGCGATATCACGGTTGATGCCCCGACTGGCGCGCGCCCGTGGTTACAGCTCGTCGACGCTGAGGTCGGCACCAAGGCAATCGCGTCGATGGGTTTGGCTGTCACCGACCGTCAGGGGGTCTATGCGTTGCAGCCGCAAGAGGCGAAGGCGCTGCTCCTCGAAATTGGCGCAGCCACGCCCACCGTCAAGGCCGTCACAGCGAGCGATGCGCTGGCAACTCTGAAGCTTTCAGTTGGACGAAATCCAAACGCTTCGGTTACGCCCGATGCGGCACCGATCGATGTGTCACCCTACCAACTGCTTTCTGCCGATATCGACCGTAACGGTAAGGTCACCGCTGCTGACGCGCTGAACGTTCTCAAGATGGCCATTGGACGCACCGACGCTCCATCTGCATCATGGGCATTTATTTTAGAATCGGCAGACCTCTGGAATGAGGCGACCCAGTCGTTCTCGGTCACCCGCAAAGCAGTGCCAACCAACATCAGCACTGCAGTAATCGATAGCCCGACCAAGGCGGTCAACTGGGTGGGCTTCATCAGCGGCGATGTGGACGGTAGCTGGCGGGCGCCTTCTCAAGCCGGAATCGAAGCGCCACATCTTCCCGAGGCTTACTTCAGGACGCTCGCTGATTCGATGCAGGTACCGGAATACCAGTTCGGATTTCATGGCTGAAAGCCGATTTGGGCAATCGGCCAACGGTAACGAGCCGCCCGTCGAAGATTTCATCGAAGTCTTCGACGCGGCGCTCGAGCCCTCCTTCTGCTCCGACCTGATCGCGCGGTTCGAAACTAGTCCGCATCGCCGGGTGGGCCAGACTGGCGGCGGAATCGATCCCGGCCGCAAACTGAGCACTGATCTGCGGTTGAGCGATCATGCCGAGTTCGGAGTAGAGGTTGGGTATCTGCAACTCGCACTGACTGATTTTCTGACGCAGTATTTTGCAAGATACCGCTTTGCGCTCATCGCCCCAATTGGGCTGACTGTTCGCCACCCGGTCAGCGGCAATCCAGTGGTGCTCAACGACCAAAATTTCGATGAGGTCGGCGCGCCACAACTCGGGCCCTTGCTGAAGTCGCTCTACCGCATCGGACCCATTCAGGTTCAGAAATATGACATGGGGCGCGGTAACTATGATTACTGGCACTGCGAAGTTTTCCCTGAGCGCCACGGTACCGACGCGTTACATCGAACGCTTTTCTGGATCGTCTACCTGAACGATGTCGAACTGGGTGGACACACAGAATTTTTTTATCAGAATCGAGCCATCCAGCCGACGGCGGGCAGACTACTCGTGGCTCCAGCATATTTCACCCACACTCACCGTGGCTGTGTCCCTGTATCGGGCGACAAATACATCGCAACAGGATGGGTACTGCTTCGATCAGCTGACCAGCTGTATCGCTCGTCTGGTGGTTGACGAAGGCGAGACGTGAATCGCCCCGGGAACGCCGGCACGAGGTTGACACTGGCACTCGCGACGGCGCGACCTCGGCTGAGCGTGACCGCGTCAAGGATCTCGAGCGAGAGGTCAAGGGGCTGCGGCATGCCAACGGGATTCTGAAGCTGGCCGGCGTGTTTTTCGTCCAGGTGGCGTACCGCTGCTATGCCGCCTGCCTTCGTGATCTGGCGCCGATCCCGTATCGTCGGCCCGCGAAATAAGCCTGGCTGCAGAGCGCCTGCATTAATTCGCCGGACCTGGTCCGGTCCGTGGGACAATCGGGTGGAAATGACGCCATCCTCCTTCGCCGAACTCGGCCTGCCCCCCTCCCTGCTCCAAGCTATTTCGCAAGTCGGCTATGAGGCCCCCTCACCGATTCAGGCCATGGCCATCCCGCCGCTGATGCAGGGAAAGGACATCCTGGGTCAAGCCCAGACTGGCACCGGTAAGACGGCTGCCTTTGCGCTGCCCATCCTGGCTCGGCTGGAACCCACCGCGGGCGCGCCTCAGGCGTTGGTACTCACGCCCACGCGCGAACTGGCCATTCAGGTGGCCGAAGCCTTTCAGCGCTATGCGTATGCGATCCCCGGCTTTCACGTGCTGCCCATTTATGGTGGCCAGGGCTATGGCACACAGCTATCGGCCCTGCGCCGGGGCCTGCATGTGATCGTGGGCACACCCGGGCGCATCATCGATCACCTCGACAGGGGCTCCCTCGATCTGTCGGCCCTGCGTACGCTGGTGCTCGATGAAGCCGACGAAATGCTGCGCATGGGTTTTGTGGAGGAAGTCGAGCGCATCCTGAGCGCTACGCCAGAGGGGCGTCAGACGGCGCTGTTCTCGGCCACCATACCAAGCGAGATTCGCCGAATTGCCCGGACCCATCTGCGCGAGCCCGCCGAGATAACGATTGCCGCCAAGACCGCTACTGCAACCAACATCCGGCAACGGCAGTGGCTAGTCAGCGGCATGCACAAGCTCGATGCACTCACCCGAATCCTGGAGGTGGAGTCCTTCGAGGCCATGATCGTCTTCACGCGCACCAAGCTCGGCACCGAAGAACTGGCCGAAAAACTTCAGGCCCGGGGTTTCCCTGCAGCGGCCATCAATGGCGACATGGTGCAGCAGCAACGCGAACGTACCATCGCCCAACTGCGCGAAGGTGAGATCGACATTCTGGTGGCCACCGATGTGGCAGCCCGTGGGCTCGATGTGGAGCGCATCAGCCATGTGATCAATTACGACCTGCCAAGCGATGCCGAAACCTATACGCATCGAATTGGCCGCACCGGCCGGGCTGGTCGCAGTGGCGAGGCTATTCTGTTTGTCACGCCGCGTGAACGCGGGCTGCTCAAGGCCATCGAACGCTCCACGCGTCAGCCGATTGCCGCTCTGGAGCTGCCCACCATTCGGGCCGTCAACGCGGTGCGCATCGCCCGCTTCAAGGACCGCATCACCGAAACACTGGATGCTGGCGGCCTGGAGGTCTTTGCCAGCATCGTGAGCGAGTACGAGCATGAGCATGGTGTTGCTGCGATCGATATCGCAGCCGCCCTGGCTCGTATGTCGCGCGGAGGGCTGCCGCTTTTACTTGCCAAGGGTCAGGACGCCGCTGAGGCCCCTGCAGCCTTCTCCGATCGCCCCGCGAATCGCTCGGGTGATCGATCCAGTGATGATGGTTTGAACCGGTCTGCTGATCGCACGGCTCGCCGCACCTTCGCGGCACACGACCCAAACCCGGCAATTCCGGGGGATGTCGCGCCTGCAAGCGACACCCGCCCCAGGTCCAGGGCGCCGCGCGAACCGCGCGAAACCGAGTCAGTACGACCCTGGGAGGGGGCGGCCAAGCCTGCCCGATTCAGTCCCGGCTCAACCGGCTTTCAGACCTTCCGGGTGGAAGTGGGTGAAGCCCATGGGGCCAAGCCTGGCAACCTGATGGGCGCCATTGCCAATGAGGCGGGTCTGGAGGCCCGTCAGATCGGCCGCATCCGGGTGCTCGAGCAGCACAGTCTGGTTGAGCTCCCCGAGGCCCTGCCCGCTAACATCATCAAGCACCTGAGCAAAGTACGGGTGGCGGGACTGATGCTTCGCATTCACCTCGCCGAGGCGATGCCACCGCGCGGTCCCCGGGCTTCGGCCAGCGAGCCCGCTGCATGGGCCGAGCGCCCCGCTAGGCCAGGAATATCGCGGTCATCGAAATTCCCGGCACTAGGGCGGCCAGAACAAAAGACAGTTCGGCCTCGCGAGTCGCGCGGGCCAGGCGGCCCTGCGGGACCTGATGCACCGCGTTCGGGTCCGTCGCCCTGGCCGCGTAAAAATACTCGCCCCCGGTAATTCGAGCGACTGCGTTCAGCGCCTCCCAGAAAAACCCCTGCGCGAGGTCGTACGTGCAGCGGCGATGGTGGTGTAGGCACGGGCCGGAGTGCCTGCGAGGAGGATAACTACGCCGTGCCGCGGCTTTGCTTCGCCGACCGTTGTGAAGTAGACCCCCGCGCCGTCCTGGGCAGCCCCCCGCCCGACCTGCTTGGTTGGTTCCGGCCGCAAGCTTTCGGAAAGGACGTTGGTGCCGAGAATGATCATCGAACTCCCTCAGGGGGCAGTCTCTACGCTCGACAGGACCCGATGCGCGGCGCTGGCTCGAGATCGATTAACGGAGCCAGCGACGAGGACTTTTCCGCATTCCGAAGCGTACGATCTTACGATTCGTTCGACTCTTCGAGGAGGACCATTGCGTCATGAAATACGCTGCACCGCGTGGTAATCGTTGGGTACTTGAGCGTCGGTTCGTTCTGCTTGGGTTGGCGGGTGTATTTGCGGGAGGTTCTGGCTGGGCGCATGGGCGTAGCAAACTGTCAATTCAGGTCTGGAAGGACCCGAACTGCGGATGCTGTCAGGACTGGGTCGAGCATCTGCAACAAAACGGCTTTGAGCCGATCGTCTTCGATGAAGGGAACGTCTCGGCTCGCGCGCGGCTCGGAATACCCCGGCAGTTTGGGTCTTGTCACACAGCGCTGGTTCAAGGCTATGTCATTGAAGGCCATGTGCCAGCGGCCGATGTGAAGCGACTGTTGAATGAAAGGCCCTCGGCTCTTGGTCTGGCCGTACCAGGAATGCCAGTTGGATCACCGGGGATGGACGGTGCGGTCTACGGCGGCCGCAGGGATCCTTACGATGTGCTGCTGATTCAACGCAATGGTGCACATGCGGTCTTCAGCACCTACCGCTAAGGTTCAGCCATGACGGTGCGGCGCTCCTCGGGCGTTTTGGTGTCATGGGCTGGCACACCTCGGCCGATTTGTGATCAGATAAATCGGGTGGGCCTGCGACCGCTTAACCGAGCCAGTCGATCTCACGGCTCGCAAAGAGCTTTAGATGGTGGAACCGGTGATTCCTGGGGAGAAAGGCTCAGCGCTAACGAGCGCACCTGAAGCCGATGTTGTGATGCCCCGCCGAGGGTGCTCGCGAGAGCGTGCGGCCGCGCTCGATGGTGCGCAGTCCCTCGGAAGTGGAGTCGTGTCCACCCCCCCCGGGTCGCGCGGACCGTACCGGGTGTGAGGTCCTCGCGACCGTCGTCATCGCGATACGGATAAGGCCGATAGGCGCTAGAGACCCAGTGCCAGGCGTTCCCCGCCATACCGATTACGCCGTAAGGGCTTGGGTAAGCGGCGTGGGCGGACACCGACACAGTGTCATTCCAGCCGCCTGCAAAGCGCGCATGAGCGGCAGTGGGCGTTACATCACCCCATGGGTAGCGACGGGCATCAGTGCCACGTGCAGCTTTTTCCCATTCGGCTTCGGTGGGTAGCCGCTTGCCGACTGACCGACAGTAGGCGAGTGCCCCCAGCCAGTTTGCCTCGACGACCGGATGATCCTCAAACCCCCTATCCGCGCGCCACGTGCCGTCGACGCGATGAATTCGGGCATCGCCATCGTCCCAGTCGAAATAGCGCTGTCCTTGGGCGTCGGTTTCGCCGTAGCGCTCGAGAAATCCCGCAAACTCGGTATTCGTCACCTGCGCTCGGTCAATGTCAAAGGCCGCAAGCGTCACCGTGTGCGCGGGGCGCTCGTCATCTCGGCCGTCATTGCTACCCATCGTAAAAGGGCCAGCGGGGATTCGGACCATGTCCTGGGCGCTGGACCCCTGGCAGGACACGGCGAGCAACAGCACCAGCAAGGGTTTTAATCGACGCATCGACACAGGTTATCCGCGACCGACGATCCTCCCTCGGATCTCCGCGAACGGTGGGGGGGATCCTGTTGATGGTCGGCACCCAATCCCATGTCGCATCGGTAACCTGATCAGCTGGCTTGGCGCTGCTCGAGGTGCCAGCGTTGTTCACATGACGGCCATCCGATTTACAGCGCTTTGGAGGTAGCCTGGGACAAGACCCATGGGGTAGGATTCAAAGGCCGAACCCGTGCATCGCTTCGCAGCCGTTTTGGATACAAAATTTTGTTGTGTCGCGACATCGCCGCAAAACAGGACGCTTGAAATGAAATGCTCAACTCCGCAGAGACTGTTCCCGTGGCTCGCGCTCTTGTCGACTTGCGCCCTTTCGGCCTGTTCCGGGCTCACACCGTCCGCTGGCCCGTCAGCCAGCGCGTTGGTCAGTGCTACGTCGGTGGCTGCTGCGGCTGGTATGAACCCCTCGGGCACGGTCCGTTTTGTGCAACAGGGCGAGGCGGTACGGGTAAGCGGTCGAATCAGCGGTTTACGTGCGGGTCAGGAGCACGGCTTTCACGTGCACGAGGCGGCTGATTGCAGTGCCGACGGCCTGGCCACCAAGGGCCATTTCAACCCGGGCGGCGTGGCACATGGCAAGCAGGGCGGTCACGTACACCATGCAGGCGATCTGGTTTCGCTGCGCGCGAACAGCGCGGGTGTTGCCGAGTTCGACTTCATCGCAAAGGGACTCGCTGTTACAGCTGGGCCCAACAGTGTTGTGGGTCGTGGGCTGATCGTGCACCGCGATCCCGACGACTACATCACCCAGCCGACTGGTAATGCAGGCCCGCGACCCGGATGCGCGGTGATTTGGGCCGATTAAAGCGAATCGTCCTGGCTCTGCGAGCGACGATTCGGAACTCTATTGATGTCTCGACCCGCATCCTCGCGATAGGCGAGGCCTTGGGACGCCCGCTTGCGCGACTGACCTGTGTAAACCCTGAGCGTTGGCCGTCTTTGAAAAAGGGAGCAGCAGACGGATGGGCGATCGTGGTCGACTTGCGGGATGCAGACTGATATCAGAGGGACAGACGGCGGATAGAACTGAATCGGTGGTGGCTGAGGCGAAGCGGCTTTAATGCGTCGAACACCAGGTACTTCGTTTATTATGAGGTCGACACTCCAGATCAACGCTTGGCCAAAATGTCCGCAAGCAGCTTGATGCCCCTGTCGATGTCGGACTGATTAAGACTCGCATAGCCCAGGACGAACCCTGCTGATCGTTCTCGGCGCAACTTTAAGCCCTCTGCGTAGAGCGACGAGACAGACCAGATGCCGACGCCCCGTTCTTTCGCCTTTTCAATGAGTTGTTGCTCCGCGCTTCTTGGAACGTCCTTGATCCATACAACCACATGGAGCCCTGAGTCGGTGCCTTCTACGCGCGCACGGGGCCCGAGATGAGTCGAAATCGCTTCCATCAGTGCGCCTCGTCGGCGTTCGTTTTCCCGCTTGAGTTTCCGCAGGTGGCGTTCATAGACGCCGCTGCGAATGAGCTCAGCCAGAACAGTCTGCTCGAACATAGGCGCATGCCGATCGGCTAACTGCTTGGCGTAGCGAAACGGCTTTACAAGTGCGGGCGGCAGCACCATGTAGCCCAGCCGCAGCTGTGGTGACAGTGCTTTGGAGAAAGTGCCGATATAGATCACACACCCGCTGTCATCCAGCGACTGCAACGGAGGATCTCGCGGCCCTGGCCTCGCCTTCGCGATGATCCCGCCGGGCGCGGCCGTCATGTGGCGGAGGCGTCTTGCCGCCCACCCGGGCGACGACGAGGCCGC
>SXGR01557378.1_pt1 | contig 17296 bp, 12 predicted proteins | sample 3174711 | NCBI WGS metagenome assembly SXGR01 (sample SAMN11356860, study PRJNA531348) | freshwater metagenome | isolation source: freshwater sample F1-60 | place: China: Fuxian Lake, Yuxi | collected 2017-12-25
AGATGTTTTTCGAGGACGCGGTTCTCGCCGCCCGCGAACTGGAACTCACGCTCACCTCGCGCAACAAGAATGACGACGAGCCCATTCCGATGGCGGGCGTGCCACATCATGCGGCCGCCGGGTACATTCAACGGCTCGCCGAAAATGGGCATCGGGTGGCAATCGCCGAACAGGTGGAAGATCCCGCTTTGGCGAAGGGTTTGGTCCGACGTGCCATCGTTCGTGTGGTGACGCCAGGGGTGGCGTTCGATCCGAGTGCCCTGGACGGCCGGCAGCCCAGTTGGTTGGTGGGCATTCACAAGGGAAACGGTGCCTTTGGTCTGGCATTCCTGGACGTTACCACCGGTGATCTCATCGTCACTCATGTGGCGGACGAGGCTGCCGCGGTGTCGGAAATCCATCGCATGGAACCGAAGGAGGCCTTGTTACAGCCGGATTCCGATTGGCCGGTGATTCGGGAGGGTTTGCGGCGGCATCGGACGGTGTTGAGTCGGGTGGAAGAATCCGCTTGGGAGCTCCGCGATGCGTTGCGCGAAATCTACGATACAACGAAGGTGGACGATCTCGGCGTATTTGGCGTGGAACGGACTCATGCCGCGTTGCCGGCGGTTGGCGCGCTGCTTCGTTACGGCCGCGACACCACCGGCGGGCCGCTTCGAAATGTCCATAAGATCCGTCCTTATCAGACGGTTGGCTTTATGGTGCTGGACGACGCCAGTCGCCGTAATTTGGAGTTGTCGCGCACGTTGCTCGGCGGCCAAAAGAAAGGGAGCCTCCTCCATTTGCTGGATCGCACCTCCACGGTGATGGGCGCGCGCATGCTCCGCGAATGGTTGGCGTTTCCTCTGCTCGATCCCGACGCGATTGGGGTTCGCCAGCGGGCGGTGGCGGGACTGGTCAATGAGCCAGAAACTCGCGAAAGCCTAGGTAAATCCTTGTGTCAGGTGGCGGATATCGAGCGCATTGGGGCGAGGGTGGCCCAAGGAACCGCTCATGCCCGAGATCTCGGTCATCTTCGGCGTTCCCTCTTGGCAACACCGGGGGCGGTGGCGGCACTGCATCCGCTCAAGGCCCTTCAGCCCTTCCTGCCGCCGGACTTGGCCGAAGATGTAGCCAAGGACCTTGCGTTTTGGTTGGTGGATGAGCCGCCGCTGACCCTGGACGAGGGTGGTGTGATTCGGCCCGGAGCCGATGCGGAATTGGACCGGTTGACCGAGCTTTCCGTCAAGGGGATGGCTCTGATCGCGGAACTCGAAGAGCGGGAGCGCGCGGCCTCCGGGATCGCTTCGCTGAAAATCCGCCGCAACAGCGTGTTCGGGTACTTCATTGAAATCACCCGTGCGCAAGCGCACAAAGTGCCCGATCGGTATCTCCGGAAGCAGACACTCACCACCGGCGAGCGTTTCATCACTCCGGAGCTGAAAGAGCTGGAAGAACAGGTACTTGGCGCCGATGAACGTCGGGTCGCCGTCGAGCACCGCCTGTTTGTGGCGTTGCGCGAGCGGATTTCGGCTGCATCGGCGCGATTGTTGGCGTTGGCGAGACATTTGGCGACGCTCGATGCTTTGGCTTCGTTGGCGGATGTCGCCGAGCGCTACCGATGGGCGCGGCCCGAGGTCAACTCGTCAACGGAGTTGACTATTCAAGGGGGCCGCCATCCGGTGGTTGAAGCTCTTTTGACCGATTCTTCTTTCGTTCCGAACGACACCCAGTTGGACGCGGATCTCACCGCCGGTCCGCGGCTTGTGGTGCTCACCGGGCCGAACATGGCCGGAAAGTCGACCTTCTTGCGCCAAACCGCACTGATCGTTCTGCTCGCGCAGATCGGGTCGTTTGTTCCCGTCGAGCAGGCCAAAATTGGGGTGTGCGACCGCATTTTCACCCGGGTCGGCGCGGTCGACGACCTAGGGCGAGGACAATCCACGTTTATGGTCGAAATGGCGGAAACTGCGACGATTCTCCACCATGCGACGGCACGTTCGCTGGTGATTCTTGACGAAATCGGTCGGGGAACCTCCACCTACGATGGTCTATCGATCGCCTGGGCGGTGGCCGACGATCTGGCGACCCGGATCCGCTGCAGAGCGCTGTTTGCAACGCACTACCACGAGTTGTGCGAGCTCGCCGAGACCCGGGAGGGCGTGGTCAACCAATCGGTGGCGGTGCACGAAACCGGCGACCGAATCGTATTTTTACATCGCCTGAAGAATGGCGGGGCCAGCCGCTCGTATGGCATTCAGTGCGCTCGCCTCGCCGGTTTGCCTGCTCACGTCGTCGAAAAAGCCAAGACCATGCTTAAGGAATTCGAGCGCCATGCTCCGAAAAACGCCAAGCATCAGCTGTCGTTGTTTGGTGCGGGGCCGGCCGAGCCAGCATCTGTCGAGCCCGTGATCGACCCTCTGAGGCGTGCTTTGGCGGAACTGGAGCCCGACGCGTTGTCGCCGCGCCAAGCGCACGACGCATTGTATGCCTTGGTCCGCCTTTTGTAGGCTTAGAATGCCGATCGAGAGCCCTGGGAGCCGGTGACGCAAATCGCGCGCGACGGGATCAGGGCGTTCGGCCGATGGTCTAGTCGATGTTGTAGTCGTTCATTTCTTCGGTGCAAGGCCGAATGATGTGCACATCAGGGCGTCGACCGATGGAATACAGCTTTTCGCGAGTGACTTTCCGCGCCACCCCCTCATAGACTCCGCCTGGCTTCTGTTTGGAGATCGTGATCCCTTCGCCCTTTACGTTGCCAGGGTCCCTCTTGAACAGAATCCGTACGCAGATTTCTTCGCCGTCTTTCGGTGGGTTGGACTTCAGCCACACCGCGATCGTGTCCGGTGGGGTGTCCACGGGTTCGGTCGCGCACGCGAAAAACCACATCAGGGCCCAGAACATTTCTGCCTCCCTTGCGTAGAATATACCCGGGGGCGAGGTTGGACGACGCGGTCGAAGGGTTTCTTTACTATTTGCGGGTGGAGAGGCACCTCTCGCCGAACACGGTCCAGGCCTACGGTGCCGACCTGATGCGATTTGCCCGGTGGAATGAGGATCAAGGTGTGGTCTCGCTGTCAGAGGTAACCCGGCCGTCGATCGTCGAACACTTGGTTTGGTTGGAGTCGCAGTCGGTGGGGATGCGGTCGATCGCGCGGGTTCGAAGCTCGCTTCGCGCATTATTTAAGTTTGCGGTTCGCGAAGGTCTGGTGTCGGAAGATCCAACCACCCTGTTGTCAGCGCCCAAATTCGTGCAACCGCTTCCCACCCTGCTTTCCGCTAAGCAGGTAGAAGCCCTTTTAGAAGCGCCAGATCGCAGTGATCCTCTCGGGCTTCGTGACGCGGCGATGATCGAGCTTCTGTATTCGGCCGGTCTTCGCGTCACCGAATTGGTCACCTTGCAACGGCATCAATTGGATCCGATGATCGGGGTTCTCCGCATCCGCGGCAAAGGCGACAAAGAACGTCTGGTTCCCATCGGCGATCGGGCCCTCGAGTTGATTGGCCAGTACCTGCTTCGGGCGCGACCGGTGGTCGATCCCGAACAACGTTATTCGGAGCTCTTTTTACAGCGGCGCGGCGGGCCGATGACCCGCCAGAACTTCTGGGAGCGCCTGGTGCACCACGCGCGATCGATTGGGATGAGAGGCAAGGTTTCTCCGCATGTGTTGCGGCACTCCTTTGCAACCCACCTCCTCGAAAACGGCGCCGATTTGCGTTCGGTGCAGGCGATGCTTGGGCACGCGGACATTTCCACGACGCAGATCTACACGCATGTGACAAAAGCGCGATTGCAGAAGATACACGCGGAATTTCATCCGCGCGGCGCCCGAAAGCCATGATCCCGTTGTCGCTCGCTGCGGTCCCGTTCGCGGGCGTAGCTTCCCTGCGTTCCTCGCTTCGTTCCTAGGCCTCACAGCTTCCGGAAGCCGCTTTATGGATCCGACGTACGTTCCGCTTCCAAGGCGTGCACCGGAACGCCGAGAATCAGCATTTTTTGCTGGTATTCGGTGGGGATGTCGTTTTCCCAAGGCGCGCCTTCTCCATTGACGTCGGACGAACGTCCCAAAATGTTCAACGGCAGCCGAGGCAATGCTTCCCCCTCGGCATTGCGGTCGAGCAGCTCCACCACGCGCTCGCAGTTCGGTTCGTAGTCGCTTTTGAGACGAAACCGGCCGCCGGGGATCAGCAACGAACAGAGATCTTCCAGAAACCAACGGGAGATCAGCCGGTTTTTCTCATGCTTGTCCTTCGGCCACGGGTCGGGATGGTTGACGTGCACGCCGGAGAGGGAACCCGGAGTGAACAGATCGTTGAGGTAGGCGGCGTGGTATCGGCCGATGATCGCGTTGGACAGACCCGCGGCGCGGATCTTCTTGGCGCACCAGACCGTACGCTTGTATCGAATTTCAATGCCGATGATGTTCCATTCGGGATGCTGCTGTGCGAGCCCGGCCAGATACGCCCCATTTCCGGCCCCGATCTCCAAGTGCAGCGGGGCTTCTCGCCCAAACAGCTCGGACCAACGGCCTTTGTAGGCCGGAAGGTCGGACGCCGGGTACAAGGGTGGACCGTACGTGCGGTGCAGTGTCAGGTATTGGTTGATGCCCGGACGGGAATACTGCTCTGGAAGCCGATCTTCGAACTGCGGTGCGGTCTGCGGGGTAGGGCGGCTCATGGGGTGTTTCCTGGGGCGTTGGCCTTCCAAACGCTGCCGTCGGTGTAGTGTTCTTTTTTCCAAATCGGCACCGTGGCTTTGAGCGTATCGATGGCGAATCGGCTTGCTTCATAGGCTTCGGCGCGGTGAGGGGAGGCAACGGCGATCACCACGGACGCCTCGCCTGCCGGCACCACCCCGATGCGATGGGCCACCGCACATTGGGATCCCGGCCAACGAAGCGCCACTTGCGCGCAGATCGCTTCCATTTCGGCGATCGCCATCGGGGCGTAGGCCTCGTAGGAAAGCTCAACGACCTGCCGGCCCTCAAAATGATCCCGGGTGGTCCCAATGAACAGCACGACAGCACCGCGATCGGTTGCCGAGACCACCCTTTGAACCCCAACTGGATCCAGCGGGGACTCCGACAGCCAAGCGTTCATCCGCCCCCCAACGGAGGAAGAAAGGCCACTTCATCGCCGGATTGCACCGGAGTATCGGAGGAGGTATGGGCGGCGTTTCGGGCATACGCGACCGGAAGATCGCGCTCCTTTCCAGGAAACAATCGATAGTAAAGTTCCTTGACTGTTTCTCCAGGTCGAACGTCCACCTCTTCCATGTCCAAGCCCTTCTTCTCCCGGAGGGCCGCAAAATAGTGGACGGTCGCCTTCATGGCGAAAGCTCGTCGATCTTTGCCGCGAGAATGAAGTCATTTTCAGTGAGGCCATTGGCCACGTGGGTCCACAGCTCAACGCGAACCTGGCCCCAGCTCAAAAACAAGTCGGGATGGTGATCCTCGGCGTCCGCGAGGGCGCCAATCCGGTTTACGAAGTCCAGCGCTTGCGAAAAATCTGGAAACTGCCAGGCTTTGGCGAGCCGGGTGCCGACTTCCCAATCGGGCAATGCGGCGGCCAACCCCGCGACTTCTTCGGCGGACAAGGGGGACATCGAGCCGTGGCTGGGCAGGCAATGACGGAGGATCAATGATTCGCGGGTGCTCATCCGCGCCTGTTAACCGTTTTGCAGGCGGGCCAAGAATGCCTGCACGTCGCGCGCGGGCTCGGGCGTGGACTCTCCGCGATAAAACGCCTTCATCTCTTCGAGCACCCTCGCCCATGGCGCGCTCACGCGGCGGGCGGGCGGCAACGACTTCAGCATCAACGCCCCATATTGGCGATCGTGAATGCGGCGATCCAGCATCAACACCACCCCTCGGTCGCCACGATGTCGGATCAACCGACCATAACCCTGGCGCAGCTTGATGATCGCCTCGGGCAAGGAGAAGCTTCGAAAGGGATCTCCGCCGCGTTGTGCGATTTTTTCGTGTCGGGCGATGCGCAAAGGTTCGGTCGGAACCCGAAAAGGGAGTCGAGGGATCACCACCAAACGAAGGCCCTCTCCTTTGACAGACACACCTTCCCAAAAGGAGTCGGTCCCTACCAACACCGAACGCCGATTTTCGCGAAAGCGATCGAGAAGCGAACCGCGGTTGGCGTAGGCATCTTGAATCAAGACCGGCTGCTCAGCCGGTAGCGCTCTTCGAAGTGCCGCTCCATAGGCTTGAACCGCGGCGAACGAGGTGCAGAGAACAAAGGCGCCACCGTCGCTGGCCTGCACCGCCTCGACCACGATTCGGGCAGATTCGGCAAGGAAGCCGTCATCGTCGGGGGCGGGCAGATCCCGCGGCAAGGCCAGCAACGCCTGTTGCGCGTGATCGAACGGAGAGGGCAGAATATCGGTTTCGGCTTCGGGCGCGCCGATCCTCTGCATCCAAAACCCAAATTGGCCCGCCACGGTCAGAGTGGCACTGGTGGAAATGGTACCTGGGAGGGGATTCCAGAGGATTTTTCGGAGGGTCGCCGCGACCTCGATCGGGGCGAGATTGAGGGTCAAACTTCGGTCCCGCGCCCCCGCCGGCTCAAACCATCGGCACTGTTCGTCGCTATCGGACAAGAATCGGCGGGCAACCTCCGCATGTCCGGCGATGCGCCGTCGAGCCCGGTCGAGCTCCAACAGCGGCTCCGCATCCCTTTCGGAGAGTTTTACCTCCGCAAACAGCGCGGTGATCGGATCGAGGGCGCCCGCCGCATCCTCCAATGACTTGGCGAGCTCGGACACCTGGGGAACCACCAGTTCACGCCAGTTTTCGGTGGCTTCGACCTCCGGAGTGATCCGCGCCGGGGTGCCATCCTCCGGCAACACATAGGCGGACAACACGGAAAGAATCGCTTCCGCAGCGCCTTTGAGCGCACCGGCGTGGGTGGCCGCCTGCGACAACAATGGTTCCAATTCCTGCTGTTCGGCAAAGGGCAGGGGAGAACTGCTGTCGCGGTGGCGCGTCAACACCCGCTCCAAGGCGCCGGGGCGTCCCTTCCGGGAGAGCAAAGGCAGAACCGCGCGATCGAGCGCCCGCGTCGAAAGTCGCTGTGAAACCGCACCCGTCGCGGCCTCCTCTAAGTGGTGGGCTTCATCCAGGATCAACCGCTCGTATTTGGGCAGGATCCCCACCGCCGCGCCCGCTTCCCGCGTCGATCGATCCGCCAGCAACAGTGCGTGGTTGACCACCACCAGGTGCGCCGCGGCCGCACGTCTTCGCGCGGTGTAGAAATGGCAGCTCGCATAATGAGGACATCGAACGCGGAGGGTAAGGTCCGTATCGGATTCGATACGCTCCCAAAGTGACGGATCGACACCGAGCGGGAGATCGGAGCGCGAACCGCTGCTTGACACCTCCTCCCATTGCGCGATCGCGCTCAATTCGGAGCGTTCCTCGGGGGGAAGGGAGGAGTCCTCTTCGATGGCGATCCCGAGGCGTCGCTTGCACAAGTAGTTGTTGCGCCCTTGGAGAACGGCAGCGCGGATCCCCAGTTCGGCCCGCTCCAAAATCGGCAGGTCGAGCACCAACAGCTGACCCTGCAGGGCCTTGGTGTGGGTGGAGATCACCACCTTTGATTCATTCGCTTTTGCCCAGAGTGCCGCGGGAACGAGGTATGCCAGCGACTTTCCCGTGCCGGTGCCGGCTTCGACCACCAGCGGTTGCTCCTCGGACAGCGCCTGGGCCACCCGGATCGCCATGTCGATCTGACCGGGTCGAGGCTCAAAATCCGGGATCAGCTTCGGGAGGGTGCTTCGGAAAAACGCCTCCACTTCGTCGCCGGAAACGGCGATCGCCTTCTTTTTATAGGGTTCAACGACCCAATTGGCCTCGGACACGTCAGAATTGATGATCACAAAACCGATGCCGGCATCCCCATAGATCCCGGCCAGCTGCATATCCGCGTCGGAAGGGGTTAAATTCCCCGAAGGGTGGTTGTGGATCACCACTTGGCCTGGCTGTGGCCGGTCGATAAGTGCGATAACTCGGTCGTTTTGGCCGCGGCAGGTGATGGTGACCCCCACCACCTGACCCCCTTCCACATCCCCGATGGCAAACACTTCCACGCCTTTGGCTTCGCGAATGGCGCCGCGAAGCTGGTTTGCGCTGGAAGTATTGATGCGACTCGACATCCTCTGGATGTATCGGGATACAAGGCGCCGCGGAGGTCCGTTGCAAGAATTCCGGTTCAATTTGCCAAGATACGCCTTTTCAGCTCGCAATGCGGCGCGCGCGGGCGACATCTGGCGCGGCTTTCAGGAGGTCGCCACTTCGGCGTCGGAGGCGGTGGGCTGGCCACCATCACGTTATCAGGCGGACAATGTGGGTTTTGTCGTGCGATCGATGACTACGGTGCACCATCGGGAAACGGCGCATGGGGAGGCGTTGATTGGGCAGACCTGGGTGCGCGAATTTCGGCGAGGAATGATGATCACTCGCGAAATTCAGTTTCGTGGCGAGGCGGGCCCGCTTGCCTCCACGGTGCAGGAATGGGTACACGTCCGCACCAACCTGCACGGAGAGGATGGCGATCAACCGCCGCTTCGCGTGGCTCGCGCCTCCTCCGTATTGGTAAACTCGTTTACGACCGTGCCGGGCACCCTGGGGGTGACCTTGCCGGAGTTCGCGCCGTTGCCGGGCCCTATGGGCGGATTCGAGTTTGACTGCTGGCAAACGTGGACCGACCCGCTCGGGCACGTGAACCATCCCGTGTATCTGGACTGGTGCGATGAGTCGGTGGCTCGCGGGTTGAGAAAATTGCATATCGATCCTGACCTCTTGGTTCCGGTGGCCGAACAAGTGCATTGGAAATTGCCGGTGCTCCCTGGCGACCGAGTAAGCGTTCAAAGCGAAAAGTTGGGGACGACCGCATCCGGAGCCGTGGTGTTTGCTCACAGCGTGCGAAAACAGGGGGATCTCCTCTGTGCCACCGCCACAACTGTGCGCACGCTGGCCACCGGGCCGGAGCGGCTGCTCGGCATTTGGCGCGGATCCGTTGTAGAATAAGCGAATGGCCACCTTGCTTGAATCCGCGGTTGCGGCCCATCGCGCCGGGCGCCTTCCCGAGGCGGCCAAGCTGTACGGCCAGGTGCTGGCGAAGGACCCCGATCATGTCGAGGCGCTTCAGCTGCTCGGGATGGTGGCCCATCGTTTGGGACACACCGAAGATGGCTTGAAACTGCTCGATCGGGCGGTTCGTCTGGACCCAGAGCACGGACCCGCGCTGTCGAATCGTGGGATCCTCCTTCGTTCTTTAGGACGGTTGGACGAGGCGATCGCTGCACAACGGCAAGCGTTGCGGTTTATTCCGACCTCGGTCGAGTCCATCGCCGAACTGGTTCGCTTGCATCATGCAAAGGGGGAGTTCGACGAACGCGAGCGCCTCATTTCACAGCTGATCGCCAAACACGCTGATCGGGTTGAAGGGTGGCGGTTTCGAGCTGCCTTTGCGTTGGAGGAGGGCCGGTGGGCCGAGGCGGCGGCCGCACTGGCCGAGGCGCTGCGCAGGCGACCTGGCGACCCCGCTCTGTTGACCGATCTCGCGTTTGCGCTTCAAAAGCTTGGAAATCTCTCGCAAGCCGAGGCTGTCGCGGGGACGGGGAAGCCTCATCCGGCGCTCTTACACCGCTGGGGCGAAATCCTTCTTGAAAAGGGAGAAGTCCCTGCCGCGATCGAAAAATGGCGCCGCGCTTTGGAGCTGGATCCAGCGGGAGCCGAGGCTGCGCTTTCGTTGGGTCGAGAGCTTCGAAACCTCGGTCAAGGGCGAGCATCGGTGGAGGTGTTTCAAGCAGCAGTCAACGCCAATCCTGAAATCCCCGAGCTTTGGTTGGGGTTCGGAAATTCGCTCTCGGTCGAAGAACGGCATTCCGAGGCGGAAAACGCTTGGTTGCGCGCCGTCGCGTTGCGCCCGAACTATGTGGAGGCCTTGCACAATTTGGGCGCTTATCGGGTTCGATCGACGGATCCGTCAGGTGGATTAGACCTTTTGGCGCAAGCGGTGCTGGCATCGTCCGAGAGTTGGCCGTGCGTAGCGTTCGTGGACGCCGTTCACGTTCACGACGTTGGCGACACCCGCCTCGATGATGCTATCGCGCGATGTCTGGCTTGTGAAGGGGTAGATCACCAGCTACTAGAGCGCGCGCTGCGCGTTCGCATTGCCCAAGATCCCGACGTCGCTCCATTGCTTCAGGAGGTTGAACGACAGCAACCGGTTCAGGGGAAAGCGCTGGAGGTGCTGGCGCGCCAACGGTGGCTTTCGCCCTTGTTGCGCAGCATGATTGTTCGCCATCCGGTATGGGAAGAGTTGCTTCGGCAACTTCGTCGGGAGCTTTTACGCGAAGTGGTTCACGGTGAGGGCTCCGATATTGCATTGCTGAAGGCCTTTGCGTTTCACGGCTGGCACACCGAGTACGCTTGGTCCAGAACCGAAGAAGAAAGGGTGACATGTGCGATGCTCGCGGCGAGTCTCGCAGACCGTTTGCCGCGGGAACCCTACAGCTTGGAGCTGGCCGTCGAACTTTGCGCGGTGGCAATGTATGTCCCGCTCGACGAGATGGAGGGGATACATCGCCGTTTGGCGGAGCCCTGGCGCGAAGGGGTGTTGGGTGACCTCATCCACCAACAGGTGGTGGAAGGTGCGTTGGAGGCCTCTCTTGCGGCGTCCGTGTTGTCGCTGGGCCCGATTGAGGATGCGGTTTCGATGGCGGTGCGCACTCAGTACGAGGAAAACCCCTATCCGCGCCTTGTATCGGTTCACCGGAAGCTGCCGGAGCCGTTCGCTAAGGTGGTGCGTTCGCTGTTTCCTTGGTTGCCGCCCGAGGATCTTCCGACAGCGCCGAAAATTCTTATTGCAGGCTGTGGAACGGGACAGCAGGCCCTGGCTGCGGCGACGCGTTATTGTGGCGCCCAAGTCACCGCCCTTGATCTATCGAAACGTAGCTTGGGGGCCGCGATGCGGCATGCTGCGCGATGGGATCTATGCAATTTGAAGTTTTACCATGCAGATCTACTTGCGTTGGGTGAATGGAAGGAAACGTTCGATCTGGTAGAAGCCGGCGGAGTACTGCATCATTTGGCAGATCCGTTAGCGGGCTGGCGCGTGCTAAAAGAACGCACCAGGGCGGGCGGCTGGATGAAGATTGCATTGTACAGCGAACTCGGCCGGCAGAGCGTCATTGCCGCGCGAGAGTTTGTGTCCGAGCACGCCTTTCGGGCTACGCCGGCGGGGTTAAAACAGGCGAGGAAGGCCCTGTTGGCGTTGCCGAAGGACCACCCGGCGGCTTCGATCACCTATTCGCCCGACTTTTATTCGTTGTCGGGCCTGCGCGACTTGGTCTTTCACGTTCAGGAACATCGCTTTACACTCCCACAATTGGCCCGAATCCTCGCCGAGCTGGATTTGGAGTTCATTGGATTTCAGCATCCACGGCCAGAGATGGCCCGTTGGTATACGGATCGTTTCCCAGGTGACTTGGCGATGCGCGACCTGCGCCGTTGGGAGGAGGTGGAATTGGAGCACCCAGAAACATTTGCTGGGATGTACCAATTTTGGGTTCGGAGAAAATGAACGGCGGTTCAGTGCGGAAGCGAATACATCCTCCATCTGGGGGCGCTTATGCCGTTGTTCTGGTGGTTGATTGCATGCAAGCCGGAGCCGTTGCCGGACACTTGGACACTCTCCGATGACGGGATTTCGGTAATTGTAAGCAAAGAACCTTACGCGTTTTCGGTAAGGGACGGTGAGGGCACAGTGGTGCTCACCACCAGCGAGGGAGGCGACGGCTATTCCGCCCCCGCGTGGAACTCCGGGTATACCTACTGGGAAACGCTGGGATCTCCAGGGTATTTCAAGCAGACGGTCTCTTTTGGCGAGTGGCGGGACGACTGGGTGGTGGTGGACGCAGACGAGGCGGCCGGCGCCTTGACCCTGACGCTCGCGCCCCCAAGTGCGATCGATGCCAAAGGCAGGGTGGATGAGGAGGAACCTCTGCGGATGACGGTTCGCCATGAGGTTCGCGACTCCGCGTTCCGCCTGGAGGCCAAGGTTCAGGGCGATGACCCTCGCGCTTGGAGCATCGGATTCGATTCACCGGAAGCCGAGGGATTTCTCGGTTTTGGCGAGCGTATGAACCGCACGGACCAGCGAGGAGTGAAGGTCTATTCGTGGTTGGAGGAAGGAGGAATTGGCTTGGGTGAGGGCACCCTTGCCGGGGCGGGCAATCCGACGCCGAACGGCGAGGCGATGGCTTACTACCCGGTTCCTTTCTTTATTTCGACGGAAGGATATGGGTTTTGGCTGGATAGCACCTGGTACAATGAATTCGATTTGGCGACCGATCGCGACGACGCCTGGAAGGTATGGCACACGGGCCCAGAGTTGGCGTTTGAGGTTTATACTAAGACCCCCGACGATTCTCGGTCGTGGCCGTACCAGTTGATCGATCGGTTTACGGAAGCGACCGGACGACCTATGATTCCGCCCGATTGGACGTTCGGACCTCGGCGCCGAACCGGGCGGACCTCGACGGTGGAGGGAGTACCTGAACTTCAAGCGATGCGCGACCAAGACTTGGCCTTGACGGCGGCGGACGATTCCGTGCACTTTCTGCCGAGAGGCTCGCATGTGGGCATCGAGGATGATCTTTTGGCATGGACCACCACTGCGCGCGAGCTCGGATATCGTACGAATGCCTATTACAATGCCTATTTGGACGACAATCCGGAAAACCCGCTGATCGACACGCTAAATGAGGCGAAGGACGAGGGATATTTGCTGGCGGACGCCGAAGGTGAATTGTCGGTCTCGTGGCTCATTAGCGGAAGTCCGGTGAACATCGTCACTTTCGACTTCACCAATCCGGATGCTGTGGCGTACTATCAGGACACCATCCAGTGGATGATCGACCTTGGTTATTCCGGTGCAATGTTCGACTTTGGCGAGTACGTCCAGCCCGAGGTGCTGACGCACAGCGGAATGACGGGAGAGGAGTTTCACAACCTCTTCCCGGTGTTTTACAACGAGGCCGTGTACAACAAGTTTGAGTCCTCGGAGCTCGCCGGAGACTGGTTGGCGTTCGTGCGCGCGGGCTACACCGGCTCTTCCCAATACGCGCCGATGATTTGGGGCGGTGATCCGGCAGCATCGTTCGAGGATAGCGACGGCCTGCCGAGCATGGTGCGCGCCGGCATCAATGTGGGCATCTCTGGCGGGGCCAATTGGGGAGGTGATATCAATGGATTTCATTGCGCGGCCGACGGTAACGAAGCCGCGGACGGCGAATTGTTGGCCCGATGGATTCAACAAGGCGCCATGTCCTCGAACATGCAGGACCAAAATGCATGCGCGGGCTTGTTTAATGCAGGTCCGAAAGCCAGCATTTGGACGGCTCCCGAAGGCAAGGAATCGTGGCGCACCTACGCTCGGCTGCACACCCGCTTGTTCCCTTATTTTCGCACACTGGCGGAGGAGGCGCATGCGACGGGAGCGCCGATCATTCGGCATGTCTTCCTTGAAAACCCCGATCGGCCGGATCTGGCGGGGGTAGACGATGCTTTTTACCTGGGTGAGGCGCTCTACGTCGCTCCGGTGGTCGACCGCGGTGCTACGACAAAAACGATCGAGCTGCCGGCTGGGTTTTACTTGGACTGGACGGATCAAGAATTGTTAGTCGGGGGGGCGACTCTCGTGATCGACGCTCCCATCGCCAAGCTTCCGTTGCTGCTGCGCGACGGACGACTGATTCCACTGCTCGATCCGACCATTGATACGCTTTCGGAGGAAGAGAATCCGGAGGTGGTGGGGCCGACGGATGTAGCGGAAGTGTACGATGTGGTCGGATTGCTCTCTACGGATATCGGAGGTGCGAGCTACACCGTTTACGATGACACGTCGTTGACGGTGGCGTGGACGGGTGACTTTGCGCCAGGTGACCTGACCCTGGTCGGTGATGAAAGCGAATTGTCTTCGTGCACCGCTTGTTATTTGGTCGAAGAGCACGACGGCGTTTCTCGGGTTCGTATATCGGCGAACGAAGGCACGGTTCAAGCAGGCGGTTTAACCCTGACTTCCAACGGTGAACGGCGCATTCGTTGGGATTTGTACCTCGTACCATGAGCACCACTTCCGATCCGTTGGCCCTTGAATTGTTGGATTGGTACCGGCCTCATGCGCGGATGTTGCCGTGGAGGTCCGATCCACGCCCGTACTATGTGCTGCTGTCGGAGCTCATGTGTCAGCAAACTCGCGTAGAAACCGCGCTTCCGTATTTTGAACGCTTCATCGCCCGTTGGCCGACGTTGGAGGATTTCGCTCGGGCCGAAGAGGATCAGGTCGTTCTGGAGTGGGCGGGACTCGGCTATTATTCGCGGGCGCGCAATCTTTTGAAAGCTGCGCGGGCCGCGGTGGAACGCGGTGGAATTCCGCACGATCCCGAGCAATTACGCGCTTTGCCGGGGATTGGCCCGTACACGGCGGGGGCGATTGCGTCGATCGCTTTTGGGATCGCGGAGCCGGCCGTCGACGGAAACGTGGAAAGGGTGTTGTCGCGCGTCGACGGGCGCCAGGAGGACCCGAAGAGTCCCGCGGGCGCTGCGGCCCTGTACGAGCGCGCCAAAGGCCTTCTGGAGGGCGTCCCGGCAGGGGATCTGAATCAGGCGCTGATGGAACTTGGCGCTCGGGTGTGCACGCCGCGCAACCCGAATTGTGCCGCTTGTCCCTGGGCGGGCTCGTGCGTGGCGGAAGCGAGCGGTTCCCCCCAGGATCTTCCCAACAAGAAGAAAAAAGCACCTCCTACCGTTATTCGAGCGGTGGCGGGAATTTGGTCGCAGCAAGGGGCAGTGCTGTGTGGACAGCGTCCACCGGGCCTTTTGGGCGGCATGTGGGAGCCGATTTCGGCCGCGTGCGAAGGCGATCCGGCGACGACCTTGAGTGCGGCATTTCTGGAAAAGACTGGGCTGAAGGTGAAGGTGGGGCAGCGCCTCGGCGAAGTGCTGCACATTTTTTCCCATCGGCGGCTGACGTTGGAAGTGTACGAGATCCGCGGGGCATCCGGCGTCCCAAGCGCGCTATCGGACTATGAGGCGGTAGACTGGGTGGATGCGGCTCAACCGCATGTCGCGCTTTCGACATTGGCTCGGAAAACCCTGGCGTTGGCGCAGCCGCAGCAGCCAGAACTGCAGTGGTTGGCGGCGGAAGTCGATGATGACGCTTGTTGACCCACCCGGTGCGAGCCAACAGCTATACTGCCGAATGGAGGTTGTATGCCCACCGCCGCGGTGGTGATCATCGGCAACGAGATCCTCACCGGAAAATTCCAGGACGAAAACGGTCCATACGCCATTCAGCGCTTTCGAGCTCTAGGATGTGACCTGGGTAGAGTGGTGGTCATCGCGGACGAACGCGAGGAAATCGCCCGGGAGGTCGCTTTTTGTGCTGAACGGTACGATCATGTCGTCACTTCGGGTGGGGTGGGGCCAACGCACGATGACGTGACTTTTTCGGGGGTTGCGGAGGCTTTTGGCGTTGCGTTGGAGCCGCATCAGGAGCTGATGGCTCTGTTGTCGCGATTTCAGCTCCCACAAAACGACGCCACCCGGCAAATGGCGATGTTGCCGCAGGGGGCCGAGGTGTTTTTTGCTCCGGAAACCTCTTTTCCGGTGGTTTTAGTCCGCAATGTGGTGGTCTTGCCGGGCGTTCCGAAGCTGTTCCGACGAAAGTTTGAGGAGGTTTCTGCGCGATTTACGGGGGTCTCGGTTAGCGCCACGCGGTTGTACACCCGGCAGCATGAATGGGAGTTTGCAGCTCAACTCCAAGCGGTAGCTGAGCGTTACCCGAGCGTGAGCATCGGATCTTACCCTCGGTTCGAAGATTCCGGTTTCTACGTCATGATTGCGCTGGAAGGCCGGAATTCGGAGCACCTGACCGCGGCAGTGCGAGATTTGCAGGAATCCCTTGAACTTTTTGAACCCGCGACGACACTCTGATGTCAGCCGGTCTGCGGAGGCGAAAGTGATCGGGCGTCGATACGCATTGCACGTGCATGCAGCCTTCTTTGATCGTACGATCGAAGAGACTTTTTTGAATCTGGGCGAGCCGATTGACATCGGTGGTTCGGGCCGTTTGGTGATCCCGCTTCCGGAAGGGAAAACCCGCCTGGCTCGGGTACATTGGCTGAGCCGAGATCGGGCCGAGGTGACCGACTCCCACGGCGAAACTCACCCTTTAACCCGGGACTCGGCCGTATCCTTGACCGCGGGCCCAGTGAAGTTGACATTGACCATCGCACCCCAGCGTTGGCTGCCGTCTTTCGAATCCCCGTCGGCGCGGTTGACGCTCGGTTGGGCGGTGATGGTCGTTGCGGCCACCACTTTCAGCATTCAAGCGGATGCGGCTACCGCGGTGCTGGAGCCGTATACCTGTCGATTCTTGGCGTGGCTGGCCCCCCTTCATCCGGAATTCGACGCCCAGTACCAAAAGCAGTGTGTTCCGAAGTCTGCAAATCCAGCCAGTGGAGGCTATTTTACCGCGGAGTACTTGGAGCGCCTGCTCCGCGAAGACTATGCGGGCGCCGAGGATGGCTCGATCGAGCTTAAGAATGAAGAACACAGCAAAAAAGAGCAGTCGTTCTTTTTGCCCGCCGGCGCCGAGGGTCCAGCGACTCAGGCCGGTGGTGCTGAGCAAGTGAGTGCCGAGCCCATCCGAACCCAAGGGTTGGATGAGGAATCTCCACCACCGCGCGCCAAGACGGGCGAGCAGCGAAAGGTGGTGGGCGCGGAGCGAGGCAAAGCGGTGCCCAATGCGGAAACCAAAGGCGAACACACCAAAGATGGCCTTGGCAACGGCGACAATCCCGATGCCGAGCAAGCCGAAGAGTCGCCCAGCGAGGAGAAAAAGGGCTGGGGCGTGCGCGATTGGTACGATGCGTCCGATGAGCGGCTTGAACAGCAGGAAATCCGCCAGACGCTTCGCTACGCCAAGGAGCGGTTGAAGATCAATCCCGATGATCCTGATGCTTTGGGCATTCTCTCGTATTACCAATACCTGTCGCAGGATTATGCCGGAGCATTAGCGACTTACGACAAGTACATTTCTCTGTACCCGGACCAGTCCGCCGGCTACAACAACAAGGCGCTGATCTACAAACGCCAGCGGAAATATGCGGCGGAGGAGGCGCTATATCGTCAGGCGCTATCGATCGAGCCGGACGACGTCACCGCGCTCAACAATTTGGCGGTAAATCTCGCCCATCAAAAGCGGTTTGGGGAAGCGCTTCAAATCATGCAATCAC
>SXGR01183133.1_pt1 | contig 17289 bp, 16 predicted proteins | sample 3174711 | NCBI WGS metagenome assembly SXGR01 (sample SAMN11356860, study PRJNA531348) | freshwater metagenome | isolation source: freshwater sample F1-60 | place: China: Fuxian Lake, Yuxi | collected 2017-12-25
ATAAATAATTTCTGCGGTCTCAGGCAACAACCAGTGGTGTGTCTGGGTCGGGTCTTCGACCGCGAAAAATGCCGTCACTAAAAAATTCACGAGCGACTTCCTTCAATTGCTTGCTGTACAGATCGCGTCACGACTGCATTATCGGGAGACACCCCAACTGCAATTTGTGTTGCACGAGTCGTAACAGCAGTTACTGCAGTAACGATCTGACTTTGCCCAGCCGCACGAGCCGCAGCAACTTCAGACTCAGCTTCGGCCCGACGAGAGGCGATCTGCGCATTAACTTCCGCGATCTTTGCTGATCGCTCTTTATCTAGAGTTTGTCGCGCAGTTTCAAGTCGACGCGCAGCCTCGTTACGAATCTCTGCAACTGCTGCTTCGTATCTCGCAACGTCGGCTTGAGCTCCGTCGCGTGTGCTCGTCGCATATTCATGATCTGCTTGAATCGATTCGTATCGACTCGCCATTCCCTTGCGCACCTTGGGCACAAGAAACAGTCGCATCAAGATCAAAAATACGATGAATGACCCAGCGCCCCATACCAACTCTTTAACCTCTGGTGAGATCGGGTTCGGCCCAGGTCCTACTGGTACGCCCTCTTCGCTTCCGGTTTCAGCCGATACGACGTCCAACGAGACGCGCACCTCAGACAACGAGTTGGTGTAGACAAACGCAGTGAGCATGAATTATCTTATGCGTACTTGAGAAGAATTACGACGACGAAACCGATAAGCGCAAGCGCCTCAGTAAACGCAACACCAAGAAACATCGTGGTGCGAACCATGCCTGCTGCTTCTGGTTGACGAGCCATCGACTCGATCGCGCTTCCGAAAATCATTCCGATGCCAATGCCCGGTCCGATTGCGGCAAGACCGTAGGCAAAACCTGCGGAACCTGCAGCAGCAATGTTCTTCTCGTCGCCAGTTGCGGCCTCAGCAGCCGCCTTGACGATCTTTGATAGTGCTTCCATTTTTTGTGTCTCCTGTCTGGTTGTTATTAATTACTTACTTAATGCTCTGGATGTACTGCGCCGGCAATATATACCGCCGCGAGAATTGTGAAAATATATGCCTGCAAGAATGCGACCAACACTTCAAATCCGGTCAGGAAGACCAACATGAAGAACGGAAACACGCCAATTGGAATCAAAATCTTGTCGCGTGCTTGAAACAGTGCCTCGCTGAGCAGAGCGAAAATTACGAGCAATAAGTGACCAGCCAACATGTTGGCGAAAAGTCGCACTGCAAGTGAGAACGGACGAATGATCAAAGTCGAAATCAACTCGATCGGCGTGATCAAGATATAAAGCGCTTTTGGTACACCTGGCGGAAACATCAGATTTTTGAAGTATCCAATCGGTCCTTGATGACGAATTCCCTGAGCATTGAACACAACCCACACCAGCACAGCCAAAAACATCGGTATTGCCATACGTGCTGTTGCTGGCATCTGGATAAAAGGAATAATGCCAGGCACGTTGCACAAATAGACGAACAGGAACAATGTCAACAAGAACGGCGTCCAGCCCAGACCATCGCGACCCATCGTCTGCATGATGATGTTGTTCTCAATAAATTCGACAATGACTTCAGCCAAGTTGCGAGTGCCTTTCGGCGCAACCTTAGGATCTTTGCGCGCTGCCGAGAGAAAAATCAACGTACCGATCAACGCCGAAGCGATTGCAATCAGACCAACCTTGTTCAAACCCGGCACAACATCGCGCCAACGCAATAATTCGTTGATCGGCGGAAACTCAAACGACAAAATGCTGTTAATGATCATCGTGTAATGCTTTCAGATTGTTGTGTTGATTTATCTTTAGATTGTTTTCTTGGCTTTAGTCCCGGGTACGCAAGCGACAAAGAAACATACCGCATTTCCCAGAACAATAAACCTAAATGCGCAACAATAATTGTCAATCCAAGCGGAATAAACTCGACCCAATCGAGGTTTCTAACTGCAAAAACTGAAACAGCGACCAGTCCCATGCGCAACAGGTAGCCAAACATCATTGATGCCATCATCAGCGCATACGAAATTCGGGCCGCGTACGCCACAAGTGCTGCTGCCAAACCAAAATTTCCGAAAACAATCGCCAACGCATACGCACACGAGTACGCGCCGTTCAATCCCCAAAACGCAGCAGATAGCCCCAACAAAATCGGTGACGCAATCAAACCGCGCTTAACAATGTCGCGTGCAAGCGCGGCCTCAGGCGCCGGCCCAGTATCACGCATCGACAAAATCGAAATCTTTGTGTCTGTATCAATCGCCATCATCTACTACTTCTCTGCCAGAACTTTCGCGCTACGCATGTGGCTTGTCGCTGACTCATGGCGCTTAATTTCTTGTCTCTGCATGTCGACGTCGTAGACGTACCAAAGTCGTGCAAAACTACCCACCATCGAAAACAAAGTACACACAATGATGAGCAATGGTTTTGTCCCGAAAGCGTTATCCAGCATCAAACCGATTACGAAAAATACGCCAACACTTACGGCGATCTCAACACCTCTGCCAAGCGAGTCGTGCGATGAAACTGCAGTTCGCACGACCGGTTTACGAGTTGGCAAGAGTTTCAACGTTGATCCTCAATTAGTTTTCACCAAACAGGTTTGCCTGGCGCTTGTGAACGGAAATACAAACTAGACGCAAAGCCTCAAACAGCGCAAACTGGCTACTTCGTGAACTTGTGCCGCTTTCAGCGATTCTCGGTTTACTTAACCCGCCACTTGATTCGAGTCTTTATTTCGTGACCAAACCTTGTCGTGAAACAGGGTGAAACCACCCAGTGCCAATGCCACAAACAAAAACGGCCACAGGTTCGTTGGCCCGTCAGAGAGCGCTGGATACAAAACAAAACCTGATAGCAGCGCCGTCCAAAGCCACATAATCACGACCGCACGACGAGGCCCGTGCCCCAGTTTGATTAGCCGATGATGCAAGTGCCCAGTATCAGCAGTGGCGAAACCGACACCACTTCGCGTGCGGCGAATAATCGCAAAAATTACATCCAAAATTGGTACGCCTAAAACGAATATTGGGATGAACAACGGCGCCAAGAAGAAATACGTCTGACCACTTATGTTCGTCGTTTCTGGGTTCGCACGCCCTCCGACAACGCTGGTCGACACTGCGACCAACATTCCGAGTAACAGCGCACCGCTGTCACCCATGAAAATTTTTGCAGGGTTGAAGTTGAATGGCAGGAAACCCAAACAGATGCCGACGGTAATAATCGCTACGAGTGGTCCAATATTTGGTTCACTGAGCAATCCATTCACACCCAAGTTGCGACTGTAAATAAAAAATGCCATCGACGCGATCGCAACGATGCCAGCTGCCAATCCATCAAGACCGTCAATCAAGTTGATTGCTTGTGTCATCCCAAGAAGCCACAACACTGTGAACAACGGAATCCAATCGCTCGACAATACAAACACATCAACAAACGGCGCGCGAAAGTAAATCATCGTCACGCCAAACCAAATCAGCGCTACTGCCGCGAAGACAATTCCAGTTACTTTCATCGGCGCAGAAACTTCATGTATGTCGTCAACTAGACCCAAAACAAAAACGACCAGTCCTGCAACAACAACACCTATGAGTTCTGAGTTGTTTTTAAACAGCGGATCGAACCTGTCCATCTGCCATGCAACAAACACAGCAGCAACCAACGCAACATAGAACGCGACACCGCCAATGTCAGGGGTCGCCTCAGGATGATTGCGTCGCTCGTCGGGTGTCGCCATGAAGCCAAACTTTCTGGCCAACAGTGCGACTATTGGCGTCATGATCGCCGTTACTACTGCCGCTACTCCGCCAACAATTAAATAGCCGGAGAGATCTTTCATTTAAAGAGGTTTAACTCGCCTTTAAATTTGCGTAAACCGGAAACTTTGCACACAAATGCGCAACTTTCGCACGCACCTGGGCGACTTTTGCTGCATCATTTCGATTGCGCAATGTCGTGACTATATATTCGGCGATCAGTGGCATCTCTGCTTCGCGCATACCCTGCGTCGTTACCGATGGTGTGCCGATTCGCACACCCGAAGTTACAAACGGACTTCGCGGATCATTGGGTATCGCGTTCTTGTTCAGCGTGATACCTGCAGTGTCGAGCACTAGTTGCGCTTCTTTGCCGGTCAACTCAGCATCAAACGGAGTCAAATCAACAACCATCATGTGAGTGTCAGTGCCACCAGAGACAAGTCTGAAACCATGATTTGCCAGAGCAGCAGCCAGCGCTGCTGCGTTCTTAACAATTTGATGCGCATATTCTTTGAAACTCGGTTGCATCGCTTCGTGAAATGCAACTGCTTTCGCTGCAACTGCATGCTCGAGTGGCCCGCCTTGGCTTCCAGGAAACACGGCTTTGTCGATTATTGGCGCAAGTTCTTTGCGGCACAAAATGCAACCACCACGTGGACCACGCAACGTTTTGTGTGTCGTGAAAGTTACGACATCAGCAAACGGCACAGGGTTTGGGTGCGCGCCACCAGCAACAAGACCAGCGATATGTGCGATATCAAACATCATCATCGCACCAACTTCGTCGGCAATTTTTTTGAACGGTTCTGGCTCAAGTCGTCGCGGATAACTCGTTGTGCCAGCAACTATCAATTTCGGTTTGTGCGCAATTGCCAGTTCGCGAATCTCATCAAAGTTGAGACGCTCGTCAGTTGCACCAACTCTGAACGAGTGAAACTTATACAAAATGCCGCTCGCATTAACGGGTGAACCGTGAGTGAGGTGACCACCATGGTCGAGACTTAGTCCAAGTACCGTGTCACCAGGGTTCAACAAACCCAAATACACCGCCATATTTGCACTTGCCCCCGAGTGGGGCTGCACATTTGCGTGATCAGCGCCAAAAAGTTTTTTAACACGTTCAATCGCCAGCGCTTCAATATCATCTACAACTGCATTGCCGCCGTAATACCGCTTTTGTGGGTAGCCCTCGCTGTATTTGTTTGTCAACACCGAGCCTGTAGCAGCCATTACATCTGGTGATGCAAAGTTCTCGCTGGCAATCAATTGCAAGCCGGTCGCCTGTCGCACTCTCTCGGCTTCAAGCAAGTCAAAAATCACCATGTCATGATTAGTTTCAGATGGCCAAGGCATTTTTATGCTCCCTTTTTTAAACTTGCTTCAGTTTTTTCAATTTCACTGAGTTGCGCGACTCGGCGTTCATGTCTGCCGCCTTCAAACTCTGTGCTCAGAAACTTATCAACTATTTGCTCAGCCAGTTGAGTCGACACAACTCTGCCACCCATCGACAACACATTTGCGTTGTTGTGCGATCGCGCCATTTCTGCGAGATATAAGTCGTTACAAAGTGCTGCGCGAACACCGTGAACTTTGTTCGCTGCTATTTGCTCACCCTGGCCACTACCCCCGAGTACGATGCCGATCTCGGCCTTACCATCACGCACCGCGCGGCCGACAGTCGCACAAATCTCTGGGTAGTCAACACTCTCAGTTGAATCAGTGCCGTGGTCAGCGACCTGCAATCCCTTGCTTGAAAGATATTTAATAAGGTGCTGCTTAAGCTCATAGCCAGCATGATCAGCGCCAATCGCAAGTTTTCTCACCGCTGAGCCCACGCTCTCATCGTAGTTACTTTCATCTCAGCCAATTAGTGCTCTAATCTTCTCGGTCAATCCCTCTGACAGCATCTCACTACCTTTTACATTCAGGTGCGACGAGTCGTAGTAAATAATTTCTCCGTTCTTCACTGGCTCACATTGATCCCCGTCGCAGACAATTGAGGCCGGGTCAAAAGTGGCGGTCAATACGCCGTCAGCCAACACACGCTCTAAGGCATCGACAACTTTATTGCGCGATGACTGCTCAGAATATCCACGTGCTTTGATTTGCGACTTTGGTTGAAGCAGTGAAACGTCTGTGTCCACCAATACTGAAGGCGCTTCATGAATTAATAAAGTTCTCACGTTTTGGTCGCTGATTTTTGCAATCACTTCTTGGGTTGCAGTCACAATTGAAGAAGCACGACCTTCGGTGTCTTGGGGCAAACTTCCATCATTTGAGGGCAATCGATACTCGTCACCCATGTATCTCGTCACCGAATTACCAATAACAATCAATACTGGCTTTGTTGTAAAGCCATCGTTACACCAGCTCACATACCAGGGCAGCCTGTCAATATGAATGCACCCACGTACTAAATCTAAAAGTCGATCTTGAATGTCTTCACACCAACTCACACCTAGTGGCGCTCTCGTAGCCATCGGGCACCCAGCTGTCGCCAGCACTGCCACGTCGTAACCGAGTTCATTTCCCGACTTAATTACTCCGTCAGCAAATGCGCGAGCCTGCGAGTCACCAAATAGAAAAATTTTTCCTTTTGAATTTTCAACACGAAAGGTACATTGCTCTTGGCCCCACTTATCAGTATCGACTGTGAACCCGCAATCATCAGCGATACCTGCACGTGGGGCGACCTCTGGTTGCGACAATCCAAGATGCGTATTCGCAATTCGCTCAACAATCAAACCAAAACCAAGTGGCACAACAACACAAATTGCTACGAGTCGAATTGCTCGCGAACCAAAAATCTGATTATTGTGCCGAATCGGTTGCTCAAGCCATCGATATGAGATAACTGTTGGTATCAGCGACGCAAAACCCGCGACCAAAGCCAACCCACTATTGCTTGGCCAAATTGTCAAGCAATAAACCGTGAACGGCCAATGCCACAAATACCAGCCATAAGAAAGATCACCCAACGTCGCCAGCGGTCGCCAAGCCAAAATTTTTGAAATTCTCGCCGAGTTCTGACCGACAACAATAAGCCCGCCCGTACCCAGCACGGGCGCAAGCGCGACATACCCCGGAAACGGCGTGAAAGATTCGAGCCTTAAAGCCGACCAAATTATTGCAATCGACGAAACCAAAAAGATTGCCCCTGAATACTTTTTAATCATTCGTGATTGCAGCGGTGCGATCGCAAGAAGTACGCCAACACCGAACTCCCAAATGCGACTTGGCAAACCAAAAAAAGCGAAACGCTCAGGCAAGGGTGTCAACCGATAACCAAACGACAGTGCAACACCAACCGCAAATGACACCAGGCTGACAACTATTACGCCTACGCCAAGCACGACTAATTGCCGTTTTTCGCCGAATCGTTTTGTCAGTTTCCAGCCAATCATCAACGCGGCTGGCAAAAGCAAATAAAACTGTTCCTCAATTGCTAACGACCACATATGGCGAAACGGATTGCTTGCAAGAGAAAAATATGTATTTTCTAGAAACAAATAAGCGTTCGCTAAAAACAGTGTCGTGGCTTGCGAGGTTCGCACAACTTCTTGCTGATCACCAAACGGCGATAAAAACAAAATCGAGAATGCCAGCGTCACAATTGTGACAAGCGCCAAAGCCGGAAGCAATCTTCGAGCTCGACGCACATAGAAATCTCGAAGTCGCACGGCTCCGGTTTGCCTAAGTTCGCGCAACAAAAGTTGCGAAATCACGAAACCAGAAATTACGAAGAATACGTCCACGCCGACAAAACCGCCCGGCAAACCAACACCCGAGTGATAAACCACTACGAGCAAAACTGCAATACCGCGCAAACCTTGAATATCTCTACGGAAGTAATCTCGTTCAACGTCAGACATCACCGTGAAGCCTAGAACGAATTCGCAATCGTTCACGAGAGCATAAAGTATTAAGTGATGTCGATTGATCCGCGCACTCCAGTGCTTGTCGGCCAAGGTCAGGTCGTCAACCGCATCGCGAGTTTGAATGACGCTCGCGAACCCGCGCAACTGATCGCCGATGCAATTCGCCAAGCTGCAACCGACGCCAAACTGAGCAAACTTCCTGAAATTGACGCTCTACACATTGTCCGTCTGCTCTCGTGGAAGTACACAAACCCGGCGTTCACAGTCGCTTCTCTCTTAGGGATAAAAACGCATAAGCATGGCATAACCCCGCACGGCGGCAACATGCCGCAGTTACTTGTCAACAAACTCGCACTCGAAATTCAGCGCGGCGAATTAGACATCGCAATCATCGCTGGTGGCGAGGCCTCAAATTCGCGTGCTCGTGCCCATCGCGAAAATGAAACTCTCAACTGGTCAGAATCTGATGCAGACACACCGACAGCTAACAACATCATCGATGATGCAGCGATGAGCAACGACGCAGAAATCGCGCGCAAAATCGTTCTACCGATTCAGATTTATCCGATGTTCGAATCTGCAATTCGGGCTCGGGCTGGTCGCGACATCGATGAACACGAACAATTGATCAGCGACCTTTGGTCGCGATTCAGCAAAGTTGCCGCCACAAACAAATTTGCTTGGCAAAACACTTCGCTCACCGCCGAACAAATTCGTAATGTCACGCCAAAAAATCGCATGATCGGTCTGCCCTATCGCAAAGTGATGAATTCAAATAACCAAGTCGACATGGCTGCAGCGTTGATTATTTGCTCAGTCGAAAAAGCGTCACAACTCGGCATTCCACGCGACAAATGGGTCTTTCCACTTGCGGGCACCGACTGCCACGAGCACTATTACATTTCAAATCGATTTTCGTTTGCTGAAACGCCGGCAGTCAAACTTGGCGGCGAGATGGTTTGCAAACTCGCTGAAAAGTCCCTGAATGATGTTTCGCTTATCGATTTATACTCGTGCTTTCCGTCTGCTGTTCAACTTGGTGCACAATCACTCGGCCTCTCACTAGATCAACAACTCACGATCACCGGCGGTTTATCGTTCGCAGGCGGACCATGGAACAACTATGTGATGCACGCCATCGCAACGATGATGGTTAATCTTCGTCAGGCCGCCAGCTCGGCGACTAGCGGATTCATCTGGGCCAATGGCGGTTATGCAACCAAACATTCTTTCGGTGTTTATTCAGCGTCGCCACCAAAAAATGGCTTTAGGCATGGCTCGCCACAAACAACTATCGATGGGCTTGCCAAACGTGAACTCGCAACACCTGTTGAAGCAGCATCGTCAAGCGCAGGCAAAGCAACAATCGAAGCATTCACAGTGATGCACGACCGCGACGGTCAACCCGAGACTGCGATTGCCGCAACGTTGCTCAAAGATTCACGCCGCGCTTGGGCGACTTCTACCGACCCACAAGTCACAAAGTCACTATGCGGCGGCGAATGGGTCGGCCAGCAAGTCACCCTCGACTCAGCCGGCACCCTCTTGCTTTAATTTTTTGCGAGAGCAATGCGATCGCGACCGGCGAGATCTTGACGAATTTCAATTTGCTTAAAGTTTTTCTGAGTTAGCAATTCATGCACCGCATCACCCTGTTGATGTCCAATCTCAAGAACTAACCAGCCGTCCGTCACGAGCCATTCGCCTGCCTGCGCAATAATTTCGCGATATGCATCAAGACCATCTGAGCCAGCAAATAGAGCTAGATGCGGCTCATGATTGATCACACTCGCCTCGACAGTCGGGTCATAAACACCGATATATGGCGGATTGCTAATCACCAAGTCAAAACTTTTTTTATGCTTACTCGGCAAAGCCGCAAACCAACTGCCCTGCGCAATTCGTACGTCGCCATCAATTAAGCCTGATCCCGCCAGGTTTGCACGAGCGACTTCGAGCGCATCGGCCGACAAATCGGTCAACCAAACTTCAGTGCTTCCGAGTGGCAGTTCACTTGCTATTGACAAACCAATCACGCCACTACCGGTGCCCAAATCTGCAATACGCAACTTCGTTTTTCGCTTGCGCAGCATCTCGGCTGCCAAATCGAGAGCCGCCTGCACTACAACTTCAGTTTCTGGTCGCGGAATCAACACGCGACTATCAACCAAAACGTCTAAATGTCGAAATGCCCACCGCTTCATGACATATTGAAGTGGCTCGCCAGCCAAACGCTGTGCAATCATCGACCGCAGCGCGACACCACACCGCTCGCTTACAGCCTCGTCTCGAGCGGCATCAAATTCGCCACGTTCTAAACCACTCGCGTGTTCGCAAAGCCAACGCGCTTCTTGCTCGCTACCCAACTCGGCGGCACTAACCCTCAGCAACTCACCCCAAGTTATTGTGACATCGCCGCTCAAGACGAAATTACTTCTCGCCAGAGCTAGCCAATTGCTCAGTTTGATATTCAAGTGTTAGAGCATCAACAACAGGATCCAAATTGCCAGCCAATACATCTTGCAGTTGATGCAAAGTAAACCCAATGCGATGGTCGGTCACACGGCTGTCTTTGAAGTTGTAGGTGCGAATTTTCTCTCCACGACCACCACCACCAACCTGAGCTTTGCGCTCAGCAGATGCCCGTGCCTGTAATTCTTCTTCTTGCCGCTTCAACAATCGTGCGCGCAAAACCTGCATCGCGCGCAAACGATTCTGCAATTGACTGCGCTCATCTTGCATCGCCACAACAACACCACTTGGTCGGTGCGTAATGCGAACTGCAGAGTCGGTCGTGTTCACACCTTGACCTCCTGGGCCGCTGGCTCGATAAACATCGATCTGCAAATCTTTTTCGTCAATATGTAGTTCAACTTCTTCAGCTTCTGGCAAAACCATTACTGTTGCCGAACTGGTGTGAATTCGCCCCTGATTCTCCGTCGCCGGCACTCGTTGCACTCGATGCGGACCACCCTCAAATCGCATTCGTGTCCACGCAGTCTCACCTTTAAAAACCATCACAACTTGGTTGATGCCGCCCTTCGGCGAAAGGTCGAGCGACAAAACTTCAACGCTCCAGTTGTTGCGCGCAGCGAATGCCTTGTACATATCAAACAAATCATTGGCGAATAAGTTCGCTTCTTCGCCGCCTTCAGCGCCGCGAATCTCAATAATAATGTTCTTGCCGGCATTCGGATCTGGTGGAAGCAACAAAACTTTTAATTCATCTTCGAGTTTCGCAATCATTGCAGTCGACGAGGTCAATTCAGCCTGCAACTGGTCTCGCTCGGCACCAATTGCATCAGCAATTAATTCGCGTGCCGCATCTGCGTTGCCTTTCGCTGTGCGATATTTACGAATGCACTCGACGAGCGGTGTCATCTGCTTGTACTTTCGCGATACTTCACGCAGCTTGTTTTGGTCTTCAAGAACTTCAGGTGTAGCCATGCTCGCCTCAAGATCTAAAAAATCTCGTTCGATACCGTCTAGACGTTCAAGCACGATGATCAGACTATGGCTTAAAACTTGAATCAATAACGTCAACACCTACAAAGCGCGCGGGTCGTCGCAATATTCGTGCAACTCGTTCGACAGCCGGCACGATGTCACGTGTCGGCATCGCAAAAATTAACTCAGCCGAACCATTTATCTGCCCTCGTGCATCAGCCCCAAACGAAACGACATCTGGGTCAACGCCAACATTAAAAATCACAACCACCTTCTCACCTGTTAACGACACACCAACCGCACAACACGGCACAACATCTTTCAGATTCGTACGCACAATCGGTGGTTGTGCAACTTGCAAACTCTTGACCCCAACTAGTTGCGGCGACTGGCAAACATAATGACGCAACATTCTTTCGCGCGCCAACCGATTCAATGGATGAGCCTGCGCCCCAACAGCACGACGCGCTGCTACCTCAGCAATCACTTTGCGCAAACTTTCAATCGTCGCAGTTCGGCCGTGCAGCATTTTGAAAGTTTCTCGATCGTGTGCACCGACACCGATTTCTAATTCGCTTTCGTCCGCCTCACCAGACTCGCCTACTTTGCCCGAGTCGCCAACGCCATCTAAACCAATCGCGCTCATCGCACGCACAACACGACACACTTCAAGCCCGCACACCTCGCCAGAAATTACGCCGTGCTCGCGCACAACCTCTGCGCCCGCAGACGTAATGAATTCAGCAAAGATTTCATCAGCGACACTCACTTCAATCTTCTCGACAATCTTTGGCGCAGCAACGCGTACAACCCCTGCAGCATCAACATCAAAGACTTCAATCGCGAAGTCAAAATGCGTTGCGATTCGCGCTAAATCACCAGCTCTTTCACTCGAGAACAACTTCAACGCACTGGCATTATTACGTAATGTCCACAACAACGCTGGTCCAAGGCTTCGCTCGTGGCGACTAGTTACATAAACCCACGCCACATTGTCGGCTACAAGACCAACGGCCTGCCCAAATTCACTTACTTCAAAATCACTACGAACACCAGCAATCGCCCTCAAACGTATTTGCGCCAAACGCGACGCGTGAGATGGACTATCAGCACTGCTCGTCATGAGGCGACGAAATTTACGAAGTCGGCTGTTTTGCGATTTCAGCCAAGAACTCATCGTTGTTCTTGAAAGTCTTCAAACGATCAATCAACAACTCGAGACCCGGCGCTGCATTGCCGTCGGCGGCAAGACCACTCAAAACTCGTCGCAACTTCCAAACCATTTGCAACTGTTGACGGTTGAATAGCAACTCTTCGTGTCGAGTACTCGACGCATCAACATCTATCGCCGGATAAATACGACGTTCTGCAAGTTTGCGATCAAGACGCAACTCCATGTTGCCTGTGCCCTTGAATTCTTCGAAGATTGCGTCATCCATTCGACTGTTGGTTTCAACAAGTGCAGTCGCCAAAATCGTCAAACTGCCGCCTTCTTCGATGTTTCGCGCCGCACCAAAAAACTTTTTCGGTGGATATAAAGCACCCGCGTCAATACCACCCGACATCACACGTCCGGTTGTTGGCGCTGCGAGGTTATAAGCACGCGACAAACGAGTGATTCCATCGAGAATCACGACGACGTCTTCGCCCATCTCAACCATTCGCTTCGCTTTTTCGATCACCAATTCAGCCACATGGGTGTGTTCTTCAGATGGTCGATCAAAAGTCGATGAGACTACTTCGCCCTTCACCGTGCGTCGCATGTCAGTAACTTCTTCTGGTCGCTCGTCAATCAACAACACGATCAACTTCACTTCTGGGTGATTTTTTTCGATCGAAGTAGCGATCGTCTTCATCACGCTTGTTTTACCGGCTTTCGGCGGCGACACGATAATGCCACGCTGGCCTTTGCCGATCGGCGAAATCAAGTCGATGATTCGCGCTGTCATATTGGTCGGATCACTTGCCGTCGATAGTTCTAACTTTTCGTCAGGAAACAGCGGTGTCAGATCTTCGAACTTTGGTCGCGCCTTCATCTTCTCAGCATCGACGCCATTGATCGTACGAATATCGATCATGCCAGGGTTCTTTTCATTGCGACCTGCAGGTCGGCACATGCCAGTTACGTGGTCGCCCTTTCGCAAATTAAATTGCCGAGTCAACCGAACCGATACATAAGCATCACCCGATGAGGCCAAATATCCATTCACACGCAAGAAGCCATAGCCCTCGTCTCGCAAATCCAGATAACCGGCGACTTCAACCGGATCGTTGCTGATCGGCTCGTACTGTTCTTGCTGATCATTTAACTCATAGCGATCCTCGCCTTGCGGGCCATCGTCGCGTGAGTTACGAAAACCACCAGGTCCACGACGACGACGTCGATTGCGATTGCGATTACCGCCATCTTGATCGTTGAAATTGCGCTGAAATCCCCGATCATTACGATCATTACGCGGACCGCGATCGTTGCGATCATTTCGTGGACCGCGATCGTTGCGATCATTGCGATCGTTGCGATCACCGCCGCCACGCGAATCACCGCGGTCACCAACATCACTTTGTCGTCGTGCATCAGGCGCAATTGGCGTGCCTTCATGCTCTGCAAGTTCGATTTCCCACTCGGCAAGAGGTTGTCCGTCGGCGCCTAGCACTTGCCCGTCAAACTTTGCGTCACTTGAGCTGTTCGCATCACTCGCGCTCTTCGAACTACCCGTACCGGCTCTTTTTACTGATGCAGCAACAGGCGCAGCCACAACAGGCGATGGTGCTGTCTGTTCGAGAATCATCTCAATAATTTCTTCTTTTTTCGCACGCGCTGCCGACTTCACGCCAAGCGCCTTTGCGATCGCTACAAGCTGTTCGCGATCTTTTGCCTCGAGTGCCGATTGTTCAAGGGCTTCACTAGCCACAATGCCTTCTTTCAGGGGAACAGAATTTTTTGTTTCCCAACTTGCCGCTAAAACTCAATATGCAGGGGCACAGATCAGATTGCGTTGAAATGCGTCTGCCACGAATTGGCGGAGACTCGCTCGGGAACCCGAGCAACCCAACTCTAGCCGACTATCAACTCAATGGCAACAGCGGACCTACCCGCGACAACTAGCAACAAACGCCTGCACTGCCCCCAAATCATTGGGCAGAGAAACGCTCCGCTCAGGTCGCGACATTAAATCGGCGAGATGCTCAGGCAACATCGGTGTCTGACCAGTTGCGCGTCGCACCGCATCTGGAAACTTCGCAGGGTGTGCAGTGGCCAAAGTAATCATCGGCATTTCTTTTGGATAATCAACGCCCGCGCTCTGACGTGCCGCAGACAAACCAACCGCCGTATGTGGATCAATCAAAATCGCCGACTGCTTATAGACGTCTTGCATCGTGACCAAAGTTTGCTCGTCGTTGCATCGTCGACCAACAAACACACCCTCGAACCATTTTCGATAAGCGCTGGCCACCACATCGAGTTTGCCCGTTGCACGAAAATCAGTAAGTTGCTTTGCAGTCTCAGCCCCGTCTCGATTATTTGTTTCAAACAACAAACGCTCAAAGTTCGACGACACTTGAATGTCCATACTTGGGCTCAACGTTGGCACAACTACATTGGCAACCATCTGTTTCGACTCGAAAAAACGTGTCAAAATATCGTTCGTATTTGAGGCAACAACAAAGCCTTCGATTTGCGCACCCATCTGTTTAGCAATCCAACCTGCCAACACATTGCCAAAATTGCCGGTTGGCACACTAAACACAGCCGTTCGACCAAGTTTTTCGATTGCCGTTACGTAATAAACAACTTGTGCCATCACTCGAACCCAGTTGATCGAGTTAACAGCCGAAAGTTGATTGGCATCGCGAAACTTCTGATCGTTAAACATCGCCTTGACCAAATCTTGGCAATCATCAAATGTGCCATCTACAGCGACAGCGTGCACATTCGGCGCAGTCAATGTCGTCATCTGTCGACGCTGCACATCACTTACTCGATTACTTGGATACAGCATCACGATGTCGACATTGCGACATGAGGCAACGCCATCAAACGCAGCACCACCAGTGTCACCACTTGTTGCCCCGACGATCATCACGCGTTCGTTGCGTTGCGTCAGAACATGGTCAAACAACTTGCCAACTAGCTGAAGCGCCACATCTTTAAACGCCAGCGTTGGCCCATGAAACAGTTCGAGCAAATATTCGTTTGGTCCGATCTCCACAAGTGGCGCCACCTCGGGGTGTCGAAATGTTGAATACGCATCGGTGCAAAGTTTTTCGAAAACTTGTTGATCAATCTCAGCGCCCACAAACGGCGACATGATGCTTGCTGCCTTCTGCGCATAGCTCGCCACCGCACTATTTTTTGCTGACCCAACCGCCGCACCGCCTGCCGACTCGCCCAACTTCGGCCAGGTCTCCGGCACATACAAACCACCGTCGCGCGCTAACCCAGCGAGCAACACATCACAAAAACCGATCTTCGGTGCTTGACCTCGCGTCGAAATATATTGCATCGTTACGAGTTGGCAACAACGCGAAGCAACGCACCTACATGCTTCACAAAATCTTGCGACTTGAACTCGCTCAAACAGTTTTGAACTGCCGCTTCATTTGCGTCATGAGTCAAAAACACCAGTCGAGCATCTTCACCAATGCCATCTTGTTCGGCCGCACGAATGCTCACACCGTTGCGCGCGAACACGCCGGTTACCGCATGCAATACTCCGGGCTTATCGGCAACTTCAAGACCGATCATGTACTCGCAGTTCACCGCACTCATCTCTTTCAACTTCGACTTTTCAAATGTGCCGAGCAAAGCATGAGTTCCTTTGCGCAAATTGATTGCCGCGTCGATCACGTCACCAAGCACTGCTGATGCAGTCGGTTCACCACCGGCGCCTCGTCCATAAAACATCAACGAACCCGACGACTCGCCATCAACTAAAACAGCATTAAAACTCTCGCGCACTGCTGCAAGCGGATTATTCAACGGCACAAGCGCCGGGTGCACGCGAACCGAGACCATCGAAGTTGCGGCATCTAGTTCTGCGACACCGAGCAACTTAACCGCATAACCAAATTTGCGCGCGATAGTTATGTCAGCAGCAGTCAGTTTGCTGATGCCTTCAACATAAACATCTTCAGCGCGCACGGTTGTGCCAAAAGCGATGCTGGCGATAATCGCAATTTTGGCTGCCGCGTCATGTCCTTCGACGTCGGCTGTCGGGTCGGCTTCGGCAAAACCAAGTTGCTGTGCTTCAGCCAATGCAACCGAATAGTCGGCACCAACTTCGCTCATCTTGGTCAAAATAAAATTCGTCGTGCCGTTGACAATGCCCATCACGCGCGAAATCGGTTCGCCGCGCAAACTTTCACGCAATGGTCGAATCAACGGAATGCCACCGCAAACTGCGGCTTCAAACAGCAAGTCAGTCGAGGCTGCGTCAGAAATCGCAAAGAGCTCAACACCGTGTTTTGCCAGCAACGCTTTGTTTGCCGTTACTACGGGTTTGTGCTTGCCCAGAGATTCAGAAATAAGTTGAAACGCTGGCTCAATTCCACCCATTAATTCGACTACTAGATCTACATCGGCAGACTGCACAAGTTCGTGTGCGTCAGTGACTAGCACTGCACCCTTGGGCAGCGTGTGTTTTTTTGTCTTGTCGCGCACGCAGACTTTTGTTACTTCAAGGCGCACGCCACTTCGAGCCAAAATTTGATCAGACTGGCGAGCCACAAGCTTGACAAACGCCGAACCGACCACACCGTGCCCAAGCACCCCAAGGCGAACTACTTCTGATTTGGTCTGCGAAACCATATTTATACGCTATCTGCGACGTCGAGACTAACGAGATCTGAGTATGTCTCACGACGTAAAACAACTCGAGCAACACCGTCGCGCACGAACACAACTGGTGGACGAGTGACTTTGTTGTAGTTAGATCCCATGCTGTGTCCATACGCACCAGTCACTGGTGTTGCCAAAACATCGCCCACTGCATAACCACTCGGCAACATCGCATCGTTAATCAACACATCGCCACTCTCGCAATGTTTGCCAACAACCCGCGCACGTTCGGTGCGATCTGCATCTGCGCGCGCTGGCAAAAATGCCTCATATCCAGAGTCATACAAAACAGGCCGCGGATTGTCGCTCATGCCACCATCAACTGCCACATATGTACGAATGCCCGGCAAT
>SXGR01116131.1_pt1 | contig 17270 bp, 16 predicted proteins | sample 3174711 | NCBI WGS metagenome assembly SXGR01 (sample SAMN11356860, study PRJNA531348) | freshwater metagenome | isolation source: freshwater sample F1-60 | place: China: Fuxian Lake, Yuxi | collected 2017-12-25
GATTTGCCCGTACGACACCACAGCACCTGACACACCTTCACCGTCGGTCCCGCGCAGGCGGGAACCCATAACACCATCACGCTACCTGTCACCGCCCTTCCCCCTCCTACCTCCCCCGCGTGCGGGGGAGGGAATTCCCGCTTTCGCGGGACTGACTAGGGAAAGTGACTCTCACAAGGATACTCACTAACATGTCTGACAACAAACAACGCCGCACCGCCCTAGTCACCGGCGCCTCCTACGGCATCGGCGCCGCCATAGCCGAAGTGCTGGCGCGCGATGGTTACGATGTCGCCGTTACGGAATTAAAAACCGACGCCCTCACCGAAACCCTCGGCAAAATCACCACACACGGCGCGCGCGGCCATGCCGTTGCGCTCGATACACGTTCGCAAGACAGCGTCGAAGCGTGCATGCACGAAGTCATTAAAACCTTCGTCCAAGTCGATCTGCTGGTCAACAACGCCGGCGTGCTGTCACGTAAAGCAGTGGTCGATATCACTCGCGCGGAATGGCAAGCGGTGATGGATGTCAATCTCACCGGCACATTCTTCATGAGTCAACAGATGGGTCGGCACTTAATCGCCACCAAGCGCAAGGGCGGCATCATCAGCATCGCCTCCACCCACGGCGTGGTGGGTATCGCAAACACCTCCGCCTATGGCATCAGCAAAGCAGGTATTTCGCACATGACGCGCATGCTGGCCATCGAATGGGCCGAGCACGGCATCCGCGTCCACGCCATCGCGCCGGGCACCACGGAAACGCCCTCACGCAAAGCCTCGTTCGATGCCGATCCGAAGCGGCGTCAGACGCTGATTGAGCGTATTCCCTTCAAACGTTTTTGCACCGAGGCCGACGTAGCCAGCGCCGCGAGTTATCTCGCCAGCCTGGCGGCGGATTACGTTACCGGTCAGACGCTGCTGGTGGATGGCGGTTTGACTTCATACTGAAAAGCAAAACCTGTGGCGTCAATCGGCCATCAGTCTGCTTTAGCCCCCGCCGCCCGCACCACCTTCGTCCATTTCGCAATTTCCGCACGCAGAAATTCGCCGCACGCCTCAGCGCTGTTGCCCACGGGTTCAGTACCCAGCGCGGCAAAGCGCTCTTTCACGGCAGGGCTGTGCACGGCCTTGACGATTTCACCGTTAAGCCGCGCCATGATGTCGCGCGGCACGCCCGCGGGCGCCATCATCATGTACCAGCCGGTCACTTCATAACCGGGCACGCCGGATTCCGACACGGTGGGAACTTCCGGTGTCAGCGGCAGGCGTTTGGGCCCGGTTACGGCCAGTCCGCGCAGGCGCCCGTTCTTGATTGCGCCAATGGCCGCCGTGGTGCTGCTCATCATGAAATCGGTTTCGCCGCTCATCAGCGCAGTGGCTGCCTGCGCCGCGCTCTTGTAGGGAACGTGCACCAGCGTCGTCCCCGTCATGTATTGCAACAGCACGCCACCCAGATGATTGGCGCTGCCGTTACCCGACGAACCATAGGTCACCCTGCCCGGCCGCGCTTTCGCCAATGCAATCAAATCTTTCACCGTTTTCACCGGCACGCTGGGGTGCGTCGACAGAAAATATTGCCCGCTAGTGAGCTGCGAAATCGCGGTCAAATCTTTCATCGTTTCGTAGGGCAGCTTCGCGTGCAGACTGGGGTTGATGGAAATCTCCGGTGATGCCGTCATTAGCGTATAGCCATCTGGCGCGGATTTGGCCACGGCTTCGGTGCCGATGATCGTGCCCGCACCTGGCCGGTTTTCGACGACGAACGGCACGCTCATTTGCTCGGAGAGTTTTTGCGACACGATGCGCGCGGTGACATCGGTACCGCCGCCCGCTCCGATGGCCACCATCATGCGTATGGGCCGCGAGGGATAGGCCTGTGCAGCGCAGTAAGCCGCCAGCCCCCATAGCAGAATCACGGCGGCAGGTTTTACAATCGTTGGTTGAATTCGTTGCATGCGCGTCATACACCCTGCCCTGTTTGCTCAATCGTCACGGCACATCATAATCGATCAAGCGCACAACGCCCGGTGCATGCGTCAGCAGCAACCACCACGGTTGCATCGGGATACGAAGTCTTCCTTGCTCCCGAGGCGTGGTACCCTCGCCTCTGTGCATACCATTTTGCGAACGTGTTCGCCCGGACAGTCAGAAACATTATTCAATAAAAACAAATACTTATGAACAACCCGCAACGCGAGTACCGCTACTTTAACTTTGTGATGGTGGCCTTTGTCACCATTCTCATCTGTTCCAACCTGATCGGCCCGGCAAAAATTGCACAGATTGACCTGCCGGTGTGGGGCTTGCTCACCTTTGGCGCGGGCGTGCTGTTTTTTCCGGTGTCGTACGTGTTCGGCGACATCCTCACCGAAGTCTACGGCTACTCACGCGCACGCCGCGTGATCTGGAGCGGCTTTGCCGCGCTGGCGTTCGCCTCGATCATGGCGAGCATCGTCGTCGCCCTGCCCCCCGCACCGTTCTGGAAGCATCAGGGCGCCTACGAAGTCGCGTTCGGCTCGACCTGGCGCATCGTGCTGGCATCGATGATCGCGTATTTCTGCGGTGAATTCGTCAACTCGCTGGTGCTGGCGAAAATGAAAATCCTCACCCAAGGCAAACACCTGTGGAGCCGCACCATCGGCTCCACCATCTTTGGCGAAGCCGTCGATTCCGCGCTGTTTTACCCATTGGCGTTCTACGGCACCGGCATCATTCCCAACGACAAACTGCCGATGGTGATGCTCGCGCAATTCGTGTTGAAGGTCAGTGTAGAAGTCATCTTCACGCCGTTCACCTACTGGCTCGTCAACTGGCTGAAACGTGCGGAGAACGAGGACTATTACGACCAGCAAACGGATTTCAATCCGTTTCGTTTGAAGGATTGATTCTCAGGCAAAACACAAGCCGTAAAAAAACCCCGCCGCAGCGGGGTTTTTTAAGAATGCCAACGAACCAAAGGACTAAGCGGCCACCTCAGCAGTCTTTTGCTTCCGGCGGCGGGCGGCAAAACCCAGCAGGCCCAAGCCGGCGAGCATCATGGCATAGGTTTCGGGTTCGGGAACGGCGGTTACCGCATTGCTGACACGGGCATATCCAATCTGGGCGTAGCTCAATTCTACGGGAGCGCCAAGATTGGTAATCGTAAAGTTAGAGACGACGGTGTCAAAGGTAATAGCCCCATTGTCTGGCGGAAACCAGACGGAACTGTTAATAAGTACTCCGCTGGTGTCTGTTCCAAAAGTACCGGTAAGACCGGGATTACCGCCCAGGAAAAAGGATGTTGATCCACTTGTTGAGGTCGGGCCGAAATCAAGGCCAATCGTACCTAGCTGCAAGTCAAAAAACGTGTACAAAACAGACGCAGTGATGGTGAAGCTACCGTCGAGCGTGATGGTTGCGTTGATCTCATCCCCCTGCTGCACGATAAACGGATCACCTAGGCCTTGTACTGTCATTCCCCAATGGTCATACTGAAGTCCGCCAAAAACAAAAGAACCAAACGCGCCACCCGAGGCCGATCCGGTCAGGTTCAAGGTGAAAGTAGCCGCCTGCGCCGGCGCAACCGCGAATCCCATTCCGAGCGCAAGTACCGTTGTTCGCAGAATACGCTGCACCACCCGCATGATTGCCATCGTCTATCTCCTGTAATTATTTTCAAGATGAACTACGCACTTCTCGTAACTTGCGCTACTAAGTTAAGTCGAAGGTAGAACTAGGTCAATAGCCCGTTCGGACTAATTTAGGCCCAATTTTTAAAATAAATACATAGATTGTGGACTAAGTACACAATCTCGGCCAAAAACGAAGATTTTTGGGCTTCAGGAGGGAAATTGGTCAGGGAGGTGAGATTCGAACTCACGACCTCCTGCTCCCAAAGCAGGCGCGCTACCGGACTACGCTACACCCTGACGTGACCTCATTTTAGCCCATTTAGGCGCACTTTTGGTTGTGCCCGGCGTTGTGTGCGGTTCGCGTTACACTCGGCAGTTCGTTGATTCAGGCAGTTTCCCCATGACCGAAAAGAAAAACTGGCGCACACCTGCCGTGGTGATTGCCTGCGGCGGCTTGATGATGACTATAGTGCTGGGGATCCGCCACGATTTTGGCCTGTATTTGCAGCCAATAACGCTGGATTTGGGCATCAGCCGCGAAACCTTTTCCTTTGCGATTGCGCTGCAAAACCTGATTTACGGCTTTGCGCAGCCGCTGACCGGCATGATCGCCGACAAATTCGGCGCGGCACGCGTGATGGCTGGCGGTACGATCTTGTACGCCTTGGGATTGGCGCTGATGGCGCATTCCACCACGGGTATGGAATTAAACCTGAGCGCAGGCCTGATCGTCGGCATTGCCATGGGCTGCTGCGGATTCAGCACGGTCTATGGGGTAATCGGACGCACGGTAGCGCCTGAAAAACGCAGCACAGCCATGGGCATCGTCGGCGCGACGGGCTCGCTGGGGCAGTTTTTGATGCTGCCCTATGGCCAGGTGCTGATTAATCACCTCGGCTGGCAGCAGGCGCTGCTGATTCTGGCGCTGACCGTGCTGGTGCTGCTACCGCTGTCGACGGCGCTGGTGGAGGAAAAAACCGCCCAAGCCAAGGCGTCGTTCAAGCAATCGATTCCTGCAGCGCTGCGCGAGGCGTTCAGCCATCGCGGCTTTGTTTTGATTTGTCTTGCTTACACCGTGTGCGGCTTTCAGCTGCTGTTTGTGTCGGTGCATTTTCCTGCCTATCTGATCGACCAGAAAATGACGCCTACCACCGGCATGCTTGCGCTGGCCCTTATTGGTCTGTTCAACACGTTCGGCAGCTATACGTGGGGCTGGCTGGGCGGGCACTATACTAAAAAATACCTGTTGGCCACACTCTACTTCACGCGCGCGATGGTGGTGATGGCTTTCATCCTCGCGCCGTTGTCGCCGATGTCGGTTTATCTGTTCTCGGCGGCGCTGGGTTTTTTATGGCTGGGCACGGCGCCCATCACCAGCGCTTTGATTGCGCAGATTTTCGGTCCGCGCTACTTGTCGACGCTGACGGGCTGCGCCTTCATGTTTCATCAGGTTGGTAGTTTTCTCGGCGTATGGATCGGCGGGCGCATTTTCGATGCCAGCGGTTCATACACACTGATGTGGTGGATCATCATTGCCGCTGGCTTCGGGGCAGCGCTGTTCACCTTACCGGTGGACGAGCGACAGATACCGCGCGCGGCTACCGCGCCCGCTTAGCGCCCTACCCTAAAACCGGTAACCGGTAATTACGCCGCGGCGCCCTGTGACCGCTGGGCCTCTTCACGCAACCACGCACGAAATGCGGCCACCGCCGGACGCTCGTCGGCGTGTTGGTTGCTGGCCATGTAATAACCGTCGGGCAGTTTGACGGTTAAATCAAACGGCGCCACAAGCTTGCCGCTGGCGATATCTTCGGCGGCTAGCACGGGCATGCTCGCCAACACACCCACCGCATCAATCGCTGCCTCGAACGCCAGCACGGCATGACTGAAATGCGGCCCCTTGTTCGCATCCACATCCTCGATCCCTGCCTCGCGCAACCACAAACCCCAGAACGGTTCGTTGTCGTAGAGTGCGCCAGTATCGTCGTGCAGCAGCAGCTGGTGCCTGAGATCGGCGGCAGTGCGTAGCGGGTGTTCTCCAGTGAGCAACTTTGGGCTGCAAATCGGCGTGATGCTCAAGTCCAGCAGCCGCTCAACCAAAATCCCCGTGACGTGTCCGCGCCCATAAAGGATGGCGACGTCTGAATCGGCCAACCAGGTTTCCACCGTCGCGCGCTCGGCTACATCGCCCTTGCCATCCACGCTCACACGGCGCATGCGCGCGGAGATGCGTACGTCGATTTCCGGATGCGCCGCGATAAAGCGATGCAACCGCGGCATCAGCCAGCGCGAGGCAAATGAGGGCGCTGCACTCACCGTCAGTGAACCGCCGCCTTGATCACTGCGCAGAATCGTCACCGCCTGCGCCATGCATTCGAAACCCTCGCCCAGCTTGGGCAGTGCGGCCTTGGCCACATCAGTCAGTTCCAGCGCCCGGTTGTAACGCCGGAAGAGTTGCACACCGAGGTATTCCTCGAGTGCGCGAATCTGGTGGCTCACCGCTGCCGACGTGACGTTCAGCTCGATGGCGGCCCGTTTCACGCTCAAATTGCGTGCGGCGGACTCAAAAGCCTTCAAAGCGTTTAGCGGCGGTAGGCGGACAGACATGGTTTTACCCGTTAATTTATCTCAATCGAGACTGGACTATATATCAGTTGATGCGACGCAACATTGTACGCAGAACGCAGTCTATGTAGTAACAGTAAGTAATTGAACTTTAGTGTTTAATTAGTTTGCTGCGAAACAGTAGTTTTATTGATAAAAAAGGAGACTCAGCATGGAAAAGACGTATAAAGCACCAGAAAGTTCAGAATTTTATAGAAAAATTTATGCATTGGACCTCACGCCTGCCTGCCGTGCACAAGCGCTTGCCGCCCTGGGCATCGCGGAACGGCTGGTCGACGCCGCCATGTGGCTGGTTGGCAAGTTTGCGAAGTCCGCCAGTACCGCTCCGGCACGGGGCACCGCCGCGTGCACCAAGCTTAAGCACCAGTAACAGCGGTAACGTTGTAGTGCTGGTACCTCTGCCGGCGCTTGAGTGAGCCGTTTCAGCCATCGGAGGAAAGTCTTGGGCTGCAGGTAGCGCCAGAGCGCGCGGGTGGTTGGCCGCGCGCTTTTCTATGCGTTAGACCATTTGGTCTTCCCGGTGGAATAAACGTGAACTAAATCCCGTTTGCTTTGCCCCATTGAATGCTGCACGTCTCCATTCACGCTAGAAATTGTGAATCGTGACGATACTTTTTTGTATGCTAATTTCAATGATGATGCGAACCGTCAAAGGAGACGCGATGTTCAATTCCAAAGACACGCTGTTTAACAAAAAAGACGAATCCGCACAAAAAGACAGCCGAGACTCCCGAGCGCCAAATACCGCACGTTTGCCCGGAAATGGTGCTGCGACGGCAGTTCAGACTACAACTACTGCTGCTGCAGCTGGCATGCAAGCGCCTGCGTCGGTACCGACACCGACACCCTCGGGCAGCAAATTAATCGTCGGCCCCGATATCAAACTCAAGGGTGTTGAAATCACTGACTGCGATACGCTGGTGGTGGAAGGCCGCGTCGAAGCCTCGATGGACAGTCGCGTGATTCAGATCGCGGAGCGCGGTGTCTACGCAGGTACGGTGTGCATTGATGTTGCGGAAATTCACGGTCGCTTCGAGGGCGAACTCACCGCGCGCAAACACCTGCTAATTCATTCCAGCGGCCGCGTCTCGGGCACCATACGCTACGGAAAAATCACCATTGAAGACGGCGGCGAACTATCGGGCGCCATCAGTACTCTGGCCACGGGCAGCGAAAAAGTGGCCGATGCGCCCGTGGACATCATGACGCCATACGATCCGTTTGCCGGCAAGTCCTCTCCGCTGGCCAAGCCAGCGACTGTACACCCGTAACAAAATATAACTGCGTTGAACTATTGCGGTGCCGTGACGGGAGCCGCACGCGCTGTGCCGGGTATCTGCGTGCGAACCCGGTCGAACTCGGCGAGAATCATGTCGGTCAAATCTGCCGGCATGGGCACTACGCGCGCGCGCAGCACGCTGGCGAGTTCCTCGCGCGTTTCGAGCGGCATGCGCTCATATTCCTCGCGTGCCTCGGTGGCAATCTGCCGCTTGCGCGCCATGGGCAGAGTGTTTAGCGCCTCGTGTGCCTGCCGTACTGCAGAAGCCTTGACCGCCAGATCGGCAACTATGGCGGGCGCCTCGGCTGCATTTTTCGGGTCGAGGAGAATTCGCCGCACGTGCTGATAAACCTCATCACGCTGCGCGGGATTCAGGTGTACAAATCCTTCGTCGATCAACTGCCGCAACTGGCCGTCGTCCATGCCTAACGGCAGCCCGGGCCGCGGAGCCACAGGTGGGCTGGCCGGTGCTGCTGCTGCGCGATTCACCGAAGCTTCAATGCCCGCGCTGATGACCTTATCGCGCAGGGCGCGAAGCAAAAACAACGTCAGCGGGTCAAGGGCATACGCGGGCGCACACAAAGCCGCTGTCAGCAGGCCGGCAGCCAACCGGTACTGCAAAAGCCCCGGAACCTTCATGTGCCACATTCCTCGTTGTCATGCCACACGGTAACTGCCGAGGCATATTTTATAAGTAATTGATTTAATTAATAAAATAGGCTGAAACACGCAAATGTCAAGCGATTTGGCACGCGCTACCTGTACAGCTCCCCAGTTGGTTGATGCGCCATCCCGTGCACCGCCCATTAACCTTCAATCTTGATATTCGCCTCGCGCAGGATCCTGGCCCAGCGATCATGCTCGGCACGCATGCGCCGGTCCACGTCTTCCGCCGTGCCACCCGCTACAGCCATACCCTGCGCATCGAGTGTCTTGCGTAACTCGGCATCCTGAAACATTTTGTTCATTTCACCGTTGAGCCGCGCGATCACTGCCCCCGGCGTACCCTTGGGGGCGACAAACGCAAACCATGATTCCACGTCAAAGCCCGGCACGGTTTCGGCCAGCGCAGGAAGGCTGCGTTGCGCCGGCCAGCGCTGTCCGGTACTCACGGCGATCGCGCGCAGCCGCCCCGACTGAACGTGCGGCAGCACTGGCAGCATACCCGTCATCATCACCTGCGTCTGGCCCGACAAAAGATCGGTCATGCCAAGGCCCGTGCTCTTGTACGGCACGTGCAGCATGCGCATTTGTGTGAGGCTCATCAGATATTCCATTGCCAGATGGGTAAGACTGCCCACACCCGGCACCACATAAGCCAGCTGTCCTGGCCGCCCGCGCACGAACGCAATGAATTCCTTCGTGGTGGTCACCGGAATCGAAGGATGCACCACCAGCGTTAGCGGCGAATAGCCGACGCGAATCACACCGCTCAAGCCGCCGATGGCATCGTACGGTGGCCTATGCGCGGCGATGGTCGCGGGCACGCTGCCGGAAATCAGCATCAGGGTATATCCGTCGGCGGAGGCCTTCACCGCCATGCCGATGCCGATCAGCCCGCCGCCGCCGCCGCGATTGTCCACCACGAACTGCTGTCCCACTGCCTCACTCAGCTTCGCTGACATGATGCGCGCGACGCTGTCGCTGCCGCCGCCGGCAGCCATCGGCACGATCACGCGGACAGGCTTTACCGGCCATATCGATTGCTGCGCCAGCGCCGCCGTGCTCAAACCCGCCAGCGCGCATGCCAAAAAAGCACGGGGCAAGCCGCAGTAATTCACAGCCCGCCCCGCAGCATGCACGTAACGCCTGCGCTTAGCTATTGTGCGGCGTGGCCCAGTGTCCCGCATCGTAACCGGGGCGATAGTTACGGTTGGTCTGCACCGGATTGCGGTTGACCAGCGGCCGCCCATACAGCGGGTGAGTCACACTGCGCACCTCGTGCTCGAGGGTGTAAAGGAACTTGCCGTCCACCGGATCGACGATATCCTTGAACCGGTACTGGTACTGATCGCTTTCCTCGGTGATAAGGTTGTGATTTTGCAGCCACTTGTGCGGGCCTGAGAAATCGGCGATGTATATTTGCAGATGGTGGCCGTCGTACTCCGGAAGCGGCTTGCTGGTCTCACGGAAAACCAGATACTGATGATGCCCGACCATCACGCGCGCGGCACGCCCGGCAGCCTCGTCATTCACCTTCGACGGCGCCTTGATCACCTGATTGTAAAAACGCGTGATGCCATCGGCCGTGCCGGGAGGGACGTCGAATTCCACGTAAGGGATACCCAGCTGCGTGCCACCAAAACGTGCAGGATCCGGCTCGTAGACTTTGAATTTATTGCCCCACGGACAGGTGGTCTCGACGTACTCGCCGCAATTTTTATAGGCAAATTGGGTGCCTGCGAGTTTGGGCGCCACATACTCCAGCCGCTTCAACAGTGCCGCGCGGTCGGGCTGCACAATGCCGGTGTGGCCGCGCAACACCTGTGTACCGCGATTCGGCATGTGAATCTGGCTGCGGCCGATGTTGACCCACATGTTTTCCAGACCCGTCATGATGTACGGATCGCGCGTCAGGCCCATGCCCGAAATGTAAAACAGCACGGCAGGAATCTGATCCGGCACCATGATGTTTGTGTGCTCCAGCCAAATCGAATTGCCGATATCTTCCACCGCGCGATCGAATACCGGGCGAGTGTTGTTGTCCATGCGAGTCTCCTTAAGAATTGACCGTCGGTTACGGGATTACAGAAACAGGGGTTCGGGAAAGCGGATCACCAGCGGATTTTAGCGCGTAGCTCCCTGTTGTGAACCATCCACTTGCACAGCGCACACGCAGAACTCATCCGAGAATGGTGTAACTATTTGTTTTTATTGAATAATTTAAATTTATGACATTATGCGGTGATTGCCTCGTGCGTTGGAACGGGCTACCATGAAGGCGTGCGACTGAATTTATACAACGGCTAAGGCCGATGTCAGCGAAGGGAAACATCATGAGCGAAGAAGAAGCCAAAACCAAGGTCATTATCCTCACTAGCAACTATCGCATTCGGGGCCAAATTCACTTGCAGGCCGGTGCCCGGGTGACCGATTTCATGATCGATTCCAAGAATTTCGTGGCGGTAACGCACGTGGAAATCTGGGGCCACGATGGGCGGCTCATCATGTCGTCGCCGTTTATCAACGTCAGCCGCGATCACATTGAAATCATCACACCCGACAGCGCACCCCAACCCGCTGCGGCACTGCAAGTCACGCCGAACCGCGCCCTGCCCTCCAACGTGACCTAATCGTAACTATTTGTTTTTATTGTATTTTTTAAATAACGTCAAGCCGGCACGGCAGCCACCGACGCAATCGCCGCGAACAGATTATTTACCGTCTGCTGCGTGATGCCGCGCGTGATGAACACAATGCGCGTTTCGTGATCGTCGCTCGGCCATTTGTCCAGTTCAATGGGCGGATGAAACAAATGCTGCACGCCCTGCACAATCAGCGGCCCCTTGTGCCCCGCCACATTCACCAGCCCCTTCACGCGAAACAGATCCGCGCCGCGCAACGCGCCCAGCACTTCCATGCACTGTGAAAACGACGCCCATGTAAAGGGCTCTTTGTAACGCACGCAAAACGAAATCACCTGGGTGTCGTGCCGGTGCGCGTGGCCATGTTCGTCGTGGCCGTAATGTCCGTGATCTTCCGCGTTCTCCGCACCCATCCAGCGCTCGACGTCTTCCAGCCGCGACTGCATGCTACGCAGCGCCACATCGATCAGAAACGCCAGCTCGATTTCGCCGTTGATCGCACGCTTGACTGGCGCGCGCGGATTGAGCTTATGCAATTCAGCTTCCAACGCAGCAGCCTTGGCTTCATCCACCAGATCGGTTTTGGTCATCACCAGGCGATCCGCCAGCGCGGCCTGCTTCACCGGTTCGGAGAGCGTTTTCAATTGCTCAAGGCCGTTGACCGCATCGACCAGCGTCACCACGCAATCGAGCCGGTATTGCGATTGCAACATGGTGTCCGTCATCAGCGTTTGCATCACCGGAGCCGGGTCGGCCAACCCCGTGGTTTCAATCACCAGCCGGTCGAAGTCAATGATCACGCCATTGCGCCGTTTAATAAACAAATCGCGCATGGTCTCCTGCAAATCGCCACGCAGCACGCAGCACAGGCAACCGTTGTTGAGCAGCATCATTTGCTCGGACGACACTTCGACAAGATCATTATCGATGGCTTGCTCACCAAGCTCATTGACAATCACCGCCACGCGGTCCATCTCCGGGCGTTTGAGCAGCTTATTCACCAGCGTAGTCTTGCCACTGCCGAGAAAACCGGTGACGACACTCACCGGAATTCTTCCTGACAGGGCGCTTCGGCCTAAGACGGGGGCTTCCATGTTTGCGTGAGGTGTGAGAAGTCAGGCGTGAGGCGCGCGTTTACTGCGTCCATTCAACCACATAAAGTCCGCCGGTAAACCGGTCCTGACAATACACCAGCCCGCGATCATCCACCCACACATCGTTAATCTGCACAGCGCCCTTGGGCGACAGCTTTGGCGTACCGGGCACGAAGTACGCGACTTCCTGCGGCTGATAGGGGTTGCTCAAATCGTAGGCTCGCAAACCGCCATTAAAGAACGTGGCAAGGATGATGTTGTCTGAGCGCCATGCCGTTTCGGCGGAATAGTTTTCCCACAGATTGTGCGACCCGAAACGCCCGCCGCGCTTGCCGAAGCTCTCTACTGACGGCAGCGGCACGGTGGACAGCGGCACCGGATTGGTTTCGTCCGCGCCGTTTAGCACCCAGGTCATCTTCGGCCAGTCCGCGCCGTTGTCGCGCACACATTCTTCCGTGGCAATCACCAGATCGCGGCTGAACAGCGGCATCATGGTATGCACAAAACCGTTGAACGGAGGCGAATTTTTCCAGCGCGACACCGTCTTGATATGGGATTTATCTTTGATGTCGAGTATGAACCCGCCGCCATCGATATAGCCGACATAGGCGCGGTCCGGACGCTGCTTGGAATACACGTTGGTGTTGTGCGCACGATACCCCCCATCGAGTTTCAGCCGCGGCGGCGGCGCCTCCTTGTCGCCCACGCGAGTGCCCGGCATCCACCAACGGCCTACTTCAGTGGGTTTCGAGGGGTTCTTAACATCGATAATGCGATAGAACTGGTCGTCCTTCGGGTTGGTCGGCTCAAAATCGGCCGAGCCGCTGGCGATATGCATGTACTCGCCGTCGTCGAACCACACACAGTGCACGCCGCGCGAGAATTTTCCCGACGCGTCGAAATGCGAAATCAACTGGGGTTTTTCGGGCACTGTGATGTCGAAGAGATCGACGCCCGCCGGTTTCATGTCGAAATTCTTGGTCTGATAGGCCACGGCCATAATGTTGCCCACCACGTCCAGCGAATTCGAGCGCATATCGCCGTGCGGCAGATCAGTCTGAATGACGAACTTGGGATTGCGCGGATCGGTCACATCCAGCGCGGTGAAATTCTTGGGAGCGGACTCATGCGCCATCCACATGATGCGACGGCCATCTTTGGTTTTTTGCATGCTGATGCCTTCGCCCATGCCGCCGAAGCCCTGCATTTCGTGCTGGGCAATTTGCTTCATGTTGAAGGCCAGCGTCTGTGACGCCTGACTGGCTGGTGACATCGATTTAGCTTCACTCATGACCGTATTCCCTTTCAGCGCCCTGTTAATATAACTTATTGATTTATTTCACTTTTTCTTCTTGGGCCTGCGGGGGCTACCGGCCATCCGCTCCAGCACTGCGCACACAGCGCCAGTGTCTTCCTTGGCAAACCCCTGCGACAGCGCAGCCGAATAATACGCCTTGCTCGCCTCGAACAGCGGCACTGGAATGTTCATCCCAGCGGCGAACGCGCCGATGATGTCAATATCCTTCTGATAGACCTCGCATTTCATGGTCGCGGCACGGTAATCGTCCTTGATCATCATCGGCCCACGCACTTCAAACATACGCGACGTGCCCGCACCATCTTTGATCACCTTGTAAACCAGATTGAGGTCCAGCCCGGATTTCAGCCCCATCACCATCGCCTCGGCAGCCGATAGATTGTGGATGGTCACCAGTAAATTGGCGATGAACTTGAGCTTTGAGCCGTTCCCAAACTCGCCGCAGTAATGCATGCTGCGCGCCATGCCCTTGAACACTGCATCGCAGCGCCTCACCGCCGCCGCGTCGCCGCTGGCATAGACCGAAATATCCTTTGCCGCCGCCTGCGCGCCCGTGCCACTGATCGGGCAGTCAAGCACCGTCACGCCCTGCGTCGCGCAACGTTCTCTGATGTCGTTCTTGACCTCCAGCGGCATGGTGCTTGCCTCGATGATCACAGCGCCTGACCTTGCGCCAGCAGCAATCCCTTCCTTTCCGAAAAACGCCGCCTCCATTGCTTTGATGCTCGGCAGCGACGTGATGATCACGCCACATTGCCGCGCGACATCCGTGCCCGACGCCGCACAATCGCCACCGCGTTTGCTGTGCGCCGCGCGCGCTTTTTTATCGGGATCGAAACCGATCACACCAAACTTTGCTGCCAGCAGATGCGTGGCAAACGCGCCCCCCATGATGCCCAGTCCCACCTGCCCAACCATTATCGGTCTTTTCATGTAACTATTTGAATTTAAACAATTTATTTTAAATGTTGCTGTATAAATCCGTCGAAACTTCTACCGCGTCTGCTGCGTCGCCTCTGCACCTCAAGCGTCGCACCAAACAGCCCACCGAATAGGTTCTGCCCGGCACAGCCAGCTACTGCCAATAACAGTTTTCCTTGGTGCAAACGCCCGCAACCCGCAATGCTTTCGCTCATCCCTCAAGATTCGGGTGTTGCTGTCGATAAGGCTTTGGAGCCTTCATCAAGTTCGATCATATCGGCTGACAAAGCCCAACCATATTCTCACCATCCCATGCAACTACACTCTGGAAACTTTCATTTGAATTCGGGTTGGTCTGCGCCCCATCCGGTGGAACTCGACAGCCCGCAAACCCTGATTCTTGTTTTTGGCGCGAAGGCCTTCGAAAATACTGCGGCCCCGTTTGAAGCGCTCAAGACAGCGTTTCCGCAATCGGTGATCGCCGGCTGTTCAACGTCCGGGGAAATTTCGGGCGCCTGCGTCAATGATAACAGCATCAGTGTGGCCGTTGCCCGCTTCGAGCACACGCGCTTGCGGCGTGCGATAACCGAAGTCACCGACGCAACCGATTCATGTCAGGCAGGCACGCGCTTGGCGGAAGCCCTCAACACGAAGGATCTTCGCTCAGTGTTGGTTTTATCGGATGGCACGCGGGTCAACGGCACGGCACTGGTCGCAGGGCTGTCCGAAACCCTACGCGATGGCGTATCCATCTTTGGCGGCCTCGCGGGCGATGGCAGCCAATTCGCGAGCACCTGGGTGCTGGATGGCGATGCCCCCAAGCGCAACCACGTATGCGCCGTCGGATTTTACGGCAGCCGCCTGCGCATCGGTCACGGCTGCGATCACGGCTGGTCGGACTTCGGCCCTGAACGGCGTATCACGCGATCAGAAGGCAATGTTCTGCATGAACTAGATGGCAAACCAGCCCTCGATCTATATAAAAATTATTTGGGTGAGCTGGCCTCGGGGCTGCCGGGGAACGCGCTGCTGTTTCCGCTCGCCATACGACGTAATGAGGAAGATGCCCTGCCATTGGTCAGAACCATTCTGGGCTTGGATGAAGCGCAAAAATCCATGACCTTCGCGGGCGATATGCCGGTCGGCGCCATCGCACGGCTGATGCGCGCCAGCGACGAAAGTCTGATTGACAGCGCCAGTGCGGCCATTGCCAGCGCCAATCACGACAGCATCGGTGCCCAAAACGGCGCGCTGGTCATTTCCGTCAGTTGCGTCGGCCGCCGACTGGTGCTGGGCGAGCGCACCGACGAAGAGGTTGAAACCATTTTGGAGGGCGTGCCGCCGGGCTTCCGGCATGTGGGGTTTTATTCCTATGGCGAGATTTCCCCCACCCTACCCGGTGGCATGAGCGATTTGCACAACCAAACCATGACAGTCACGGTGCTTGCCGAAGTGTAATGCCATGACGCGAGACTCCAAGCCGGCGCCCAATGCCCTGCTGCAACGGCAATTGAAGCGTCTGGGCCTCAACAATCTGGCGCACCCCCCGCCGCCGGAGGCGTGGTCACAACTGCTGGAAAAGGTCAGCCGAGCCTACACCGAGGCCGACCAGGAGCGTTACCTCATGGAGCGCTCGCAGGCTGTTTCATCAAATGAGATGAACGATCTGAACCGGGAATTGCGCGAGGCCCAGGGTCGTCTGAAGAGTCTGGTTTCCCTGTCGTCGGACTGGGTATGGGAACAAAACGCGGACCTCCGATTCACCTATTTTTCGGAACAAAATTCGGTGATCACGGACATTGATACCGATATTCTTCTGGGCACACACTGCATGGAAGGTCATCCTTATCATGATGTGCAGGACCAAAGAACGGCCTATCTCGATTGCGCCGGTGTGCGCAGACCTTTTCGCGACTTGACCTTCGGCTACAGCGATGCAGCAGGCCAGCACCACTACATGCGCATCAGCGGTGAGCCTATCTTTGAATTCAATGTATTCAAGGGTTATCGCGGGGTCGCCTCCGATGTCACGAAAACGCGATTATCCGAAGAGAAGGTTGTTCATCTGGCGTGCTACGACGCCCTGACCGGTTTACCCAACCGCCGTTCATTCATCCATGAGGTTGATCGGGCATTGGAGCGATCCCTGCGCAACAGAACGCCTTTCGCGGTATTTTTTATTGATCTTGACCGCTTTAAAAACATCAACGACAGCCTCGGACATGCTGCCGGCGACGCGCTGCTGAAAGTGATTGCCGAGCGACTGACCAAACTCCTGAGAAAAACTGACATGGTAGCGCGGCTGAGCGGCCACGAGTTCGTCGTGCTGCTTGAAAACTGTATTGACACTACCTTGCTGGCCAATATCGCGACCCGCGCACTGGCTGCGATCAATGAAACGCTGTGCATCGAAAACTGCTGCTTTCAGGTGAGCGGCAGTATAGGCATCAGCATCTATCCCGACGATTGCCAGGACGCGGCCACCATGCTCAAGCACGCGGATGCAGCCATGTATTTGGCCAAGAGCAAGGGCAAGAACAATTTCCAGTTCTATACTACCGAATTGGCAGCAAGGGCCGAACAGCAGTTTTCCCTAGAAAGCGAGCTTCGCCTGGCAATTGAGCGCAACGAGTTCCAGTTGCTGTATCAGCCGAAGATCAATATCGCATCGGGAAAAATGGTTGGAGTGGAAGCCCTGATACGATGGAAGCACCCCACGCGCGGGGTGATAGCGCCCGGCGAGTTCATCGGCCTTGCCGAGGAAAGCGGCCTGATCAGCCCGATCGGCCAGTGGGTGATCAGGGATGCATGCCGTCAGGTGCGAGAGTGGCGCCGCAACGGACTGCAATCACCGCGCTGCGCGGTGAATCTTTCCGTGCGCCAGTTCAACGTGGACGGATTGGTCGAGGATATTGTGCAGGCGCTGACGTCCTACCAGCTTCAGGCAGACGCGCTGGAACTGGAAATCACCGAAAGCCTTTTAATGGCCAACCCCGAGCGGGCTTTTGCTGCGCGCTCTCCCCGGCGATGCCGGCATCACCGAACGTGTCGCCGGCGCGGCGCGGATCGTCGTTGTGGCGCCCCGCGGCCTGGCCTCGACCCTCCGCTCGCC
>SXGR01135659.1_pt1 | contig 17261 bp, 19 predicted proteins | sample 3174711 | NCBI WGS metagenome assembly SXGR01 (sample SAMN11356860, study PRJNA531348) | freshwater metagenome | isolation source: freshwater sample F1-60 | place: China: Fuxian Lake, Yuxi | collected 2017-12-25
GATAGCCATAGACCGGGCCGAGATCACCGTCCGCTTTGGCCCAGTCATTCCAGATCGAAACGCCGTTGTCCTTCAGATACCTGACATTGGTGTCGCCCTTCAAAAACCACAGCAGCTCGTGAATTATCGACTTCAGGTGCAGTTTTTTGGTGGTCAGCAGCGGAAACCCGGTGATCAGATCGAAGCGCAGTTGCGCGCCGAAAATGCTCACCGTGCCGGTGCCGGTGCGGTCGCTTTTTGGCGTACCGCGGTCGAGGACTTGCTGAAGGAGATCAAGATAGAGGCGCATGCCGCGATTTTAGAACAGAATCGGCGTGCCACGTCAGCGTACGCCGCACGTCCATCCGCACCCATAGGCTGGGGGACTGGTGCGCCGCTATAATCGAATGACTTCCCGCAGGATTCAACGCCATGCTTCCCAGTCTCGCCAAGCTCACATCATACGCCGCACCCATTTCAACCGCGGCGCTAAAGCGTGCGAAGCATTTGTTGGTGGTGCTGCCAAAAGCCGCCAAGCTGGATGCGCGCGCGCCACATGCCGCATTGCTGCAGGCAGTGCTAACGCGGCGCAAGAAAAAACTGGAGGATCTGGCGAAGTCGCCGCTGTCGGCGGACGCAGGGGGTGCGCTGGTGGCGTGGGTGATGGTCGACGCCGCGCAACCGGTGTTTGAAAAACAGACGGTGATGCGCAAAGCGCTGGCGTTGCTGCTCGGTGAACATCCACCGGAGATGGATATCGTGGTGCTGGGTGATGCTGCGGCGCGCGACGCTCAAGCGAGCCTTGCCTTGTACACCGCCTGGGTCAATGGCTGGCAAATGCCGGTTCGTAAAAAAATAAATAAAAACAATAACTTACGACTTATTCGTCTGCATGGCACCGCCGCGAAAGACGGCTACGCCAATGTGTGTGCGCAGGCCGAGGGTAATGTGTTGTGCCGCGAACTGACGGTGTTGCCGCCCAATGAATTGACCCCCGGTGCGTATCGTGAGCGCGTAAAGCAGTTGGCCAAAACGCATGGCTGGGCGCGCGAAGAATACGATTTCAAGCGCTTGCGCAAAATGGGTGCGGGCGCATTTTGCGCGGTGGCGCAAGGAAGCGACGAACGCGATGCGGCCATCGTGCATTTGCAGTATCGCCACCCTGACGCGAAAAAAACCGTGGCGCTGGTGGGCAAGGGCATTTGCTTCGACACCGGCGGACACAATCTCAAGCCCGCACGCTACATGCAGGGTATGCACGAGGACATGAACGGTTCGGCGGTGGCGCTGGGTATTTTACTGGCAGCCACGCGCGCGAAGCTCGCGGTAAACATCGATTGCTGGATGGCGCTGGCGCAAAACCACCTGAGCCCGCGCGCCTACAAGCAAAACGAAGTGGTCACCGCGTTGAACGGCACCACCATCGAGATTGTTCACACCGATGCCGAGGGGCGCATGGTGCTGTCGGATACGCTGACGCTGGCGGCCCGGGGTACATCCAACAGGCCGGAAAAGCCCGACGTCATCGTCGATTTCGCCACACTCACCGGCAGCATGCACGTGGCACTTGGCTCGCGCTACAGCGGCATCTTCGCCACCAGCGAAGCACTGGCACGGGATGCCATTGCGGCGGGCGTGGCTTCGGGTGAGCGCGTGTGTGCGTTCCCGATGGATGACGATTATGATTCGGCACTCGACAGCGACATCGCCGACGTCAAGCAATGCACGCTCGACGGCGAGGCTGATCACATTCTTGCCGCGCGCCTGTTGCAACGGTTTACCGAAAAGCGGCCATGGATCCACGTGGATTTGTCCGCGCACAGTTGCAAGGGTGGGCTGGGCGCGGTGGCGACAGATACCAATGGTTTTGGCGTGGGTTGGGGCGTAGCGTTGTTGCGCGGGCTACTCGATACGTAACAATTTCATAAGCAGTTGATTTTTATAAATAATGTATACCATCTGTGTGTTTTGCGGCACAGCCGCAGGGAACGACCCGTTATACGCCGAGGCCACTCGTGGCATGGCGCAGCTGCTGGTAAAAAGCGGCTGCCGCGTGGTCTACGGCGGCGGCAAGCTGGGCTTGATGGGCGTGATGGCGCAGGCGGTGCTGGCCGCAGGCGGGCATGTGACCGGCGTGGTGCCCGAGCGGCTGATTGATTCGGAAGTCATGCATCGTGGTCTCTCCGAACTGCACGTGGTGCCCACAATGCACGAACGCAAAAAGCTGATGACTAAACTGGCAGATGCGTTCGTAATTTTGCCCGGTGGCTATGGCACGCTTGATGAATTGTTCGAAATCCTGACGCTGCGGCAACTCAAGGTTCATCCGAAAACCTGCGGCTTGCTCAATGTGAGCGGGTTTTTTGATGGGCTGGTGTCATATCTCGATCACGCCACCGCGAGCGGATTTTTGCGGCCGGTTAATCGCGGAATGTTGGTGGTGGATGCGGATCCTGTGAGGTTGCTGGGGACGATTGGCGTGCCGGGCGTAAGCACAGTAGGCTAGAAGCAGCCATGCGTAGTCGTGCTGATCCGTATCGACAACGGCCTGGTGAATTGCACGAGGCCGGCGCATTTTTGCAGGGCACATGTACCGCAAGGCGATGCGCTTCGCCCTTTGGCAAGTTCAGGGCACGTCTATCTACGCTTTACATATTCTGGGCGGCGATTCATACGGCATCCCTGTTGCGTCGTGGAGGGTTGGGGGAGGGTAATCCAGAACGGTACCTCGCCGGATTTCCTTCAAGCCGGCGGCTGTGGGCAGGGGGCAGAGTTAGCTGGCCGAAAGAAATGTGCAGAAATGCGCGTTTCAGCTGATAAAGTGTTTGATTTTCTACCGGAAAATGGCTACCGTAGACTCTTCAAGCGCCGGGGTCATGTGACACGAGTTTCCGCGGCGCGGGGCGCAGCTCAGGCCCGAAGCCTCACCATAACAACCTACTCAGCACGGAGCCACCATGACTACTGACGCACAACTTGCGGAAGCGCAAATCTCGAAAGAAAAAATCAAGGGCGATCTGAAAACGGTTTTGACCGATATGGACGAATACCTGCGCGCCACTGCCAGCCAGACCGGTGAAAAAATCGGCGCCATCCGTGAGCGCCTGCAAGAAGGCATGCACAAGGCGAAAGATCGCCTGGCCGACACCCGCGAAGTCGTGGTCGACCGCACCAAGGAAGCCGCGCGCGCGACGGATGATTACGTGCGTGACACTCCCTGGCACGCGGTGGGTATCGCCGCGGGCGTGGGGCTGGTGATCGGCTTGCTGATTGGCCGGCGCTGATCCGCAAGATCGCAGAACCGCTGATCCGCAAAGTTTTAGTCTGGATGGACTCTTCTGCGCCGCCACCCGAATCGGGGCAGGCCGCAGGCGCTGCGGGTGATAGCGCCGGTCTGCTGCGTTCGCTGCGCACGCTTCTGGCCAATCTGATCGGTGTTGCGCGCACGCGCGGCGAGTTGTTGCAGGTTGAGTTGGCGGAAGAAAGGCTGCGCGTTGCAGGCATCGTGCTGTATGCCGTGGCGGCGGCGGTGTTCCTCGCGCTGGCCGTGATCACGCTGACGTTTTTTGTGATGCTGCTGTTTTGGGACAGCAACCGCATTCTGGCTGCAGGCCTGATTACGCTGGCGTATGCAGTCATCGGTGTCGTGTGCGCGTTCGTGGCGCTTGGTCGCGCGCGCGTGAAGTCGCGGTTGTTCAATGCCAGCCTTGCCGAGCTGGGCAAAGATCGCGCGCGGCTCTCGCAGCCTTGAGCGCCCCTGCCATGTCCACCGCTCAAGCCATTGAACTCGCATTGCGCAAGGAACGTCTTATCGGGCGCATTGAGGTGCAGCGCGATCAATTGGCGGGCTATGGCGCGTATCTGGTCAAACCTTTTGCCGCTGCCGACAAGGCCGTGGCGGGCGCGCTTTATGTCAAGCAGCGGCCCTGGATTGCGGGCGTGGCGGCGTTTGCGTTTGTGGTACTGGGCCGGCGGGGTTTGTGGCGTTGGGCCGGGCGCGGATGGACGGCTTGGCGAAGCTGGCGTGCCGTCAGCCAGTGGTTGCACAAATCGGGCTACCTGCGTTAACGGTTTTTTCTGTCATTAAAAAAATTTCAATTAAAACAGATACTTAGAGTTACCAGTGACATGGCACGGCTAGGCGAAATCGGCAAGGGCGCTGTAAAAGTGTTTAACGGCATGCAGGAGCTGACTGCGCGCGAGAAACGCCGATTGGTGTCGGAAATGAGTCAGGTACGCGGCCTCATGCCGCTATTGATGAAGCCGCGCAACAACCAAAAATGGTCGCGGGAAGACAAGGCGCTGCTGGCCGAGCACATGCGTCGGTTGTCCGCACTAAGCCCGTATCTGGTGATCCTTGTAATGCCCGGTGGATTTTTTGTGTTGCCCGCACTGGCGTGGTGGCTGGATCGCCGCCGGGGACGTGACCGTGCACCGGCGGCGGGCGCCTGAACGGCGGTGCTCTGTTAGTAAACCCGTACACAGGAGTAGCACTTAGTCATGGGACTTTGGACAACCGTGATGGTGGTGTTGCCGATAGTGGTCATCGCGGTTCTGGTGTGGAATTACCGCCGGCAGGCGGCAGCGCGCGAGGCCGCCAGCGCTGAGCGCCTAAAGGCGTTCCTCAGTGCGAGTGCCGCTGCAAAAGCCTCGTCGGGAATGGCAGAAAGCGTCGGGGCATCAGGCGGGTCTACAGGCTTGGCCGTAAACACCACGGGTTCAGCACCAAACAAGGCGGCGCAACCCGCCCGGACGCTAGGCGCGGGCGTCGTCGCGCCCGTCAAAGTACCGGGGATGCCCGCGACGCCCGCGCGGCCGCCTGTCGCGACGGGGTTCACGGCGCGGCCGCAGTTGACGAGTACGGCGCATTTGGCGGTTACCAGCTTTTGCGAAGTGCCTTGCCCGGTCTACGGTGCTGCCGTGCATGAGTCTGGCCGCGTTCATACAACCTCCAGCGGCTCTGGCCGGGTTCGCGCTCGAAGCAGAGCGGCGTCGGCTGGCGGATATCAGCGTGGATTTTTTGATTTGTAATGCGCAACTGAAACCCCTGGCCGTCGTGCACTGTGCTGCCGATGTCGCGGCGCCGTCACAGCAAACCGCGTTTGCGGCGTCTTGTGCGGCATCGACGGGCTTGCGCTGGCTGTCGTTGCCGTCAGATCCCTTGCCCGCGCCTGAAGAGATCCGCCAGCGCGTGCTGGCGACGTAGGGCGTTTACCTGACTTGGCGAGCGCGCTGGTTTGCAGCGCGAAAGCGCCGCATAATCCCAGCACATGAGTGCCGCGCCGCCACGCCGTTGGGACATTTTTTGCCGGGTAATTGATAACTTCGGTGACATCGGCGTGAGCTGGCGGCTGGCGCGGCAATTGGCGCTCGAGCAAGGCGCGATGGTGCGCCTGTGGGTGGACAATCTGGCGGCGTTGCGCGCGCTATGTCCGGAGGTGGACATTGGTGCGGCCGAGCAAACTAGACAGGGCGTGCACGTTTTTCCGTATATCGAGGGTGCTGAATATCCGCCGCCTGCTGAGGTTGTGATCGATGCCTTTGGGTGCGGATTGCCGCCTAGGTATCTGGCTCAAATGGCAAAGGCCGGATCGGATGCTTCGCGTACCGTGTGGATCGTACTCGAATACCTGAGCGCGGAACCGTGGGTGCGCGAATATCATCGGCTCCCGTCCCCGCACCCGCAAACGGGGTTGCCGCGCCATTTCTTTTTTCCAGGTGTTGCGGCGGGCACCGGCGGCGTGTTGCGGGAGTCAACCTTGCTGGCAAAGCGCGATGCCTTCGACGCGGACGAACACTCGCGGAAAAACTGGTGGGCCGGTCACGGGTTCGACCCCGTGCCGCAGGACGCGGTTACGCTGTCGCTATTCGCCTATCCTTACGCGCCTTGGCGTGAACTGCTGGCCGCATGTGAAGTGGGCTCGATGCAGGTGGTGGTGGCAATTCCCGATGGAGCGCTCGCATCGGCGATAAGGGATGCGCGCGGCGCAGGTGCAGCGAAGCGGGTGCGGCGTGGCAATCTCGAACTGCGCTTTGTGCCTTTTGTGCCGCAAGTTGCTTACGATGAACTGCTGTGGGCAAGCGATATCAATTTTGTGCGCGGCGAGGATTCGTTTGTGCGCGCGCAGTGGGCGGGGAGGCCGTTTGTCTGGCACATTTATCCGCAGGCCGAGGCTGCGCACGAAGCCAAGTTGCGCGCGTTTCTTGACACGGTGAGGGACGTGTTGCCGGCAGAGGCAGTTCAGCCAGTGCGCGACTTGTGGTTGGCGTGGAATGGCGCGGTGCCCAAGTTGTCTATGGCACAGGCTTGGCAGGGTTTTTTGGCCTGTCGACAGGCGCAACGGCCGGGTTTGCAGCTTTGGCGCGAAAAATTGCTGGATTTAGGCGATTTGGCAGCCAATCTGCACGGATTCTGTCATGGTCTCATGAGTAAAAAATGATATAATTCGGGGTTTTCTACAACATTTTGCGTGCCCGCATCGCGCCGGGCGGCTACGAAGGACAGCAATGAAAATAGCTCAGGAAATCAGGGCCGGCAACGTGATCATGGTCGGCAAGGATGCGATGGTGGTGCAAAAGGCCGAGTTCAGTAAATCGGGCCGCAACGCCTCGGTGGTGAAAATGAAGCTGAAAAATCTGCTCACCGGCACCGGCACTGAAACCGTGTATCGCGCCGACGACAAATTCGACATCGTGGTGCTAGAGCGCAAGGAAGTCACCTATTCGTATTTCGCCGAGCCGTCTTACGTGTTCATGGATGCCGACTTCAATCAGTTCGAAGTGGATAAGGACAACATGGGCGATGCGTTAAACTACCTCGAAGAAGGCATGCCGTGCGAAGTGGTGCTGTACAACGAAGCGCCGATTTCGGTGGAAATTCCGCAGACGCTGGTGCGCGAAATCATTTACACCGAGCCCGCGGTGCGCGGCGATACCTCGGGCAAAGTGTTGAAGCCCGCCAAGCTGAAGACTGGCTACGAAATCTCAGTGCCACTGTTCTGTGCCACTGGCGACAAGATTGAAATCGATACACGTACCGGCGAATATCGCAGCCGCACCAAGGGTTGATCAAGGGTTGATTTGACGGCAGCGGCAAACTAAAGCGACGGCCCCGGCCGTCGTTTTTTATTGTGCCGCGAAAGGCAATCACACGGCGGGCCCCAGCCACTTGATGACCATCGCCTGCAGTTGTTCCCTGTTGAACGGCTTGGACAGATAGTCATCCATGCCAGCGGCGAGGCAGTGCTCGTGGTCGCCGTCCGCGTTATTGGCAGTCAGCGCGATGATCGGCAGATGAATATTTGGATGCTGTCTGCGAATGGCGCGGGTGGCGGCAAAACCGTCCATCACCGGCATTTGACAATCCATGAGCACCAAATCAAACGAACCCTGCAATAGGGCGACCACGGCCTCCTCGCCATTATGTACGGTCTCGACGTCGACGTTCAGCGATCGCAGCATCGCTGTTGCGATGTGCAGGTTGACGTCATTATCTTCGGCCAGCAACAGTCGCGCATTGTTACGCGGTCGAACGACGGGCTGGGTGTTGGACAAGGGGGGCATGTGGTTGCAACCAATACGCGTGGGCGAAGCGTTGTGCGTGACAGGATATCAGCAATCGCAACCTACGAAATTCCGGCGGATTGCATTATGACGTCACAATTGTGGACAACAACACGGCGAAACAGCGACTTTGAATGCTTGGAATTCACGAATCGGCGCATTTCCCGCTGCAGGCTGCGCGGGCCGGCGCATGCTGGCATGTCCGCTTGACAAATTTTTTTGGAAGTGTCTAAATAATGTCACGAGTTTAGCTTCAAGTGGCTGATTTAAGGACGTTTTACCGCATGGCTGTTCCTTTGTCAGGCTTTGAGATTCAAACGTCGGGCGGTGCCTGGCGCGCGGGCGCCGAACCTCCTCACTTTTAAAAAGGGAACACACGATGGCGACAGGTAAGGTCAAGTGGTTTAACGATGCCAAGGGCTATGGATTTATTACACCGGATGGCGGTGGCGAAGACCTCTTTGCGCACTTCTCCGCAATTGTTGCGAGCGGATTCAAAACCTTGAAAGAAGGCCAAAAGGTGAGTTTCGACATCACCGACGGCAACAAGGGTAAAAAACAAGCCAGCAATATCCAGGCGATAAACTGATTTGATTTTTCTTGTAGCATCTAAAGAGCCGGGTGTTATCCCGGCTTTTTTATTATATAAAACAATCATTTACGTGACTATGGCTTTTGTCGGAAATTTATCGGGGCGCGGCTGATGAAAAGATTTCTACGCTGGTTCTGTCTGTTGCCGATTCTGGTCGTGTTGCCGGCGGCCAGCGTGCTGCTCGTCAATGCTATCGACAGGCAGCTGAACGCAGGTGCTCTCGCGATGGGCGAGCCGCGCGCAGCGAGCGTTCCGCTGGACAACAACGCGTATCTTGCCGCGATCGGCATGGGTGCGGATGACGGCGCGGACAGCCTCGCCTTTGCGAACGCGTGGCTTGCCGAGGCACGTGCTGCCGCGCGCGAGAACCGCCCTGAGAAGCAACGGGAAGCCCGGCGTGCGCAGCGTCCCGTGTTGTGTGATGCCTCGCAAACATCGTGTCTGGTGGCGGTACAGAACAAAACCGCCGATACCACGGCGCAACTCGAGGCTTATCGCGAAGACCTCGCACGCTACGAAAGACTCATCGACTACAGTGCGTTCGAGGAAATTACCGATTACCCCTTCGGCATGGATTCGCAGTTTCCGCGCTATGCGCCGATGGGCGCAGCGCAGCGCGCGTGGCTTGCGCGTGCCGCGCTTGCCGTGCAGGCGGGCAGGCTCGACGAGGCGCTGGCGGCGGTCGAGCGCGATATGGCGTTTGAGCGACACATGCTGGCTGGTTCACGCACGCTCGTCGGGCGCATGGTGGCAGCGGCCAATTACACGCGCGATCTGTCGTTCGTGGCGGATTTGCTGCAAACCAGCCTGACCGACTTGAAGCCGCACGCACCGCGTTTGCAGGCGATGCTGCGACCGATCCCGCCCACTGCGCTGAATCTCGACGAAGTCATGGCTGGCGAATTCGGCATAATGAAGCGCTTCCTGCGCAATCCCTCAGGTGATGGAACACAAAGTGGCTGGCAGGAAAAGTTGCGTATGTTGTTCTTTTACAAGCGCAACGCGACCATCAACGATGCGTACGCGTTTTACAGCGGCAAGCAGCAATGGTTACGCAGGCCACCCGCGCAACTCGCGCGCGAAATTCGCGATGAAGCGGCCGATGGGGAAATGAAACCCTGGGATTATCTTTACAACCCCATGGGAAAAATCCTCACGCGTGTTGCCATGCCGTCTTTTTCCTCGTATGCGTTGCGTTTGCACGACCTGGATGCGATGAACCGGCTGCTGGCGCTGGCGGCGGAGATTATTGCTGCTGACGTGCCGGCTGAAGGCGTAGCTGATTTTGTCGCGAAGTCCAGCGCGCGATTCTTCGATCCGTACACCGGCAAGCCGATGATGTGGGAATCGCCGGACAAGCGCTTGTCGTCATCCTTGAGCGACGCTTATTCAACCGGCGGCGCGAAGGAGTCGCCCAAGCGCTTCAACATCGAGGGTAGGCGCGTCTATGTACGCCTGTAGTGGAGCTGCGATTGCGTACTCAGATCAAGGCCCTGGCGACCGGATCGACTAGAATAGACACGGCGGAATTCATAACAGATTCCGCTATGTGATTGAAACTATTTCTTTGCCAAGGACGCACCCGCATGACCTCGCTAGTCACCTTAAAACAGGAAGGCCACGTTGCCATCGTCACCCTCAATCGCGCGGACAAACTCAACGCGCTGACCGACGAGATGTACAACCGCGTCACCGAGTTGTTCAAGCAGTTTCAAACCGATGATTCTGTACGTGCAGTAATACTCACTGGCGTGGGCCGCGCGTTTTGCTCCGGCAGCGATGTCACGTCGATGGCGCCGATAGGTCTGGTGGAAGGCCGCGCGCGCATGCAGACGCGCCACGCCATGATTAACGCCATCGTGAATCTGGAAAAGCCGGTGATTGCAGCGGTGCGCGGCGTGGCGGCCGGCATAGGCTTTGCGACGGCGATGGCCTGCGATCTGATTGTCGCCTCGGATAATGCGAAGTTTTCGCAGATATTCAAGAAAATCGGGCTGGTACCCGACGGCGGCTCGGTGTTTTTTCTGGTGCAGCGGCTGGGTATCGCGCGCGCCAAGGAACTGGTCTACACCGCGCGCATGCTACCCGCCGAAGAGGCCAGCGCGTGGGGACTGATCAACCGTGTGGTGCCTGACGCCGAGCTGGAAGCCAATGCCATGGCGTTGGCGCAGGAGTTGGCCGGTTCTGCGACGTTCGCGCTGGCGCTTGCCAAGAAAATGTTTCAGTCGATGTACAAACCCAATCTCGAAGAGCAGCTAGAACAGGAAAATCTCTGCCAGCAGATGGCCAAACTGACCGAGGATCATGTCGAAGGAGTTGCCGCATTCAAGGAAAAACGTGCTGCCGTTTTCAAGGGGCGTTAGTCCCATGCGGCGCGCGGTAGCCTATGCAGTGGGGGTGCTGTCGTGCGCTGCGGGTGGTGCCGTGGCGCAAACCGCGGTACCGGGCTACCCGGCCAAATCCATCAAGATGATCGTACCGTTTCCGGCGGGCGGCCCCACCGATATCGTGGCGCGTCTGCTGGGACAAAAATTCAGCGAGGCGTGGGGGCAGCAGGTGGTGCTTGACAACCGGCCCGGCGGCGGCGGGGTGATCGCCGGGCAGCTTGCCGCCAAATCGCCGTCCGATGGCTACACCATTTTTCTGGGCGGCATCACCACGCTGGTGCTTTCCACGTACGTGCATAAAAACCGGCCCTACGATTCGCAGCGCGAGTTTTCGCCGGTGTCGTTGACGACCATGCAGCCGTTGCTGTTGATGGTGCATCCCGCGCTGCCGGTGAAGACGGTGAAGGAATACATCGCGCTCGCCCGCGCGCGTCCTGGCGAAATCAATTTCGGCACATCCGGGCCGGGCGGTTCGGGGCACCTGGCCGGGGAATTGTTTCGCGGTATGACCGGTGTGAATATTGTGCACGTGCCGTATCGCGGCCAGCCGCCCGCGCTGAATGACTTGCTCGCCGGGCAGGTGCAATCCCTGTTTGGGGCGCCGCTGGCGGTGGTGACCCACATACGCACCGGCAAGATACGTGCGCTGGCGGTCACCGGTGCAAAACGTTCTCAGGCTGCGCCCGACGTGCCGACTTTTGCCGAAGCGGGCATGCCCGGCTACGACGCCAGCACCTGGAACGGTATCCTGGTTCCGACGGGCACAACGCGCGCCATCATCGACCGGCTGCATGGCGAAATTGTGAAAATCCTGCGTGCGCCGGCAACAGCAGAACGGCTGGCGGTGGATGGATCCGTCGCGGTGGCCAGTACGCCGGAGGAATTCGCAACTTTCATCAACGCCGAGCACGCCAAGTGGAGCAAAGTGGTGCGCGAGGCGAACATTCGCGTGGAGTGAACCGCGCATGGCTGATGCAGCGCCCGCGCTGAAAGCGTTTTTCGGGCCGCAATCGGTGGCCATCATTGGCGCATCGGAAGATTTGACCAAGTTCGGTGGGCGGCTCTTCAAGACCATGATCGATTTTGCTGCCGGTCGGCAATCGGTGCGCGAGATATATCCGGTGAATCCGGGACGCAAAACCGTGTTCGGGCGCACGAGTTATCCGTCGATCAACGAGCTGCCGCAGGTGCCGGAGCATGTGGGCATCGTACTCGCGGCAGATCGCGTGTTACACGCGCTGGAGGACTGCGCCGCGCGCGGAGTGAAGTTTGCCACGGTGATGAGCGGTGGATTTGCTGAAACCGGCAGCGCTGAGGGTGTGCGCCTGCAGAATGAGCTGAAGGCCTTCGTCAAGCGCACTGGCGTGCGTGTCATGGGGCCGAACTGCAACGGCTTTGCCAACTTCACCGATGGTTTTGTGATGACCAACACCTCTGCGGTGCAGGGAAAACGCGACGTTGCTGGCAATGTCGCGGTGATCGGTCAAAGCGGCGGACTCGCACAAGTCAATGTGATGTGGCGCGCGATCGATGCGGGTGTGGATATCAGCTACCAGGTGAGCTGCGGCAATGAGGCCGACATCGATGCTATTGAGTTTGCGCAGTTCGCGGTCGAGGATGGCGCCTCGGATGTGGTGCTGATGGCGGCGGAGAGCATCCGTTCCGGTGAACGGTTTCGTGCACTGGCGCAAGCGGCGGCGGAACGAAGTAAGCCATTAATTATATTAAAGTTTGGTAAGACCGAGGCAGGACGTAAAGCGGCTGCCTCGCATACCGGCGCGATCACGGGTGCAGACGACGTGGCGGATGCCGCGTTCAAACAGTTCGGCGTTATCCGCGTCGACGACTGCAATGAGTTGTATGAGTTCGCGAAATTGCTGAGAAAGCGCCGCTTGCCGCGCGGCAGGCGTCTCGCCGCACTGACCGGTTCCGGCGGGCATTGTGTGTTGGCGGCGGACACAGCGGCAAGCCTGGGTTTGCAGTGGGCTGATTTTGAATCCACGACCTGCAACGCGCTCGGCAAGATGTTGCCCTCGCTGGTGGGGCTGGCTAATCCGCTGGATCTCACTTCGGCGATGACGGGTTCACCGCGCCTGTTTTCGGATTCGCTGGAAGTGATCTCGGAAGACGCCAATGTCGATGTGTTGATGCCGATATTGGTCGCGCCCACCCTCGTTGGCATCGACGAATTGGTGAAGGTGAACGAGCGCGTGGCCAAGCCCGTGGCGGTGTTGTGGACCGGCTATTGCCCGCAGGACAACGCGATCACTGTGGCGACGCTCAATCAACGCGGTGTGCCCGCATTTCGCGATGCACGCATGTGCCTGCGTGCCGTACGCACGACGGTGGACTACGCGGATTTTCTGCAACGCCATGCACGGCAGCCGAAAACCGCATCGCGCGACTTGCCGGCGGACGCGGTGGCACGGGCGGGAGCCCTATTGTCACAGTCGGGACGCGTGCTTACCGAGCGTGTCAGCAAACAGGCATTGGCAGTGTACGGCTTGCCGGTGACGCGCGAATCGTTGGCGCGTTCGGCGGATGAAGCGGTTCAGGCTGCTGAGGAAATCGGTGGCGCGGTCGCGCTGAAAATCGAATCGTCGGACATTCCGCATAAGACCGAGGCCGGTGGTGTGAAGCTCAATGTGCACGGTGAGCGGGCGGTACGCGCGGCCCACGATGCCATCCTTGCTTCAGTGGCAGCCCATGCTCCGCAAGCCAAAATCGATGGCGTGCTGGTGCAGGAGATGACGTCAGCCGGCGTGGAAATGATGCTCGGTGTCACGCGCGATATTACTTTCGGCACGGTAGTGTCGGTGGCGTTGGGCGGTGTGCATGTTGAGGTATTGAAAGACATCGCGCACGGCATCGCGCCGCTGACGCACGATGATGCGCGGCGCATGGTCGATAGTCTGGCAGGCAGAAAGCTTCTCGATGGTGTGCGTGGCGCGCCGGCGTGTGACGTGGAGGCATTGTGTGAAACCATCGTGCGGCTGGCGTGGTTCGCGCAGGACTTTGCCGGCGATATCAGCGAACTCGATATCAATCCGCTGATGGTGTTGCCGCGCGGGCAAGGGGTGAGGGTGGTAGATGCTTTGATTGTGAAAACGAATATATCATAAGTATATGTTTTATAAGGGTAATTTGTAATGGAGTTATTGCTGAAGCTGCGTGATGGTTTGCTCGTCATCACACTTAACCGCCCGCAAAAAGCCAATGCACTGACGCTGGATATGATGCGTGCGCTGACGCAGGCCTTGCATGAAGCGCGCAGTGAAGACACCGTGCGAGGCGTGTTGATCACGGGCGCAGGCGAGCGGGTGTTTTCCGGCGGCGTTGATATGCGGCAGGCTTCAACGTTGCCGGCGGCCGAGTTTCGCCAGGCGCGTTCAACTGCTTTTTTTGCCGTGTTGAAGGCGCTGGTGGATTTTGAAAAGCCCGTGGTTGCGGCGGTGAATGGTGTCGCCAGTGGCGGCGGATTCATGGTTGCCGCTCTTGCTGACATGATCGTCGCGTCCGAAAACACTTTTTTCGCGCTGCCGGAAATTGATTTGGGTTCGCCCCCGCTGGCGGGTCTGGCGATACTCGAGCCGGTGGTAGGGGGCGCGCTGGCGTATGATCTGGTGCAAAGCGCGCGGCGTTTAAACGCGGCGGAAGCCGGGCAGCGCGGCTTGGTGCGCGCGATTGTACCGGGTGCCGAAGTGGTGACAACGGCTGAGAAACTGGCCCGGGAATTGATGTCCAAGGCGCCGCGTGCGTTTGCCGCGGGCAAGGCGTGGATGCGCAAACCCATGCGTGAGGCATTGGATACAGCCGAACAAGCCATGGTCGAATGGCGTGCGGCAGGGGGAGAAGCGTGAGGGAAATGATATGAAATACGAGCTGTCATCTGAATTGCAGCAAATGCGCGATGCCGTGCGCAAATTCGTCAAGGCCGAGCTGGAGCCGCTGGAGCAATCCATCGACGCCACCGGTGAACTGCCGCCGCATATTCTGCCGCTGCTGGGCAAACACGGTTATCTGGCGATGCGCCTGCCGGAAGAAGTCGGCGGCGCGGGCATGGGGCTGTTCCCATATTGCATTGCGCTGGAAGAATTCAGCCGCTCGCACCGCGTATTTGGTTTGTTGGCGAGTGGCGGTGGCGGTTTGACGCCGATTGCGATTGCGCGCCACGGTACACCGGAACAGCGTAACAACTATCTCAGCGGACTGATGGACGGCAGCAAGCGCACGGCATTTGCGCTGACCGAACCGGCGGGCGGTTCGGACAATTCGGCGATGACCACGCAGGCCAACAAGGTCGACGGCGGCTGGATCATCAACGGCCGCAAGCACTACATCAACGGCGCGCATGACGCCGACTTTATCACTTTGATCGCGATTACCGATCCGGTGAAGCGCACGCGCGGCGGCGTCACCGCGTTTCTGGTGGATCGCGGCACGCCCGGGTTTAATGTCACACGCGTCGATACGACGATGGGTTCGGATGTGATCAAGCTTGCCGAAATCGAATTCGACAACTGCACGGTACCCGACAGCGCAGTACTCGGCAAGCCGGGGCAGGGGTTTGATCTGGCGAAGGAGTCGCTGCGCGATGGCCGCATGGCGGTGAGCTGTTCGTGCATCGGCACTGCCGACCGGCTGCTGGAAATGTCGGCGGCACATGCCAAACAGCGCGTCACCTTTGGCAAGCCCTTGTCCGAGCGGCAGGCGATTCAGTGGATGCTGGCGGATTCGGAAGTGGATATCGCCGCAGCGCGTGCCATGGTTTACGAGACGCTGCGTCAGATCGACGCGGGCGTGAACGTGGGTACCGCTCCCAGCGTGTGCAAGCTGTATTGCTCCGAGATGGTGGGGCGAGTTGCCGACCGCGCGGTGCAAATTCACGGCGGGATGGGGATCGTGCAGGGCTATCCGGTGGAGCGCATGTACCGCGACGTAAGGCACTATCGTATTGGTGAAGGGTCGTCGGAAGTGCAGCGCATGCTGATTGCGAAAGACGTATTAAAGCGAGTGCCATGAACCTTGCGGAAACCAGAATTGTCGGCATCGGCGAAAGTCGTCTCGGCAAGGTGCCTGATCGCAGCGCGCTGCAACTGCAAAGTGATGCCGCGCACGCAGCGTTGAACGACGCCGGCCTGACCCTTGCGGATATCGACGGCCTGATCACCACGCCGATACGGGTCGAGCCGTGGAACATGCCGTGCGGCGTGGTGTCGAGTTTTCTGGGTGTGCAGCCGGCGTATTTGTCGACGCTCGATCTCGCCGGGGCCTCCGGTTGCGCAATGATTCATCACGCGGCGATGGCGGTGGCCTCGGGTCAGTGCAACACCGTGTTGTGCGTGGCCGGGCAAAATCTGTTGACGAACAAAACATGGGCTTCGGCGGTGCAAACCATGGCGGAGTCCGGTGCAGCGCACCCGCAGTTCGAGGCGCCGTACGGGCTACTGGTGGCGTCGAACTACGCGCTGATCGCGCAACGTCACATGCACGAATATGGCACCACGGTCGAGCAAATGGCCGAGGTGGCGGTGACGATCCGCAATCATGCGTTGCTCAACCCGAACGCCCACATGACCAAGCCGATCTCAGTGCAGGATGTGCTGGCTTCGCCGATGATCACTTCGCCGCTCAAGCGCTTTGATTGCGCATTGGTGTCGGATGGCGCGGCGGCGGTTATCGTCACCAGCGTTGACCGCGCGCGCGACCTGAGGCAAAAGCCGGTGCGCGCTGGGGCAGGGCTACGGCCTGAGCCACAGCTACGTGGGTGAAGCGATGAATCTGCCGTTCAGCGGTGCGGTGCAATCGGGCAAAAAGGCGTTCGAGATGGCGGGTGTCAACCACGCCGACATTGATGTCGCGGAGTTGTATGATTGCTTCACCATTACCGTCATCATCGAACTTGAGGACTTGGGTTTTTGCAAAAAGGGCGAGGGTGGCGCATTCGTTCAGGGCGGGCGTATCGCGCTGGGTGGAGAACTGCCGGTGACCACGCACGGCGGGCTGTTATCGTGTGCGCATCCGGGCTTGCCGGGGGGCTTGTTTCACGTGCTCGAAGGCGTGCGACAGGTGCGTGGGCAGGCGGGTGCTCGGCAGGTGAAAGACGCCCAGCTTGCGTTGGTGCATGGCAACGGCGGCACCATAGCGATTCATTGCACGCTGATTTTGGGTTTATGAAAAAATCAATTAAAACAAATACTTACGATACAACGCCCTGATGAACTTTCCCCGGCCTCTACCGTCACCCAATGCGCTGACCGCGCCCTACTGGCAGGCGGCGCATCAGGGTGAATTGAAACTGCCGCACTGTGAGGCTTGCGCGAAATTTCATTTTTATCCGCGCAGTACTTGCCCGTACTGCGGCTCGGCAAAACTCGCGTGGCAGGCAGTCAGCGGTAAGGGCGAGGTCTACAGTTTCACTGTGGTGCATCGCGCGCCGAGCAAAGGCTTCGAGGCGCTGGTGCCTTATGTGGTGGCGGTGGTGGCTCTGGCCGAAGGGCCGCATTTGATGACGCGCTTGACGGGTGTTGCGCCCGATGCGGTGCGTATCGGTATGACGGTGCAGGTTGAGTTTCAGAAGCAGGATGACGAAACCACGTTGCCGGTGTTTAAGGCCGAGGTACGCACGTGAGCCACGGTGTAGGGCGCAATCCCGATTGCGCCGTGTGCAATGTTCTATCCCTGCAATGCTGCCAAGAGCATGCAAAAACAACCCCGTCATTCCCGCGCAGGCGGGAATC
>SXGR01367780.1_pt1 | contig 17258 bp, 16 predicted proteins | sample 3174711 | NCBI WGS metagenome assembly SXGR01 (sample SAMN11356860, study PRJNA531348) | freshwater metagenome | isolation source: freshwater sample F1-60 | place: China: Fuxian Lake, Yuxi | collected 2017-12-25
CGGGGGCCGAACTGGATCGGGGATGCGGTCATGTGCGAGCCGGCGCTGAGCGCGGTCCGCGGACTCTTCCCGGAAGCGGAGGTGACGCTGCTCGTCAAGCCGACCATCGCCGAGCTGCTGGCGCACCATCCGGCCGTGGATTGCACCCTGGTCTACGAAGATCGCCGGAAACATGCGGGCTTGGCCGGGAAATGGGCCTTGGCCGAGGAGTTGCGTCGCCGTCGGTTCGATCTGGCGATCCTGTTTCAGAACGCGTTTGAAGCGGCGTTGATTTCCTTTCTGGCTGGAATTGCCCGCCGCTATGGCTATGCCACGGACGGACGGGGGTGGCTCCTCACTGATCCCGTCGCGCGCGGTCCCAATACCGTGCGTAAACACCAGGTCCAGTATTACCTGGATCTGCTCCGGCCGCTGGGCGTCAACGGATCGGCGGCTGCTCCCAAGCTGTTTCTGTCGGAGCAGGAAGAGCGTGAGATGACCGCCAAGCTGGCGGGACGGGGGGTGGAGGCAGGGGACCTGGTGATCGGCCTCAATCCCGGCTCGACTTATGGCGGGGCGAAGCGCTGGCTTCCGGATCGGTTTGCGGAGACGGTTCAGCGGGTGGCCGCCGATCAGCGCCGGACTGGTCGTCAGGCTCACGTCGTGATCGTCGGCGCCAAAGGGGAAGAAGCCTTGGCGCTGAGCATCGCGGATCGCCTGTCTGTGCCGGCGATTCTGCTGTCCGGACAGACGACCGTCCGGGAACTCATGGCGGTCACGAAGCGATGCGACCTCTTTCTCACCAACGATACGGGGCCGATGCACATTGCGGCGGCCTTCGGGGTTCCGGTGGTGGCCGTGTTCGGACCGACCGATCACCGGACCACGTCCCCCATCGGCGAACGCCATGCGATCGTCCGCCAGCCGGTCGATTGCGCTCCCTGTCTGTTGCGCGAATGCCCGATCGACCATCGATGCATGACCAGGGTCACGGTGGACGAGGTCTATGCCGCGGCTGGCGAACTGCTGGAAAAGCAGAAGGCAGAAGGCGGAAAGCAGGAAATGCAGGACACTCCGTTGCATACGGCCTTCCGCGTTCCGCCTTCCGTCTTGCAGGGCGTCGCCGTCTTTCTGGATCGGGACGGAACCGTCAACCGGGATACCAGCTACATCAAGACGCCGGACGAGCTGTCCCTGCTGCCCGGCGTCATCGAAGCGGTCGCGCGGTTGAAACAGGCCGGCGCCACGCTCGTGCTGGTGACCAACCAGTCGGGGATCGCGCGGGGCCTGTTCACGGTCGAGATGCTCAAAACCATCCATGCCAGGCTGCTGGCCCTGCTGGAAGCGGGCGGGGGAACCCTGGACGCCATCTACTTCTGTCCGCACCATCCGGACGACGGGTGTCTCTGTCGCAAGCCCGGAACGGCGATGGCGGAACGGGCGGCGGCGGACCTGGGATTGGACCTTGCGACCAGCTACGTTGTGGGTGACCAGAGCCGGGACATCGAGTTGGGGAGCCGCATCGGGGCCCGCAGAGTCTTGGTGACCACAGGTCCCACGAGCCCGGAGGCCTTGGCGGTCTTGGAGCGGGAGGGCCACAAGCCGGATCATGTCGCGGCTGGGCTGGCCGATGCGGCGGCCTGGATCGTGGCCGATGCGGCCGGCCGTCAGCCGTCAGCATTCAGCTGTCAGGGCCGATCGGCTGAACGCTGATGGCTGGGTGCTGGGAGCGTTCGAGATGACTGACTATCGGCGGATCCTGTTCATCAAGCCGAGCTCGCTCGGCGACGTGGTGCATGCGATGCCCACCGTGGCGGCGCTGCGCCGGCTCTTTCCGCAGGCCTTTATCATGTGGCTCGTGAAGCGGCAGTGGGCGGGGATCGTCGAGCGGGTGGAGGGGGTGGACGAAGTCTGCGCGGTGGAGCCGGGGCTTGCCGGGTGGCTCTCCCAGGTCCCGCGTTTGCGCGCCCAGGGCTTCGACCTAGCCGTGGACCTGCAGGGACTCTTCCGCAGCGGCGGGATGGCCTGGCTGTCCGGTTGCGCGACGCGCATCGGTTTTGCCAATGCGCGGGAAGGGAGTTCCCGGTTCTACACCCATAGAGTTCCGGTCCCAACCACGGAGATGCATGCGGTCGATCGGAATCTGCTCGTGGCGCTGGCGCTCGGCGCGCCTGCCCGGGGCGAACCGGAGTTCCGGTTCCGTCCGTTGAGCGACGACCGGTCCCTGGTTGCGGATCTGTTGAACCGGCAGGGCGTGCCGGCCGGCGCGTCGTGGATCGCGGTGAACGTCTCGGCCCGCTGGGCGACCAAGCGTTGGCCCAGGGAATGCTTCGCCGAGGTGGCGGATCGTCTGCAGCAAGAGGGGATGGGGCGCGTGGTGCTGATCGGGGGACCGGATGAACGGGCCGACACAGAGGCGGTCAAGCATCTGATGCGCACGGCGCCAGCCGATCTGACCGGACAGACCAAGCCGGGGCTCTTGCCGGCCCTGTTGCAAGCGGCCTCGTTGTTGATCACGAACGACTCGGGGCCGATGCACGTGGCGGCGGCGGTCGGCACGCCCGTCGTCGCGCTCTTCGGTCCGACGAGCCCCGTCCGGACTGGGCCGTATGGCACGCGGCATCGGGTGCTCACAAGCGGGGTGCCGTGCAGCCCTTGCTTCGACCGGCAATGTCGCAACCAGGTCCGGCTCGAATGTTTGACGAGTCTCTCGCCGGCCATGGTCTTGGCAGCCGTGCGAGAACGGTTGGCGGTCAGGCTGGCCCACTGACGACACAAGCAGGCGATCTGGATGAACATCTTGCTGGTCAGGCCCGATGGAATCGGGGATGAAATTCTTTGTCTTCCGGTCGCCACGGCGTTGCGCCGGTTGCTGCCGGAGGCAAAGGTCTCGTTTCTCTCCAGCGTCTATGCGGCGCCGGTGCTGGCGCAGCATCCGGACGTGGCCGCCGTCCTGACCCTGAACGGACAGGAGCGGTTCGCTGATGTGGTGGCGCTGTTTCGGCGCGGCTTCGATGCGGCGATTTTCTTGAAGCCGTTCCGCCGCTTGATGGCCGCGGCCTTCGTGGCGCGGGTTCCGGTGCGGGTGGCAACCGGCTATCGTTGGTACAGCCTGTTGGCCAACCGGCGGGTCTACGAACACCGGAGCGATTTTTCCCGGCATGAAGCGACGTACAATCTGGGACTGTTGCGGGGGTTGGGCCTGGAGCCTGGCGAACCGGTCCGTCCCAGACTGGTCTTGACGGATGACGAGCGGCAGGCGGCGGCGGTGAGACTGAAGACGCTTCCGGTTCCTCGCATTGTGGTGCATCCGGGAGGATTCTCCGCCCGCCTATGGAAACTCCGACACTACCTTGACCTGGCTCAACGCCTAGCGGAGGAAGGGTATGGCGTGGTGCTGAGCGGAAGCCAGGCCGAGAGGGACCGCTTTCGGGAGGAAACGGGGTGGGGCGGAGCGTCCCATGGTTCGATCCTGGATGTGATGGGAAGCGTGACGTTGCGGCAATTGATGGCGATGCTCGGGGCGAGCCAGGCGGTGGTGTCCGGCGCGACGGGGCCGGCACATATCGCCGCAGGGCTCGGGGTGCCGACCGTCAGTCTTTTCGATCCCCGACGGAACCATCTGCCGACCCGATGGCAACCACTGGGGTCGGGGATCGTGCTGCGACCTGATGTGCCCACCTGCGAGAAGTGTGTCTATGAGGCCTGCCCCTACTGGGACTGTCTGGACCGTATTTCGGTGGAGGAAGTCGTGAATCGGGTCAGGCAAGTGCTGTCTCGTCCGGAAGAGATCGCGGTGGCGCATGTCTAAAGTCACCGCTTATGTGATCGCCTATAACAACGAGGCAACGATCAGGACCTGTCTGGAATCGGTCCGCTGGGCGGACGAACTGATCGTGGTGGATTCCCACAGCACCGATGCCACCGAGAAGATCAGCCGGGAGTTTACGGACAAGGTCTACCAGCACGAGTTCCATGGATTCGGCCGACTCAGGAACGAGGCCGTAGCCCATGCGTCGCATGAGTGGGTGTTCAGCCTGGACACGGACGAGGTGGCCACGCCGGAGATTCGCGATGAGATCAGACGGCTCCTAGACCGGGGTCCGGAGGCCGACGCCTACTTTGTGCCGCGTAAGAATTATTTTCTTGGCCGCTGGATTCGCCATTGCGGCTGGTACCCGGATTATCGCCAGCCGCAGCTGTTCCGCAAGGATCGGATGCAATATTGCGATCAACTGGTGCACGAGACGTTCGAGTTGCATGGCACGGTCGGACATCTGAAGGAGCATGTGTTGCAGTACCCTTTTCAGGATATCGATCAGTACCTGGCCAAGATGGACCGCTATTCCGATTTGATGGCCCGGCGCATGGTCGAACAGGGGCGGCGGTTCCGCACGCACCAGCTGATCAGCCATCCGGTCTTTACGTTCTTGAAAATGTATCTCGGGCGAATGGGCTTTCTGGACGGAAGGCCTGGCCTGATCCTCTCCGGGCTCTACGCCTATTACACCTTTATCAAGTATGCGAAGTTGTGGGAGCTGCAGCGGGGGCCGGCGGTCGGCGGGGAGGGACTCAGATGAAAGTCAGCGCCTTCACGATCTGCCGGAATGCGGTCTCGTTCGACTATCCGATCGTCGAGGTGATTCAGTCCGCCCTCCCGATCGTGGACGAGTTCATCGTGAACGTCGGGCAGTCGGAGGACGGCACGCGCGCGTTGATCCGCTCGATCGGCTCCGACAAGGTGCGGATCCTGGATTCCGTCTGGGACGATTCAATGAAACAAGACGGCTTGCTGTTTTCGTATGAGACCAACAAGGCCCTGGCCCGCTGCACCGGCGACTGGGCCCTGTACCTCCAGGCCGACGAAGTGCTGCACGAGGCCGATCATGACGTCATCAGCCGGTCGTTGTGGGAGCATCTTGGGAATCCGACGGTCCTGGGCTTCACTTTCCGCTATCACCATTTCTACGGAGACTATCGGTCCCTGAATCCCTGGTTCTATCACCGCGCGGTGCGGATCATCCGGAACGATGGTCAGGTGGAGTCCTGCGGGGATGCGGTCGGGTTCTGGCTCAAGACGGACCAGGGGTGGATGCAAAGCGTGCACAAGGACCGCATCCGGCCTTCCGGTGCGACGATTTATCATTACGGCTGGGTCAAGCAGCCGCGTGTCTTGCTGGACAAGTTCCGCTATCAGGTGGCCCGCCACCATGGCGACCATCCCGGCGCCGAGCAGGCCAGGATGCTGGCGCAGGAAGCCTACGAGTTCGAGGAATACGACATCATGAAAAACTTCACCGGGGCGCATCCGGCCGTGATGCGGGAGCGGGTGAGCCGATATCCGGTGCTCAAGCCGGGACGAAACCGCTGGCTGGAACCGGCCTTCTACCGTGCCATCGCCAAACGGGGATTTCGGGGATGAGCGTGGCGGCGGTGGTGATCACGAAGAACGAGGAGCGGAACATTGAAGTCTGCTTGGCGTCGCTTCGATGGACCGACGAGATCATCGTCGTCGATGCGGAATCGACGGATCGCACGGTCGAGATTGCCAGGCGCTTCACGCCTCATGTTTTCGTGCGGCCCTGGCCCGGCTACGGACCGCAGAAGAATTTCGGGTTTGAGCAGACGAAGGCCGATTGGCTCTTGGTGGTGGATGCGGACGAGCGGGTGACGGAGCCGCTCCGCGAGGAGATCCGACGGCTGCTGGCCGTGGGGCTTCCGGCCGGCATCGCCGGATTCGAAGTTCCGCGGCGGAACTTTTTCTATGGACGTTGGATCAGGGGCGGCGGGATCTACCCGGACTATCAACTGCGGCTGTTTCGCCGCAGCGCCGGCCGGTACGACGACGTGCTGCTCCACGAGCGGCTGCACCTGACCGGACGCATCGAGCGGCTGACCCAGCCGCTCGATCATTACAGCATGCCGGGCATCCGCGAGCACGTCCGCAAGATGGCGCGCTATACGACCCTCGGAGCCAGGGAAAAGCTCAAGGGCCGGAGGCGGATCGGCTGGCTGGACCTGGCCGGCAACCACATAGGCACCATCCTAAAGACATACTTCCTGCGAGGCGGGTACTGGGACGGGGTGCACGGGATTATCGTGGCGCTCTTTGCTGGGATGCACACGTTCGTCAAGTATGCCAAGGCGGTTGAAATGGGCCAGGCCAAAGGGACGCAAGCGGAGGGGGAAGCCGGGTGAAGATCGGGATTGATGCCAACCCGATACTCGGAGACCGAGGCGGCGTGGGCTGGCATACCTATCACTTGCTCAAGGCGCTTCTGGAGCTGAAGGAACAAGACGATCAGGTTGAATTCGTTGCCTATGTCCGTCCGGGATCGTTGCGCGCCTATGCGGCTGACCTGGAGCCCTTCAGGGAAGCCGGGGTTGCAGGGCGCTTGCGTTGGGTGGAGGCGGGCAAACTCGGCATGCGTTGGCGCGGGTGGGTTGACGGCTTGGACCTCTACCATGGCACGAATTTTAAAATACGCACCAGCGGACGTTCCGGAGGGATCGTGACGGTGCATGACTTGTGGCTGGACCGATACCCCCAATACAGCACGAAGTTGCTGGGGCAGCGGGCTTCCTTCTACCGGACGAAGCGGACGGCCTGGCGGGCCAGGCGTGTGATCACCGTCTCCGACTACTCCGCGCGTGATATCGAGTCGCTCTACGGACTGCCGCGCAGCCGGATTACGGTCATCCCCAATGCCGTGTCCGATGATTTTCGCCCGGTTCAGGACCCGGATGCGCCGGCGCAGATCCGTCGCCGGTTTGGGCTTTCCGCCGATCGGTTCATCCTGTTCGTCGGCGGCGCCGATCCTCGGAAAAATCATCGAACGCTGCTCCGGGCCTATGCGCAGCGCGCCGATCAGCTGCGCGACTGTTGCCTGCTGTTGGTCGGCGACGTCCGGCATCGCTTCGGTGACATGATGGCCACGGCGCGAGGATTGGGCCTCGAAGCGCATGTGACCTGTCCGGGGCGGCTGTCCCTGGCCGATCTGCGGCAGCTCTATTCGCAGGCCGCGGTCTTCGTGTTCCCCTCGATCTACGAAGGCTTCGGGATGCCGGTGTTGGAAGCGATGGCCTGCGGCGCGCCGGTGATCACCTCCAGCACCACGTCGTTGCCGGAAGTCGCGGGGGATGCGGCGCTGCTGGTTGATCCGGAGAACGTGGAGGCGTTGGGTGATGCGCTTCAGCGCCTGCTTGAAGATGCCGCGTTACGGGAGAGGCTCAGGACCAAGGGCGTTGAGCGAGTCAAGGGCTTCACCTGGGACCGGTCGGCGAGACGGACGATGAACCTCTATCGTGAACTGTGCCGATAACAGCTCGACTTGCTAACGTCTATGACCAATATTCTGATCATCAAACTTCGGTACATCGGGGATGTGCTGCTGGCCACGCCGGTGCTCCGGACGCTCCGTGAGCGATTTCCGGAGGCGCGGCTCACCATGGCGGTGAACCGTGGGACGGAAGAGGTGCTCGCAGGGAACCCCGACGTGCAGGAGGTGTTGGTGGTCGAGAAGGGCGGACTGGCGGAGCATCTGCGCTTCCTCCGGGACGTGCGCCGCCGTCGCTTCGACGCGGTGATCGACCTGACCGACGGGGACCGTGCGGCCATTCTCGCGGGCCTGAGCGGGGCTCCACTGCGGATCGGGTTCAATGAAGAGCATCGCTGGCGGGGATTGCTCTATACGACGACGGCACAGGTGGGCCCCTCCTTGGCCCACCGTATCGAACAGGATTTGGCGGCGCTGCTGCCGCTGGGGATCGAGCCGAAGGCCGGTCAGCCGAAACTCTATCTCTCCCGAGAGGATGATGAACGGGCCGCCCGTCTGCTTGAAGAGGTGGGGCTGGCCGGCGCGCAGGGGCCGCTGGTCATGTTCCAGCCCGGGGCGCGCTACTGGTTCAAGGCCTGGCCGGCGGAGCGGTTTGCGGTCTTGGCGGACCGGTTGGCCGAATCGTTCGGCTGTCGGGTGGTCATCGGGGGAAGCGGGCAGGAACAGAAGCTGGCTGAGGAGGTCCGGCATCAGGCCCGTTCGGCGCCGACGGTGCTGGCCGGGCGGACCCCTCTGCGCACCTATGCGGCGGTCCTGAAACGTTGTGCATTGTTTGTCGGAAGCGATAACGGCCCCATGCACATGGCCGCGGCTCTGGGTGTCCCGGTCGTCGCGCTCTTCGGCCCGTCGAATCCGGACGAATGGGGGCCGCGCGGCCCACAGAGCCGGGTTCTGTATAAAGGGCTCGACTGCCGGCGCTGTTTTCACCCCACCTGCGAGCGGGGGGAGGAGAGTTGCATGAAGCGGATTTCGGTGGATGAGGTCTGTGCCGCCGTCGGGGCCTTGCTGGAATCGCGGGAGCGGATCGGTGAACGTGTCTGAACCCCTGGTCAGCGTGGTGATCCCCGTCTTCAACGGAGCGCCGTTTGTGGCGCAGGCCGTCGCCAGCGTGCTGGCTCAAACGGTCCGTGACGTTGAAGTGCTCGTGGTGGACGACGGGTCGACGGACGGCACGCAGGCCATCCTGGCCGACTTGCAACGAACGGCGGGGATCACCTGGTTTCAGCAGGATCACGGGGGGCCGGCGCGTTCCCGCAATCGGGGTCTTGCCGAGGCGCGGGGGGAGTTTGTGGCGTTGCTGGATTGCGATGACATCTGGCTTCCGGACAAGCTTGCCGCGCAGCTTGCATTGATGGGCAACCACCCGGAGATCGGGGTGGTGCATACCAACTTCGAGTCGGTGGACGAGGAAGGTAGGGTGCTGGAGACGGTGCGGGCTAGGCACAGCGGAGAGCCGCTCGTGCAAGCCTTTTGCGGAGGGCACGTGGCGTTGCCGTCCACGCTGTTGGTCCGGCGGACGGTGCTGGACAAGGTGGGGGTGCTGAACCAGGAACTCTACGGATCGGAGGACTCGGATCTGACGATCCGGCTCTATGCCGCCACACAGTTCGCTTGCGTGGACCGGGTCCTGGTCCGCAAGCTGCAGCGCGGGCATGGCTACCGGGACATGGCGTTCGACGAGGCGCTGCACAAGGAGAAAATCCTTTCCAGCCGCGAACGGTTTTTGGAGGGACTGGAGCGGATGGGGCCGCAGACGAACGGGCAGCGGGCGGCACTGAACCGTGAATGGGCGAACTATTATCTGGCGCGCGGCGGCGAGGCTGAGCGGATCGGCCGACGATCCGAGGCGCGCCGGTTCTACCGTCATGCGATGCGAAAGGCGCCGTTTCGGTTGCGGCCCTACATGCGGTGGCTGAGGACGGTTGCGTCATGGGGTTGATCCTCGATATCGGCTGCGGGGCCCACAAGCGGTTAGGCACGATCGGGATCGACTGCCGGTTGGTGCCCGGCGTGGATGTGGTGTGCAACTTCGAGCGCGGCCTGCCGTTCCGAGACGGCAGCGTTGCGCAGGCCTATTCGTTCCACTCGATCGAACACATGCGCGATCTCATCACCTTCATGGAGGAGCTCTATCGTGTCTGTGCCCCTGGCGCCAGGGTACTCATCAAAACGCCCTACTACACCTCTCGCAAAGCCTTCGTGGATCCGACCCACGTCCGATTCATGACCGAAGAAAGCTTCGAATATTTCAAATCTCCGAACTACTATGGGCTCAAGACCAATTTCCGGACCATCTCCATTGCCTATGACATGCGCAAACCGTTCAAGTTCCTGCCGACCTATTTGCAGAAACGTTGTCGCCGGTACTTGTGGAACGTCTGCGAGGAGATGACGGTGGTTCTGGAGGCGGTTAAGCCGTGATCGACTTGCGAGGGGCTTGATGCGCGTCAGCGTCGTGATTCCGCTCTACAACGCGCGTGACGTGATCCTCCAGACGGTCCAGAGCGTGCTGGATCAGACGTGGCGGGATTTCGAACTCGTGGTGGTGGATGACGGGTCCACCGACGGGTCAGGAGATCTGATCAAGGGCCCCGATCCTCGCATTCGCTATCTGCGGCAGGAGAATGCGGGTGTCGCTGCGGCCAGAAATCGCGGCATCGCTGAAGCGAAGGGGGAGACGATCGCACTGCTGGACCATGACGATCTGTGGCATCCGGCCAAGTTAGAGCGGCAGGTCGCGGTGCTGAAGGCGCGGCCCGATGTGGGGATGGTGATCACGGATGTGGCGCACATCGATCGGGACGGGAAGCCGATGGGGATCGTCGGCGCCGGATACAATCCCAGCGAGGACTTTGCCCGGCTCTTCGTGCAAGGCTACGTGCCGACTCCTTCGGCGGCGATGATTCGCTCGAAGGTCCTGAACGCGGCGGGGGGGTTCGACGAAGCCTTCGGTTCGGCGGGCATGGATGACCATGACTTATGGCCCAGGATTGCCGCCGTGTGCGCCATCGCCAACATTGCGGAGCCGCTGACCTATCACCGGAACCGGGAAATCAAGCCGGCGCAGATCGCATTGGAGCATCGCGCCCTGCTCATCGAGCGGCTGATCAAACGGTTCAGTGACCTGCCGGATCGGCGGCAGTATCTGCTCCGGGAAGAGGCCTTCTATTATTGCGATCTCGGCAAACATCTGATCGCAAGCGGGCAGGTTTTGCAAGGACGCGCCGCGCTTGTGAAGGGGCTGGCGCTCAGTCTTGGGCGGGCGCGCAGCGTCAAGACCGGCTGGCGGTGCCTGTCGCGATTGGTTCGATCCTATGGCCGGGTGGGCTGACATGCGTGGGGGATCGTTTGCCAAAGACCAGCTGAAGGAGCCGTTACTCGCGGGTCCGTCGGCGGACCCGGCACCAGCCGGTGAGCCTGTGGCGGCGGCGCGCACATGGGCGGAACGGATGCTGGGCTGGTTGTGCCTCGCCGGATCCGTGGGCGCTTGGGCGACCAGCGGACACCTAGCATCATATTTATGGACATTGTCCGCCAGTAAGCTGGCCAATCCACCCAAGCCTGGGCTTCTGATCGTCAACTTCGTCCTGGCGTCTCTGGCGGGGCTGCTGTTGGCTCTGGCCTCGTGGAGGGTCTGGAAGTCACATGCGCCCCAACGGACGATCGTTGCCTGCTGGTCGCCTTGGTGGATCGGTCTCTGGAGCCTCGTCATTGGAGGGTTCCTGCTGATTAACTACCCGGTTCCTGCCCAGGCCCATCATCTGGATAAGTTTCTGGTCGGATTGCTGGTTGTCATTGCGTGGAGCGGCTGGTTTCTGGCCAGCCCGCAGAGTCTTGCTCGATCGTTGGGTTGCCGGCCGGCTCGCTGGCTGGACCTGGCGCTGGTCAATCTGCTGGTTTTTGCTCTGGTGGGCGAGGCCACGGTCAGACTGGCGGATCCGCTTCTTGCCAGGAGCGGCTTGTTCGGGGACAAGCATACCCCAGCGAACTTGAAGCCCCATATTCCGGTTCGCGGCACGATCGGGTCCAGCAACATGCAAGGATTTCGTGATCGCGAACGTGTGGTGGAACGGAACAGCCCAGCTCCGCGTGTGCTCGCTGTGGGCGATTCCTTTACCTGGGGGGCCGGCGTCAGCTACGACGAGGCCTTTGCCACTCTGCTCGAACGCCGCTTGCAGGCGCATGTGGCGGCTGCAGAAGTCATCAACTTGGGAGTGCCCGCCTGGGGTCCACACGAAGAATTGCATCTCCTCAAGGCCTATGGCATCCGCTTCCAGCCGGATCTGGTTATGTTGAACTTCTTCATCGGCAACGATATCCAGAATAAGCGCGGCGACGACCTGCATCTGCCCGGGCTTATGCTTGTGGCCGGGCAAAGCTACTACGTGCATAGCAACGGCAACTGGTTTCATGACCGGATCGGACCGGACCGCTGGTACCTGTATCACGACCTCAATTATCTGTTCCGGGTCGGCGGTGCCAGGGTCAGGCAGGCATTGCCTTGGACGGGGGAGCAACCTTCTAGCTTGGCGTTGCTTGGCGAGACTGCGCCGCTTGTCTCCCGTGAGCAATATGTCCGCAGCATTCACGAACGCAGCGACATTTATCTGGCCGACGATACCCGGTTCTTCGCCCAACATTGGGCTAGGACTCAAGAGACGTTGCTGGCGTTCCGGGATTTTCTTGGAGAACGGGGAGTTCCCTTGCTCATCGTCGTGATTCCCGATCATATCCAACTTGATAGGACCCTGCAAAGGGAGTATCTTGCCGACACCGGGCAGGCCGCGGAACAATACGACTTTCACAAACCGCAACGGTTGCTCCTGGCTTGGTGCCGTGAACAGGGCATTCCCACGGTGGATCTGCTGCCGGCGTTCGAAGCGACCGGGAGCCAGGAAACTCTATATTTCAGGAATGATTTTCATCTGACGGTCTCAGGCCACCGGTTGGCAGCCCAGGTTATTGATCCGGTGCTGCAGGCACAACTGGACGCCATCGGCAAAGTGAAGGGGAGCAAAGAGCCATGAAGCAACCAAGTCAGGACGAGCTTCATCGGTCGTTTGGGCTGGTCATGGCGGGCGGGTTGGCGGCGCTGGCCCTGTTGCGATACTTGCTGGCCGGAACGGTCGTCTGGTGGCTGGTCGGGCTGGCCGGCGCTTTTTGTGCAGCTGCGCTCGTGGCGCCGCGAATGTTGGCTCCGCTTCGGGTTGCCTGGATGAAACTGGCTGCGGTGCTGGGTTTCGTCAATCAGCGGATTCTGCTGACGATTCTGTTTGGTCTTCTGATCACGCCGATTGCGCTGCTGCTTCGTGTACTCGGAAAACAACCGATCCGATGGCACGCGGAGGGAGCCGGTTCCTACTGGCGCATACGCCGTGCTGACGAGTTTACAGCCAACCGCATGGAGCGGCAGTTCTGAATCGGGCGAGCAGCGGCAACCGGCATATTGTGGAGGGGGTAGAGTCAACATGGGTTCATTTTTGAAGGAATTGTGGGCCTTCATGCGAGAGCGGAAGAAGTTCTGGCTCCTGCCGATCATCCTGGCCCTGGTGGTATTCGGGGCCTTGCTGGTCTTGACCGAGGGATCAGCGGTGGCACCGTTCATTTACACCCTTTTCTAGAAGAGGCGGCTTCGACGCATGAACGTCCTGGGGCTCTCAGCCTATTACCACGATTCGGCGGCGGCCTTGGTCGTCGACGGGCGCATCGTTGCGGCGCTCCAAGAAGAGCGGTTTACCCGCAAAAAGCATGATGCGGGATTCCCGCACCAGGCCCTGGCCTATTGCCTCAAGCAGGGGGGGCTGGGATTAGCGGACCTGGATCGGGTGGCCTTCTACGACAAGCCGCTCCTGAAGTTCGAGCGGCTGTTGGAGACCTATCTTTCATTTGCGCCGCGCGGTTGGCGGTCTTTTGTCGCAGCCATGCCGGTCTGGTTAAAGGAAAAGCTCTTTCTAGAGCGCTTGTTGCGTCGGGAACTCGATCAATGCGGGGATGCGGCCGGCGGCGCAACGTGGGCCGGGCCGATTCTGTTTCCTGAGCACCACTTTTCCCATGCCGCGTCAGCCTTTTTCCCCTCGCCGTTCGACGAGGCGGCGGTGCTGACGATGGACGGGGTGGGGGAATGGGCGACGACCAGCTTCGGAGTAGGGCGCGGCTCGTCGCTTAGCCTCCAGGCCGACATTACCTTTCCCCATTCGCTCGGGCTCCTCTACTCGGCGTTTACCTACTATACCGGCTTCAAAGTGAACTCGGGCGAGTACAAAGTCATGGGGCTGGCCCCCTATGGCGAACCCAAGTACGTGGATTTAATCCTGACCCATCTTATCGACCTGAAAGCAGATGGATCGTTTCGCCTGAACATGGAGTACTTCGACTATTGCACGGGCCTGCGCATGACCGGCGAGAAGTTCCACCGTCTATTCGGAGGCGAGCCTCGAAAGCCCGAGTCGGAGCTAACCCAGCGCGATATGGATTTGGCCCGTTCGATCCAGGATGTGACCGAAGAAGCGGTCTTGCGGATTGCTGGGCATGTGCGTCGCCAGACTGGGATGAGCGCCTTGTGCATGGCGGGCGGCGTGTCCTTGAACTGCGTGGCCAACGGCCGGCTGCTGCGGGAACGGATCTTCGATCGGCTCTGGATTCAGCCAGCGGCCGGGGACGCAGGCGGGGCACTGGGCGCGGCGCTGGCCGCCGCCCATGTCCATGCGGGGGAGCAGCGGGCCCTTCCAAGCGGACAGGCCGACGGCATGGCCGGTTCATACCTGGGGCCCGCCTACACCCAGGAGGAGATCGAAGGCTGGCTGCAAGCCAGGGGGGCTCCGTTCGAGCGGCTGACGGATGAGGCCCTGTTCGGCAGGGTGGCGGAGTTGCTGGCGCGAGAATCGGTCGTGGGCTGGGTGCAGGGACGGATGGAATTCGGGCCTCGCGCCCTGGGCAACCGTTCGATCATCGGCGATGCCCGCTCGCCCAAGATGCAGTCCGTGATGAACTTGAAGATCAAATACCGCGAATCCTTCCGCCCCTTCGCGCCGGCGGTCCTGGAAGAGCTGGTTGCGGACTATTTTGAGCTGGATGAACCGTCACCCTACATGTTGCTGGTGGCAGGGGTACGAGAATCGAGGCGGAGGCCCTTGAGCGAGGCGGATCGGCGCCTCTTCGGGATCGAACGGTTGAATCGGCCTCGATCGGACATTCCGGCCGTGACCCATTTGGATTATTCCGCGCGCATCCAGACGGTGTCCAAAGAAACCAACCCCAGATTTCATGCCTTGCTCAAGGCCTTCGAGACCAGGACCGGCTATGGCGTGCTTGTGAACACCTCGTTCAACGTGCGGGGGGAGCCGATCGTCTGCACGCCGGCGGACGCCTACCGCTGCTTCATGCGCACCGAAATGGACGCGCTGGTCCTGGGGAACTGCTTGGTCCGCAAGGCCAATCAACCGCCGCTCGCGTCGGACTCGGACTGGCGGGCTGAGTTTCAACTCGACTGATGTTGTGTAGATTCCCACGCCCTTCCGGACGTGGCACTCTCAGAATTCAAGCTACGCTTGTCCAGCGCAAGGCACTGGACCGTGCTCTCACCCCCGCCCTGCTAGGCGGGGACCTCCCGTTGGATTAGATCGGGTGCTGAGACGAGCCGGGCCTTGATTCGTGTTAGGGAACGGGGGCCGTCGCGGAGTTCATCGCGCGGCGCATGCTGTCGTAGGCCGGCGAAGGAGCGGTGAAGACTGACATGGAAACGGTTGCGTGCCATCTCTGCGGGTCGGCTCGCTCTCGCGAGGAATTTCACCAACGCGACCTGACACACGGGGTGTCGGGAGAAGAGTTTTGCGTCGTCAGGTGCGAGGACTGCGATTTGCGGTATGTGAATCCGCGTCCGACTCAGGCCGAGATCGGGCGGCATTACCCGGAAGCCTATTTCGACACCAGCCCGCGTCGCCGACCTGTCTCCCGGGTCAAACGCTGGGTCATGGAGGATTATTACGGCTATCCGCAAGCCTCGAGCTCTCGGGCCGGCATGGGGATTCGCAAATGGGCGCTCTGGCCTGAGAAGTGCCTGCGGGTGCTCCGGGGGCGCGATATTCTTCCCTGGAGGGGACGGGGGCGTCTGTTGGACGTCGGATGCGGATCCGGGGTGAACCTCGCGAGCTTGCTGGATCAAGGGTGGGATGTGTATGGCCTTGATAACAGTCGGGTGGCGGTGGACGCAGCCAGAAAGTCATTCGGGGATCGGGTCCGGCTCGGAGAGCTGCACCAGGCTCCGTTCGACGACGGGTTTTTCGATGTGGTGCTGTTCAGTCACACGTTGGAGCATCTCTACGATCCGCTGGCCGTCCTGACCGAGGCGCGGAGGATTCTTGCGGATGACGGCATGGTGGTGATTACGCTTCCCAATGCCGCCGGTTGGGAAGCCAGGCTGTTCGGCCGCTGGTGGTTCCCCTGGGAGTTGCCGAGGCACCTCTATCATTTCGAGCGGGCGACCCTGGGCCGGTTCCTTGCGCGGGCCGGGTTTCGCGGAGTGCGGTGGCGGACGGGAGTCGGCTCGTTGTTCTTCATGTCGAGCCTTGATCGGGTCTGGCGCCGGAATTGCCGGGGTTCGGTGCCGGTCAGGAAATTCGTGGAAAAATTGATCGCAAGGCCCTTTTGTTTGGTGGCCGGCCACCTGGGGCATGGAACGGAGCTGACGGTCTATGCGGTCAAGGAGCCGTCCGGGCCGGCAGGGCCTGCATGAGGCAGAAGCGGAACAGCCGGAGGAGCGCCTTGACGTTACGCGGCTGATTCCGCAAGGCCAGCCATAAAGCGCAGCGCGCGTCGGCGAAGCGGCCTTCGGCGGCATGCAGCTTTCCGAGATCGCTGTAGTAGGCGGACCAGTCGGATTGCAGCGCGCGGGCTGCGGCCGACCCGGGTGGGCAGGCCGGTTCGTATTTTTCCAGAAACAGGCGGCGGGCCGTCAGGGCCCGTTCCGAGGGAATGTCCCGTGAGACGTTGCGGGCATAGAGCCGATGGCGGTACAGTGGCTTGGGCAGGTGCAGGAGGGGAAAGCGCTGATACAGTCGGATCGCTAGGTCGATATCTTCCCAGACCGCCAAGGAATCGTCGTAGCCCCCCACGGCGTCGAAACAGGTTTTGCGGAACAGCGAGCCGGATGTGGCGACATCGTGGTCGCCGCGCAGCAACTGCGTGATCGTCCGACCCTGCTTCATGGCGGCGTCGTAGTGCAAGGGCTCGTCGCGTTCGTTCACCTGGTGCCCGTCGCAGTGGACGAGCGCGGCCTCGGGCTGGGCCTGCAACGATGCCAGGGTTTCCTCGATGAACGAGGGAGCCCACATGTCATCCTGATCGAGGAAGGCCAGGTAGGTGCCGGCGGCAAGGCGGGCCCCGTCGTTGCGTGCCGCTGCCTGTCCGCCGTTCTCTGGCCGCTTGAAGTAACGGGCCCGTGAGAATTGCAAGACGAGCCGGGCCGTTTCGTCGGTCGAGGCATCGTCCACCACGATGAGTTCCACGTCCTGGCACGTTTGGGCCAGCACGCTGCCGATGGCTTGGTCCAGGTAGCGGGAGGCTCCGTTGTACGCAGGAATGATGGCGCTGACGAGAGGCATGCCTCACCGAAAGAAAGTGGCCACGATAAACGGGCCTCATCATAGCAGATGGGACGTTGAGGTGGCAGATGCGGGCGCCATTTTTTTGAACGGCGCTGGCTACCGCGAGCGACGCGAGATCGTACGGGGGATTGAACGATGACCTTTGACCATGTGCATCCGGATCACCACGGGCCCAATACCGTTCATATGACCCGTCTCCACGTGGCCAAGCTTATCCTGGATGCGGGACACAAGCGGGTATTGGACATCCCATGCGGGACCGGCGCCTTGACCCAATTGCTGCTGGATGGCGGGCGGGACGTCGTCTCAGCCGATCTCTTCCCCGAGAGTTTCGTTGTCC
>SXGR01201287.1_pt1 | contig 17252 bp, 18 predicted proteins | sample 3174711 | NCBI WGS metagenome assembly SXGR01 (sample SAMN11356860, study PRJNA531348) | freshwater metagenome | isolation source: freshwater sample F1-60 | place: China: Fuxian Lake, Yuxi | collected 2017-12-25
CAGCCAAACCCAAATCATCATCGCCGCAAATGCGCGGAAATGTCTAGGGAGGTGGGAGGTCGCCAATTTCATGACAGACACCACATATCGGCCTTCATACCAGCAGCGTCAAGGATCCTCAGGTCAGGATATTATTGAATCAGGAAATTGTGGATGAAGCCGCAGTGGGAGCAGATGAAGGTATTCGCGATGCTTTCCTGCCATTCCGGTTGCATGCCGGCTGGGCTGGCGGTTTCGAGACGCACGCGCCGACGGTGAAACTGCTCACGCGTGCACTGGAGGCAGCGCAAATGATGTCCATCAATTTCGATCCGGGTGGGTTCGGCCTGCAGCAGTTTCATGGGGATGTTCCGACTGTAGTTGATGATGAATGAAAGTTCTAAACTTTAAGATGAACCCACGTGATGACAGCCCTCACTTTTCCAAGTGAGCTGCAGCATAAGAGGACTTGATCCGCGGAGCTGCTTCGGACTTCATCAGTAAAGGTCGCCTAACAAAAGTTCCCGAACGACAAACTTCGTTGGGGCGTTGGTTTTCCGAATCACTGTCTTATGGTACGTTTGAAGGACATCGCTGCGGTGGGGGGAGTCTCGGTCATGACGGTGTCCAAGGCGCTGCGCGACAAGCCAGACCTGTCCGCTGGTACCAAGGCGCGCATCCAAGCATTGGCGCGACAAATGGGCTATGTGCCCGACGCCTCGGCCAGCGGTCTAAGAAACCGCAAGACCCGCCTCTTGGGGTTGGTAATTCCGGCCCCGACCGATCCGGTCTATTCGCGGGTGCTGTTGGCCTTGGAGGAATTGGCTTATGAACGGGGCTTCGACCTGTTATTGGCTCATTCGTTGGGCCAAGTGGATCGCGAAGATTCGGTGATCCGGCGTTTTATGTCTCGGCGTGTGGATGGTGTTTTCATCGCTCCAGTCTATCGGATGGAATCCACGGCTCCGATTTTTGAGGACCTCCTCAAACAGGGTATTCCCACCGTCCTGTTGGGCCAGCGGGCTCCCTTTTGCCAACAGTTTGTCAACGTCGAGACGGATGATCTCAGTGCCTCTGAAGCGGTCACGCGGCATCTGATCTCGTTGGGACATCGTCGGATTGCCTTCTTTGCGGGCCCGACCCATTCACCTTGGGCGCAGGAGCGGATCGAGGGTTACCGTCGGGGATTGCGCGATGCGGGAATTCCTGTGGAAGACCGTCTGGTATTCCATGCCGGTTCCACCCTCGAGGAGGGCGCTTCAGCGGCCCTGCAGTACATCCAGGAAAACCCCGAAGCCACAGCGATCCAAGGCGTGAATGACTTGGTAGCCATCGGGGCCGCGGATACCTTGCTCAACCAAGGAGTCCGCATTCCTCAGGACCTGAGTGTGGCTGGGTTTGGCAATGTCTTGGTCAGCGAATTCTTTCGGGTACCGCTGACGACCGTTCGCCAGCCCAAGCTTCGATTAGGTTCGGTGGCCATGGAACTAATGCGCAAACTGCTGGAGGGTGAGCGCCCGGCTTCGGTGCGCATTCCTGCTGAATTGGCATTCAGGGCCAGCACTGGGCCAGTACCGGTGCGGTAGCGGGGGCTTAGTCGAGGAGAGGGTTCGCGGCGGTAACTGAGCCGATTCCACTCACCACGAACCCCGATGTCCACCATCCCCGGAATAGGTCCAATAGATGTCCCGCATTTGCTTGATGGGTTTCCACTGGACCGAACCATCTAAGGGAGCGACATGACCACCAACGGATCCTGCCTGTCGTGCCGTCAACGGGTTCGTGATCGGATAAATATAAACAGAGCCATTCCGCCGTATCGGCCCTGTTTTCCCATGGGGAGCGGTCACCCAATTGTACCCACCATTTCCATTGGCCGCCCAACTGTTTATGTCCGAAAAGAGGAGCAAGGGCTCATTGAGCGCGTTCGAGTTGCTCTTCAGGTCGACCGGGTTGTCCGTTAACTTTAGCGGTGCCGTCCAACCCGCTCCCTCGGGCATCACTCGTCCTCCATGGTAGTGATACCCAATATAGTAGCCTATACCGGTCTGGTATCGTCCCGTCTTTTTGTCCGTAATTCCAGGCAATGACATTGGATAGACATTGGGACAATCAAACACCTTGTCTCCAAACTGATTGCTAATCGTCGTGTACATTACCGTCGCAATGCTAAGCAGGAAGGAATCGCCGCCATCCCGAATTCCTGTGAACATGCGGTCACTGTAGTCCAATGCGTAGACATGCGTCGCCAAACCCAGTTGGCGGAGGTTGCTGATGCAATTGGCGCGTTTGCCCCGCTCCTTGGCACTGGCCAACGTGGGCAACAACATGGAGGCAAGAATCGCAATGATGGCAATCACCACCAGGAGTTCAATGAGGGTAAAGCCCTCAGAAACTGGGCGCGCAAAGGGAGAGCGCCTCTGGACGTTGTAAAGACCTTTCATGGGAGTACTTGACGCTCGCGTTCCAGCCATGGGAGTCAAGCCTCCGGGAAAGGCCGTCGAGGCCAAGCAAGGATGGGTGCGAGGGTTCTGGTTTAGCGCCACCGTTGGGTTTTCAGCCAAGCCAATAGGTCCGCGGTCCACACGTGAGGGTTCTCGAAGGTGGGTGGCTTGGCACCGAGTCCGATTCCGTGGGGTTTTCCATCGTAAAGGTGCAACTCAAAGGGAACCTTATGCTGCCGACAGGCGGTGGCGAAGGACATCGAGTTTTCGATGGGCACTGCCCCGTCATCTCGTAATGACCAGATGAAAACCGGTGGAGTTGTGGTGGTGACTCGGTTTTCGTTCGAAAGATCTTCGATCAATTCAGCCGAAGGGTTCTCTCCCAAGAGATTGCGACGAGATCCCGCGTGGCTGAAGGGACCCATGGAGATGACCGCATAGCAGAGAACGCCTAAATTTGGACGGCTGCTCATGCGCTCCACCAGGTCGGACGACTGGGCGTCGCCTCCGTCATGGTGAGTGAGGAGCGTGGAGGCCAAGTGCCCTCCGGCACTGCTTCCCATAATCCCAATCCGGTCGGGATCCACCCCCCAGTCCGCGGCATGGGCCCGGACCCAACGAACGGCCCGGGCGGCATCCTGAAGCATCGAAGGGTGACGGTACCCCTGGCTGCCGAGCCGGTATTTGACCACGAATCCATGCACGCCCTCTCGGTTCAGGAACAGCGCATAATCTCGGCCCTCGTGGCCTGCCAGACCTCCGTAACCCCCTCCAGGCAAGATAACCATGGCGGGCTGGGCTTGTGAGGTTCTGGCTGCCGGGTAGGTGGTGAGGGTTGGAATGTCGGCGTCGTTGGTGCCCTTGGATCCGGGGACCGCCCCAGCAGGCCAGAGGGGCAGGGTGACGGAATCGGCGCGGAGCAAGCCCAAGATCAGGGAAGCGCCCACCAAGAATGGGAAGGGGGACATGATGCCATTGATGTTGACCAAGTCTGAGTAGGAAGGAATCACAATTCCATTCACCGCGTCGGGACCGAGTTAGCCCAAGAAGTCCCGTTCCTCAGGCCGTACCACCAACACCGAACACGAGGCATGCCGGACGATCTTCTCAGCCACACTGCCCATGAGCATGTGTCTCAAACCAGTTCGGCCATGGGTGGTGAGCACTAACAAATCGACGCCCAATGGTTGCTCCAGCCCGGTCTGCGTTCGGGCGAGTTTCGCTACTCGCCCCCAGACTGGGTTTGAGGCAAAGTCCTCCCGATGCTTTGGATGGAATGGATTCAGTCGCCGCAGGCGTGGATCGGTCTAGCGACCCTCTCGCTGTTGGAGCTATTGGCTGAGGGTTTCCAGCAGCACATCAGCAAGGGCTACATCTACTTTGCGATGTGCTTCTCCGTTGCGGTCGAAGTCATCAACATCCGCGTCCGCACTCAATCTCCCTGAACTGATGCCCCTTACGATATCTGAGATCCTCAAAGACGAAGCCCTACGACGACACGAATTCCCCGTGTCCGCGCGTCAGACGTTCCTGGCGCATGCCGGGGTGTGTCCGCTGCCTCGGCGTGTGGTTGAGGCGATCGGGGCCTATGCCCAGGCCGGCTCTATCGATGACCAGGAGGAGGCCCTTGAACCGGGATTGGTGGGTCAGGTTCGACGATTGGCGGCAGGTCTGATTGGAGCCGACCACGACGAGGTTTCATTGGTGGGACCCACCTCACTGGCCTTGAGCCAGGTGGCGGCCGGGCTTCAGATGAAACGAGGTCAGAATGTTCTCATCTATCACGACTGCTATCCCTCCAATGTTTATCCTTGGATGGCGTTGGCAGACCGGGGGGTCGAGGTGCGTCTAATGAACATTCGCGAACTCGGCAAGATTCGAGTGGTGGATGTCCAGGGACAAATCGATGAAGATACTCGCTTGGTTGCCATCGCCAGTGCGCACTACCTGACGGGGTGGCGCATCAACATCGATGCCATCGGTCGAATGCTTCGATCCAAGGGGGTTCTCTTCTGCTTGGATGCAATCCAGACTCTGGGTGCCTTTCCAACCTCCGTGGCCAACGTCGATATTTTGGCGGCGGACGCCCACAAATGGTTATTGGGACCGTGCGCAGCGGGACTCCTGTACATCCGCAAGGAGGCTCGTCCGCAAATTCGTCCGGTGGTTCACGGTTGGCACAATTTGCAGTGCCCAGATTATCTCACTCAAGACGACTTGGTCTTTCACGAGGGAGCCCGACGCTACGAGGCCGGTTCGCACAATTTTCTGGGGCTCCACGGTTTGAAGGCCGCCCTAGAACTGGTTCAGGAGGTGGGCGTCGAGGCCATCGCCGCTGAATTGGCCCGGAAGCGCCTGTGGTTGGTGCCCGAGTTGGTCGCCAAGGGATACACGGTGCTCCACGGCGATGCTCATGCGGACAATGCCGGTGGCATTACCAGTTTCCATCGGGAAGGCACCGATATGCGAGCGGTGTACCAGAAACTGAAGGCCGAAGGCGTCACCGCGTCCCACCGGATCTTGCCCGGCGGTCAGGCCGTGGTCCGCCTGTCGCCGCATTTCTACAATACCGACGACGAACTCCGCCGTTGCCTCGAGCTGGTGTAGGCCGATCGGTCCGATGGGATGGCCTGGCTCCGTGCTCACACCACGGCGACGGGATTCTCCAGTCGGCCAATACCATCGATCTCGATGATCACCCGGTCGTCTGCGGCCAGGGTGAAGTCATTTGGAGGCACGATGCCCGTTCCGGTGAGCAACATGCTGCCATAGGGGAAGTCCTGGCAGCGATGCAGCCACATTCCCAATTCGGCAAAGGAGCGCTTGATCTGGGAGATCTGGGTGGAGCCCTGGAACACCGTGGTCCCGGCCCGCAGGATCTCCGTCCGGATGACCCATGAACGGGCCTCAGCCTCATCGACTCCGACGCGGATCCACGGGCCAATTGCGCACGAAGCGCGATAGGTCTTGGCCTGGGGTAAGTAGAGGAGGTTTTCGCCTTCGATGTCTCGTGAACTCATGTCGTTGCCGATGGTGAAGCCCACCCGCTCGCCCCGCCGATTGAAGACCAGCACCAGTTCCGGCTCGGGCACGCTCCAACGGGCGTCAGAGCGGATCCCGACCGGGGCGCCCGGGCCCATGGCCTTCGTACCTTGCGATTTGAAGAAGATTTCCGGACGGGCCGCATCGTAAACCCGATCGTAAGCGGTGGCGCTGAAGTCCGATTCTTCCATGCGCGCTGCTTTGCTGCGCAGGTAGGTGACCCCCGCGGCCCAGACCTCTTGTTGTTCAATGGGTGCCGCCAGACACACTTCGGAGATGGGAATGCGTCGGACGTTGCCCGTGGACCATCGCTGGAGTTGGGTCACCAGATTGGGGTCGTCCAACAGCGGACTGAGGGATTGAACTCCGACTCCCGACAAATCCAGCACTTCGTTGTCGTCGAGCGTGAGACCGATGCGGGGAAACGGATGGGAGGCGGAGAAAAATCGTCCGAGCTTCATCGGGATAGCTAACACGGTTTTTAGACGCGACTCAACCCCGGGTACCAACCGCATGGACGCGCTGTGGATTCTTTATCTGGCACGGAGAAACCGATCCTGGCGCGGAGAGTTTTTGAGGGGAGCCGGATCGGACTCAGATCCCCTCGGCGAAGTTGGCGGCCGAATGCACGGTGGCGACCTCGGGAGACAGGCTGTTGGCACCGGTCGAGAGAACCCGGTATTCCCGAATCTGAAAGCTCACCGAGGATCCTTGCTCCAGGCCCTGCCGCAGGAAATCATCTTTTACGATGCGGGTGCGCAGGATCAATCCGGACGGGGTCTCCAGTTCGAGCCGCAGTTGGACTCCCAGGAAGTAGACATGACGGATTACGGCCGAATGGGGGTATTCCTGAAGATTGCTGGAGATCTGGACGGCATAGGGTCGAAAGCCAATCCGTAGGGTCTCTCCTTCGGCCACGCCGTGGCTCGGGAAACTCAATTCGTTGAGGCGGGCGGCACCGCCGCGGACCGTCAATTCCAGCACGTTCAGCACACCGATGAAGCGGGCCACGAATTCATTCTTCGGTTCTTCGTAGACCTCGCGCGGGGATCCGATTTGTTCGAGCCGGCCCCGACTGAAGATCACAATCCGATTACTGACCTCCATGGCCTCTTCCTGATCGTGGGTGACGAAGATCGTGGTGACGTGGAGTTCCCGTTGCAGGCGAACGAGCCATTCGCGCAGCTCTTGGCGAATCTTGGCATCGACCGCTCCGAAGGGTTCGTCGAGCAGGAGTACCGAAGGCCGTGGTGCGAGTGCCCGGGCGATGGCAACCCGCTGGCGCTGGCCCCCAGACAAGTGGTGTGGCAGGCGGCGTCCGAGACCGTCGAGTCCGAAGAGCTTGAGCAGTTCGTCCACGCGGGCTTCGATCTCGGCCGGAGGGGTGTTCCGGATCTTGAGGCCGAAGGCAACGTTGTCGAACACGCTCATCGTCTTGAAGAGGGCGTAGCTCTGAAAAACGAAGCCGATGTTGCGCTTCTGGACGGGCACGTCGTTGACGCGTTCACCGCGGACGAGCAGATCTCCAGAGGTGGGAACCTCCAGCCCGGCGATCATCCGCAGCACGGTGGTCTTGCCGCCACCGCTCGGTCCGAGCAGGGCGACGAGTTCGCCATCGGCGACCGTCAACGACACATCTTCGACCGCGCTCACGCTGCCGAAACGCTTGGACACCTGGCGCAGTTCAATGCTCATGACTGGAAAGGGAATCGGATTGGCCCAAGGCCTGTTCGGTCGCTTGGCGGCGCTCGAGCCAGGTCTTGAGGCCAAGGGTGATTAAGGCCACCAAGGCCAGAAGGCTGGCGGCACTGAAGGCACCGACCGACTGGTATTCCTGGTGCAGTTTTTCAATGCGCAAGGGCAGGGTTTCGGTGAGTCCCGAAATGTGCCCGCTCACCACGGAGACGGCTCCGAATTCTCCCATGGCCCGCGCATTGCAAAGAATGACCCCGTACAGGAGGCCCCACTTGACTGACGGTAAGGTGACATGCCGGAAGGTTTGCCATCCGGTCGCTCCGAGGGTGAGGGCGGCTTGCTCGGCATCGCTGCCCTGGGCTTCCATTAGAGGGATGAGTTCCCGAGCGACGAAGGGGAAGGTCACAAACAGCGTTGCTAGAACGATGCCTGGGACGGCGAAGATGATTTGTATGTCTTTGGAATCGAGCCAGGGCCCCAGATATCCTTGAGCCCCGAACATCACCACAAAGATGAGCCCGGACACCACGGGCGACACCGAGAACGGGAGGTCAATCAAGGTAATCAGCAGTGCTTTACCTCGGAATTGGAACTTAGCCACTGCCCAGGCGGCAATCACGCCGAAGACCAGGTTCAGTGGGACGCAAATGGCGGACACCAGCAGGGTCAGCAGCACCGCCGACCGAGTGTCGGGCTGTTGAAGGGATTGGAGATAAGCGCCCCACCCCTTGGCAAAGGCCTGCGCAAAGACATTGGCCAAGGGCAGCAGGAGGAACACTCCGACGAATCCGACGGCGATCCCGATGAGAATCCTGCGGATGAGCACCGGTTCTTCAATGCCTCGGCGGGATTTGCTATTTGCGGCCGCCATGGGGCCTCTGGGAATGCCTCCAGCCATGGTCAGCGTTGAAACCGACTCGCCCAGCGTTCGAGCAGGTTGATGGTGATGAGGATGGCGAAGGACGCGCTGAGCATCACCACAGCCACGGCCATGGCATTGGCGTACTCGAATTGGTCTAACCAACCCATAATGACCTGAGGGGTGATTTCGGAGACGTAGGGTTTGTTTGTGGAGATGAAGAGGACGGAGCCGTATTCGCCTACGGCTCGAGCAAAGGCCAGGGCAAAGCCGGTCATCAAGGCTGGCAATAGGGTGGGAAAAACCACCCGGCGAAAGGTGCACCATCGGCCGGCACCGAGTGTGGCGGCGGCCTCCTCCAACTCGACCTCAAATTCTTGCAGGACCGGCTGCAGCGTTCGAACGACGAAGGGCAAACTGACGAAGGTCAGGGCTAGAACGATGCCGCTGGTGGTGTACGCCAGATGGAGTCCGAGCGGCACCAGAAATTGTCCCAGCCAGCCCGTTTGTGAAAACAGGTTGGCCAAGGTGAGTCCTGCCACGGCCGTCGGAAGGGCAAAGGGGAAATCGACCAGGGCATCTAAGATTTTGCGACCCGGAAACCGGTAACGGGTCAATACCCAGGCCAGCAGCGTGCCGAGCACCGCGTTGATGGTGGCGGCGAGGAATGAGGCCCCAAAGGTGAGTCGGTAGGCGGCCAAGGCCCGATCGCTGAACGCCACCCGGACAAAGTCCGCCCAACTCATCGCAGTGACGCGGATCAACAGCCCCGCCAGCGGGATGAGGACAACAAGGCTCAGGTAGACGATGGAATAGCCCATCGTTATCCCGAATCCCGGCAGTACATTATTTCTTTGGTGGCCCATCTCCCTGAAGTGCAGGAAGGCTATTGGGGCTTCTTGATGGTTGTAAACACATAAAGACAACCGAGATTGTAGAGATTAGAGAGCTTGCCTGGGTTGTGACTTGGCCATTGAAGCGCGATCCGGCTTTGGATAAGTTCTCCGCGATGTCGATTCCGAGCGAATTCAACAACGTCACTGCCACCGCCAAAGCCAATGTCTATTTCGAGGGCAAGGTGGTGTCTCACACGATCCGTTTTTCTGACGGTGCCAAGAAGACCCTGGGTTTGATCTATCCGGGCAAGTTCCACTTTGGAACCGACCAGGCTGAACGGGTGGAAATTGTGGCCGGCCACTGCGTCATCCGTCTGGATGGAACCGAGCAAACCCGATCGGTTGCTGCCGGTTCGTTCTTTGATGTCCCCGCCAAATCTGGCTTTGACATCGAAGTCTCGAGCGGGATTTGCGAGTACATTTGCTCGTTCCTGCCGTGAGGTGATCGTTGCCTCAGGGATGTGCTTCTGAGGGCCGTTGAGACGTTGACTTGGTAGGGGGGCAGAGCGTTTGCTCTGAGCCCTCTCCTATGAATCGCCGTCGCTTTCTGTTGGGGGCCTCCGCCCTTCCGCTCTTGCCGTCTTGGGCTCTAGCTCAAGGAACAAAGTCCTATCGTTTCGGTCTGATCGCCAAGTCCCAGGGGAATGCTGTTTTCCAGGTGGCTCGGGTCGGTGCCGAGGACGCCGCTCGGGAGTTGGGTGCCCGACACGGGGTGAAAATCCGCATCGACTGGCGGACCCCCAATGAGGAAGACGCTCAGAAGCAGGCTGAGGCCATCGAGCAGTTGGTTTTGGCGGGTGCTGATGGAATTGCCGTCAGTTGCAGCGATGCCAACAAGGTGACCGACGCCATCAACAAGGCGGTGAGCGATGGAGTGCCCGTGGTCACCTTTGATTCGGATGCGCCCGCCTCCAAGCGACTGGTGTGCTATGGCGTGGATGATGGCCTGTGCGGTGAACAGGTGATGACTGAATTGGCCCGAGTTCTGGGAGGCAAGGGGATCATCGCCATTTTGGCAGGAAACCAAAATGCGCCCAATTTGCAGAAGCGTGTCGCTGGTGTCCGCAAGGAGGCCAAGAAATACCCCGGGGTGGTCATCCGGGATACTTACTATCATCGGGAAACCCCGCAGGATGCTGCTGCTCGAATGGAGCAGGTCCTTCAGGCCAATCCAGACATCACCGGTTGGGCCTTAATTGGAGGATGGCCTCTCTTTACTGAGAATGCCCTCAAGTGGCAGCCAGGCACGGTTCAATGTGTCAGCGTCGACGCGTTGCCGATCTGCTTGAATTATGTGCGCAGCGGGCACGTTCAGGTGCTCTTGGCTCAGCAATGCCACGCTTGGGGCTACCGCTCAGTGGAGCACTTGTTTAACAAGGTGCATTTGCACAAGAATCCGGACTCGCCCCGAGATGTCAGCCCCTTGGTTCGTGTGGACCGATCCAACGTCGATGCCTACGCCAAGAATTGGGAGAAGTGGCTTCCGAAATGATGCTCCGGTGAGGCTCGGACCTTGGTTCAGGACTCACTGAGCCTGGACCATTCCCCGTTGTTTTTTATCGGATAGCTGATGAAGAAGTTCCGTCCGACCCGGTGCGGGGCTTCAGAACACGTCCATGATCATGGAGACGGTTCGACCGATGCTGCCCTGATTCTCGCGGACGACCGTCTGGGCCCGTTGACCGAGAGCCGCTCGTTCGGCGGGGTTTTCTAGCAACCGGGTCAACGCCGATTCCAGCCCCGCTTCATCGGCAACTTGCACGGCGGCGTTGGCCTTCACAAAATTTGGTGCAATGTCGGGGAAGTTCTCCATGTGCGGACCAAAGATCACTGCCTTGCCGAGAGCGGCCGGTTCAATGGGGTTTTGTCCGCCTTGCGCAGTGAGACTCTTGCCCACAAAGACAATATCGGCCTGGGTGTAGAAGTGACGGAGTTCACCGGTGGTGTTGACCAGCAGGCATTCCAGGTCGCCCGATTTGTGGCGTGTGTTCGGCCGCATGTCCTTGCGGAAGATGTATCGAACGCCCAGAGCCTGCAGTTCTGCTCCGACGGCGGCACCTCGTTCATGATGCCTCGGCACGAGCACGAGGAAGAGCCGCGGGAACCGGGGCTTCAAGCGGAGGTACATGGAAGCCAGGATTCGTTCTTCCCCGTCATGGGTGCTGCCGGCCACTAGAACGACGCTATCGGGAACGACCCCCAATTGCCCCAGTAGGCTGGTAATATCCAGCGTACGGGTGTCATCAAGCTTGGCAGCGTCGAACTTGAGGCTGCCCACCACGTGGATGGCTTCTTTGCGGCAACCGAGTTGAAGCAGGCGCTCCGCATCGGCTTCAGTTTGCGCGCCCACCCCTTCAAACCCTGCGAAAAGATCCCGAAAGAGGAACCCAAACCGGCGGTAGCCACGGAACGACCGCTCCGAGAGGCGAGCATTGACCAAGAAATACGGAACCCCACGGCGTTGGAGACTCCACAGAAAGTTGGGCCAGATCTCGGCCTCCACTAAAATGACCACATCAGGGTCGATGAGGCCGATGGCCCGTTGGATGTGTTTCCGGCGATCAATGGGGTAGTAGACCTTGGTAATATGCGCCGGAAGGTGGTCGCGCAGGAGTCCCATGCCCGTCGAGGTCGTGGTGGAGACGACGATCTTGTGCAAGGGCAGCAGCGGTTCCATGGCCCGTATTAACTGCGTGCACAAGTTCACCTCGCCGACGCTGACCGCGTGGAACCAGATGACCTGACGGTTGGTCAGGGCCTGCTTGAGTTTAGCGTCATACAGGCCGAAGCGCTCGCCAAACCCGGCCTGCCAGGATCCGCGACGGTACATCTTGAGGAAATACCATGGAGCCGACAGGGCGAACCCGATGTTGAAGAGAATGTTGTAGAGAAGTCGCATGGACAGTGTCGTCGCGGAAAACCAAAAGGAACGGTAGTTACTGTCCCAACGTTCCGGTGGAGCCAAAGGTTACGGATTTTTTTGACGAGGCCGAACCTTCCGGGGTGTTGGTGCGGGGGACTCGGTGGTGGTTTCCTTCGTACCGATCCGTTGCACAAAGGCACCGATCCATTCGCAGGCTCGATGTTCTTGGGTTTTGGCTACTTCGAGAACTTCTTGGGCAGAGACGACCTGTGTTTTCCCGCCTAAGCCGGCCGCAGCATTGGTAATGCAACTAAATCCGGCCACTCGCAATCCGCATTGGCGGGCCACGATGACCTCCGGCACGGTGCTCATGCCCACAGCATCGGCGCCCCACATGCGGAAGGCCCGGATCTCAGCCGGTGTTTCAAAACTGGGACCAGAAACGGCCAAATAGACCCCCTCGCGCACCGGCAGACGAATCGACCGCGCGGCCGCTTTCAGATGTTTTTGTAGTTCCGGATCGTAGGTCCGGGTCATGTCGACGAAACGAGGTTCGCCCTCGGCGACCGCTCCCCGCAGCGGATTCATGCCCAAGAAATTGATGTGATCGTTCAGGATCATGAAATCGCCGACGCGGAATTTGGGGTGAATGCCGCCCGCTGCATTGGTTACCAGCAGCGTCTCGACACCCATGGCTGCGAGGACTCGAGTGGCATAGACCACTTCGTTGGGCTCAAACCCTTCATAGTAGTGGGCTCGTCCGCTGAGCACTGCCACGGGCACCGAGTGCCAGGTTCCGATCCGCAGTCGTCCCTCATGCCCCGGGGCGCTGCCGACTGGGAAGCCAGGCAGGTCTCGATAGGAGAACTCCCGGTCCACCGAAACGGACTGCGCGATGGGGCCAAATCCACTGCCGAGAATGATGGCCAACCGGGGCCTCAGAGAGGTCCGGCGCAGGATCAATGAAGCGGTGGTTGAAGGAGGGGGCAGGGATTGGGAGCGACGGGGCATGGAACTGGAGCGGATTACGGAACTCAGCCGGGGATTACGGCCGTGCGTTGAGCGTGGGAAGCCAATGAGGCCTCGAACAGTTCGTGGCTCCGGACCGCTTCGTCCGGGGTGACGCAACCAAATCGATTGCCGAGGGCTCCCGCGCGTTCGGCCGCGAAGGCTGCCCACATTTGCAGAAAACAGTCTGGGAAACCTGGCTCGAAGATGCCCCCGGTAATCGTGGGGAATGGTGTCTGGAATCCGAGGTCCGTGCGGCTCCACCACTGCTCTTTCGAGCGGTCGAACTTCCAGAGCGTCTTCGGTTCGGCGGTGGAATAACGCATGCCGCCGTCGGTGCCGAGGATCTCGATGGACCAGGAGTTGGTGGCTCCTGGGGCCAGCCGCTTCATCTCCAAGCGCATGGGAGTTTCGATGCCCTGTATATTGACCTCGGTGTGGAGCATGGCGTTGTCCCAAGTGTCGCAGGGGGCCGTGCCTCCTTTGCCGTCGGGGCGCTCGTGATAAATTTTCTGCAACTGGGCATAGACTCGGCTCGGGAACCATCCGAGCCGGAAGGGCACATGGACGACGTGCATTCCCAGATCACCCATCACGCCGATGGCACCGCAGGTGCGGACCTGACGCTTCCAGTTCGCAGGCTTGGTCGGATCAAGGTCGCTGGAATGCCAGAAGCAGGAGCGGACTTCCAGAGGTTTGCCCATGGCACCAGATTGAGCCCATTCGATGACCCTTTGAACTCCCGGCAAGAAGGGGAACTCAGAGCTGCAGCGCACGAACCGACCGGACTTTGCGGCCGCATCGCGGATGCGTCGGGCGGCCGCGAGATCGATGCCGAAGGGTTTCTCGGCCAACAAATCTTTTCCGGCGGCCAACACGTCGAGGTAGATGGCCTCGTGAAGGTTGTGAGGCACGGCCACGTACACCACATCCACCTCGGGTGAGGCGAGGAGCTGGTGGTGATCCGGGGTCAGCAGTTTGACTGTTGGGATTTGACGGAACCAGTCGAGCAGGGTGGGTTGAAGGTCACAAACAGCGACCAACTCGACCTGCACGGGGAAGTTGTTGAGGACGAACCAGCGGGCGAACGCGCTGGCAGCCTCGCGGCCCATGAGGCCGCCGCCGATAATGCCGACACGGAGGGTGGGTTTCATGAAATGGATCGGGAGGGACGCTTCTGGGGAATACTCTGGGCCACCTCTCCGCTCGGTGGGGTGGGGGAGTTCGGCCCCTGTTGCCCAAGCAGTTGGTCTCGGAGGCCCGCGAAGCCGTCGAACGCCTGGAGGTTTCGATTCAAGAGGCCGATCAACTGATCGTGAGTGAGTCCTTCGGCTGCGAGAATCTGGGAGATGGGTTTCCCTGACGAGACCTCTTGATGAACTCTGCGGAGGGCGCGGAGGGTCAGGGCCGAATCGTTGCGACCCAGTGCGGAGGAGCGGGATGCGGCCGAAAGGTGGGATGCCCCCTCCGCGAAACCGATGGACGGATGATCGGGAATGATTGGTCGATCGACCGTGGCCTTCACCTGGTTCCAGGCCTCCACCACTGCTTCTGAGCGGCCTCGCATCCCGATGGATCGCCGGAAGCTGTGCTCCACGAATCGCAGGTGCACCAAGTCTTGGGCGGCCGAATTGACCTCCCGACCGGTGCGTGCCGGAGCGGCGTTACGGATGACCTCGAGTTCGCTGGCGAAAATCTCTCGGTTTATCCAAAAGCTGAGGGCCGCCAACGGGCGGAACAGCAGTGGGACGATCCTCAACAAAAGATGACGCTCAAAGGCAGCCAGACTGCAACCGTGATAGTAGCAGTAAGCATCCTTGAAATTGGTATGGACCGATTGGGCAGTGGCCATGGGTGAGTCGGGCTCGTGGAGGACTTCGCAAGAATCCGACTTCTAGCCGGGAGGTGTCAACGGTGTGGCAGATTCTTTGCAACCAGCGTCAGTGGGGCTTCAGGCACGCACCCGGTAGAGGGTTTCGCCGGCTTTGGGAACATACAGGATGCCCTCGGACTCCCGCCCCTGGAATTGAGCCGGATCGATGGAGCGCCAATCCCGGTAGCCCAGGTTAATTTCACGGCACACCGATTCTGGTATTCCAGTGGCCAACGTCACTCGGGCTCGACGTGTTTCGACTCCGTTTTCGTAGGTGCCCTGACCGAATACATGGGTGCTGTGGGCCAGGGTTCCCCACGGGAAATCTTTGAAGTGGTCCCATTGTTTCAGGAAGTAGTCGCGGCAGTGGTAGCCTACCTGCCGAAGCAGCGCTCCATGGACCACACTGATCTCATGGAGGTGGGGGGCATAGATGATGAGTTCGCCACCCGGAGCCAGTACTGGCTCTAATTTGTACATGCACTTGGCCCCGACCCACAGCTCGTCGTACATGGCCGGCGCGCAGCTGAGAATGGTGTGGAATTGGCGATCCTTCCATTCGATGTGCGTCTGGGCAGACAAGTCGGCAGCCTGATCCCAGGCGGCCTCGGGGGTTCCAGTAAAGATCCCCGCCAATTCTCCATTGCTTCCGGGTTTTACCACGAGGGCCAGACACAGCTTGGGAATGGGCACCATGGCTCCGGCTCGGTCCACCACTCGGCGCACCGGGGTCCATTTTTGACCAATGACTCCCACGGTGGTGATCACCGCGCCGAGCCAGTGGAAAAAGTTGAGAATTTCCGGACCGCTGACTCCGGGGAACAGGTACTTGTTGCCGCCGCTGAACCCGACGACCTCGTGGGGAAATACTGGACCGATGATCACGATTTGATCGTAGCCCAAGACGCGCTTGTTAATCGACACGGGGACATCCATGGCGAAGAGCCCGTCGGACAGGGTTCGTATCTCTTCGGCGGGGATAACTCCCAGGGTTTCCAGGGCCGCCGGGTTGTCCCATTCGTGGTTAAAGAATCCGACCCCTCGATATTGGGAGGCACGTTCCTCGCCAGTAATCTCTAGCCGCTCGCAAATGGCCTCCTCGGACATCGCAGGATGGGTGCCTAGTGCGATGAGGATATCCAAGGCGGCCACCGATTCGGACCATTCGGCGTGCAAGGCCTTGAAGACGGCTCCGATGGGTGCGGTGCGCGTGCCATCGGGGATGATGAGCAGCACACGTTTTCCGTGAAAACGGTGGGCCGGGTGATGAGTCACCACCCAGGAGGCTATTTCGGATTGGTTCATCGGAAAATCACACCTCCCGGATCTTAGGATCGGCAAAGGCTCTTGAGAGCATGGTCGATTCGATCTTGGGATGACAAATCCGATATCGGCATTATCGAAGGTCCGAAGGAGGGGTGGACTTGCCCGCAACAGCCTCCTCCCGCCGTGGACCTGCTCGGGTCTGCCTCATCGTGGCAGCTAGAGCGCCTTCAGTGCTTCGAGGACTTCCTCGGCATGGGTCTCCGGTTTCACTGAATCCCAAATTCGTGCGATCCGGCCATCTCGGCCGATCAAAAAGGTCACTCGATGAATACCCTGGTACTTCCGTCCCATGAAGACCTTCTCGCCCCAAACCCCGAAGGCATTGGCAAGCACCGCCTCCGTGTCCGCCACCAGGGGGAAGGGAAGTTGATGCTTGTTGGTGAACTTCACGTGGGATTTTACCGTGTCGGCGCTCACTCCAAGCACAACGGCTCCCGCCTTTTGAATCGCCGCATACTGGTCGCGGAAACCGCACGCCTCTTTGGTACAACCCGGGGTGTCGTCGCGCGGGTAGAAGTAAATCACCACCGGCTTCCCGAGAAGGTCTTTGGAAGTGATGTGTGAAGCGTCGGTCACCACCGCACTGAACGGCGGGGCCGGATCACCAAGACGAAGACTCAATGCGATGGATTTGGCCATGTTCGGCAATTTATGTGGGAAGAGGCTTTGCGCAATGGGCGAGGGCAGTGAGTCGCAATCCTTCCAGCGTCAATCCAGGGACCACCGCCTCGATCTCCGGCAATCCGCGGGCAATCAGACGGGCGTAGCCGCCGGTGGCCACGACCGGCAGGCGGCTCACCCCGAGTTCTCGGCGCAGCTCGATGATGAGGCCACGCACCAGACCCCGGTAACCGAAGACGGCTCCGGAGAGCATCGCCTCCTCGGTGTTGCGGCCGACCACCCGCCGGGGATTCCGGATACGAATCCGAGGCAGGAGCGCCGTCTTTTCGTGCAGATAATCCGTCATTGCCGAAAGCCCCGGAGCGATGATGCCACCGACATACCGACCCGACTGGTCCACCACGTCGAAGGTGACCGCGGTACCAAAATCGACGACCAGCGCCGGAGCTCCGTAGTGGTGAAGGGCGGCGACCGCATTGGCCAAACGATCCTGACCAATGGTGTCCGGATGGGGGTAATCGATGCCCACACCGCGCAAGGACTGTGGGGTCAGTTGCAGGGGGGCTAGCTTCAACCGCGAGTGGGCCCATCCGGTGAGGAGGGGGGTTGCTTTAGGAACCACACTGCAGAAGCACAGTTGGTCGGG
>SXGR01133485.1_pt1 | contig 17251 bp, 9 predicted proteins | sample 3174711 | NCBI WGS metagenome assembly SXGR01 (sample SAMN11356860, study PRJNA531348) | freshwater metagenome | isolation source: freshwater sample F1-60 | place: China: Fuxian Lake, Yuxi | collected 2017-12-25
AAGTCCGGAAAATTTAGCGATCGCTGGATTGGTAGCGAAACATCGGAATTATCGTAATCTGGATTTGACTCATCGACTTGCTAGATCGGCGTATTCACTGGCACCACCAGGTACCTCAGTTTGGAACTCTCGTGTAAGCGTGGCGACTCTAAATCGGCAGGCCTCGCTAAAAGTACTGAATTTACAATTAGAACAAGGTTTGGTTAATGCTTGAGGGCAAAGACACCCTCGCTCAACACCTGCGCCAAACTTCTCTGAGATGGGGCCGAATCTGGCGTTCTCGGTAGATCCATTTGGCAAGGGGTAAGCGCTTAACGCAGATATAAACTTTTGGGACAAGCCAGGTATTGTGTCTGGCAAGCGACACGAGTAGGAGGTTTTCGGAGTATGTCTACACAATTTGATGCGTCCAAATTCACCACCACACAGGCTAAACCACTACCAGTGGTTCTGATGCTTGATACCTCGGGATCGATGACGCATGCGGTTGACCCATCAAACTCTAACTCGGTTTCGAAGATCGCCACATTGAATGACGCGGTCGGAAAAATGCTCAGGACTCTGTCTAAAGAAGAGTTGCAGACTAATGAGTTTCTTATTTCTGTTATTACTTTCGGCGGAATCGCCAACGAGGCTTCACTTGTTTTCGGACCAGCACCCGCTTCTGCCTTCACATTTAAAAACTTCAGCGCAGACGGCGGCACACCCCTTGGTGCAGCCATTGGAGTTGCGAAGACACTGATCGAAAACCGACAATTGATTCCTTCAAGGGCGTATCGACCGCTCGTGATTCTCGTATCAGACGGCCTGCCAACAGACGATTGGGTGACCACATTCGAAGACTTCATTAGGAATGAGCGGTCAGGGAAATGCGATCGTATGGCCCTTGGTATCGGTCCTGAGACAATTAGTGGTGAGGGCCGTCAGATGCTTGAGAGATTTATCGATGGCACTAACCATGCTGTATTCGAGGCGAAAGATGCTGAAGATATTTACAAGTTCTTCAAGTTTGTCACGATGTCAGTGGTGACACGCAGCCACTCTCAAGACCCGAACGCCATTCCGATTGATGCCACACTCAAGCCTCCAGCGAAGCAAAAAACTTTGAACGATGATGAATTGCAACCAACACCAGTGGGCTCGCCAGCAGGAAATATAAACTCTGATAAAAGTGGCTCCCAACCTGCGCAACCAGACGATGAGGACAGCTACTGGTAGTGAATAATCTCTGGGTTGTTTGTGACGTCTCCGGGAGCATGCTCGAAGGCGGCAAGCGATTCATTGCCCGTGGGTTGTTAAATCAAATTGGGCAGTTCGTTCGCCTTGGATCTTTATCGGATGTCAATGTCAGAATCGCTACTTGGAGCAATGAACTAAAAATCCTTGAATGGTCGCTCACTGATGAAGTTCCCGCAGAAATCTTGAACTGTCGAGGCTCAGCATGCGGTGATGCTCTCACACAAATTAAAAGCGAGAGTGACAGCGATCGCTTTCTTATCTTGTCTGACGGATTCTGGTCAGACAGGACCCGCAAGGACGTAAGAGCGTGGCGGTCCGAACTCAGCGAAACTGCGGTGCGAGCAATTCGAGTTGGAGCAGACGCCAACCCCAAATTTATCGGCCCAAACGTTTTTGAAGCAGAAGACTTCTTCTTGGCACTTGACGGCTGGTTCTAGTAATGAATTCTTCATTTAGCTGGAGCAGTTTTGGTGCGAGCGTGATCGGACCAGGTCATATATCGACAGCGACCCCGAATCAGGATTCTTGGTTGGCATTCCATCAGGGTTGGTGTGATGGAATCGCAGTCGCCGACGGAATCGGGTCAAAGTCTCATGCCGATTTTGGCAGCAGCGCTGCATGTCAGGCTGTGAAAATGACCGTACGAAACTTCGCAGACTCATTTTCTGGAGAACAGATTTTGAACTTCCCCAGCGCAGTCTTGAGTTGTTGGACTGATTTAGTGGTCCCTCTCGACCCACGCGACTGCTCATCTACCTGTCTATACGCATTTCGATCTGGTGATGGTTTGCTTCGAATCGGGATGATCGGTGACGGATGTGCTGCTGCGGTCAAGATCGATGGTCGTGTTTCAGTTCTATCGGAGAACAAGGATGATGGATTTACCAACACTACCAACGCGCTTAATTCCAACGTCAACGAAAAATCCTGGAAGACTTTGGACATTCGTGAGTCGGAATGCAGGGCAATCGTTCTCTTTACTGACGGAGTGTCAGATGATCTCGAAAATGTCGAGGGTTTTATTCTTGGGTTTGTGGAGGCACACAGAAACCTCGCACGTCTTTCTGCTTCCAGACGTACGCGTGAGATGCTTGAGAACTGGCCAGCTCCGAAGCACAGTGACGACAAGACCATCGTCTGTCTAATGCGAGTGGACGAAGTTGATGAGTGAACAAGATTTCTCTCGACGTCGCGAGGTCGTGGATCAGTTTGGAAATCGTCACCAACTAGCTACTGAACTTGCCCGTGGTGGTCAAGGTGTTGTTTACCGTACTGGTGATCCCGATCTTGCCATCAAGCAACCGCTTGGTGCCGACGGTGCGGTCAGACTCAATATGGATATGCGTTCACGGTTTCAGAATGTGCTTTGTCTGCCAATCCCATCTCGAATCCCGATTTCGCTACCTCTTGCTGTTCTTCGTGATGAACCTGGATACGTGATGCGACTATTGGGTGACATGGAACCTTTTAGTGAGTTTGCTCTTTCTGGCCAAATGCAAACCGAGATGGCCAAGTTGCAAGTTCCTAAGTGGCTCGCGGGCGTCCACGATAAGCGTGCAATGCTACGTCTGATGCACTATGCCAGTTCGGGATCAACGAAGCGTCGGCTATTAACTCTCGCAAAGTGCGCTGGAGTTCTTGCACGACTGCACGCTGCTGGAATCGTGTACGGAGATGTATCTACTCGGAACTGTTTCATGAGTCGTGTCGATTCTCGTGAGGTCTGGCTAATTGACGCAGATAATCTTCGTTTTGAGCGACATAGTGGAGGTGAAACTGTTTACACCCCACGGTATGGAGCACCAGAGGTAGTACGGGCAGTTGATCAGTCGCGTCCGCGAACCGATGCATGGGCGTTTTCGGTGATGGCGTTCGAAGCACTTACAATGTTGCATCCATTCATAGGCAGTAGGGTGCTCGCAGTTGATGAACTAAATGATGGTTGGGACGCAAAAAGTGCCACAGCACCACTTCCTAGGAACTTGGAGGAGCAAGCGTATGCAGGTCTCATGCCGTATGTTGATGACCCCGATGACAGTTCAAATTGTGCAATAGGGGGACTGCCACGAAATCTTGTTCTATCCTCGCAACTCATTAGTTTGTTTCAGGAGACTCTTGGTATCGGTCGCACTCAGCCTTGGCGGCGACCGTCGTTGGCCTTTTGGGCTATTGAACTTGCTCGCGCCCATGATCGATCAGTGGTGTGCCCTGAATGCTCGATGAGTTATTTTCTGCAACATAATGCGTGTCCGTATTGTGGCAAAACGAAACCGTCATTAGTTCGTGCTAAAACCTCTCGGTGGGAGACTGTAATGCAACCTTCAGCCATGGAAGTTGCCTTGCCGCATCGACTGCTAAATCCATTCTCACTCGATCTGACGGGCTGTGCAGATTACTTAGTGTCGATAGATATCAAACATAAAACTGTCAATCACGCGCGAGGTGCCGATCCTTTACCTCCCGGGATCACATTCGAATTCTTGGGAGAAGGCGAATGAAATTCACTGATGTCCCCGGGGAAACCGTCTCTGCCAGAATCAGACGAGTAGATGGGGAGTCATTTGAGCAGCATTTTTCGAATGGGACATCGTCTTTATCGATATCACACTTGCTACCAAGTGTGACCGCAGGTGTGTTTGACCTTGACCTAGGCAAAACCATGGTGGGAGTAACCCCAATCAACATGCAGAGTGTGCAGGTTCTGAACCAAGCACTAAGCCTCGGCCGTGCGAAACTCGCACAATTGTCTGATCTAGCGGCAGATGGGAGTGCGGTGATCAATGTCAAGTTTTTCCCTGGCGAGGTGATTGAGATGGGAGAAATCGAGGTCGGGGTAGATGAATACGTTGAAAAGAGAGTTGACCTGCTAACCGGGAGAAAAAATAGAGATGTAAGTCGATGGCTTGAAGAAACGACTATATTTTCTCACGGCGGTTCGAACTACTTCTTTGTTATTGCTGGTCCTGCCATCGAAGACTTGCTTTTGGATGATTCGAACACAAGTGTCATGTCTGATCTTTCGGCGGAAAACGTAGACAATAGCAACTCCGAAGGTTTGTCAGCAGGCGAAGATAGCTCGTCGTCAAACCCAAGCTTGACGAGAATAAAAGCAACTCTTGGGAACTCGTTTTGTATCGCTAGTGGGGATATGCGCTTCGTTGTCACCACGACGACTTTGCCCGATGGCTCGTCAATATATGTGGCATCAAAGCTCACTTCAGGTGCATTTCGCGAAGACAGGGCGATTCTTCTAGCAAAAGGACAATTGAAGTTTGTTGACTGGACTAAGACAGGCAAAATTCAGCTACAGGCACGTGCCGCTCTCACCCTTCTCACTGCTCAAAAGTCAAGTTATCTAACGAAGTGGGATGAATATGCCGCGGAAGAGGGTGAAATTTTCCTTGATCGTGTGCGTGAAATTGGTTTAATCATTTACGAAAATGCTCAGCCCTTGCGCGATGGTACGGTTTCGGTCAGGATAGTCACAATAAGTGAATCAGCTGTCGCTGAACTTTCATCAGGTAATCGACCTGACTTAGATCTGGTTGAAACAGCAACAGATCTTATTATTGGTACAGATCTAACTTTCGCCGAACTCATGAGCAATATGCTTCGTGAGGAAGAAGCAAGCAGAGTTGTAGGGATTAGAGATCGATCGGGCGAATCCCAACAACGTCGCACACTCAAGGTAAAGGATTATGTCCGCGAGATGAGCACACTGATACTTGTCGCAGAGAATCTTCCGAAGGAAGGATTGCTCGAGTATTCGATGGTCGGTGAGTTAGTGCAGATCAAGCGTCGCGCGAATGCACGCAAGGTAATAAAAGAGGGAAGGTCGGCTAATCCACAACTTGGACTTTTGATTGAAGAGAATGGAGTAGTCACATCCCTTAGGTCACCTCAGAAGTTAAAGCCACTAACTGCATTTGTCCGCGACAAGGTGTTTGTGAGGCCCCCGACTCAGATGCAAGAGCTAGCAATTGATGTTGCGCTTAACACTCCAGATATCGCGCTTATTCAAGGACCTCCTGGAACTGGCAAGACTACTGTCATCGCCGCTATTGTCGAACGCCTTAATGAAGTGGCGACAAAGTCAGGTCAAAATGAGCGTGGGCGAATTCTGTTAAGTGGTTTTCAACACGATGCTGTGGAGAACATAATCAGTCGACTTTCGATAAATGGTCTTCCAGTTCCAAAATTTGGCAATCGGTCAAACTCAGATGTAGAGGAAGTTGGTGGCTTTGAGCGGAATTTAAGTGACTGGTGCCAAGGTGTGGCCAAGAAACTCCGCACCAAGTATTCGCAAATCGTTGAACTCGAGGCAGAGATAAAGGTTCGTGACCTCTGCGATCAGTATGAGATTTCACCGACGAACATGTTGGCAAATGCTCTGGTCCTAAATATTTTAGAACTTGGCCCGAAGATCCTGGGTAAGAAAGTATGGGAGCAAGCTAATGATCTCTCAAATTCTCTTTCAGAACGCGAAAAGACTTATAAATCTCGTAGTAAATACCTATCATCAGTTAGGCGACTGAGAACGCAACCTGGTGGTTTCGCCGATGACGGCGCAGAGCGAGCGAATGAAGTCCTGGTAGATCTTGAAGAGTTTCTTGACAGTGACCAGGCGGGACTTCTTGGGAAAGCTAGCCGATGGCTCGGATCACGCGGAACGCCGCCATTTCTGGGGGAACTCCAACTACTGAAACAGTTGCTACTGGTTGAACTAACAGAGCCGCCCCATTTTCACGTCACAAAGCAAAATGACGACGTGATGTTATTGGCAGATGCGGCAATACGGATGATCCGCTCGAACGGTCTTACGGCGCTTGACAAAGAAGCCGCGATACTCGTCGAGTTTCTTTTGGATCTTGAGAACAACCCTTCTGTGATGATGGAAGCAGTTTCAAGCTACAGCTACGCTTTCGCCGCCACCGTGCAACAAAGTGTAGGTAAGGAAGTACAAAGCAAAAAAGGTTTGAAGGAAAAAGCTGAAGGAAAATTCCTTGAATACGATTACGTCATACTTGATGAAGCTGCGCGGATATCACCTCAAGATCTGATGATTGCAATGTCCCAGGGAAAAAAAATTATCCTTGTCGGAGATCATAGGCAACTTCCTCATATTATTGATGACGATGTGGCGCGTCGCATGGAGGACGGAGAGTCTGGTCGCTCCGAAGCGGAATGGTTAAAGAAATCAATGTTTGAATATTTATTTTCGGAAAGGCTCAAAACACTTGAAGAGCGTGACGGCATACAGAGGCGGGTCACACTTGACAAGCAGTTTCGTATGCACCCAATTCTGGGAGATTTCGTTAGTCGTAACTTCTACGAACGATTCGACAGCACCGAGCGAATTGAGTCGGGCATGCCAATCGAGATGTTTCATCATGACCTTCCCGGAACTGATGACAAGCCCGCGATTTGGATCGACGTACCCGAATCTTTTGGTAAAGCTACTCGCTTAGGAACGAGTTGGACACGTCATGCTGAAGTCGATGCGATCGTTCAACAACTTTTGAATTGGCTTCAATCCCCTCAAGGACGCGATCTCAGTTACGGCGTCATCACTTTCTACAAGGCGCAAGAGGTCGCGATTCATAATGAACTCCGTAAACGAATCGGTGACATTGAGTTTGATGACAAGAAACTAAGAGTCGGAACAGTTGACTCTTTCCAGGGAATGGAGTTCGATGTCGTTTTTCTCTCTGTTGTCAGAACTATGCCAACCGACTCACGCAATGACGTTGACCGCGCGATGCAGGCTAGAAAACTCTTCGGGCATTTGTGTTTGTACAACCGACTTAATGTGTCGATGAGTAGGCAAAAGAAGTTGTTAGTAGTAGTTGGTGACTCAAGGCTTGTGCGTAACGATTTGGCTGCGGAGTTCATCCCTGGCTTAGTTGACTTTTATAAATTGGCAAGTTGACCGAAGATGCTAGATCAAGCCTTAGATTTTGGTGATGTAAATCCTTTCACGAGGCCCATCGCACCTCCATTCCATCTTGAGTGGCCAGTAGCCATGTTTCGGGTGACACTTCCGATGATTAGGGGAAGAAGTGGGCGTGTCTCGAACCCCTTTGAAAACGTAATATACGCGTTACTTGAGTCAACAGGTGGACTCGACGAGCAGTCGCTCGCAGCCAAGACTTGTCTTCCAATTGACATGGTTCGAAATGTCATACACAGATTGAAAGACAACGAAGAAATTGATGCGAATTGTCGTGTTGTTGACCTAGGGCGTAGGTCGTATTTGCAAAACAAACAAGAATTAACTTACGGGGCTGCAATGGTTTTCAAAGAATTGGTTTCGGGACGATTGCTTCCATTTCTTCATGTTGTCAAAGATAACGTTCCCCTCAAGACTAAAGATTTCCCTAGGGGGAATCATCGACGTTTGCATAAAGGATCTGAACAAGGTTTTTTGGAACCGCCCTCGGTGCAGGACATCATGCGAATTGTTACAAGGATGAAGCGTCGAGGTGCTGAGTTTGCCGAATCATTACAAATGTCCAAGATCAATCAGATTCGAATTGCTCCAGCAGTGGAAGAGTTTTGGCTTGATTGCCCTATTGCAATTCAATCACACGATGGAGATTTTAGAATTGCCGATCCATTTGGCATAGGGTTTTCTCAGATACTTGAGAAAGTATTAGATGATCGACTCGCGACAGACGAAATACTTGCTCGATGGATGACTTTCTGGAGAAAGAGTCTCTCAAAGAATAATAAGACTGAAGTAGAGACCCGCCGCGAACCATACGACACTTATAAAAATAGTCAGTTGTATTCGGAACTCATGTTCGCCCTGAGACCTCGTTTAGGTTCGCATCGCTCAATTGATCAAATCTACGCATCGATTGAATGGGCTTTGTTCTATTGCTGTGAGAGATTTGGTCGAAATAGGGCAGTCAATAAACTTGGACTTAGAACGCCTTCAGATCATGCTGGATGGCTGACTGGCATTGCTTTATCGATTGGATTCGAAGTCCCCGAAGGAGGTCTTCGCGCTGTCACCCGGGGGAAGCTTGACGATTTTGAGGATGGGAAGGCTGAGATGGCCACGGTGCTTGCGGTCGCACTTGTCCAGGCGGGATTCGATGAAGTGCACCCCCTCCGACTTATTGCCAAAGCTTACCCAAACTTAATTTTTCGCATCCGTGATCTTGCTGAGTCTCGCGGGGAACAAGTCCATGGGCGAGCCCGTGCTATGCCATCTGAGATAGAGCTAGTTTCAGATGAATTTATGCGATCGGTGGTGAGCACACTGATTCCCTCTATTGTGTTCTCGACAGGAACTCGAGATGTTGACGCTGGCACGGCTGCTGATGAACTGCTTGAGGCCAGGACAAATCTCCAAAATCAATTCGGATACGAAATCATCAGAAGGATGGGTCCAACGACTGAGGCTGCACTCCTCAATGCCGAGAGAGACTGGATGACTATAAAAGATGGTGATGATGGTCGAGCTCTTGTAAATAATCTCTACTCCGCAGTGCAGAGTGCACTTCGCGGATTATGTGGCATGAGTTATTCAGTGGCGGACACACACCAGAGTCTTTTGGTACTCGCAGAAGAAAATTCGAAGAAATCTGGTCTCGGTTCACTACCGCCAGTTTTGAAAACTGTAAACGTTCGGCGAATTCAGACCGCGCTTCAAGGAAGCGATCTGTCACTCGGCGCGGCGATCCTGGCTATGTTGATCGCCAGCCGTCATGAAATACTTCAAGGTATCGCGGAACTGAAGCCGGACTTCTTGGTTGTGGTGGCTGAACTCCTTGAGATTCGTGGGCATGGAAACCATCCAATCCCAATACGCATCAAAGAGATTGAACGTATCAGGGCTCATACGATTATGGTTGTGTCGGCGCTAATTGATCTGACCGATTGGACTTAAGCCGTGGGGAAGAAAAAAAAGTATAAAACCTCGCAGGGTGACAGAGGGATAGCCGGTAGTAAATCTGGGTCGCCGATAGTAACTGGAGGTTCAAAACCGCCGGCGCCGACACCCGTTAAAGAAGACACTACCCAAGGGTCTCCGACCGAAGCACGAGAGGAGATTCTTCGTCAGCTTGTTTCGTTGCTTGAGCAACTCAAAGCGGAGATGGATAAAGCGGGTGGGATTAACAATGTAACTAAAGAACTGCTTACAGAGTTCAGAAAAATTGCTGAGTCGTTAGTCATTGATCATCTTGATGTTACGCGAGAATTAGCCGATCTTGTGCGGAGGAACACCGTAGTCGCACGCGCCGAACAAGAGCGAGACGAAGGCTTTGCTCGAGAGCGAGTTGCACTTGAACAGGCACTGTCAAAGCGAAGAGAAGAAGCGACCTCGGAGTTAGATGTAGAGATAGCCAATCTCCGCGAGTTACGTCTTTCGGAAGTAGCGCAAGCCGAAATAACTGAGCGAGCACGTTTGCGCTTGCAGACTGAAAACGAGAGAAGAATATGGGATGAAGTTTACGAACGGCAGCGTGAAGTCCTAACGCAACAAATGAATGAAATTGAGCGCCAAAGAGGCGCAACCTTGGCGTTGCAGAGCGAGCTTGAACGACGGCGCGTCGAACTGGAACGGAATGAGTTTGATCTTGAGGAGCACGCACAACGAGTCAAGCAACAAATACAATCACGTCGCGAAAACATAGATCACGAGGTGGCCGAACTTTTGGCCGAAGATCGTGCATCTTTTCAGTCTCGATTGCAATCCGCGAAGATTGAAGGCGATCGTTTAAGGGAGGCCATCCAGTCACAGGATGAATCGATAAGTGCGTTTCGTCAGTTACAACAGCAGCTCGGTGGTCGCGAACCTACGGCAGTGATTGACGAACTCAAAAAGTTGAATGACTTGCTCGTGAGACAGAGAGAAGAATTGGCATCTCGCCCTTCCGAAGAGATGCGAGCAAAACTTGATATTTTAGATTCAGATAAGCGCAGTCTTCAGAATCGTGTCACTGTACTCAGTCAACTTCTCCAGCAAAAGGAACAGCAAGCAGCAGAGTCAGGCGAACTTAAGTCAAAAAATGCTGAGATCGAAGCATTAAATCGCAGTCTAGAAAGGAAGTTCAATGCAGCAGAAAAAGAAGCAGAGATGCTTGATGAAAAACTTTCTCGCCTTCTTGCCGCATACGCCCGACCCGAGGACATAAAAAATCGATATGAACAGATTGAGCTTGCTCTAATTGATTCAGATAAAGTCTCGCGCACGATTGCGGAAGAAATAAGCGAAACTGAGTGGCTTAATGGGATAGCTAAGAGCTGCACGGACTTTGGGCTGCATTTCAATTCGCGAATCCTCAAGGCTTTTCACACGGCACTTAAGACAGCCGAGTGGTCACCGCTAACCGTGTTGGCAGGTGTATCGGGCACTGGCAAGTCAGAACTTCCGAGGCTTTACTCTCACTTCGGTGGATTGTATTTTGAGCCACTTTCGGTTCAGCCCAACTGGGACAGTCAGGAGTCAATGCTTGGTTTCTTCAACTCAATTGATAACCGATTCGATGCCCAACCGATATTGCGCTTCTTGGCGCAAAGTCAGAAGTCATGGGTTGACTCGAAGGATGGGCGCGATGGATATCCAGGTCTGAAAGACAGATTGTGTCTGGTGCTTTTGGACGAGATGAATCTTGCGCACCCAGAGCTTTATTTTGCTGAGTTTCTCAGCAAGTTGGAGCTTCGTCGAGGAAAGAAAAATACGGAAGTTCCGAGTCTGCTGGTAAAAATCGGTGCAGGATTGAAACCGTACGAGCTTAAATTAGGCCGTAATGTCCTTTGGGCGGGAACTATGAACCAGGACGAAACGACCAAGTCTTTATCAGACAAAGTTCTTGATCGGTCGGTCATCATTTATTTCCCGCGACCAAGTACTCTCAGGCGGCGCGAGAAATTGACTCCGCTAGATTCAAACAATCGTGGAGTTGATCTTTCCGTGAAGACCTGGAATTCATGGAAGGCAAAAGAAAGCACTTTTGAAGAAGAGGACGTGCGACCTTATAAATCTTTTATTGAAACGATGAATGAGTCACTGTCTGTTGCAGGACGCGCCATAGGGCATCGCGTGTGGCAGTCAGTTGAGTATTACATGGCTAATTATCCAGACGTGCGAGAAGCCATTGACGAGGTTAGCAAGAAGCGCGCCATGCACATTGCGTTCGAGGATCAACTCGTTCAAAAAGTCATGCCGAAACTCAGAGGGATAGACACGCGAGGCAAATCGCGGGTGGAGTGCCTCGATAAGATAAGGGAACAGATTGTCCGCGGGATAGACGGAACTGGTTTCAATCTGAGTGAGGACTTCGACCTAGCTACCGAACTAGGTTATGGCCAATTTATCTGGCAGTCTGCAAACTATCTAACGGATGATGATTTAGATGAACCAGCCGGCGTAGATGAACCTGCGTGAGTTTTATCAATTTGTCGGAGAAGAAAGCGAAGATGGAAAACGTGCTCGTCGTTTACTAGACCAACAGCACTGGTATTCGCTGGTGGTCGACTTTGATCCTCGCACCGGTCAAGCGCTAACAGTAGGGCTAGATAAGGTACTTGATAAAATTTATCGCAAGCCTGACGTCACAGAGACACGAGACCGATTGTGGCGCTTGGTTGAGCACAGTAGGGCGGCGGTGGATCGAATCACTAAATCACTTTCCGAGACTCCACGTCGAGAACAGGCGATCCTGTCGATAAGCAAAGTGAGAGAACTTACACCCTCTAGTTTCGAGGCATTGAGTCGCCGGCCTGGGCGAAATATAAGGGAAAAACTCGCCGACAAGCCTTATATGCAGGCTGTCCGCAGGTACCAATCAGTCGATGTTCCACAGAATCAGCTGTTTAAGGAATTCGTAATCCAAGTCGCTGAACTACTTGAAACAAAAAAACAGTTTCTTGGTGATGATGACCATATGATCAGCACAATTAATCGCTGGCTACGAACCACTGAGGCTAAAAAAATATCTCAGTGGAAAAATCTTGCACCGAACAACTCGCTGCTCTCTCATCGTGATTATCGTCGTATCTGGGATTCATGGAAATGGCTCCAGGAAATTGATATGCAAATCGACAAAGACCTAGCCGATATCGAAGACCGCGCAGCAACTGTGGCCAAGTGGGAGAGTTATGCAAAAAAATATGCAGAGGGCAAGACACTTTTCGGTAATGTGCCCGTCTTTTTCGACTACGAGTCATTCTCTATCGAGCCGTGGTGCGATCTCAATATGCGTCAAGTTCAGCGATTTGAACGCAAAACAAAAGTCGTGGATCAGATTAAACATCCCGTATGTGTTGATCTAACACACGTACGACCTCGTTGGTCGTCGGTTGACGATGATCGCCGTTTGACTTTAGATGAAAAATTTGTGTGGCAGCGATGGCGAGATGACAATCGAACTGTAGATATTGATCTATTTGACGCCGATTCTGTGGTGCTTAGATCGGACAACACAACTGTTACTTTCAAGCAACTACTTTCATTCTCGTCTGATACCGAATCAATCGCTGACCCAGCCGCACACAAATTTACCCAAAAACTGAGTGAATTGTTCGGGCACCCAACACTAATTTGGTTGGTTCCTGATGTTTTCAATGACTTTCAATTGCAGACAGTTCGTCGAAATCTCAACACTGAATTTTCAAATGCGATACCTCTCCCACGTTCAATCGCAGCAGTATTTGAGATGTTTGACTATTCAAATATTGAAGCTGACGGTTTTCGAGTACTTGTCGTCGATGTCGCTGAAGGAACCAAATACGCAACGATCCTTATCGCAAGATATGACAAAGAACTTTTAGAACGTGTTCCCGAAACCAGAGGTTTTTCATGGGAGCGGTCCCCACATGTGATCCTTCCCGAGAAGCAGGTCACGCCAAATAAATTGGCTGAGGTGAGTTTTTTTGACGCTCAAGGCAATTGGCAAAGCGCAACAGGAGTTCCGCCACTTAAGTCGAATGAACGACATAGTTCGAGTAGGCACTCGGCGATTGGGAAATCTAACCATACTCTTACAATTTCGGGCAGTCCAGTCAGAGGGGGCATCAGATTACATCGACTTCAAGAACTCGCGGGTGACATTCCGCTGTGGCGCGACCACATACCAGAACTTTCAATAAAAGTAATTAAAGATGGACGATATCAACCGTTTATTTTAGTTGACCGCGAGACTGCGATTCGCCCGGTGCGCGGAGTCCCAGTTCCAATACCAGTTAAAAATAAATTCACTCTCCCGGCTGGCCGTGAGTACTACCAGTTCCCACTTTTCCAAGGCGAAGATCCTGACGACCTTGGGTTTGTGGCCAGACTTCAGTCCCCACAGTTCCCACGAAGTACCGACATCAATTGTCGATTGACTTTGACGTATACCTATGGCGCCGACGATCCTTATCGACTCGTCTTTGAGGTGTTAACTAGCGACGGTGTATTAGACCATTCAGTAAAACCGATACAGGTTAAGTGGTTACCAAAAAAAGACGAAGTAATCTCCGACGCACCTGCTCCTAAGTATCCACGATCGCATACTTGGAGCGACCTTACAAAAAATGTATATGATCCGAGTCTTCGTAAGTCCAATCAGTTCACTGATTGGGTGCGACGAGACACTTTCAATCTAAATGAATTCCTTTATGGCTTGATTCAAATTATAAAAACAGGTGATATAGACAGTGGGATCATGAAGACTGAATGGAAAGCAAGTGGCAATGGGCGTAGCTACGCATCCGTTTCACCAAATACTGATGAAGAAGATATATACATAAATGATCGCTCTCTGCTCGTCCCATCGAATTTGTTTGGGAAGGGCACCGAAGTCTTTTTTATTAAGATTAGAAATCGAGATAGTAAACTTGTCGGCAACTTTGTCTCAGATGCAGCCGAAAAAGTGCGGAGCCAAGCACCCAGGGGTCTGATCAACTGGATTCATAGATCACTCTATGTTCCTTATATAACAGTTTGGTCGGATGGTCGGTCTTTGGATGATGCTGATTGTGATTCTGATTTCAAGACTGAAATGAAAGAGAAGTTTGATTGGTTGTCAGCTGTATTGCTGTCCAGCGACCTTCCAAAAGCACTCAAGAATGAGATTAAATTTCTCATGTGTTGCACGCACAAAGACATGCCTGAAGAGTTAAGTGCACGATTAGTATCCGAATCAAAGCAGGAATCTATAGACGTGAAGTCGATTGGGTTTGCCCTTGGTGATCTATCTGAGCACTGGCAACAGGAAATCTTCCAATCTCTCATGGAGCGCGTCGACGCGCCTTCGTTGAAGGTTTTTTCAATCGCGATTTGGCGGCATGAACAATTTGTTAAGAAATTTAGTGCGACCGATCTAGAAATCTTGCTTGCCAAGACTGTTTCTTTGTTGCGCTCCGAAATGAATAAAGTTCCTTTCAAGGCCACAGAGGCAACCACATGCACCAAATATTGCGAACTGGTGCTCGGCTTGCTTAGAAGTCGCGAATCAAGTGATATGACCCTGAGAATGATCCTGCAGCCTAATCAAGTAATTTCAGTCAAAATATCAAAGCTTGTCGATGAGTTAGTCGAGTTGTTACAAAAGACTGGAATGTCTCTTAAATCTCGAGTACGGATCGACGACCTACCTTCGAAACCAGAGGGTGACCATACATCTGATTTGCTTTTTGCGCTACAGCTATATTTAAGTGGCGACATTGGGGCGAATGCGATTCGCGTCACAAGTATCATCGAAACGACCGACTAGTTCAAAAATGAAGAACTATTTACTCACTTGGTATGGTTTGACAGATCTGCGGGCAGCTCTCGGTTTTGAAGAGTCGGACGGACCAGTTCTCAGTGCCCTTCGAACTGGGGATTTCTCCGATGTGATAATTCTCGCCTATACAGACCCAGACAAACGACAGAATATTGAAGACGCACTTATCGAAGAGTGGGAGGAGAGGGTAACGACGCCGGAAGGTTCATTGGCTCCAGTCTCACGGGCTTATATTCAAGAAGTTGTTGATTTGGTCTGCAACACACATGCTGGACACGATCTATTTGGTCAGTGGTTGCAAGGAAGACTGCTGAATCTGGGCATTAACGTGGCGATACAAATTACTCCTCAAAAGCTGAAAAAACTTAACGATGCCGTCGGAATCTATCAAGCAGCGACTGCTGCTGTCGAAACTGTCCTCCGGGATGAATCTGAAAAGTGTCTGACAACCCACATAAGTCCAGGCACGCCAGTCATGGCGTATACCTGGGCACTCATTGCTCGGTCCAACCCACACCTAAAAATACGAGTAATTTCAAACTCCGATCCACGGAATCCCCCCGAGCGCATAGAACTGCCTGTAACGCTCCTCAACTCTGCGATTAACCCGTCAGCGGAAAGAATTTCCTCACTGAAAGATTATGACTTAGTTATTCACCTACTCGGCGAACAAACCATTCCAGTGCTTTTTGGTGTGCGCCAGTTTCGCTCGAAAAATCATCTCATTCTTACAACCAAAGAGTTCGAGTCTGAGGCTCGTCGTCTTGCAAAAGCAATTGATATTTCAGTAACACCTGTGGTAGTTCCTGACCCTTTCAAGCCTGCAGATACGCGAAGGGCTGTGGCGAAGCAGGTGGGCAGATTGATTGATGGTGCCAGAGTTGCTGTCAATATGACGGGTGGTACGAAGCTGATGTTTGCAGGCGCCCTTTCGGCATGCTGGGAGCTCGGTTTAGATCCATTTTACTTTGAGATTAAAAAGCACGATGTCATATTTCTTCGTGATGGCTCTCGAGTTCCATTTGTTGGTATCTCTGATGTAAAGGACTTTTTTGACGCAGAAAATTACAGAATCCTTTCTTCGGGTCGCTCGTTCGAGGATTCTAATTTTTTAAACAATGCTAGATCGTCAGTGATCCACGAAATTTGGGAGAGACGTCACTCACTAAGCGAGCTGTACCGGGAGCCAGGCTTCCAGACATTGTTGAAAGAGACAGACCGCTTTAGGGGATCCCATGTCAAGGCCAAAAAGTTTTCGTTTGTATGGTCTAGTGGTGAAGCATCGTTTGATGGTCATGGCGCGGCGCATCTTGTGCTGAATGGAAAAAAACTTGACGTAGTTAGCAAAGACTTCTTCTCATTTCTGTCTGGTGGATGGCTAGAGGAATATGTCTGTGGACTTCTGCGACCTTTGGAGCTTGATGGAACAATTCGTTGTTTACGGGTTGGGCTTAAAGTTGGCTTTTCACAAAGTGAAGCGACGGATCGTGAGTTACTTGCACAGGAGTTCGATTGTATTTTTACGGATGGTAAGCGCATGTGGATTATTGAATGCAAAGCTGGGAATGTTCTCCAGGAAGCGATTCAGAAACTAGAAAACAATCTCAGGGTTTACGGTGGCGTCGCTTCGAAAGGAATTCTTGTGTCGTCCAAACAATTACATCGAACCCATAAGACTCGCATTGAAAGGTCAGCTTCAATAACTTTCATCGATCCAAATGAATTATCTACTGAGGCTCTTAGAAGAATTGTGCTGAAGGCGTAAACGTGGTAAGTGAACGGGGATCAAATAGCCACGGTATGAGTACTCGAACTGGGGGTTTGGGTTGGTGCCCAGTTTGATCCACTAAAAGCGCTTGGGGTGACTAAAGCCAAGAGGCGAGTGTCGAAGGCGACGGGCATCTAGTTGACGCGGGGTGGGCGGCGAATGAAACTTGGTAAGTGGCTGGGGATGAAGTAGGGGCTAAAGAGTGTCGACCCGACGCAGCAGATTGAATGCGACAATTTGCGGATTGCGGTGGTGCCTAGTGAAAACTCTTTTAAGATCAATTGCCGTTTTACGGTGCTGAACCCATCCGATTGCGGTCTCTTCTTCGACTGCGAGAATCGGCACACCAGCACGAGTGAGAATCCAGAATCTGTAGCCGGGCTCACCGTTTAGGTCGGCTGGGCGTAGTTTTCGAAAGAAGTTAAGACGCAATCGCCCGAAGTATTTTTTCTTCTGTAGCAAGTCGTTTAATCTTGTTTTTGTCACGTTGATTCTTCTCTTTAGCTTCTTCGCTCTCTCGTTG
>SXGR01106841.1_pt1 | contig 17248 bp, 26 predicted proteins | sample 3174711 | NCBI WGS metagenome assembly SXGR01 (sample SAMN11356860, study PRJNA531348) | freshwater metagenome | isolation source: freshwater sample F1-60 | place: China: Fuxian Lake, Yuxi | collected 2017-12-25
CAACGCTCAAGTCAAATCTACTCTATTGATTGCGCTATTGGTACGTGAAAAGCAATTGATACACAATAAATATGTTTTTGGCTGGTTAAAGGCTGGGTTGTCCTCAAAAGGCAGTGAGGGCATAGAGAAGACACTATTGTACTTGTTTGCAAAAACCCCTAGAGGTCCAGGGGTCCTCGAGAAGTTTTTTCTAGCACACCCAGCAATGATTTCAAACATTCCTCCTCGACTGTGGTCGCAAGCTTGTGTCGCTGCAGACAGTGCAGAAGATCATGGCGCGTCGCCGCTCTATTGGCTGACTACAACTTACGAAGGTTTCGCTTTTTTTTGTGATTTGATAGATCGCTCCCCGACCCTTTTGGCAAGTATACCGGTATGCGCTTGGACGAGGAAGCGACCACAAATCGCGGGTATTTTAGTGATACGGAGTGGGATGGGGAGCCGATTGAGCCAGAACCGAAGATGGGAGGCAAGGCTGTTTCCCCTTCGACTCCTTCGGTCGATGGAGTGCATGAGGAGCCAGCCGAATACGTGAAGAGACAGAGAGTTAAAGTGAAGCTCGCCGACGGTAAAGCCCGCACCATCCAACACATGATGATAACGACCTTTTGGCATCCCGACGGCACGCCCATGTCCGCACAGCAGTTCCTCGAAATGTTATTTGGGAAGCTCCCCGAGTTTTTCAAGAATGAAGCGGAACTCCGTGCCTTGTGGAGTCTGCCTGATACACGCGCCAAGCTATTACAGGGATTAACAGAGAAGGGATTTGGTTCCCAGCAGATGGCCGAAATGCAAAGGATCATCGATGCCGAGAACAGCGATCTCTTCGACGTGCTGGCTCATGTGGCCTATGCCCTGCCGCCACTCACACGCCAGGAACGAGCGGAGAAGGCCAAGGTTGAAATTGGCACGCACTTTAATCGCAAGCAGCAGGGCTTTCTTGATTTCGTACTTTCGCAATACGTGAAAGTCGGCGTGGAGGAACTCGCACAAGACAAGCTCTCCCCCCTGTTAAAACTCAAATACCACGACGCCATCGCCGACGCCGTGGCCGACCTGGGAAGGCCCGAAGAGATTGGACAATTTTTCGCGGGCTTCCAGAAGTATCTGTATCAACCACAAATTCAGGCAAGACCATGAAGGAATGAGCGACTTGTTCAGTCCTTGCTGCATCTTCCCTCATAACTGAAGAGAGGAATCCCCGCCTGAAGCCCTTTCGCCACAACCTTCACAAACGCCCCACCACCATTTAGACCCTTTCCCAATTCTTCCGAGTGCTTGTGACCGGCTTGACGGTTGCATACTGACAGCCGGTAGAAGATCACATTGGGACAAACGATGCGTCTACTTCTCCCGCTGATTCTCACTCTCTGTCTCGCATCCGGTGCGAGTGCCGACTTCTCCGGCGAAGTCGTGGGAGTCATCGACGGCGATACGATAGACGTGAAGCACAATGGACGGTCTGAACGCATACGCTTGCACGGCATCGACGCTCCAGAAAAGAGCCAAGCCTTCGGGAGAAGGTCCAAGCGAGCCGCCTCTGACCTTGCCTATGGGGAGGATGTGACCGTAATTGAACACGGTCGAGATCGGTACGGTCGAACCCTTGGGGAAGTCATCCTTCCTGACGACAGAAGCTTGAATCAGGAAATGGTACGAAACGGTCATGCGTGGCGGTACCGCAAGTATTCCAACGACCGCGAACTAGACCGGCTGGAGAGGTCGGCGAGACAATCGAATCGGGGTCTCTGGCAAGACGACGACGCCACGCCGCCGTGGGAATACCGGAAAGCCAAGCGGGCGAAGCATCGTCGTTCCGCCGACTAGCTACCAGCCCTCAATCATCATCGGCAGCTCCATGCCACATCTTCGTCACACCGTCGAACAGATTCTCGTCAAATTCCATCAGTCACTCACCGTCACTTGACAAACGCTGTACGCCTAGTGTGCCATAGGAGGCCACAGTAACTTCGCGTCCCCACTCCGCGAGAAAGATGGGCTTCGGTAAAGCTGCCTAACCGTTAAGCAGGCAGATGTACGACTCCTTTACCTTGAGGCCCAACATGACCGCTACGTCCATTCACACCGAGACTCGCCTCGTTACCGCCAAAGACCTGGAACAGTTTGGCATCATGCCCAAAGGCACTGCGTACCGCATGGCGGCCGAGGGCAAACTCCCCCATTACGCCGTCGGCTGTCGTGGCCACGGAATCCGTTTCAAAGTCGATGAAGTCTTAGCGGCGTTGCGGCGTCCCGCCGTCGCAGAAGAGGCGGTGCTGCAATCATGAGTATCACGGGCCCACGATCCCAGATTGGTAAATGCGGTCTCCTCTACACGGCGAGCGGGAACCAGTGCTTCTACTGCGATCAGGCGCTGGAGGACCCCGCTATCCACTGGAGGGGGGCGACGGAGATTTATCTCCATCCCAGTTGCTGTGTCGATTTCGTCTTGCGGCTGTTTCGTGATGTGCACCAGTGGCAGTGTGAAGGAGGGAAGAACTTTGGTGAGACGAGATGATGCCGACGATATCCGTGCTATTCGATGATGCGGTGATTCCCGCGGCACTGAAGGAACTTGACCAATGGGTCTGTTGGCGACCCGTTCCGAACGGTGAGAGAACTGACAAGATTCCCGTGTGTGCTGCGACTGGACGCAATGCAAGCACCACTGATCCAACGACATGGACCGATCATGGAACTGCCGCGAGGTATGCTTACACACATGGTCTAGGTCTTGGATTCGTCTTTCGACAAGGGTCAGCAATTGTGGGCATCGACCTTGACAAATGCCGGGATGCCGAAACCGGAGCACTTGAACCATGGGCTCAAAAGATCGTCACCGATCTGAATAGTTATACGGAAGTGAGTCCATCAGGAAGGGGCCTTCATATTTTTCCGAAGGGAACCCTACCGCCTGGGAGACGGAGAAAGGGACAGATCGAAGTCTACGACGATGGTCGATTCTTTACAGTGACAGGCCATCACCTGGAGGGAACCCCGGACACAATTGAAGAGCGATCAGGGCAGCTTTCGGCCTTCCATCGCCAAGTTTTCGGCGAGCCCATCACACCTCTCTCATCGAGGGGCGGTGTTTCACGACTCACCGATGAAGAGATTCTGTCGAAATGTCGTTCAGTGGAGAACGCCGGGAAATTTGAGGAACTATGGCGTGGCATTATTAGTAGATATCCCTCCGCATCAGAAGCTGACATGGCCCTGATTGGTCTTTTGACACGCTACACACAGGACCCGGTGCAGGTGGACCGTCTTTTTCGGCAGTCAGGGCTCATGCGCGACAAATGGGATGAGCGACGAGGCGAGCACACGTATGGAGAGGGAACCATTCAAACAGCGTTGACGCATTCGACGGAAACCTATCGGCCGCCTAACGCGCAGGTCAGCATGTCGGAAGTGTCGGTCCCTGACTCAAGGGAATGGCCGGCACTCGATCCCTTGGCGGTTCGAGGAGTACTTGGCGACCTCGTCCGGGCGATTGAGCCGCATAGTGAAGCCGATCCAGTCGCCTTGCTAATTCAAGCTCTCTGTGCGTTTGGCAGTGTATTGAATAGGGGACCCCACTTCCGCGTAGAAGCGGATTCACATCACATGAATCTGTTCACTGCACTGGTTGGCGACACCTCCAAAGGCCGAAAAGGCACGAGTTGGGGGAATATCCGCAAAGTCTTTCTCGATATCGACCCAGATTGGGTAGAGACTCGCGTCTTGAATGGTCTTTCGTCTGGCGAGGGCTTGATTTGGGCGGTTCGAGACGAAATCAGTAAAGAAGAACCTTTGCGAGAGAAGGGCCGGCCAACGGGAGAGTATGAAACAGTCGTCGTTGATCGAGGCGTGAGGGATAAGCGACTGCTGGTCCTTGAATCTGAGTTCGCCAGCACTCTCCGTGTCATGAGCCGCGATGGAAACACCCTGAATGCCGTCATCCGGCAAGCGTGGGATATCGGAAATCTCCGAACCATGACCAAGAATGCGCCTGCCTCAGCGACAGGTGCTCATATTTCCCTTGTGGTTCATATCACGAAGGACGAATTGTGCCGACTGATTGAAGCAAATGAAGCGAGTAACGGGTTCTGTAACCGCTTCCTCTGGGTATGTGTCAAACGATCAAAGACACTTCCGGAAGGCGGGCAGTTCCACGAAGCAACTATTGCCCCCCTCACTAAGAGAATCCAAAAAGCTGTTCAATTCGGCCGGGCAGGAGGAGAAATCACACGCAACGAAGACGCCGCAGCTATGTGGCGACAAGTATACCCTGAACTATCGGAGGGGAAACCTGGGCTTCTTGGAGCTGTCATTTCACGAGCCGAGGCACAGGTGATGCGGCTCGCCTGTCTCTATGCCCTCCAAGATATGTCGTATGTCGTACAGCCTGAGCACCTTACGGCAGCTTTGGCTCTCTGGGAATATTGTGAAGCGAGCGCACGCTACATCTTTGGCCAACGATTAGGTGATCCGATTGCTGATGAACTCCTTACCGCACTTCGAAAGCATCAGCACGGCATGACTCGAACAGAGATACGGGATTGGTTCGGACGGAATCGGAAGGCCCATGAGATCGACCGTGGCCTATCCCTGTTAGCCAAGCGAGGGCTGGCACGACAGGAAGACAGTCAATCAGGAGGGCGTCCTGTTGAGCGGTGGTTTGCAGTGTCTAGGGCTACGACATAAACGACTATACGACCAATGAAACCACGGAACGAGTTAGGTCGTTAATGTCGTTTAAGTCGTAAGGAGAGGAGCGGTGGGAAGGTACCTGAACATACTTCGACAGGCAGGAGTGTTTGATGCACCTAAGAGGGATAGGTTATTAGCTGACCACTCAGACTTTAGGGATTTGACCAAAGACAGAGCGTTCCAGTGCGGGGTCCTTATTGCCTGGAAACGGATTGATGGAACTACAGCACGTGGTCTCATCAATCTCATCCATACTGATCCTGACGGCACCTGCTGGGCGTTCGTCACATTGGCAGACGTTTGGGTGGCCGTAAATTTAAAATTTGCGAAGATAATTGACGAAATTTAAGGCGGTGACGTCAACCGGGTACTCCTCAGGAACTCCCCGACGTCATTGGTCCCTGCCAGCCAGTTATGACATCCAGACTGTAAATTAGAGTGGAATAGAATGCCATTCGAGAAAGGGCGACATAAAAGCGGAGGCCGACGATGCGGCACCCCCAACAAACTCACCGGGACCTTTCGTGAGGCGCTTCGAGTGGTTTATCAAGGCCTTGGGGGACATCGCGCGTTCCTAGAATGGGCGCAAGAGAATCAGACGGAATTTTACAGGCTCATGGCGAGAGTGATCCCCATTGAGACGGAGGAGATCAATAGAGAACCCCTGACGATCACCATCGCGCACTACACCGAGTCTGTACCAATCACGCAACTGGAGGATAAGCGATCATCCGTCCAAGCTGAGGAAATGTTCGGTCAACTCTCTGATAGCGGCAGCTCGTAATTGCCCGAAGCAGGGGTAGTAACGCGTGAAGCACACCCAGGGCGCTTTGAAAAACCCACCCCTTGTCCCTGGTTCCCGACGTGGTCAGCCAGGGCGACCGCGAAAAGGCGATCAGGGCCTCTTCGGGAGCCCTGAGCCTGGGCACAAGGCGGGCACAATTTCTAGACCGACCCATAAACGTCAAGCCAGTAGCGGAGATTGTGGCGAAAGAAACGGAGCTGCGGTTCAGATAACCTGTGCTCCTCGCCTGCTCGATCTCTCTTCCACGGCGGCCTATCTCGGTATCAGCCCGTGGAAAGTCCGTGAATTGGACGCTGGGGGAATTGTCGCGCGTGTGCGCATTCCGCTCCCTCACGCGGGTGAAGTCCGGAAGCTGCTGTTCGATCGCGCCGACCTGGATCAGTTGATCGACCAATGGAAGGATCGGGCTCCAACCCGATAGGACCCATGATACCGAGACCAATGATCCAGGTGTGTCAGGATGTTTTGGCATCAGGTTGGCACCAAATGAATGGATGTCTTAAATACTAGGGAGAAAGGGAATAATGATGAAACAATTGAATGAAGAATCGAATGACCGGCTCGATAGTTTAATCGAGCATGTTTATGCGGCTACCTTCTGGGCCTTTGAGGCTGGGGCGACTAAAGAGGAATTGCTGGAACAATTAGAAGCAGCGTTCGAATGTGTCTCAGCCATAAAAATGGATTTCCGCTGAATCTTCGTGCCAAGCTGTGGACAGGTGATACTCGCTTGATAAAGTCGCCCATCTGGGGGGTACTTCCCATTTTCTGAGCCGGACCCCCGGCGTCATTTTTCAGGTAGGTCACTTCCCCTTCGGCAGGATGCCCTTCTTTTCCAGCTCCTGCCAGTGGGCTTCAACGAGGCCGATTAGATAGCCTTTGACCGATTGGCCTTGGAGCGCGGCCCCGATCTTGGCCTTGACGATGGCCTCGCGGGGCACGTCGCGGAAATTCCACACACCGGGCTCTTCTTGAGGTTTCCCCTTCGCCATGCGCGGCACTGTAGCAAAGGAGCGGGCAGCGTGCAACACACCTTGACCAACTAGTACATCATATGATGTAATTACATCACTCGACGGATGCATTTATGGGAGAAGGACAAGCTAATTACGAGGAGGGTTGGCCGATGGGCATGATTTACAAGAGAGGTAAGGTGTTCTGGATCAAATACTATAGCGGCGGGAGACCGATTCGTGAAAGTACCGGCACGTCCAAACAGAACCAGGCGGAACGGTTTCTGAAAGATCGCGAAGGACGGGTGGCAATCGGGGCGCCAGCATTACCTAGACTGGAGCGCATCAGATTTGCCGAGATCGCCGAGGCCCTCATTGAGCACTACCAGGTCACGGGCGATCGGCAACTCAGAGATGTGTTGGCCAAGCTCAAGCCGGTTCGGGCGGTCTTCGATAACCGGCGGCTGGTTGCCATCGACCAGGCAAGTCTCACTGCGTATATCGCGACACGCCAAGCCGCTGGCCTATCCAACGGCACGATCAATCGAGAGCTCGCCTTATTAGGAAAGGCTTTGCGGTTGGCTGAGGAGCGTGGACAGTTGCTCCGGGTGCCGCGCATTCATCTCTTACAGGAATCCGCGCCGCGATCCGGTTTCTTCGAGCGGAGCGACTATGAGCGCGTGCGCAAACATCTGCGCTCAGAACTCCAGGTGGCGGTGACCATCGCTCAAACCTATGGGTGGCGGACTCAAAGCGAAGTGCTGACGTTGTCGCTCGTGCAAGTGGATTTGGAAGCGGGGACGCTGCGGCTTGAACCCGGAACGACCAAGAATCGCGAGGGGCGCACTGTCTATCTGACGCCCGAACTGATCCCGCTGGTGAGCGAACAGATCGAACGCGTCAAAGTCATGTCTCGCCAGCTGAACCGCGTCATACCCTATTTGTTCCCGAACCCTCGAAAGGGACGGTTTCAAGGCGCCCGGCTTCGAGACTTCAGAAAAGCTTGGCTGACCGCTTGTAAGAAAGCCGGATTGGTCGGGATGCTTCGCCACGATTTCCGACGTACCGCCGTGAGAAACTTGGTGCGGTCCGGGGTAGGGGAGACGGTAGCGATGAAAATCAGCGGACACAAAACCCGTTCCGTCTTCGATCGCTATAACATTACGTCTGATGCGGACCTGCGAGAGGCCGCGCGAAAGCTTCACGGGCACAATACGGGCACAATTCGCTCGCCGTTGGTAGACACCGTTCACGCAAGTGCGCTAAATTAAAGCCGCGCCGGCGTAGCTCAGTTGGTAGAGCAGCGGTTTCGTAAACCGCAGGTCGCCCGTTCAATCCGGGTCGCCGGCTCCATTCTCTCAAGCGCACATCATACCTCTGCGTGACCGACTCATCACTTGGCCACTTTCAGAAGGCCTCTATCGACGCAAGAAGCCGATCCACCTCCAGAGGTTGAGCAGACTTCCTAGCGAAGCCGCCAGGTAGGTCAGCGCAGCCGCGGTGAGAATACGGCGAGCCCCCCGCATATCTTCTACAGACAGGTAGTTCCCCTGCTGGAGAACGGGAAGGGCGCGCCTGAAGCTGGCATCCCATTCGACCGGAAGGGTGAAGAAATGAACCAGTGTAGAAATTCCCATCGTGGCCATTCCGGCAAGCATGACCAGCATGCCGGCTGTGTGAGTTTTGGCCAGTGTAGTGGCAATTGGAATACCCATCATGACTAATGCGCCGATTTTTTCTGCTCCCTGAGCGATGCGCACGAGCCGTGCGCGCTCGGTCAGCGGCTGGTAGCCTGTATGATCTTGAATCGCGTGCCCAACTTCATGCGCCGCGACCGTGAGGGCGGTGAGGGATTTCCCACTGAATTTGTCGGACGTGAGGCGGACCGCTTTGGATTCAGCATCGTAATGGTCGCCCAACTCGGTCATTTCCACTTTGATGTGTGTCATGTCGAACCGATCGAGCAGGTGCCGGGCTAGTTCCCCGCCGGTTCCAGGGTAGTCAGGACGGGGGCCGTTATATTGAGCAAACACCCGCCTGGTCCATAGTTGCGGGCCGAAGACGACGAGACCGATGACGATCAATAGGATGGCCAGACGCATGCTCGACTTTCGATCTCTTTGCCCAGCAAAGCCGACAGTGTTGTATCTAGAATTGAAGCCTAGCAGGTAATTCAGTCGGCACTCAAGGCGTGGGGCGATAGATTTACAGTCAAGGGAGGGTAGACTCAATGGGCATTCAGATAACAGCCCCGGAGCCGCCTAGGGCGGCTCCGGCGGACCTTTCGTGAGGAGACACATTTGGGAGATCAAGTTGGTATTGCTACCAACTCTCAAGCCCAGTCGACTAGAAACCTCCCATCGTCAGCGCGAACGCAATGATCCCCACGAAAAACGCCCCTAGTATGTACAACATGCCATTCTCCCACACATGATCAACGATATGCATGTCACGCATGGTCGTTCACCTCCTTTGCCGGAATTGGACTTGTGAATCAGTAGGTCCACTGTTGTCCCGCACAGTCGACGACATGCTACAGGCTTGGGAGGGTGTCTCGCCATCGCCTAAAGGATGGATTCACGCTACATCGTTCTGGTGAGAGGAGGGGATGGTTCGCGAGGCTTACTTTTCCTGCAAAAAGAACAGAACAGCCTCGACGCGCCCGGCGACGGAGAGTTTCTGATAAATGTGATGCAGGTGTGTTTTGACTGTCTCAACCGAAACGAACAGGTGCTCGGCGATTTCTTTGTTACTCCAGCCGGCTGCGGCACAAGCCAACATTTCTCGCTCGCGATCGGTCAACCCGGACCGGAGCCTGTGGTTGTCGCCTTCTATCTGTCTGACCGCCGCCAGCGCCTGGCGCGCAAAGCGATCAGGCATGGAGGGTGACAGGACATGTTCCCCCTGATAGGCAGCCCGGATGATGTGTAACAGGTCGACATGGTCCACATTCATGAGGATGTAGCCAAACGCTCCTGCTTGTAATGCCGTGACGATCAGCGTGTCTTCATCGTGCAGGGCGAGCAGCAAGACGTTTGTATTCGGCAGGCACCCACGAATCAGTTTCGTCGCCGTCACTCCGTCAAGATTCGGCATGTCGATGTCCATGAGTACAAGATCGGGCTTGTGTCTCATCGCCAGATCGAATGCCTCACGGCCATTCGAAGCCTCGGCAACAACGAGAAGATCTCTTTCTCGCTCCAAGAGGACTCGCAGACTTTGTCTGAGCAGGCGTTGATTCTCGGCAATGAGCAACCGGATGGACATGACAAGACCTCACTGCCGGAGATTCAACGCAGGATTGCGAGTCAGCCGGGTCTCTGGCATGCGATTATGCTGCCTGACGATGGTGTTTCGGAGCCTGTCTCATCGGCACTTTCAGCACGTCGATAGTATTGTTTCGTGGAGGACTTGGCTCCGTCACTTTCGAAGAGGACAGCAGGATGCAAGCCAAGGACATCCCCACCATCGCGACAAGACCGGCGACGATTCCCCAATATCCCCATGACATAGGCCACACGCTCGCGCGAGTTGCGCGAGTCCCCCAAACATTATGCCGCCATATGGTAGACCCACCGAGAAGCCTCGTGTTTTACTCTCGCGAGCGATTTCTCTTCCCTGCTCAGGGTGGCTAGTGAAAGCCCTCCCCAGAAGACGATCGTCAACATAATGCCGGCAGCAATGTGATAACCCACCGGTATGTCGGGCCATGATGCCGGTCCAGCGGAAGCTACAGTGACGGTCTTCTGTGGCGTGGATTCAATATCCGCGTGGAGGGTGAGCAGCTCAGGCTGGCCTTCTGTTCGGATCGCAGCAACTATCAAACTTGCCAATTGTTCTTGCTGCGTTGCCCGGACTGCTCCGATCCAGCTTCAACCTGCGCCATGTGAAGTAGAGCGGTTCCAAGTCGTTCTTGAATCGCACCGGCCTGAATCCTATCGGTTTGAACCGCCTCCACAATGTTCCGCCCGAGCGTGGCTTGCCAGGTCGATGCGAATTCTTGCTCAAGCCGCTGTCCTCTGGCTTCGGTCGCACGAATCATGGCGATGTTGTAATCTGAAAGATACGTGTCGGCCGAGAACAGCCCGTTCTGAATCCCCCGCTTCGTGAAGTTCACAATTGCCTGTCCCATGACCCCCTGCACCCGGGCCCTATTGGCGGCTGGAACAGCCACGGCTTGGCGCATGACCGCTCCCAATGGACCGCCGGGGCGTGATTGGAATTCGTGGTGCGCCATTGACGCCCAGTTCCACTCGGAGACTGACTGAGCGAGGGCCTGGCTGGTGTGACGCTCGAAGAGCGCCTGTTCGACGATGGCTTGCCCTAGGACCGGCTGGAGCATGGTCATACCGGATTCATTATCGGTAGGTTGTCCTGCCGGGAAGGGCTGTGGAGCGGTTACCTGATAGCCGTTAGCGGCGGCGAAAAAGAGCAAGGCCCCAAAGACGGTGGCGCACATTCCAACACCGACGACGATGTCGATTTTATTGTGGCGGTACTGCATGACGACCTCCTTTCGGCATCGGTCAATTCCGCCCGCAGCAGGCGAATCACACGGTGCCATGGTCGAGTGACGGTAAATCGTTTTGGATTCTTATCGTGAGACAAGGTCAACATCTTCCATGTTGGAGTGGTGACCAGGAGAACAGGATTGTGCTGGTCGGTCCAAGACCGACCAGACACATTTGAGAATGCGAAGGTAGCTAGATTGCTGGAATCAGTTCGATGGGAGAGAATGCTGCATTGACCATGTTCATCCGTTTGGATCTCAACACCGTGGATGACCATGATACCACCTCCTGGAATGAGGCGGATGATCGACGAGATCTCACTCTACGCCCCTGAGTATGGAGCGGTCAAGGAGGGGCGCGGCATCAATAGAGTGGTTCCTGCGGGCCCCAGTGCAACCCGGCAAGGTCAGGGTCTTCGCCGTTCGGACCTTGGGGTTTGTCGCCTTTCCCAGCTTTACGCTGAAGGCGGCGTTCTTCCTTCTCGCGCTGTTTCATCTGCCGCGCTTTTTCACGATCTCGTTTTGCGAGCGTTGTTTTGCCTGGTCCTGCGATGATGCCCTCCTTGGTCGGCACACATGTGCATGCGGACGTGTGCTATTGGGCGGTGCCCTGGTTCCGTTTTCTGGTTGAGGCTGTGACCCTGGCGGCGGATTGAGCGGGCGCAGTCTTTTGACTGGAACGCGAATGTGCCCCCAGCCCCTGGCTTGCCATGGAGATGATCTGGCTGCGAATATCTTCCATCGACGGCGTCGCTTCCATGCGTCCCGGATCTTGGAGTCCGAGCACGTCCCAACGAATCTTGGTTCTCAGAACAGTCCGTTTACGTTTGCGTGAAGTCTTGCCGGTTCCCCATGATGATGAGATTTTCACGGTGTTGCTCCTCTCAGTCGGTCGGTGATATACGGAATCGGATGTAGCCCGCGCATCTCAGATCCCTTCCCTGCTAGGTAGGATGCAAGACACTGTCCTAAGGGGCATGTACAACTGACACCAATCGCGCAGGGTCAGGGAGGAAACGTGGACGTGAAGGATTGGCCTTCAACTCACCTCTAGTAGTGGGCATCTTAACATAGTGCAGGGAGTAACAGTAAGGGGGACAGGAGGAAAATGCGATATCAGCGGTTCATGACATAAGGAAGTAATTTTATCTGCTGGTTGCCGATCTCATCCGCCAAATCGATCGACATCATATGTTCAGATTATGCGGGAAAAGGCACGAGGCTCAAAGGGAATGCGATTGTGAGGCAGCTCGGCTTGATATGATGTGTGATGGGGCGCTTCAAGAGAAGCGCCCCATCGATCGTTCGCGAAGGTCGTTCGGTTCGATTAATAGCGGTTGCGGTCGTTTCCGCCGCCGAAACGTCCGCCGCCACCGCCACCGGAGCGAGGCTCCTGCGGTTTTGCTTCATTGACGGTCAAGGACCGCCCATCCAGCTGTGTTCCGTTTAAGGCTGTGATGGCAGCCTTCGCTTCTTCAGTGGTCGACATTTCAACGAAGCCGAATCCGCGGGATTGGCCGGTGAATTTGTCCGCAATTACGCGGGCCGATTCGACGGTGCCGTGTGCCGCAAAGAGTGTGGTGAGTTGCGATTCGGTTGTTGCGTACGGCAACCCGCCGACATACAATTTTGAACCCATGGGGGGTCCTCCTTCCAAGAATGATATTGTCTGAGGACGCGAGAAACGCGTTACGAGGGGAAGGAGAGGGCCGAAGACGCGATCAGAAAGGCGGCTTTGGTCAGGCTTCCGGTCAGATTCTCGGTACCAACAACATCGGTGATGGGCCGTTGTGATTTTGTCTCATGCGAGGCCCGCCGCAATAAGATGGTTCATCCTATCAGGTGTGCGGCAAGATAGCTACTCTGCGATCGCCCATCATCACACCCGGCGGATAAATCGATCATTCTCGAATGAGGCGCGCAGATGTATCGTCATAAGCCGGCGATACGGCTCTTTTTCCTTCCCAATCATGACCAGATCCTCCTGATCCAGGAGGATATTGAGGTGCTCCTCCGAGACAAGTTGTCTGATTCCACCTCCGATATTCACCCGGTACTGCGTTTTTCCATCCGGATTACGTTCCGGTCCCTCGACAATCTCGGTCAGACCATCGATATAGCCTTCATAAGCGTCGCGGCGATGACGCACCTTCGTGCCATTTGGGATTCGCACCCACTTAGATTCGGCCGTTGGTCTGGGGGTGTTACTTGAACTCATACAAGCCTCCTGTGCGCATATGGTGGTGTGACTGTGGTTGAACTTCCCTATTCTTATTTCTCATTGTGTAATGACGTTGCAAGGCCGGCAAGTATCCGCTGGGAATCACTGGACCGTTGTCGATTGCGGACCATGCCAGATCAAGTACGGTGGTTTTTTCATAAGTTCGGCGGCATGCGGGTAAAAACGTAATGCCCAGCCGTAAGCGTGCTCTTGAGCGCTCAGACAGGTAGCCGCAGAGAAGAGATGACTCGCAATGACACGGAAGGCCGTACGATCGTCTGTCTCAAGGGCGCTGTAGACCGTGCAGGAGAATTCACCCTCTTTCGAGCACTCGGTGCTGATGGCCAGGTAGGATCCGTCCGCAAATGTCATCAGTCGTTCTAGATTGAGTCGTCCCATTGAGATACCTTAACCGCGCGATACACAACCCTGTGGACGGGCTCTGGAATGAGAGCGCCGATCGCGCGGAACCTGAAACGTTCGAAGGAGGCGCGAGGGATGGGGTTGTAACCGTCAACTGCTCTGAGAGTACCACACATCGGCTTCTTATGGCGAATGTTGTCTCGATCCATGCCAAATTGTTGATGACAGGGTGGCGGTGCGATTGACGGGGGCGGCGGTTGCGTTCAGCGTGAGGCGTGAATAGCCTGCCGAATGAGCTGGATTTGACTCTGGAGTTCAGAGTCGTTGAGAAGGACAGCCTCATGCGGCACCAGCCAGACTGGTTCGAGCGGAGAGGGGTCCGTGGGGAGGCGGGGGATAATGTGCCAGTGGATGTGCGGCAGTTGGTTGCCGAGGAGTTCGTAGTTGATCTTTTGGGCTCCATAGATCTGCGCGAGCGCCTGGGCGACCCGGTTTACGTCTTCCATCAGTTGTATCCGTTCCACCGGCGTCAGGTGAAAGAGCTCCGTTGCGTGACGCTGGAGAACGAGGACGGTCCAGCCGGTGAAAAATTGATCGTCGTGCAGATAGGCTTTCGAGAGTCCGAGATCCGCGATGACATGATCGGCTCTGGGCCAGGTCTTTGCGCAGGCCTTGCAGGAATGATCGGTCATGGCCGGTTGGCTTTGCGCCACTCCTCTTCTGTTAACAGCCCTTTTTTGATCAACAACTGAATCAGCTTATCCATGGGAGCCTGGCCAGGCTGAGCCGATGTCTGGGTTTGAGCCTGAGCAGGAGTGGCCGGCGACTCCGCACGTTTCGGTTCGGGTGGCGGACGTTTTTCTCCCAGTACTCGGAACGAGGGAGTGAAGACTGCCACGTAATCCCGGTTTCTGATTCGAACGGTGGCGGGGAGACTGTCGGTTTGTGGGGCGAGATCCGGCGACATTCCAACAGGAATGCGGAAGTACGGTTTTCCGTCGTCGGTCTGGCCGTCTTGATCCAGGATGTCGAACCGTTTGAGGAAGAGTTCTCCCGTCAACCCTTCCCGGTCTTGGCCGGCAAGGTTGGTGATCTTGTCGAGGACGATAACCAGGGAGTCGGCGATGATCGAATCAGGGGAAAGATTTCTGACGCTGATATCGTACCGATATTCACTGGTGAAGGTATCGTGATTTTTCATGGTGACGATGACGTTCGTTTTTCCGGTGAATTCAACGAGCTGGTCGAATGATCCGGCCGAAGCCGTCGTCGGTTCGGTTGTGAGGAGCGCGCTGAACGGTGCGAGGGGGATGCAACTCGATTTTGCCACAAGGGCCTCGGCAGCGTAGGGGGTTGAATCTGCCGTGCGCCGGATCGCGCAGGCCGCCGCAGCATAGCAAAGTTCAAGAAAGAGCGCGAGCGCCGCCTTGACACCCTGTTTGGCCCGACGATATTCTGCATTCCAGTCTTCTGCGCCTCGGTATATTCCGGCTTGATCCCAACTATGCCAACCCGTTCTCTGTCGGCGCCTCTCGTGATCTCTCGTCCTTTGGCCAACAGGCTGATGCGTCTCTACGACTATCCCCATCCGCTCAAGCCTGGGGTGGTCATTCGTGGATATGATCGGCCTCATGCCGTGCGGACAGCGCGGATGTGTGCGGCGGTTGCCGCTCGGCTGGGGCATCCCAGTGAGCGGGTCCGTTCCTACCAGATCGCGTGCCTGTTGCATGACCTGGGACGAGCTGGATTGGATCGCCGACTCTTCGGGAAGATCTGGTCTTGGGCCAAGCGATATCACATTCCCACGAGGCCGCGTGAGTGGCGGGCCGTACATCCGAGCACGAAGTATGGCCGGGAGACGGAAGCGTTTCTTTCGTTGTATCGCCGCGAGCTGGAGACAGCCGGGATCACAATGGATCGCTGGGCGGTTGAACAGGTGGAAATGCGTCTGGGATATGCGCGACGCCTGGCGCGTCGTCTGCGGGCTGTTCGTCCCGCGATGCACGAATGGGGAATTGCATGGGCTCCCTGGATGCAGCTTGTGATGCTCTATTACTACTATCCTGAGCGATTGACGTCTGCCCAACCCTGGGTTAAGCAGCTGGCAGAAATCCTTGTTGCCTGTGAACAGTTCGAAGCCTACAGTAATCGGCAGCGTGGGCGCGATTATTATGCCCGGGAGAAGGAAACGTTGGCAGAAGCCTTTGCCTATCTCGGCAAACTGTCGGCAGAAGGTATCCTGAGCGATGACGTTGTGCAAGCATTGCGTAGGTTGGCTGGCGAAGGTACGTTTGATTCTATTCTCGAAGAGGCGCGGGGCTGTCCGTTGAGCAAGGCGGAACGGCAGTATTTGCGTGGGTTGGTCTCAGGAGGTGCGTGATGGCCGTGAAGACGATTCCATTTCAGGTCGAGATGGCGGGCGATACGCACATCGACAACATCACGAAACGGGTCTCGTCCGCCGTGGCCGATGCCGGGCTGAGTGCTGGAATCGTCACGGTGTTTGTCAAGCACACGACGGCGTCGGTCATGATCATCGAAGACGAGCCTGGCATCCGCGCCGACACGAAAGCCTTTTGGGACCGTGTGGTGCCGGCGGACCCTCAGTGGCAACATAACACCAGGAATTCAGGAGAAGACAACGGCCACAGCCACCTGCGGGGCCAGCTCCAGGGACCATCGGTGACGGTTCCCTTCTCGAATCGGGCGCTGCTGTTGGGAACCTGGCAGCAGATTGTCGTGGTCGATTTCGATACGCGGGCCCGCCGGCGTGAGTGCATCCTTCAAATCATGGGGGAGTAGCGGTGATGGATCGGCCACGAACGTCCGTGATCGGAGTTGCAGCGATCGGTTTTGGACTGGTTCTCTCTTTCTCTCAGCCTGGAACAGCCGAATGGGGCATCCCACTGGGCGGTGCGTACGAGGGGATTGAGGGAAAGCCGCGTCCCATCGCTCCGGCTCCGGTTGAATTAGGGCCTGATGAGCGGGCGACGATCGCGGTGTTCGAGCGGGCGACAAAATCGGTCGTATTCATTGCCAATACGGCGATTCAGCGCGACTTCTGGTCGCTGGATACCATGGAGGTTCCACAGGGCTCCGGTTCCGGCTTTGTGTGGAACAAGCACGGCCACATTGTGACCAATTTCCATGTGATCTACGGAGCGAACTCGATCAAAGTGACGTTGGCCGACCGGAGCGAACATCCAGCCAAGCTGGTCGGCGCCGATCCGGATCGGGATCTGGCGGTCTTGCAGATTCAGGCGTCTGAGAGCGTGCTGGAGCCGATGGCTATCGGCGCGTCCCATGATTTGCGGGTCGAACAAAAAGTCTTAGCCATCGGAAACCCTTTTGGGCTCGACCATACGCTCACGACCGGTGTGGTGAGCGCGCTCGGCAGGACGATCAAGTCGATGTCTAACCGGACGATCGAAGGGGTGATTCAGACCGACGCAGCGATCAATCCTGGCAACTCCGGCGGTCCATTGCTCGACAGCGCGGGCCGTTTGATCGGCGTCAATACTCAGATCGTCAGTCCCAGCGGCGCCTATGCCGGGGTCGGTTTTGCCGTGCCGGTGGATACGGTCAATCGCATCATTCCGGAACTCATCAAGCATGGCAAATTGATCAGGCCTGGAATGGGCGTGTCATTGATTCACGATTCGATAGCCAAGCGGTGGGGGATCAAAGGGTTAGCGATCGGCAAG
>SXGR01622251.1_pt1 | contig 17248 bp, 16 predicted proteins | sample 3174711 | NCBI WGS metagenome assembly SXGR01 (sample SAMN11356860, study PRJNA531348) | freshwater metagenome | isolation source: freshwater sample F1-60 | place: China: Fuxian Lake, Yuxi | collected 2017-12-25
CCAGTAGTTGGAGTGATCGCTCAACTTGGTGGGCAGACACCACTTGGCCTAGCTAGAGGATTATTGGAATCTGGGGTGAAAATTCTGGGTACATCACCAGATGCCATTGATTTAGCGGAAGAGCGAGGAGCCTTTGCAAAGGTTCTGGAAAAGAATAATTTGAATGCGCCAAATTTTGGTATGGCCAGTTCATATGAGCAATCTGAACAGATTGCCGCAAACATTGGTTATCCAGTACTTGTGAGACCATCCTACGTTTTGGGTGGGAGAGGCATGGAGATTGTGTATGACCAGGAATCATTACGAGGATTTATTGAAAAAGCTACGGCGGTTACACCAAATCATCCCGTACTGATTGATAAGTTTTTGGATGATGCAATCGAGATTGATGTTGATGCACTCTACGACGGAACTGAGTTATATCTAGCAGGAGTAATGGAGCATATTGAAGAGGCTGGCATTCATTCTGGTGACTCTGCTTGTGTATTGCCTAGCACCTCTTTAGATGTAACGATGATAAAAGAGATTAGATCAGCAGCTGAGAAAATTGCAGCAGATGTGGGAGTAAGGGGTTTGATCAATATTCAATTTGCAGTCAGCGGAACTCCTCAAAGGCTCTACGTTCTTGAGGCTAATCCTCGTGCTTCAAGAACTGTCCCATTTGTTGCCAAAGCAACTGGGATCCAATTGGCCAAAGCTGCAGCGTTAATCGCAACGGGTCTAACAATTGATCAATTAAGAAAAGATGAAATCCTTCCTAAATCTGGTGATGGAAAAGCAAATGGCGTATCGGTAAAAGAGGCGGTACTGCCCTTTAACCGTTTCCGTAGATTAGATGGAACTGGTATTGATTCAGTACTCGGACCGGAGATGAAATCAACTGGTGAGGTTATGGGTATTGCAAGTAATTTCGGTTTGGCATTTGCAAAGAGTCAGGCAGCCGCATTTGGCCCGCTTCCAAAATCGGGCGCAGTTTTCATATCCTTGTCTGAGCGGGACAAAGAGGCTGGCTGGCGATCAGCTAGAGGATTACATGAATTGGGCTTTAAAATTTATAGTACATCGGGCACTCATGATTTTTTGATGGAGAAAAGCATCCCATCTGAAAAGGTAAGGAAAAATTCTGACCCAAATAATCAAGAATTAAGCGCTAGCGATGTAATCACCAAGAGTATGGTGCAACTAGTAATCAATACCCCACTTGGTAGGGGATCGCGACAGGATGGTTTCTTGATTCGAACCGCAGCCGTTTCACGCTCGGTATCTTGTATCACAACCATTCCAGGATTTAAAGCAGCAGTTGCAGGTATATCGGCGCTTCAGAAGGGTGATTTTGAGATTAAGTCTTTACAGGAGTGGATGTCATGATCACACCACAAAAAATTAATCGAAGCGCAATTCAGATTCAAGCAGAGGTTTTGAGTAATAAAAAAGTTGGTCCATACCATCATATGGTTTTTGCAGTGGATAAAATGGCTGGCGCATGTAAGCCCGGAAATTTTGTCGCTATCTCAGTTGGCGGTGAACAATCAGCTTTAGTTCTTCGCCGCGCATTTGCAATCTATCGGGCAAGTGATAAAGGACCGATGGGTGGCAGTATCGAATTGGTGGTTGCGCCACATGGTCAAGGAAGTAAGTGGCTATGCGCTCAAAATGTTGGTGAGTTCATTGACATAGTTGGTCCGCTTGGAACATCCTTTGGAGTTCCAACTACCAATGCCAATACGCTTTTGATTGGCGGTGGGTACGGATCTGCTCCACTATTCGCCTTAGCTGAAGTTTTAAAAAATCGGGGCTGTCGAGTTGATATGGTGCTTGGCGCAAGCACTGCGAGCAAGATTTACGCACCTCTTGAAGGTAAAAGGAGTGTGTCATCTCTAACCCTAACCACCGATGATGGCAGTACTGGAATTCATGGCCAGATTAGCGAAGCAATACCGCGATTAATCCGTGAGAACGCAACTGAGGTTATTTACTCCTGTGGTCCAATGGGGATGTTATCTGCAATCTCTAAGATCGCGCTGGAGTTTGATATCCCACATCAATGCGCTGTTGAGGAAGCCATGGCCTGTGGCATAGGTGTCTGTATGACCTGTGTTGTGCCAGTAAAAAATGATGGTGAAATTAAAATGGTGAGAAGTTGTATAGATGGACCGGTTATGGATGGATCAGAGATTATTTGGGATCGAAAATCAGTTTTGGATGCGTTACATCCATGAGCTCCTTAGATTTCTCAACCAAAATCGGAAGTAAGCGATTCTCAAATCCCATATTCACAGCTAGTGGTTGTGCCAGCTCTGGACAAGAATTGTCGCAGTTTTTCCCACTTACTGAGATTGGCGCGATTGTTACTAAATCAATTATGACTAAAGCTCGAACGGGGCGAGCCACACCGAGGATGGCCGAAACTCCAAGTGGCATGCTCAATTCAATCGGTCTTCAGGGCCCAGGAATAGATGCGTTTTTAGAAAATGATATTCCATGGTTAGTTGCAAACTCAGCAAAGATTATTGTTTCAATTGCTGGTGAAACTGTTGATGAGTATGGCGTATTAGCTAGAAGGTTAAGAGCAGTTCCTGGAATAAGTGGGGTAGAGGTGAATATCTCCTGTCCTAATGTTGAAAATCGAGGTCAGGTCTTTGCTTGCCATCCTGATACCGCCACCGCAGTGATTGAGTCGGTACGTAGAAATATCGGAGGAGAGTTGCCGATAGTCGCAAAATTATCACCGGATGTAACAAACATAGTTGAAATCGCTCAATCTGTTATCGATGCAGGTGTGGATGGATTGGCTTTAATCAATACATTACTTGGTATGGTCATTGATACAAATACTATGAAACCAAAATTGGCTGGAAAAACTGGCGGATTATCAGGTCCTGCCATTAGACCGGTAGCGGTCAGGGCTATCTATCAAGTACATCAAGCTTTCCCAAATACTCCTATTGTTGGAATGGGAGGTGTGGCAAGTGGCAGAGATGCATTTGAGTTGGTATTGGCAGGAGCAAGCGCTGTTTCAATTGGCACAGCCACCTTTGGAAATCCAACTGCAGTTTTGCAAATCCGTGATCAGTTATCTGAACTTTTATTAGAAAAAGGTATTACCGATTTTAGAGATGCTATTGGCTTTGCCCATCGGGGAGTTTGATGAAAAGCCCAATAATCCTTGCCTTAGATACTAAAGATATTGATCTTGCTGGCAGATGGATTGCAGCGGCATCCAAACATATAGATCATTTTAAGATCGGATTAGAGTTTTACCTTCGACATGGAAGTACTGGTATTGAAAAACTGAGAAAAGCTGCGCAGTTTGAACTTTTTTTAGATCTTAAGCTTTATGACATTCCAAATACCGTAAAGGGTGCAGTGGAGTCGGTGGCGGCTTTGGATCCTAAGTTCCTGACTGTTCATGCTTCAGGTGGTGCTGCGATGATCTCAGCCGCTAAAAGTGCTCTACCAAATGGTTCAATCACGGCGGTAACAGTCTTAACCTCTTTTTCGGAGGAAAATTTTGCCGCACTGGGCTTTAAATCCTCAATCGAGGAAACTGCATCAAGTTGGGCGGTTATGGCTACAGCAGCCGGAGCTTCATCAATAGTCTGCTCACCCTTTGAAGTTGAAACTCTAAGGAGAGTAGTTGGAGAGACAATTTTGATTACACCTGGAGTCAGAGTTATAGGTGATGATCATGCAGACCAAGCCCGCGTTATGTCGCCAAAAGATGCAATCCAAGCTGGAGCTGATTTTGTGGTTATTGGGAGATCAATTACCAGTTTATGGGATGGCTCAGATAGCGGCATGCGAAATAAGATCGAACAAATAATTAGTTCCTTACAGTAATTATGTTGCCGCCACGATTAAGCAGGAGATCGCGCAGAAAAGCAGGGGAGAGTGCGGTTAAGGCAAGACAAGAACGGGCACAGGTTAAAGAGTTAATTGCAAACGGTGATCTCTTTTTCTTTGATCTATTTGAGGATGAGCGCAAATCGGTCAAGCGGATGAAGCTAATGGATTTGCTCCAGTCTGTACCCGGGATTGGCAAAGTGCGCGCAGAGATAGTTATGGGTAAAGCTCAGATCTCGCCATCACGTAGAATTGGTGGAGTTGGGAAACGCCAACTTGAAATTTTACGACAGGAGTTTTTATTGATTAAAAACTCACGCAGGAGTGGAAAACTTTTAGTTGTGTCAGGTCCAAGTGGTGTGGGAAAAAGTACCCTTACAAATCGATTACGTGGTGATGAGCGTTTTTGGATTTCAGTTTCGGCAACTACTCGAAGCATGCGAACAGGTGAGGTAGATGGTGTGGATTACCACTTCGTCTCCGATGCAATCTTTGATGAGATGATAAAAAAAGAAGAGTTTCTTGAATGGGCAAGTTTTGCCGGCGCGAAGTACGGAACACCTCGCAAGGCGGTTGAAACAGCACTTCATTCGGGCAAAAATGTAATTTTAGAGATTGAACTAAATGGGGCAAGACAGGTAAGAAAAAATTCTAAGGATGCGGTTCTGATATTTATTGAACCCCCTTCGTGGGAGGAGTTAACTGCTCGATTGGTGAAAAGAGGCACAGAGTCAGTTGATTCAACGCAGGCCAGGTTAGATAGGGCCAAAGAGGAGCTATCTGCTGCGTCAGAGTTTGATTATGTGGTGGTAAATCACCAAGTGGATGAATCAGTGGCCCAACTGGTATCTTTAGCCCTTCGCTAATCCAAAGAATTTAAAAAAGGACCCAATGAGTAATCAAGCACTAGATGGAATTACAAACCCACCAATCGATGCTTTATTGGACAAAGCTGGCTCAAAATATAGTTTGGTGCTTTATGCAGCCAAAAGAGCACGCCAGATAAATGCTTATTATTCACAGCTAGGTGAAGGTCTTCTTGAGTACGTAGGTCCTCTAGTTGAAACTTATGTACATGAAAAGCCGTTATCAATTGCACTTCGTGAGATAAACGAAGGCTTGCTAACAATTGAAAATCTAGAACCAAAGCAAACAACTCCAGCGAGTTAAAACCGCCATGTTTCCCCGTGGTCGAAAGATTTTGCTTGGTATCTCAGGTGGAATCTCTGCATACAAATCTTGCGACCTGCTGCGTCGCTTACAAGACAACGGATTTATAGTCGATGTAGTTCCAACTCAAGCAAGCTTAAATTTTGTTGGTAAAAGCACTTGGGAAGCACTCTCTGGCCGAAAAGTTCATCTGGATCTTTGGAGCGATGTTGAAAAAGTTCCCCATATCGCGATGGCTAAAGAGAATGATTTAATAGTAATTGCACCCGCAACAGCTGATCTACTGGCTAAGTTGGCCACCGGGCGATCAGATGATCTACTAACCAATATTGTGCTGGCCTCTACCGCTCCGAAGATTTTAGTTCCTGCAATGCATACTGAGATGTGGCTCAATCCTGCTACAACTGAGAATGTTGATACTCTGCGTAAACGTGGATTTATCGTGGTGGAACCAGATGAAGGTCGAATGACTGGAACCGATGTAGGTGTTGGTCGATATCCAGAAAGTACCAAGATCATTACAGCTATTAATGACGCACTAGTTGCCACATCTGATTTGGTAGGCAAGAAAATTATCATCACAGCCGGTGGAACACGAGAGCCAATTGATCCAATTAGATTTATAGGTAATCGCTCCTCTGGTAAACAGGGTTTCGCCTTAGCCATGGCAGCTGCAAGCCGAGGTGCACAAGTTCATTTAGTAACTGCAAACACAGAGTTGCCAAATATTGAAGGTATAACAATTACAAATGTTGAGACGGCTGAACAAATGTTAGCGGTATTGGATTTTGAATTCCCTCATTGTGATGCTCTAATAATGTCGGCGGCCGTAGCTGATGCGAGAATTGTTAACTATTCAGATATTAAGATCGGTAAAGAGAGTTTAAGCACTCTTTCTCTTGTCAATAATCCTGACATTTTAAAATCCTTAGCAAGTGTTAAGAAGCCGGATCAGATCATTGTTGGTTTTGCAGCTGAAACGATCTCAGATGTAAAAGAGCTTGAAGCCAGCGCATCGGCAAAACTATTTAGCAAATCACTAGATTTGATCTACGTCAATGACGTTTCCAATGGCGCTGTTTTTGGAAGTGAAAACACTAAGGGCTTAATCATTGATAAAGACCGAAATGTGATTGAAGTACCTGAAATTAGCAAAGACACGCTCTCGGATATATTGCTAGATCAATTAGTTAGTAAGTTAGGTTAGGGCAGTGAAAAATCGCCTTTTTACATCAGAGTCTGTTACTGAGGGACATCCAGATAAGATCGCAGATCAAATCTCAGATGCGATCTTGGACTCGCTATTATCTCAAGATGCTAATAGTCGTGTTGCAGTTGAAACATTAATTACAACAGGTCAAGTTCACGTGGCTGGTGAAGTTACGACTAATGGATACGCGGATGTGATGAACATTGTTAGAGATACAGTTTTAGAAATTGGTTATGATTCATCTGACAAAGGATTTGACGGAAATAGTTGTGGTGTTTCAATCTCTATCGGTCAACAATCACAAGATATTGCTCAAGGTGTCAACGATGCATTTGAAAGCAGAGTTTCTTCATCCTCTGATCCGTTAGATTTACAAGGCGCTGGAGATCAAGGATTGATGTTTGGCTATGCTTCAAATGACACTCCAGAGCTGATGCCGTTGCCTATATCTTTAGCTCACAAACTAGCGATGCAATTAACTAAAGTTAGAAAAGATGGGACTCTGTCTTACTTGCGCCCTGATGGAAAAACTCAGGTAACTATCGAGTATCAAGGTGATAAGGCGATCGCATTAAACACCGTAGTAATCTCCACTCAGCATGCGCCAGATATAGATCTAGAAAAACGATTAGCACCAGAGATAAAAAAGTTTGTGATTGACCCAATTATCAAAGAACTCAATCTAGATGTTTCATCAGTAAGGTATCTGATAAATCCAACGGGGCGTTTTGTGATTGGTGGCCCTATGGGTGATGCTGGGTTAACTGGACGTAAAATTATTGTGGATACTTACGGTGGCATGGCTCGACATGGTGGCGGAGCGTTTTCAGGCAAAGATCCTTCAAAAGTTGATAGCTCAGCAGCATATGCAATGCGTTGGGTAGCAAAGAATGTAGTTGCTGCTGGATTAGCAGATCGTTGTGAGGTACAGGTTGCTTATGCAATTGGAAAAGCACAACCGGTTGGTCTTTTCATCGAGACATTTGGTACTGAAAAATTTGATTTAACCAGTATCAGTGAGGCAGTAAAGCAAGTTTTTGATCTACGTCCTGCGGCAATAATCCGTGACCTGAATTTACTGCGACCAATTTATGGAAAGACTGCTGCTTATGGACATTTTGGTCGAGAGCTTCCAGATTTCAATTGGGAAAAAACAGATCGAGCCTCAGCACTTAAGGCATTAGTTAAATAATCAGTGGCTGCTCCACTTAAGTTAAAGCGTCAAAATAGTTCTGCACCATTAAAACAAAATAAGCAGATCACCTCAAATTTATCTATAGCGGCAGTACTTGTAGATACGCCCGTTTCGCATCTTGAGGGCATTTATGATTATTTGGTGCCAGTTGAGTTTGATGAGATTGCGGTAGCAGGAACAAAAGTAGTTGTGCCATTCGGAAACTCTAAGGCCGAAGGCTTAGTGGTGGCTCGTAAGAATAAATCTGCTGAAGCAAAAAATCTAAAGGCGATCGCAGAGGTTACCTCCCCTAAAGCGATGGTAAGTGCAGATGTCATGAATCTTGTGGAGTCTGTGCGCAATCGATTTGGTGGAAGTTACTGGGCGGTTATGAAATCAGCTATCCCGGTAAGGATTGTTAAGGAAGAAAAAACTATTGGGGAATCTCTAGGTAAAAAACAATTTGATTATTCAAGTTCATCATTAATCGACCTTATGGGTAGGGCAGATTACGGAATGTTGTCAGGAAAACAGCGCGTAAGGTGGGCGTTGAACCTGCCAATTGGTATCGATCCATCTGCATTCTTAGCAGAACTTGTAAAAGTTAGAGCTGTAAATAGCCAAGTGCTGTTAATCGTTCCTGATGAGAAAGATGTTTCGCAACTGCAGCGACAGTTAAGTGATTACTTTAAAGATCATTTGCTTATTATGGGATCACACCTGCCAAAAGCCCAACGTTATCGCCATTTTCTAAAAGCTACATACCATTCACCTCAGGTTATTGTTACAACTAGAAGTGGTTGCTTTTTGCATTTGTCAGATACTGCAACTGTAATTGTTTTGTCTGATCTGGATAACTCACATTACGAACAACATTCACCGGGTTGGAATACTCGAGACGTTTCTTTATTAAGAGCAGTTACTTCATCCGTGATATTTGTCTCTGCTTCACACTCATTAGAGGTGGCTCGTTTGGTGGATTTAGGTTGGCTAGAAAAGAAAAATTATAGAAGTAAATGTAATATCAAATTTTCTTCTAATGATTCAGGCAGAAGCTACATTCCAACGATTAAGAGTGCTATCCCTAACGGGAATGTTTTGGTGAGTGTGTCAGAAAAAGGCTATGCCAACCTATTTTTGTGTGCTCGATGTCGAAACGCAGCTAGCTGTTCTTGCGGGGGAAAGTTGCAGATTCTTGGGGCAAACTCAATTCCTGTTTGCTACATATGCCAGACTCAATATAAGGATTGGCGATGTAGCTATTGTGGGGATGCAAAGCCGTATGTTATTTCTAAGGGAATAGATCGAAATGCAGAGGAGATAGGCAGGGCCATACCTAAAATTTCTATTTTGATCTCATCTGGTGCTAAGCAGATTCAATCTCTGCCTAAAGGCAGGCATATTGTTTTGGCTACTGCGGGCTCAGAGCCCGAAGGGCAGTTTAGTGGAATCGTTTTACTAGACGGAGAGAAGATATTTAATAGACCCTCACTTAGAGCTGAGGAATTAGCAAGGCTTAACTGGTTTGCATCCTTATGCAGATCAACTGAGAGCTCTGAAGTTTTCCTATCCTTACCAAATAGTCATCCCGTTGTTCAATCAATGCTCAGATTTGATTCTCAATCTGCTGCTATCAGTGAGTTGAGAAATCGCGAATTAGCTAAATTGCCACCGTTTTATCGAATAGCTGTTGTGTCAGGAGAGGGCCCTGAAATATCAAAGTTTGCAGGCAATCTAAAGACGAGCGGAAAATATGAGGTTACAGGACCTATTGATATCGATAAGGGCCAGAAAAAGATCATTATCAGAGTCTCTCTTCTGAATGGCCAAGAGCTAGTTGATTTGCTAGATGATGTAATAAAAGTACAGGGCGTGAAAGGTAAAAACATCTTTAAGATCAGATTTGATCCATATGATTTATAGATCTGCTTAATTAAAGTATCATAGTTCCATGGCAATTCAACCAATACGTTTCTTTGGAGATCCAGTATTGGTCACGCCGGCTTCTCCTGTAGTTGATTTTGATAAGGAACTGCGGCAGCTAGTAAGTGACTTGACTGAAACTATGCAAGCAGCACCGGGAGCGGGTTTAGCAGCCCCACAAATAGGTGTTCCTCTTAGAGTATTTGTATGGGATGTTGATGATGAAATCGGACATTTGATCAATCCTTCACTGGATCTAAGCGATGAAATGCAGGAGGGTGAAGAAGGGTGCCTGTCTTTTCCAAACTTAGTTTATGAAACTCCAAGGGCTTTTCGCGCCGTTGCGAAGGGTTTTAACATGCATGGGGAGCCGATTGTTGTAGAGGGAACAGAGTTGCTAGCTAGATGTCTACAACATGAAACTGATCATCTAAATGGGGTGTTGTTTATTGATCGCATGGGAGCAGATAGCAGGAAGTTGGCTATGAAAGAAATACGCGAATCTGAATGGTTTGGTGCTGCTATAGAAAAAGGAACAGCTCCTACTATTAAAGTTTCACCGCACTCTACCTTTGGTCTAGGTATTTAAAGCATTGAAAGTATTGATAGCTTCATCCTCATTGTTAGCAGTCCCACTTTTTGATCAGTTTAAAAATTCAGATAACCATGAAATTTTAGGGGTATTGACTAATTCCGATAAACCAACTGGTAGAGGGCAAAAAATCGAAGCCAACGATCTTGCATTGTGGGCCGAAGAGAATGGTTTTGCTACCTACAAGCCAAGCAATAATGTCGAAATTGAATCGATCATCAGTGAGCTCAAACCTGATTTGGTTGTAACTATCGCATATGGACAGTTGATCAAAAAAACTGCTTTAACTATTCCGTCATATGGTTGGATTAACATACATTTTTCGGCTCTGCCAAAATGGCGTGGCGCTGCACCGGTGCAACACGCAATTTTGCAAGGGGATAGTCAAATTGGAGTATCGATTTTCAAATTAGATGAAGGTATGGATACCGGACCTGTTTACTTAACCAAGTTAACCAATATTGACGCTAATGAAACCAGCACTAATCTACTTCAAAGATTGAGCGTTATTGGCGCCGAAATGACGCTACAGGTTTTAGAGATGATCAAGGCTGGCAAAGAGCCAACACCCCAACAGTTATCTACTGCTACTTTGGCACCGAAAATAAGTAAAAATGATGGAAAAATTCAATGGCAAGCAACCGCATCACAAATACATAATCTCTTTCGCGCACTAAAAGATAATCCTGGCGTTTGGTGTAATTTTGCGGAGAATCGAATCAAAATCGATGGGTTAAGAATTACTGATCTAAATAATGATTTGGAGCCTGGTCAAGTACTTATTGAGAATGAGAAATTGATAGTAGGAACAAAAGATAAGGCTATTGAATTGTTAAGGATTACCCCAGCGGGTAGAAATTCAATGTCTGCAGCTGAATTTGTGCGAGGACTTTCTGTAAAAGAAGGTTTGCATCTTGGGTAAACCACAGCCCAACCCTGCTCGTTTGCTCGCCTTTGAATTAGTTATGCAGGTGAATCAAGAAGGTGCTTATGCCAACATCAGATTGCCAGAATTACTAGGTAAATCAAAGCTCAACCTGGCAGATAAGGCATTTTGTACCGAACTTTCCTACGGCACCCTTAGATTACAGGGCAGACATGATTATATTGCAGCAAAATTTTTAGATCGTCCGCTTCATGAAATTGATTCAAAGATAGTAAATTTGATTCGAATAGGTATCCATCAATTAACTAAGATGCGAGTAGCTCAACACGCTGCGGTCTCTGAAACGGTTGAAGTTGCTAAGCGAGTAGCAGGGGAGTCAAAAGCCTCTTATGTAAATGCAATCCTTCGTAAAGTGTCTACTGATGATAACAACTTGCCGGAGTTACAGAACCTACCAGCACTTTCAAGATTAGCAATTGAATACAGCCATCCGGAATGGATCGTCTCTGCTTTTTACGACCTGCTTAAAGATTGGCAGATGGTTGAGGATCTACTTGCTGCAAATAATTCACCTGCTATGCCTGATGTGGTCGCTTGGCCTGGCAAATCAACCCTTGATGAGCTGGTCAATTTAGGAGCTACACCAATCAAAGGTTATATGAATGGGGCTAATCTAAATGTCATACCTATGAACTTTGCACCGATTACTGAACGCCGGGCTGGTGTGCAGGATCGAGGTTCACAATTGGTGGTAGAGAATTTCTTAGCCACTTTCGAATCAGGTCTTTCTTGGCTTGATATGTGTGCAGGTCCTGGCGGCAAGGCCGCTTATCTTTACAACTCACTTGCTATTATAGATCCTCAGGCAAAATTTCTTGCTAACGAACCAGTGCCGCACCGTGCCGAACTAGTAAAAAGGGTTGTGAATAATCAACAAGTGATAAGTGTTGATGGTACCGACGCTTCCAATTTTTCAGAGTTGTATGACCGAATTTTGATAGATGCTCCTTGCACAGGGTTAGGTGCGTTGCGTCGTAGACCGGAGGCAAGATGGCGTAAGAACCTTAAGGATCTTAAGGAGCTAGTTTTATTGCAACGGCAATTACTGGGTGCTTCATACAAAATACTGAAGCCAAATGGGGTGATAGCTTATGTGACCTGTTCACCACACATTGCCGAAACTCGGGGACAGGTAATGGATTTCCTATCGGAGCACAAGGATATGAAGATTCTTTCATTTGATGGCCTTCCAGGTGCGCATCTGAAAGGTTTGCTGCCGGATGGAAGCCTGCAACTTTGGACACACCTGGACCAGTCAGATGCAATGTTCATGGTTTTGTTTAAGAAAGTGAGTTGAATACCCTCATGGTTTCAAAGGTTCATATCAATCCAAGTATTCTGAATGCAAATTTTGATGATTTAGAGAGCGAAATCCAGAAAATTACTTCAGTTTCTGATGCGCTACATCTTGATGTTATGGATAATCAATTTGTTCCAAATTTTACTTTTGATATTGCTAGAGCTTTTGAAATAATTAATTTCTCAAAGCTACCTATAGATGCTCATCTGATGATTTGTGATCCAGATTCAATTGCTCCTAAATACGCTGAGCAGGGTACCAATTCAGTAACTTTTCATTTTGAGGCTGCAAATCATGTGGCAAATACTATTAGCAATATTCGATCCAACGGTTCGAAAGTTGGTTTAGCAATTAAACCAGCAACCTCTTTTCAGGAGATAGAAGGATTCATGGCTGATATAGACATGCTTTTGATAATGACTGTCGAACCAGGATTTGGTGGTCAATCATTTATGCATGATCAAATGGCCAAAGTAAGAACTGCAAGAGAACATATTGAGAAATTGAAAACAGAGAAACCGCTTTTGCAAATTGACGGTGGAGTTTCATTAGATACCATCGCTGAAGCGGCTTCAGCTGGAGCCAATTGTTTTGTTGCCGGTAGCGCTGTCTATAAATCAGCAGACCCAGCAAAGATGGTTGATCAGCTTCGCCAATTGGCTTCTGAGAATTTTGCGTTTAAAAATTAATTCCCATTAGCGGTAACACTGCGGCTAGATCTTTTGTACTGATTGTAGTATCAGCTGCCACCATCACCTTTGGTTTAGCATTAAAAGCAATGCCTAACCCAGCAGCCTTGATCATCTCTAGATCATTGGCACCATCGCCTATCGCTACAGTTTGATTCAGTGATACATTCTCTTGCGCAGCAAAATCCTCTAGCGCCTTTCTCTTGGCAACTGAATCGACAATTGGACCTGTGATTCGGCCAGTCAGTAAACCATTTGAAATTTCCAACTTATTCGCAACGTAATAATCAATCTTTAATGATTTCAATATTGGTTCTATTACATCAATAAATCCACCAGAAACCACTCCAACCTTATGACCTATTTTATGAAGCTCTTGGATCAGCGTTTGAGCCCCTTTTGTGAGAGAAATTTGATTTCTCACTTTTTCAATCACTGATTCACTAACTCCAGATAGCAACTCCACCCTGGTTAATAGGGCCTCTTGAAAATCTATTTCACCAACCATTGCTCTTTTGGTTATTTGCGCGATCTGATCTGCATTTTCAGAGTAACTACCCAAAAGATCAATAACCTCTTGCTCAATTAAGGTGGAGTCCATATCCAGCATTACAAGACGTTTGGACTTACGCGTAGGGCCTCCTGGCTCTACAGCTAAATCGATCTTATTTTCGATCGCTACTTTTGCCAGCGCACCTTGTACTTGCTTTAGCGAATGATTTGGAATAGTTAGATCAAGCTCGATTGCGAGTAGCGGGTCAGTTGTAGTTCGCTTGATTGAAGTGATGTTTCCGCCAAGGGATGCGATTTGACCAGCCACTGCAGCTATACCTGCTGGTTTAATGTTTTCGCCCACTATAACTACCCGAAGATTTTCTGAGTTGGCATGAGTCAAATTTTGTTGGGCAAAATCAACAGCAATATCCAACCCGATTTCTTTCTGCAGGGCATTTAAATCCTCTAAAACAGCCTCACTATGCGCTTCATCAAGTGAGACAAGAACTGTGAGCAACAAACGATCTCTAATGATTAACTGCTCTATATCTAAGATTGTCAAAGAAAATTGCGCCAGAGTGGTCATCAATTTCTCAGTGATCCCGGGTCCGTCTTCCCCGGAAACAAGTATCAAGCCAGTAAAAGATGAATGATTTTCAATCGGCATTGGGTCAGATTAGCCATAATCGGGCTCTTGGCGAGGTATCTTTCACTCCTATGAGGCCGATATTGGAGTTATCAAATATCAGCGTCCAGCGAGGCGATTGCGTAATACTCGGCCCCTTGGATTGGCAAGTTCTAGAAGGACAGCGTTGGGTCATTTTGGGGCCCAATGGAGCAGGTAAAACCACATTGTTGCAGGTTTGTTCTTCATTAATTCATCCAACATCTGGTGAGGTGAAGATTCTTGGTCAGACCCTTGGGAAAACTGATGTCTTTGAATTACGAACTCGAATAGGTTTAACCTCATCAAAACTAGTTGAGCAACTTCCTGGTGATGAATTGGTAATTGATGTGGTTTTAACGGCGGCGTATGCAATGTTGGGCCGCTGGCAAGAGAGATACGATCTATGGGATGAATCTAGAGCCATGGCATTACTAACTGCCCTTGGAGTAAGGGAATTGGGAGGTAGAGAATTTGGGAGTTTAAGTGATGGTGAGAAGAAGCGAGTACAAATTGCCCGTTCTCTGATGGCAGATCCAGAATTACTACTGCTAGATGAACCCGCATCCTCGTTAGATTTAGGCGGGCGAGAAGATCTCTTGAAGCGAATTGAAGCATTCGCAAGTGATTTTCTAGCCCCAGCGACTGTAATAGTTACCCATCACATTGAGGAGATACCTTCAGGGACTACCCATGCTTTGCTTCTGAAAGAGGGCAGAGCAATTGCTCAGGGAGCTATTGAATCAGTGATAAATGATGTGAATCTATCTACCGCTTATGGTTTGCCGATTACGGTGCAAAGCCAAGGTGGTCGCTTTTTTGCCCGTGCAAATTGATCTTAATTCTCTGCTACCAGAGCAGTGGCATGATCTGATTGACACCTGCGTACTAGATCAGATTTCTCAGAAATTAACGGGTCAATTTCTTCCAAAAAGTTCAGATATTTTCAAAGCTTTTGAATGTGATCCTGATTTAATCAAAATCATCATTCTTGGGCAAGATCCCTATCCAAATCCAGCACACGCCACAGGGCTAGCATTTTCAGTGCCAGATTCCACGACCATTTTGCCCGCTTCGCTAAAGAATATTTTTCTTGAACTGAAATCAGATTTTGGGGTAGATAGAAGAAGTGGTGATTTATCAGATTGGGCCGCGCAAGGTGTATTCCTGCTCAACACTTGCTTAACCGTTCTTCCCAACAATCCTTTGGCACATACAAAGATAGGCTGGCAGCAATTTACTGAGTCAATAATTGCTCACCTCAGCAAACGTGAAGTACTTGGTATTTTATGGGGTAATCAGGCGCAGAGAATGAATCATTATTTCGCAAAAGAAGATCTACTTACCTCTGTACATCCAAGCCCTTTATCGGCTTACCGAGGATTTTTCGGTTCAAAACCATTTAGTAAAAGCAACAAGCGATTAGTTGAAAAAGGATTAACACCTATTAAATGGTAAAGGGGGCGAACCTTTTGGCTCACCCCCTTTTTGAAATTAACTTATGCAGTCCAGATATTAATTGGAGATTGCAAGAAGTAAACCATGAACAATCCAGCAACGATCCACATTAAAGGACTGACCTCTTTTGTGCGACCTTGGAATAGTCGGATTACAACATAGGAAACAAATCCTGCTCCGATACCTACAGAGATATTGTAAGTAAATGGCATCAGAATAATTGTTAAGAATGCAGGTATTGCAATACCCAGATCATCCCAATCGATTCCTTTGATTTGAGTCATCATCAAGAATCCAACAATGATCAGAGCTGGAGTTGCAGCCTCGTAAGGAATAACTGCAACAAGTGGAGCTAAGAAGGTTGTAAGCAGGAATAGCACACCAGTTACAACTGATGCTAAACCTGTTCGGGCACCTTCGCCAACACCTGCTGCTGATTCAATGTATGAGGTGTTTGAAGATACAGAACCGGCACCACCTGCAGCTGCGGCAATTGAGTCAACAAGTAGAATGCGGTTCGCGCCCTCAACATTGCCATCTCTATCAACTAGCCCAGCCTGCTTGCCAATTGCTGTCATTGTTCCCATGGTGTCAAAAAAGTCTGCTAAAAGTAATGTAAAAACAAGCAAACTGGCTGCCACTAAAGTAAGTTCTTTAAAACCTCCCAGAAGATTGAATTTACCAAGAAACTCAAGATTTGGTGTTGCTACTATCTGATCGGGAACTGCAGGAACATTTAATCCCCACCCTTTTGTATTAACGTAATCACCAGATGGAGTTATAACACCTTTAAAAGTGTCTGGTAATTTCCCGCCAAATACTCCTTCTACCACTCCTTTAGGTAGAAAATTTGTACCTACCTTAAAGGCTGATTCAATTGCTATTGCAACGATTGTCGATACTGTAATTCCAATTAAAATCGCACCCTTGATCTTTTTTACAATCAATGCAATTGTGAATAGGAGGCCGAACGAAAAGACAACAACAGGCCAACCAACAAGGTTACCGTCGTAGCCAAGTGAGACTGGTACGACCACACTTGTAGGAGGTGTCTTACGGACGAAACCCGCATCAACTAGTCCGATGAGTGCAATAAACAATCCAATACCGACTGAAATTGCGATTTTCAATTGGGTTGGCACAGCTTTAAAGACTGCAGTTCGAAAACCAGTAAGTACAAGAAATAGAATTATTAATCCTTCAAGGACTACAAGTCCCATGGCATCTGCCCAGGTCATTTTCGAGGCGATACCAACGGCAACGAAGGTGTTTAGTCCTAGTCCAGTTGCAATAGCAAGTGGAAAATTTCCAACAACACCCATCAAAATAGTCATAATACCCGCTATTAGGGCAGTGGCTGCTGCAATGTAAGCTACAGCTGCATCGCGGTCAGTACCACCGCCGATGAAATTACCATTCTTATCACCTACCGCAAGAATGATTGGATTGAGCGCAACTATGTAGGCCATTGTGAAGAATGTGACGAGGCCGCCACGAATTTCACGAGCTACGGTTGAGCCACGCTGACTGATTTTAAAGAAACTATCAAGCATGGAATTGACCCTTCTGTTTTTTTAACATGGTGTTTTCGACATGTTGTCAGATTCGGTCCGACAAGCCGAGGGGGATGAGAGAAATCTATTAGCTACTTCGCGGTAAGTCGGCTTACGACACCAAGAGAAATCGCAACAGATTGACCAATCAAGAGGGCAAATAAAGCTGTACCCACACCGAGGGAGCCTCCCAGCGCCGCACCAACAGATAGGGCTGCTACCTCAATCAAC